>Ga0209431_10000286_pt1 | contig 40960 bp, 37 predicted proteins | sample RifCSP13_3_FD_184021 | JGI IMG/M metagenome (GOLD analysis project Ga0209431, IMG submission 184021) | Soil microbial communities from Rifle, Colorado - Rifle CSP2_sed 13_3 (SPAdes) (version 2) | ecosystem: Environmental > Terrestrial > Deep subsurface > Rock core/Sediment | place: Rifle... | reverse complement strand
ACAGGATTCTTTGCCAGGTCTGCGCACTGCGCATATAGCCGAGCGCACCCAGCGCCAGGAGCAGGATCAGGGCAACGACATAAGCCCCTTCTGCATGTACTTCATCAAAAGCTAACAAAACCGCCAGCGGGAGAATCCCGTAAATGGCGAAGGATATCCTGGTCCAGTCCTGCCAAAGCCGTTGCGCCAGCAGATGCAGCGGGCGAATCCGGCTGAGAAGAAACGCAACCACTACCACGAGGGCGAGCGGTATCCACGCCCGCCATCCCCACAGGTCGTCGTGTCCAAAGCTGTACCCGAAGAACCTCAATCCTGGGGTGGCTGCACGCATCAACCAGATTGAAAATAGCAGGGCGATCCCCCAATAGGGGTAAGACCAGCGCGGAAAGCCCTTCACCCATCCAAGCCCCAAGACAAACAGGAAAGGGATCACATAAACCAGTACCAGGATCGACGAAACGACGGTCAGGATGGGTTCCGGCGGGGGTTTCAATTCACCAAATAATGAGGTCATGAGGAACCCGGTTATGAATAGGATCGGGGCGAGAAGAAAAGGTCCCATCCCGAGCAAAGTCTCTCCCCACGTTGCCGGCCTTTCCTCGACCGAGACGGTCTTTCCTTCAGTTTTCCCAGATGCAGGATTAAGATTTCCCATTTGGACCTGCCTCCCTTCTTTGCGAAATCTCGACCAATGCTGCCGCCATAGATTGACCGGCAGGTCTCGCATTTCCCGCTTGAACACCCTCCATAAGGCTCCCCTCCCCCGCTGGACAGCCTCAGAAAACACCTGGCTTAGAACGGATACCATCTCCTCCCCGAATTCGGCGCGAAAATCGGCCGGATAGAGCTTCAGGAAAACCCGATATAGCCAGATCAGGAACTTCGGATAATCTCTCACCCCCCACTCTCCTCATACAACGCAGGTTCTCCCATCGAACGTAAGCTCGCTGCGGAGACCAGCCTTTGCAAGCGGGCGACTTCCGCCTCCAGTACGTGCCGTCCCAGCTGCGTCAAGGCATAGGCTTTGCGCACCCGGCCGCTGCCATTTGAAGCCTCGTCGTCTACGCGTTTGATCCAGCCTTGCTCCAGCAAGCGCTTGATCGCCCCATATAGTGTTCCGGTGCTCAAGATCACCCGGCCTGAGCTGAGCGCTTGCACATCCTTCATGATCGCATACCCATGCTTGGGCTGCGGGCTGAGGATTAATAAGATATAGTAAGTAACTTCAGTAAGGGGTGAATTGGATGGTAGGTCTACTAGATTTGGCATATATCCCTCGTAATATGTCGTTAAACGATATGTCGTCTAACTACATATTACAACCTTTTCACCTTAATGTCAATACCTTCTTCCAAAAGTTAATTCGGCGTGAATCAGCGTCCTAAAGTTATAATTGTGGGATGAATTCCCCCCAGGTACACACCCCTCTCCCCCTGGCGCGCATCCTGCGCACCTGGTGGCCTCTGGCTGTCAGCTGGCTGCTGATGGGCGCCGAATTACCCGCCCTGAGCGCCGTCGTCGCCCGCCTGCCCAACCCAGAAATTAACCTGGCCGCCTACGGCGGGATCGTTTTTCCCCTGGCATTGATCATCGAATCGCCGATCATCATGCTCCTGGCCGCTTCGACCGCCCTGAGCAAGGACCCGGATTCCTATCAAAAGATACGCCGCTTCATGATGGTTTCCGGGGCAATCTTAACCGCTCTGCACATTCTGGTCGCCTTTACCCCATTGTATACCTTCATTGTCGAACGGGTGCTCGGCGCACCGCCCGAGATCGTCGCACCCGGGCGCATCGGCCTGATGATCATGACCCCGTGGACTTGGTCGATCGCCTACCGGCGCTTCAACCAGGGTGTGTTGATCCGCTTCGACCACTCGAAAGCAGTCGGATTGGGCACCGCTGTCCGCCTGAGTGCCGACCTGATTGTCCTGTTGGCGGGCTACGCCATCGGCAACATCCCGGGCATTATCGTCGCCACCAGCGCCGTCGCCGCGGGAGTGATCAGCGAGGCAATTTACGCCGGCATCGTCGTGCGCCCGGTATTGCGCGACGAGCTGCGTCTGGCACCGCCAGTAGAAAAGATACTCACCCGGCGCAGCTTCCTTGATTTCTACTTCCCCCTGGTGATGACCTCCTTACTCACCCTGCTGGTGCAGCCGATCGGCAGTGCAGCGCTGAGCCGCATGCCGCAGGCATTGTCCTCCCTGGCAGTCTGGCCGGTCGTCTCCGGGATCATATTCATGCTGCGCAGCCTGGGGGTCGCCTACAATGAAGTCGTTGTGGCGCTGCTGGACGAGCCCCGCTCGACCCACAGCCTGCGCCGCTTCACCGGCTTTCTGACTGTCGGCACCACCCTGGTCCTGCTGGTGTTTGCGGCTACCCCGCTCTCCCACCTGTGGTTCGAGGGCCTTTCAGGTTTAAACCCGCAACTGGCCGCGCTGGCCGTTGTCGGGGTATGGGTCTCCCTGCCGATGCCCGGGTTGAGCGTCTTGCAGAGCTGGTATCAGGGTATCATCTTGCATGACCGGCGCACGCGCGGCATCACCGAAGCGGTCGTCGCCTTCCTGGTGACCTGCACGCTGCTCCTGTGGGCTGGCGTTGCTTGGGGGCGGATGACGGGCTTATACGTCGGCCTGGCGGCTTTCGTGATCGCTATGCTCACCCAAACCATCTGGTTATGGTTCCGCAGCCGCCACGCCGAACGCCTGGTCGCCGGGCGTGACCAGGCCCAAATTCCCCTGCAACCCTTCGAGGCCGCCTCAGACTAATCCTACTGATTACGCATCACGCATTACGTTTGACGCTTCACGTATCACGCTTCACGCTTCACGTTTCATTCTTCACGCCTCCCCTCCTGTGCCCACCTCTCCAGTCACTGTCTTAGCCTTCTTTCTCCAGGCAGCCGCCCTGGGCCTGACCGCGGCTGCATCCCCCGGTCCCTTCCAGACCTACCTCATCTCCCAATCCCTGCAGGGTGGTTTTCGCCGCGGCGCCCCGGTAGCCTTCGCCCCGCTGATCACCGACCTGCCGATCATCCTGCTCTCGTTATTCCTCCTCGACCGCATGCCGCCATATTTTCTGCGTGGCATCAGCCTGGCTGGCGGAGCGTTTGTGCTTTACCTTGCCTTTGGACTGTGGAAAGGCTGGCGCGCCGGCTCCACTCCCGCACAGGCAACCTCGATCAGTGCTAGCGGCAGCCTGGGACGGGGTGTGATCGCTAACTTCCTCAGCCCGGGCCCTTACCTTTTCTGGGCGCTGGTCAACGGACCGATCCTGCTGGCGGCTCTGCGCCAATCGCCGCTGCATGGCGCAGCCTTCCTGCTCGGTTTCTATGGGGTGATGATCCTCTCGCTGCTCGCCATCGCCCTGCTGTTCAGCCAGGTGCGGCGTCTCGGTAGGCGCGTGGTGCGCGCCCTGATCTTACTCAGCATCATCATCCTGGTGGTCTTCGCTGGGTTATTGTTGAAGCAGGCATTTTGGGGATGAAGAGATAGAACCGCTACAAAAAATCTTTTCATGGGTCAAGCCACCTTCTGGCTTGCCAGCTGTGATCTTGTCTCTGAGACCTTGCAAAGGGGTGCAATTGGACGTAAAGGAAAGGCTCGAAGAAGGTTCGGGGAATATCAGAGATCGGTAATTGGCGGTATAATTGACCTTAATTGGTGGAAAAACAATCATCAACCTCATCAATCTGGCTAGGTCTCGCCTCACCCGCTCCTTGGCCACCCAGGAATGCCAGCAGTATCTCCACGTGGACCAATGCCCTCCCCTGCCATAGACTGGCACAAAGTCGCTCGCCTGGTGCTGCTCTCCCGGGAAATCGACCACCTGGAAGAGGAGCAGCTGGCTCCCCAGGGGAAAATCAAATACCAGTTTTCCGCCCAGGGGCACGAACTGGCGCAGGTCTTGCTCGCCCAGGCGCTTGACCACCCGCATGACGCGGCGGCAGTCTATTACCGTTCACGCCCCTTCCTGCTTGCCTGTGGGTTGACCCCCGCCGAAGCCCTGGCTGCCGACATGGCTCGTACTGGAAGCCCCAGCGAAGGCCGCGATGTAGGCGTGGTCTTCAACCTGCCTCGGCGGAGTGGGCCGACTGTCCTGCCCGCTTCGGGTGACATTGGCGCTCAATATACCCCCGCCGCTGGCTGGGCGCAGGCCATCAGCTACCGCCAGCGCGTCCTGGACGAAGCAGAATGGCAAAACGCCCTTACCGTCGCCCTGGGCGGAGATGGCAGCGTCGCCGCCAATGGCTTCTGGTCTGCCCTGAACATAGCCACCACGCTGCGCTTGCCCTTTTTGTTCTTCATCGAAGACAACCATTACGGCATCTCTGTCCCGGCTGCCCTGCAAACACCCGGCGGGAATATCGCCGCCAACCTGGCTGCGTTTGGCAATCTAAAGGTGCTCGATGGAGACGGCACATATCCAGAGGAAGCCTGGCAGCTGATCTCAACCGCCGTCGGTCATGTGCGCTCTGGCGAGGGGCCTTGCCTGCTGCGCGTGCAGGTGCCGCGCCTCAAAGGGCACACCTTGATCGACGATCAGTCTTATAAGACAGCCGAGGAACGCGCCGCCGAAGCTACTCGCGACCCGCTTACTCGTCTTCGGGAATACCTGCTGGAAAAAGGAATTCTCTCTGCAGAAGACTGGGATCACCTGCAGCAGGAAGTGTGCGCTGAACTGGCCAGCGCCCTCGAAGCAGCTCTGGCTTCCCCTGAGCCGGATAACGAACAGGCGATAAATCATCTGTTCTTCGCTGGATTGCCCCCGAAACAAGGGGGGGTGCGCCCCGAAAATGCCCAACTCCCGATCGGTTCGGCTACACCCCAACCCAGCGGCCCACGCCTCAACCTGATCGATGCCGTCCGCCGCACGCTGGAGAGCGAGATGGCGCGCAACCCCAGGATGCTGGTCTTCGGCGAGGATGTTGGCGTGAAAGGCGGCGTACATGGCGCCACCCTGGGTATGCAGGCCCATTTCGGTGTCGAGCGCGTCTTCGACACCTCCCTTTCCGAGGAAGGCATCATCGGCCGCGCCGCTGGCCTGGCCCTGGCGGGCCTTCTGCCCGTCCCTGAGATCCAGTTCCGCAAGTACGCCGACCCGGCTCACGAGCAGATCAACGACCTGGGCACGCTGCGCTGGCGCACCGCCAACAAGTTCGCCGCCCCACTGGTCGTGCGCATCCCGGTCGGCTACGGCAAGAAGACCGGAGATCCCTGGCACAGCGTCACCGGCGAAGCGATCTACGCCCACACCCTCGGCTGGCGGATCGCTTTCCCCAGCAACGCCGAAGACGCCGTCGGCCTGCTGCGGTCAGCCCTGCGCGGCGACGACCCCACCTTCTTCTTTGAGCACCGCGCCCTGCTCGACACCACAGAAGCGCGCCGCCCCTACCCCGGTGACGATTTCTGCCTGCCCTTCGGCGTCGCCGCCACCTTGCTCTCAGGCGACGAACTAACTGTGATCACCTGGGGAGAGATGGTGCAGCGCTGCCTGGCCGCGGCGAACAGCTTCCCAGGCCGCGTGACCCTACTCGACTTGCGCACGATCATTCCTTGGGATAAGGCAGCTGTGCTGGAAAGCATCCGCCGCACCGGTAAAGCCCTGATCGTCCATGAGGACACCTACACTGCTGGTTTTGCTGCCGAGATCAGCGCCACGCTGGCTGCCGAGGCCTTCCGCGACCTGGACGCCCCCATCCTGCGCCTGACCACTCCTGATATCCCCATCCCCTACAACGTCGCCATGATGGAGGCAGTTATTCCTGGCATCCCGCGGATCAAAGCAAAGATGGAGGAGCTGCTGGCGTTTTAAGATGGATGCAAATCGCAAATCGCAATTCGCCACTCGCCTGGGCGTTGTGGGCGGGGGAACCATGGGCAGCGGCATTGCCCTGGCTGCTCTGCTTGCGGATATCCCGGTTACCCTACACGAGATCTCACCCGAAATCCTGACCCGTGCCCGGGACTACATTGAGACTCAGCTCACCCGCAAGCGCAAGGCAATTAGCTTCAAATATCTCCGCCTAACCCAGGATCTGGCCAACCTGGGAGACTGCCCGGTGATCATCGAGGCCATCCCGGAAGACCTGGTGCTCAAGCAAGCTCTGTTCGCGAATCTCGACCGAATCTGCCCCAAACAAGCGATCCTGGCTACAAACACCAGCACGCTACCGGTGACCGCTATCGCCGCGGCTACCGAAAGGCCAGAGCGCGTGGCTGGGATGCACTTTTTTAACCCCGCACCAGTCCTACCGTTAGTCGAAGTGATCCGCGGCGCCCGCACCGCGCCGGAGACGGTTACTATCCTTGTCAGGCTGGCAGAGAAGATGGGCAAGACACCGGTCGTAGCCCAGGACACCCCGGGCTTCATCGTCAACCGGGTAGCGCGCCCTTTCTACGGCGAAGCCTTGCGCTTATTGGGCGAGGGCGTCGCCACCCATGAGGCGATCGATCGCATCGTCCGGGAGGGGGGCGGTTTTCGCATGGGGCCATTCGAACTGATGGACCTGATCGGCATCGATATCAATTTTGCCGCCACCCAGTCCATCTACGATCAGACTTTTCACGAACCGCGCTACCGTCCGCACTGGATCCAGGCCCAGATGGTGGCACAGAAGGCCTATGGGCGAAAAACCGGGCGCGGATTTTATGAGTACACAGGTTCAACAAACTCCGCTGCCAACGATCAGCGATCAACAGCTGCCGGCCTGCCATCAACCAGCAACAATCAGCATCTGGAGGTTCAAGGCCTGCCTACCGGGAGTGTTTTCCTAACTCCGGGCAGTTGGACTCCCGGCATGGAGAAAATTTGTCATTCTGCAATGATGTCTGCGAGCAAAGATGATTTTAGAAAGATTGAAGCGTCGGTTGCGATTGTCTCTGCCGGCAGGAATGAAGGGTTGGAGCAACAAGTGCGGGACCTGGATAATGCCCTTCTGCCAGAAATACCCATCTTGTGCCAGTGTGCTGACACGACCCTGGCTGAAATCGCTGCCTGGATGGTGAATCCTGAACGCCTGATTGGCTTCGATGGCCTGTTCTTTGCCTCGGGGCAGGTCGCCACCCTAGTCGCCAGCCCCGACCTGGCTCCCACAGCCCGCACCACGGCCGAAGATTTTGTCTCTGCGCTGGGGCGCACGCCACTCTGGATTGAGGATACGCCTGGACTGATCCTGCCGCGAATCGTCTGTACACTGGCCAACGAAGCCGCCTTCGCGGTCGGGGATGGCGTCGCCGACCCGGAAACCATCGATCGGGCGATGCAGCTGGGCACCAATTACCCCAAAGGCCCCCTGGCCTGGGCAGCAGAACTCGGCTATGCGCAGGTTGTCGTTGTTCTCGAACACCTTCACGCTGAGTATGGCGAAGAGCGTTACCGCGTTGCTCCCTTGCTCCGCAAATGGGCTCGTCAAGAGAACGTGAAGCGAACATATCATACAAGGAAATGAATCGCAGCTAATAGTTAGAATTTTATCTGGATTCAACATTATCCGAGAGATAATCCCCAATAAAGAACGTTTGTGCTATAATAACCTGCAATTAGAAATTGTGGCATCCATTGAACCATTTGAAGGCCTGATCAGTTTAACCAATGGATATATTCGTTATAACCCAATGCTGACAATTTTACAGAGGCCGCGCAAACCAGCCCTCAGAAGCAACTATCAGACGATAAAACGATTAAACTAATCGACTAACTAAAAGCTGGTCGCTCTTCGTAGGCCACGGATACCAGCTGAAAGAAGCAACTTTACGACTGTGAGACTATTAAACTATTCGACTCAATAAGGAGAATCAGCATGAATACCCAAACTTTATCATTTAGCCACATGGTCAAGGCTCCGCCAGCAGCGGTTTACCGCGCCTTCACCAACGCCACCGCTCTCCGCGAGTGGCTGTGCCAGATCGCAACTGTGGTCCCCCGCGCCGGCGGTCGGCTATATCTGTGGTGGAACACTGGTTATTACACCAGCGGCGAATTCATCACCGCCGAACCGCAGGAAAAGATCGTCTTCACCTGGCATGGCCGAGGTGAACCCGGCCCCACCAAAGTCCAGGTATCTTTCACTCCGGAGGACGGTGGTACCCAGGTGGCCATCCAACACATGGACATCGGTACCAGCGAAGAATGGTCGAAGATCGGGCTCGAAATCGAAAAGGGGTGGAAGAAAGGCCTGGAGAACCTGGTTTCCGTATTGGAAACCGGCGAAGACCTGCGCTTCGTCCTGCGCCCGATGCTCGGCATCTTCTTTGGCGAGTATAACGCAGACAAAGCGAAAGAGCTGGGGGTGCCGGTCAGCGAGGGCATCCGGTTGGAGGGTGTGGTAGAAGGCATGGGCGCCCAGGCCGCCGGCATGCAGAAAGACGATGTCGTTGTTAGCATGGCTGGAGTTCCAACTCCAGACTATTTCGGTCTTGAAAACGCCTTACAGCACCATCGGGCAGGAGACCAGATCGAAGTGGTATTCTACCGGGGGCGCGAGAAGAAAACCCTGACCATGGAACTTTCCCGCCGGCCGATTCCGGAGATCCCTTCTTCTGCGAAAGGTCTTGCAGACGCTCTGCGGAAACGCTATGCTGAGCTGGAAGCCGAGCTGGATAAGTTCTTTGCTGGAGTCACCGAAGAAGAAGCCTCCTTCAAACCAGCCCCGGACGAATGGAGCCTCAAAGAGAACCTGGCGCACCTGATCCAGGGCGAGCGCGGCACGCAGTCCTATATCACTGAGCTTGTCACCGGGCATGAGCGCTACGCTGATGATTTTGGTGATAATGTGCATGCCTACGTCGAAGCCACAGTCGCCACCTACCCCACCCTCAAATCTCTAATCCAGGAATTAAAACGCAGCGACACCGAAACCGTAGAGTTCATCGCCCGGCTCCCAGCCGAGTTCGTCGCCCGCAAAGGCAGCTACTGGCGCACGGCATTCAACTTGTTGGACTCCCCCTTCCACTTCCACGAACACATCGCTCAGATGACCGCCGCCCTCGACGCAGCCCGGAAGAAATAATCCATTCGACCTGTGACCAGGGAAAAAGGACCAATGTTCTCAAACAGGACATTGGTCTTTCGTTTTAGTCTTCCAGCCTTATCTTTTGTCAACCGTCGCTCATACAACGCGAGTATAATTACGACAAAGTTCATCTCAGTTGCTCTATATCTAGCCTCAGGAAAATACATTCTCTACCGATCTTATCAATCAGGAGTCAGCCTTTGAGCAGACGAACGTTCTCCGGGAATAATCCACTCGACTTCAATTTTGAACTGATCCGCTATGAAAAAACCAATGGCCGCGCCACGATCACCATCAACCGGCCGGAGGTGCTCAATGCAGTCAACCATGGCGTCCTGACTGAAATAAGCCTGGCCTTGAAGGATGCCAGCTGGGATGATGCGGTAGGCGTGCTGGTGTTGACCGGGGCCGGTGAACGCGCTTTTTGCAGCGGGGCAGACCTGGAAGAACAGGAACAATTTCTCCAGCGCCCACGCGATTACTGGAAGTGGATGGGCGATTTTATCGAATGCCACGAGCGCCTGCGCAACCTGGGCAAACCCACCCTGGCCCGCCTGAACGGCATCGTGGTTGGTGGGGGCAACGAGTTCAACCTGAGTTGTGACCTGGCTGTGGCTGCCGACGATATCTACATCCGTCATGTAGGCACCAGCCACGGCAGCGTCCCCCTGGCTGGCGCTACCCAGTTCCTCCCCCTGGTGATCGGCGAGCGCCGGGCGCGAGAGATGCTGCTCTTGAATGAGCCTGTCTCAGCCCAGACAGCATTGGAATGGGGCTTAGTGAATTGGGTTGTGCCGCGCGCTGAGCTGGACGCCAGGGTCGACGAGGTAGTCGCCAAGCTGCTTGCAAAATTCCCGGAGAAGACCCGCTACACCAAGCAGCAGCTCAACTTCTGGCGCGATTTGAGTTGGAACCTGACCATTGGCCACGGCCGCGATTGGCTGGCAATCCACAACACCAGCCCCGAGACCTGGGAAGGCGTGCGCGCTTTCACCCAGAAGCGCCCGCCAGACTACGCAGAAATCCGCCGCCGCTGGGCTGAAGACCAGGCTCCCGAATGGCTAACGGGAGAGATCCCCGATGAGCCTGGCTAACAACGAGCAATGGAATTTTATTTAATCCGGATGAACGACGATTTATTATCGAGGAGATAACGATCGATGGTTCTGGCATTACCACCAAATGTCATATTGCAGGAGAGCACCTTTCAATTCTTGCACTCCAGCCCAAAGAAGCTGTTCATCGACGGCGAGTGGGTCACCGCTAAGTCTGGCGAAACCTTCCCGACATACAATCCGGCGACCGGTGAAGAGTTGGCCCGGGTGGCGCTGGCAGGGCCACAGGACGTCGACCGCGCCGTACAAGCAGCCCGCGCGGCATACGCGCAGGGTGTGTGGAGCAAGACGAGCGGTTATGAGCGCGGCGAGCTGCTCTGGCGGCTGGCTGACCTGATCGACCAGCATGCGGACGAACTGGCTGAATTGGAAACCCTCGACAATGGTAAGCCGCTGCGCGTTTCCAGAAAGGGCGACCTCCCAGCCGTTTCCAGGCACTTCCGCTATTATGCTGGCTGGGCCAGCAAGTTGGAAGGCACCACACTTCCAGTGTCACAGGCAGACCAGTTCGTCTACACCCTGCGTGAGCCGGTCGGGGTTGTGGGATTGATCATCCCCTGGAACTTCCCTCTGCTGATGTGTGCCTGGAAACTAGCCCCAGCGCTGGCTTGCGGGAATACGACCCTCTTGAAGCCCGCCGAAGAGACGCCCCTCACTGCGCTGCGCCTGGGTGAGCTGATTCAGGAAGCCGGTTTCCCGGCGGGTGTGGTGAATATCCTCACCGGTCCGGGAGTACCCACCGGGGCTGCGATCACAGCTCACCAAGGGATCGACAAGGTGGCCTTCACCGGCTCGACTGAGGTCGGACGCAAAGTCATGGAAGCAGCCGCCCGCAGCAACCTGAAGCGGATCAGCCTGGAACTGGGCGGAAAATCCCCCAACGTAATTTTCGCCGATGCCGACCTGTCTATAGCCGTTAAAGGCTCGCTGTGGGCGGCATTCAGCACCGCCGGGCAGGAGTGTGTCGCCGGATCACGGTTGTTCGTCGAGCGCCCAATTTACACCGAGCTGGTGGAGAGAATCTCCGCCGAGGCACAGAAGCTGCGCGTCGGCAACGGATTCTTGCCCAAGGTCCACCTGGGACCACTGGTTTCCGACCGGCAACTGGATCGGGTGATAGGCTATATCGAGAGCGGCCGTGCCAGCGGTGCGCTCATCACGACCGGTGGCAAGCGACTGGGCGGCGATCTGGCAAATGGCTATTTCCTGGAGCCAACGATTTTTACTTACGAAGACGACTCGCTCTCCCTTGTCCAGGAAGAGATCTTCGGCCCAGTGGCCGCCGTGACTCCCTTCGACTCCTGGGAGGAGCTCGTCCAGCGCGCCAACCGCACCCGCTACGGCCTGGCAGCCGGCGTCTGGACACAGAACCTCAGCACCGCCCACCGCCTGGCTCAGGCAGTCAAGGCGGGGACAATCTGGGTCAACGGATATGGTTACTTCGACCCGGCTGCGCCTTTCGGCGGTTACAAGGAAAGCGGTTTCGGACGTGAAATGGGTAAGGAGGCGCTGGAGCTATATACGCAGGTGAAAACGGTGTGGGTGGGATTATAAAGCGTGATGCGTAATGCGTGAACTGTGAAATCCTTCTTAATGGATCACATTTCACCCATCATGGAGGAAGTAATGTTCGAAAAAACTGCCGAGTCGGTTCAAGAAGAAAGTTCTGAAGCTGAAAAATTACGCCTCTTCGAAGCGCGCATCGCCCGGGGTGAGAAGATCGAGCCTGGGGATTGGATGCCAGCAGAATATCGTCGCCAGTTGATCCGTATGATCTCACAACACGCCCACAGTGAGATCGTCGGTATGCTACCCGAGGGCGCCTGGATTACCCGAGCCCCCAGCTTACGCCGCAAGATGATCTTGCTCGCCAAGGTGCAGGACGAAGCCGGCCATGGTCAGTACCTCTACCATGCCGCAGAGACCTTGGGCATCAGCCGGGAAGAGATGCTCGCCGCCTTGCTGGAAGGCCGGGCCAAGTATGCCAGCGTTTTCAACTATCCCACCCTGACCTGGGCCGACGTGGGAGTGATCGGCTACCTGGTAGATTTCGCTGCCATCCTCAACCAGACCATGTTAGCCCGTTGCTCCTATGGCCCTTACGCGCGTGCCATGGTGCGCATCTGCGCTGAGGAAAACTTCCACAAGAAACAAGGGCAGGATATCGTCATCCATTTAGCAAGCGGAACATCCTCCCAGAAAGCAATGGTGCAGGATGCCATCAACCGCTGGTGGTGGCCGACCCTGATGATGTTTGGCCCCCATGACGGCGAATCTCCGAACACACCTGTCCTGGTGCGATGGGGAATCAAAACCAGGACCAACAACGACGAACTGCGCCAGTCGTTCGTCAACCAGATCGTCCCCGAACTGCACTCCCTTGGATTATCCCTCCCCGATCCCTCCCTGCACTACAATAAGGCGACAGGCGACTGGATCATTGGCGAAATCGATTGGGACGAATTCTGGCGAGTGATCAATGGTCATGGCCCATGTAACCAGGAACGAATGGAAGCCCGCCGGCGTGCGCATGAAGAAGGGGCCTGGGTTAGGGAGGCATTATCTGCTTACAATGGCTAAACCCGATACCCAATTACCCCGGTTTCAAGTATTTCTTCAGGAGAAGACCGGCCAACCCCACCAGGACGTTGGCTCGGTGCACGCTTCCGATCCCGAAATGGCTTTGCTCAATGCCCGCGATGTCTTCGTCCGCCGTCCGGAGTGTACCAGCCTGTGGGTAGTTCTAGCCGATGCGATCTTCTCCAAAACTGCGCAAGAGCTGGAAGAACAAGAATTAGGAGATAAGGGATTAGGGGATGAGGGTGTGAAGGAAGAGTCAGGCGAGGTAGAGAACTATTATATTTTTTATAAGCCCAAGCCAACCGGGACCCAGACCCTAGTTGGTGAGGTGCCAGCCGCGGCACCAGTCGAAGCTCTTCGCCTAGCCCTTGAACGTTTCTCTGGTGATAAGCCTCCTTCCGCCTGGTGGGTTTTACCGGCCCGCCGTGTACTGGTCAGTTCACCTGACGACATCGAGAGCATGTTTGCTCCTGCCCAAGATAAAAAATTCCGCTTGTCTACCGACTTTCACACCCTGACCGAAATGAGACGGGTTAAGTCAGAATTCGGTGGACAGTAATCAGTATTCAGTACTGCTTAGCAACACGTTTCTTTGTCTTGCTGACCGACTGTTAAATACTGAGAATCCAGAGATATTGCAAATGAACTCTTCTCTAAGACATGCCCTATCCCAACACTTGTTAGCCTTGGCGGATGATGAACTCATCCTCGGCCATCGGGACTCACAATGGTGCGGCATGGCTCCGCTCCTGGAAGAAGATATCGCCTTCGCCAACCTCGCCCTAGACGAGATCGGCCATGCACTGGTCTGGTATACCCTCCTGGCGGATCTGGCAGGAGAGGACCATTATATCTATCCCGACCGATTGGTCTATTTTCGCCAGATCGCCGATTTTCGCAATGTTCAACTCGTTGAATTGCCCAACGGAGATTGGGCTTTCAGCATGTTGCGCCAATATCTATTTGACACCTACGAAACGGTATACCTAGCGGCCGCGGTGGGCAGCGCTCATCAGCCGCTGGCCGAGGCCGCGGCCAAGATCCGCCTGGAAGAGATCTACCATTACCGCCACACCAGCGCCTGGGTGCGGCGCCTAGGTCTGGGCAGCGTGGAAAGTCAGCGTCGCCTGCAAGCCGCCCTGGATAAAATCTGGCCTTATACCGGCCAGCTCTTCGCGCTTAGTCCAGGTGACGAGTTCCTCGTCTCAGCAGGTTATCTCCCTCCATCCACTATCCTATCGTCCACCTGGAAGGACCAGGTCGTACCCTTCCTCCTGGACTGCGGATTGCAGGTACCAGTAGAATCTGGAGACGAAGATACCCAGACAGGGAGATTTCACCCCCCTCTGAGCCGCGAACGACACACCCCCCACCTGAAAGTTCTCCTGCGAGAGTTGCAATCCGTACCCCGGCTGGAACCGCAGGCAGTGTGGTGAGAGACATGATGTCCAAAAATTAGTGTTTTTCTGCATGTAAACCCTGCGCCACTGGCGTTTGAAAAAGTTTCATGCGGAGGCAATCATGAGCATAGTCGGCGAATTGATGGAAGTCATCCTGTATGTGCAGGATATGCCCGCCCAGGTGTCGTTTTATCGCGACCAACTAGGTTTGCAAGTGAGATCGCCGCAGAACGTGGCAGATTTCAGCCATGAATTCTGGGTAGAGATGGAAACCGGGGCTTGCATACTGGCCTTGCATGCCGGGGGCCAACGCCGCTTCGGGGTAGACGCGCCGAAGATCGTTTTCCGCGTGGCCGATATCCAGGTTGTCCGGAAGACGCTTATCGAACGCGGTGTTCAACTGGGCGAAGTCCGCTCAGCAGCGCCAGGCGTCTGGGTCTGTGATGGTGCGGATCCAGAGGGGAATAAATTCTCTATCGAAAGCCATGAACAGAGATGATAATTATTATTGCCAATGACGAGCACCCAGGTTGAAGAAGATGCATCAGCGGTATTAGCGTTCATCAGCGTCCCTGGCACAACGGATTTCATATGGGAAATTTAACCACTGATACAATCTGGCAAATCCTGGACCTGGTCAAGGACCCGGAGATTCCGGTAGTCTCCGTGGTCGAGATGGGCTTGATCCGCAGCGTGGGTCTGGATGGCGAGACCGTCATAATCACGATGACGCCCACCTTTGCCGGCTGCCCGGCGTTGCAGGTGATGCAAAGGGAGATCACCAACCGCTTACACCAGGGTGGCGTGCGGGAAGTCAGGGTGCAGATCACCTTCTCGCCGCCGTGGAGCACGGATTGGATCACGCCCCTGGCTCGCCAGAAGCTGAAGGATTTCGGCCTCGCTCCACCCCCACGCCACGCCGGGAGGATCGATCTCGCTCTATCCACAGCTGTCGCCTGTCCTTATTGCAATTCCGAGAACACCAGCTTGAAGAACGACTTTGGCCCCACCCTCTGCCGGGCGATCTATGTCTGCAACAATTGCCAACAACCGTTTGAATACTTCAAACCTTTGTAAAGTAAGATAAAATAAGTTCGGAAAAGTTACGTTTCATAAATAACGGACCACGTTTCACGCTTCAGCCCCCGACTTACCCAACCAAGGAGACCAACCCCATGAAGTTGATCGCCCTCTATAAAGAATCCCCTGATCCCGCCGCTTTCGAAGAAGCTTACTTTAACACCCATCTGCCCCTGATCGCTAAAGCCCCTGGCCTGCAAAGAACTGTGATCACTCGCATCCGTCGCACCCTGGTGGGGGATGGATATTACCTGATGGCCGAGATGTATTTCCAGGATGCCGAGTCCTTCAAAGCGGCGATGAAAAGCCCCGAGATGGCTACCGCCGGCGATAACCTGAACACCTTCGCCGCTGGACTGGTGACCTTGATGTACGGAGATGAATCTTAATCCCGTGGCAGAGTACCAGGTAATCGCCAGTAAAGTCATATTCGACCACCCTTGGGCGCGGATCGTGGTTGACACGCTCGAATACCAGGGGGAACGGCGGCCATATTTCTACCTGGAAAGCCCAGTTGAGGCGGTGGCAACCGTCGGGTTAACCCAGGCGGGTGAGATCATCCTCACCCGCCAATACAGGCACCCCGTTGGCCGGGTGATCTATGACCTGCCTGCCGGGCGACTGGAGCCCGGTGAAGATCCTCTCATGGGCGCACGCCGCGAGTTCGAAGAGGAGACCGGGTATTACCCAAATCACATTGAGATGATCGGCTACTACAACCAGTTCCCCGGCACGCTGCGCGCCGCCACCAACCTGTTTTTCGCTTCCGACCTCCTTCCCACCCACCAGCATCTGGACGAAGGCGAAGAGCTGGAGATCGTTCGCCTGCCAGTCGGCGATGTCCTGAAAATGATCGCCAGCGGTGAGATCATCGACGGTTCGCTGCAGTTGGGAGTTCTGTTGGCTCAGCTGAAAGGTTTACTGCCGCTGCCAACCAGTACATAGTCTGTATAACGGATCGCATTTTCTTTTTTTCAAGCCTCATCGAAATACAGAAAATGGTATCCGCTTCGGATACGGAAAAGGATCGATCAATGGACTACCGCTATTTGGGCCAGACTGATCTCAGAGTCTCTGAACTCTGCCTGGGGACGATGCAATTTGGCTGGACGGCCGATGAGGCCACGTCGTATGATATCCTCGACGCGGCTTATGAAGCTGGAATAAATTTCATCGACACCGCTGATATCTATTCCCGCTGGGCAACCGGCAATCCCGGAGGTGTAGCAGAAACGATCATCGGCAAGTGGATGAAAAAGAATAACGTCCCCCGCCAACAGGTCATCATTGCCACCAAAGTGCGCGGCAAAATGGGGGCTGGCCCGAACGACGAAGGCCTCACCCGGGCTCACATTTTCCAGGCCATCGAGGATTCTCTCAAGCGCCTGCAAACGGACTGCATCGATCTTTACCAGGCGCATTGGTATGATGAACACACTCCCATCGAAGAAACCTTAGCTGCCTTGGACGATCTGATCCACCAGGGTAAAGTACGCTATATCGGCTGCTCGAATTATCCAACCTGGCGCATGATGCAGGCTTTATGGGTCTCCGACCGGCATAACCTGGCGCGCTATGATGTCCTGCAACCCCATTATCACCTGGCGCACCGCGCTGAGTTCGAACGAGAGCTGGCCGATGTCTGCCGGATTTACAAATTGGGCGTGATCCCATATAGCCCACTCGCCGGAGGCTTCTTGACAGGGAAATATCGGCCTGGGTTGGAGTCTGGGAAGAGTGAACGCACCGGGGGAGCTCAGCGTTACTTTACAGACCGTAATTGGGCTGTGCTAGATCGGATAGAGGCTATGGGGAAAGAAAAAGGCGGCTGTACCCCCTCGCAGATCGCCCTGGCCTGGCTGCTATCCGATCCTTTGATTACCAGCCCCATCATCGGGCCGCGCAGCCTTGACCAGTTGCGCGACAACCTGGGAGCTGTCGGCTTGCGCCTAACAGACGAAGAAAAGAAAGGCTTGGATGAGGCAAGCGATTGGCGCGAGAACAAAATGTGAATCGTGATTCGTGAAACGAGATGTGTGAAACGTGATATGTGACGCGTGGATAGTGTTACAGAGGAGGATGGGAATGAAACTACCGGTAGCTACTTCTGACACCCGACCAATTACCGAAGAGGGCGATTTCTTACAAATAAAGAGCATCGATCACGTTCACTTTTGGGTGGGTAATGCCAGACAGGCTTTGTATTACTGGTGGAAAGGTTTTGGCTTTAAGCCAGTAGCTTACTCTGGTCTGGAGACCGGCAACCGTCGTTATGCCTCGTATGTATTAGAGTCGGGCAATATCCGCTTTGTGGTCTCCGCGGCTTACAGCCCCAGTGATGAAATCGCCGCCCACCATCTGCTGCATGGGGATGGCGTGAAAGTCATTGCCATAGAGGTAGGTGATGTAGTCCAGGCTCATGAAGCGACCACTTTTCGCGGCGCGATCTCTGCCTGGTCTCCCCGCACGGAGACCGACCACTTTGGCGAGCTACGTACGGCTGCCATCCGGACTTATGGTGAAGTATTGCACGTGTTCGTCGACCGCTCTGCTTATCGCGGCCCTTTCGCTCCTACCTATCGCCCGCTTGACCTGCCAGCCGAACCTGCCGGATTGGCAGCCGTCGATCACATCGTCGGCAACGTGCAATTGGGCAAGATGGACTACTGGGTGAACTTCTACCACCAGGTGATGGGCTTCCGCCAGCTGCTCCACTTCGATGACCAAGACATCTCCACTGAATATTCAGCCCTGATGTCCAAAGTGATGCAAAACGGCAATGGGCGGGTTAAGTTCCCGATCAACGAGCCAGCCGAAGGCAAGAAAAAGAGCCAGATCGAAGAATACCTGGATTATTACCTGACGCCTGGCGTCCAGCACATCGCCATGTCCACCGGCGATATCCTGAGCGCCATTCGCACCCTGAAAGCGCACGGCATCGAGTTCCTCCGAGTTCCCGATTCTTATTATGAAACCTTACCGGCCCGGGTTGGCAAAATCAAAGAACCCATGGACGCCATCCGAGAACTCGGCATCCTGGTCGACCGTGACGACGAGGGCTACCTGCTGCAAGTCTTTTCCCGCCCGATCCAGGACCGTCCAACGGCCTTTATCGAGGTCATCCAGCGCCAGGGCAGCCGCGGTTTCGGCAAAGGCAATTTCAAGGCGCTCTTCGAGGCTCTCGAACTGGAACAGGATCGCCGTGGTAATTTATGAAATTCTTGACTTACGCCACCCCCGACGACCTGCGCACCCCCCACCTGGGCGCCTTGTCAGGAGACATAATCATCGACCTGGCTGTCGCCCGTACCTGGGCGCAAGGGGCGCGCGGCATGCCGGCGGAGGATTTGCCTGCCTCGTTGATCGAGCTGCTCTACGCCGGGCAACCCGCCTGGAATTACACCAAAAGTCTCATCAACGCCTTGGAAGGCGAGCACCCGCTGCACCTGAAAGGCGCCAATCGTAAACCGGTCGGCTACAGCGCTAACCAGGTAGTGGTATACCCGCCTTTGACCCGGCTGGGCAGCCTGCGCGACTTTTACGCCTTCGAAGCTCACGTCACTGCTGCTTTTGCCATGCGTGGCAAAGCAGTGCCGCCTGAGTGGCACCAGTTCCCGGTCTTTTATTTTTCCAACCCGAGCGCCATCTACGGTTCGGGAGAGACTATCCCTTATCCTTCCTACACCCGGGCGTTAGATTATGAACTGGAAGTGGCCTGTGTCATCGCTCGCCCGGGGGTGGACATCCCGGCCGAAAAGGCTGAGGAATATATCTTCGGTTACACCATTTTCAACGATTGGTCGGCGCGTGACATCCAGAGAATTGAGATGCGCGTCGGCCTGGGCCCTGCCAAAGGCAAGGATTTCGCCTCCTCGCTGGGCCCGTGGATCGTCACCCCCGACGAGCTGGCTGACCGCGCTGCCGGCCGACCTGGCGTTTATGACCTGGAGATGACAGCGCGGGTCAACGGCCAGGAGCGTTCCCGCGGCAATTGGAAGGATATCCATTACTCCTTCGGAGAAATGGTCGCCCGCGCCTCTGCTGGCGCTTACCTGCTGCCTGGCGATGTGCTCGGTTCCGGCACTGTGGGAACGGGCTGTTTGTTGGAGCTGACCAAAGGTGAAGGCCCCTGGCTGGAACCAGGCGACCAGGTGGAGCTGGAGATCGTGCGCCTGGGAAAGCTGGTCAATCGAGTTGGAAAGCAGGTAACAATTGCTGGGAAATGATTATTTAACGTTAGTTATCAATAACTGAGGATAAGTGTATGCCCTTTTACCATAAACTCGGCCAGATTCCCCACAAGCGCCACACCCAGTTCCGCAAACCGGATGGCGGGCTTTTTCGCGAGGAGGTCATGGGCCTGGAAGGCTTCTCCGGACTGCAATCCATCCTTTACCATCACTACTTGCCGCCGCGCGTCCAAAAGGTCGAAGACCTGGGTCCAGCCAGCGTCGAATATGCTGATTTCGGCCCCATCCGCCACCGCGCCTTCAGCACCGCGAACATGCCCATCGGTGGCGACCCGATCTCTGATCGCTGCACCCTGCTCGGCAATCACGATGTCACTCTGGGCTTAAGCCTGCCGACGCGCAGCATGGAATTTTATTACCGCAACGCCCAGGCTTACGAGGTTTGGTTCACCCACGAAGGCACCGGCCTGCTCCACACCCAATACGGCCTGCTGTCCTTCGGGCTGGGTGACTACCTTGTCATCCCCTTTGGCACCACCTGGCGCATGCAACTCACCGGAGGCGCGGCGCGTTTCTTCGTCATCGAAGCCCCCTCCCAGATCGAACCACCAAACCGCTACCGCAACCGCTACGGGCAGTTGCTCGAACACGCCCCCTATTGCGAGCGCGATATCCGCCCCCCTGAAAACCTGGAGACTTTTACGGAGCGCGGCGAATTCGAGGTGCGCATCAAGGTGCGCGACCGGGTTACAAGGCATGTCCTGGATCATCACCCCTTCGATGTAGCCGGCTGGGATGGTTTCCTCTATCCATGGATTTTCAACATTCACGACTTCGAGCCGATCACCGGCAGCCTCCACCAGCCGCCGCCCGTCCACCAGACATTCCAGGGACACAACTTTGTGGTCTGCTCCTTCGTGCCGCGGCTATTCGACTACCACCCGCAAGCCATCCCTGCCCCTTACAACCACTCCAATGTCAATTCCGACGAGGTGATCTACTACGCCGAAGGGGATTTTATGTCCCGCAGAGGCATCGACCGCTCCGACATCTCCCTGCACCCCTTTGGGCTCCCGCATGGCCCTCAGCCTGGAGCCAGCGAAGCTTCAATTGGAAAATCGCGCACTGACGAACTGGCCGTGATGGTGGATACCTTCCATCCCTTGCAGGTCGCCCAGGCTGCCCTGGAATTTGAAAAACCCGATTATATGGACTCCTGGCTGCAAGGGGATGGCGAGTGATCTAAATCCATGAAATACAGATTAATTACCGGAGCGGCTTTAGGTTCGCTAGTTGGGCTTCCCTACTTGGCCATCCTGTCCGCCGGCCAACAGATCGCCCGTTTGCCGCTGGTGCCTGTTGACCTATTCGAGTGGCTCACCCGACTCCTGCCAGGCGGGGTGGTGACCCTTGGCCTGGAGGGGATGATCAATCTCCTGCATGCTCTGCAAATAGGACAAACTTCTATCTTGGGCAAAGCCGCCGAATTTGCCCTGGCTTACCTGCTCACCTTGCTCGCCCTGGCAGGTTTTGGCGCGCTGTATGTAGTAACGCTCGATCGGTTAAAGGTAAGCTGGCCTGTGCGTGGCGTATTGGCCGGTTTTGTCCTGGCTGGGCTGGCTTCCCTGCTGACCAACTGGGGTGGCTGGGGAAAAACCGGACCAGTGGTTGGCGCTGGCTGGAATCTGATCACCAGCCTAGGTTGGAGCCTGGGGCTGGCCTGGAGCATCGACCACGTTCTCCCAGCCCTAATGGGGGACCAGGACGCCGGGCGCCGCCGCGCCTTGGGTCAGCTGACCTTTGGCTCGCTGGCCCTCACTGCGCTGGCGATCAGCCTGGGACGCTGGCTCAGCCAGCGCGCTCAACCCCTGCCCGTCGTAAGGGAAATAGGGACGCCAACGCCAAGCGAGCCTGCGCCTACCCCACCCCCCACACAGGCTGGCTTCTCCCCCGCTCCCGGGACCCGGCCAGAGATTACACCCATCGACGATTTCTACCGGGTCGATATCAACCTGTTACCTCCCGGCCAGGAAGACCTGGCCGAGGCAACCGATAACCTCACCAAGCGCCTGCTTGCACAGGGTGGAGAGACTGATTTACCCGCTTCGAGCTACATCCTCGAAATCGGTGGCCTGGTAGATAAACCACTGGCTTTAGACCTGACTGCTATTAAATCGTTCCCTCAAGTTGAACAATATGCTACCCTGGCGTGCATCTCCAATCCGGTCGGCGGGGATTTGATCAGCACCACCCTTTTTCAAGGAATTCGCCTCAAAGATGTCCTGGAGCGCGCCGGACTGCAAGTCGCAGCCATCGATATCCAATTCACCTGTGTCGACGGGTATACCGAATCTCTGCCAGTCGCATCTGCTCTCGATCCCCGCACGTTGTTGTGTTATGCCATGGGAAACCAGCCCTTGTCCCAGAAACACGGCGCGCCAATCCGCCTATATACTCCCAACCGCTTCGGGATGAAAAATCCGAAATGGATCATCAAGATCGAGGCCGTGGCTGAAGACTACCACGGCTACTGGGAACAGCGCGGCTGGAGCGAACAGGCCTGGATTCAGACCACCTCCGTAATCGACACCCTCCAGACCGATGGGTCCCACCGGACGCAGGTGGGCGGTATCGCCTTTGCCGGCGCGCGCGGCGTCGAGCGCGTGGAACTGCGCGTCGACAGTGATGAATGGCTTCCAGCCGAGGTGAACCGCCCGCTTTCCCCGCTTAGCTGGGTGCTCTGGCGGGCAATCCTTGACATCCCCCCAGGGGAACATGAAGTCACGGTGCGTGCCGTGGATGGGCAGGGTGAGGTCCAGACTGTAGCGCGATCGGGCGCCCATCCTGACGGAGCTACCGGCCTGCACAGCGAGTCGATCTTAATTCCCCTGCCATGATCCCGCTGCTTCTTCCAGGATATCCAAGGAAATGACAAGGCAGCCATCAGCCTAATTATTTCTGATCCCCCTTCGTATCTTCTAGGGGTGTAAAACCCTTTCCCAAGACCTCTTGAGCCGGTGAAACGACCACGAATGCTTGTGGGTCTTCGGAGCTGACTAATGTTTTCAGCTGACCAACCTCAGTCACCGTCAGCGCACACATTAAAACGGCATGCTCTTGCCCGGTATACATCCCTTTGCCAGGGATGGCTGTGACTCCCCGGCGCATATCGGTTAGTATGCGATTGGCGACTGCCTGCGCCCGGTCGGTAATTATCAAAGCCATGAGCTGCCGCCGCTGGCCACGCGGCCGGAACCAGGCGCGCAATCGTCCCAGGGGTCGGCCATCAAGCCTCGCTTCACCCTCGCCCTCAGCGCCAGCGAAATAGCGCGGCAGCACCTCTCCGGAAGCTTCCTGCAATCCTACGGTTAACAAACCGACTAACATCAGAATCGCATTGAAAGCTAATCCAACGACCAGGACAACCGGTCCCGGAACCCCGCCGATGGCAGCCCGTTCCAGCATTTCTGACCAGGACTGCGCCGTGGTCGGATGAAACCAAATCTTGGCAAACCAGGCTAATCCCAAGATAATGTAGATCCACATATAGTTACGGCGATAACGCCGTCCAAAGGCTTCCCAGGTTGAGATGGAAAAGTGCGGCTGGAGCAAGTTCTCCGCCAGGCTCTCCGCCCAATCCGCAGCTGGCTGGAAAGGCGGTACCAGCATTGCGGCGTAGAAATCCGTTTCGATCAGCCGCACGCGCGAACTCCATAACTCATAATACCGGTAGCGGCGGGCTTCAATAAAAAGAAACAAGGTGATCAAGATCGTGCTCAGGATGATCACGCTATGGTGCCCGCTGGGGCCGCTGAACGCCACGCTGATCACAGCCACGGTGATCACCACTGCCCAGTTTGTGGTCGTGTCCAAGCGCTGCCGCCACACATTCGCCCGCGAGACCTCCGCCCTGAACAAGTGCACCATGGCGGTGGTGAATTCCCCCGCACCCAGGTGGTAACCGCGATAGGTCCACACAGGCTCCTCAGCCGCGGGATTTCCCGGTTGCGGTTTCCGAGCTTCCTCTTCATCGGATGTAACTTCAGGGGAACTCATTCTACTTTTCCTTCCTATGATGCTCACTCCGGTAGCCACACGCGGAAAGTGGACCCTTTTCCCACTTCACTTTCCCATGCTATGCGGCCATCGTGGAGATCCACAATCTCCTTTACAATCGCCAATCCGAGGCCTGAACCCTGGATCTTCGATTGGCTTACCTTTCGGCCCCGGTAAAACCGGTCGAACAGATGCGGGAAATCATCCGCATCGATCCCGATTCCGGTGTCTTTTACTTCCAGCCAGACGCCCCCATCCGCCGGAAAAGTACTCACGCAGACCGAACCGCTCATCGTATAGCGAATGGCATTGGAGACCAGGTTGGTGATAACCCGTGCCAGCTGGTTTTGATCTCCATTAATCTTCGGTAAATTGGCAGCTGGCTCGAAGGTTAGATCCAGGCCGGCTACCTGCGCCAGGGGAGCATGGGCAGCCACCACCTGGTCGGTCAAGAGATTAAGATTCACCGGGCTGAACGAAGACCGTTTATACTTGCCAACTTCTAATCGCGAGAGATCAAGGATATCCTCGATCATCTTCATCAACTTGTTGATCTCTGTTTTTAAAGTCGCCAGGTATTCGGCTTTTCTATCAGGCCTGCCGCGTTCCAACAATTCAGCGAACAGGCCCATGTTAGTGACTGGCGTGCGTAGTTCATGCGAGACTTCCAGGATGAACTGGTCTTTGAGGCGTTCAAGCTCTTTGTATTGGGTGACATCGCGTTGGCTGCCCACATAGCCCATGATTTCCCCCAGCAGATTGCGAACTGGCGCTAGCGTAAGCTGGATGTCATACTCCCGCCCATTTTTTCGGTGCGCCATCAACTCACCGCTCCAGCTGAATTTGCTCGCCAGAGCAGAGCGGATCTCCGCCGTGCGTTCCTGGTTTTCTTGCCCGTCGAGCATCATAAAGAGGGATTGGCCAATCATTTCCACAGCCTGGTAGCCAGACTGCTCCTCGAAGGCCTGGTTGACCGTGATGATCTCGCCCTCCAGGTCGGTAACGAACACACCATCGCCCACGCTGGACAATACCGCCTCGACCCTTTCTTTCGCGGCATGCAATTCGGCCGTACGCTGCTCAACGCGCTGCTCCAACTCGGTCGCATACTGCCTGAGCCGGGTAACCAGGTGGATATTTTCGATCAGCGGTCCCATCTGGCGCGCCACGATGCGCAGGATGTCCATGTCTTCGCCGCTGAAGATGTCGCCGCCCAACTTAGCACCCAATGCGAGCAAGCCCAATACTTGCCCATGCCCAATTACCGGCACCCACTGGTAAACCTGTTCGCTGTCCAACAATTGCCGTTCTTCCGGTGAAAGCATGACTTCAGATAAAGTCTTGCGCAGCGAGGTCCGCCCCACCGCTCCGATGTTCAACAGGTAAGACAGGCTGTTCTTCGGCAGGGCAGAGAAAGCAAGCCGGCTCTGTTCGCCCACCTTCGGCTGGGGCGCAACTTCGATCACAGAAAAATCGCCTTCCAGGTCTCTCAAGAAGATACAGGCGTCCTCTATTTGTAATGTTTTCACCACTCGCTCACCCACCGTCCTGGCCAGCTGGGGTAGCTCGGGGATTTGTTCCATCCCTTGCGTGATTTGCGTCACGGCCGAGCGATAATCATACCAGCTGCCGTAGAAGGCTTTGTCCACCAGCCGCTGCATACGCTGGTGTAGGGGAGAAAAAACACTGGCCAGGATAAGCACAAGCAGGGTGTTGATCAACAGGCTATCGAAAAGATGCGGTGGCACCAATTTTTCCAGGATGGCATATAACACCAGGTAAATTCCGCATAAGATTGCATAGACCAGGATATAAGTCGCCCCCCGGTTGACATGCCGTTCGATCTCGATTAAGCGATGGCGGATGATGGCATAACCATAGGTTAATGGAAGGATACTTAAGAATAAGAAAGCGAAAGTATAAGGCAGGATCGGTTGCCTGAGGGCCGCATCTGGCAGAATGGTCAGGGTGATCACGGGCAATAGGCTAAGCGCGCCGCCCAGGACGACAATGCGGATCTTTCCCCGCACCCCTGGTGAAACCGTGTGGCTGAAGGCGAAAAAGAGCAAACCTACCGCTAAGAGTAAATTTCCTGTCAGGAACAATCGCACCGCAGCGAGAATACGGTCGGACCATGAACTGGCGAGAACCGCCTGCGTTCCCCAGATGAGATAAGGCGATCCACAGAGGAATGCAAGACCATATAATACGTAGAGCATAACTCTGCGGCGATGGAGCGAGATGGCTTCCGGGAAGTATAGATGAAAATGAACGGTCAATGGGCCAATTAGCCAGAGAAGGAAATTAAATAAACCAGATGTCCAGCGCGGCCCGATCCCGGACATGAGGCCGGAAGCCAGGAGTAGTGCAGTGGCCTGGCAGAACAGAAAGAACAGGTTCGAAGTCCGGTCGGAGGGTTTGAAGGATAACACGCCAACCCCGATGCCCCAAAAGGCCAGAGCTACCAGTAACGGCACCAGTTCGTTCAGGATTAGCCCTCGGGGGGGAGCCATCAGGAGAATCGTTAGAGGGATACGTTCGCCATCCCGCAAGATGATAAATTTTACCGTTTCCCCAATCTTTTTATTTGCATAGAATGGTACCGCCTCGTTAAATGGAACATCATTCACTGAAACGATCACATCCCCGTCAAGAAGTTTATTGTGTTCTCTCCCGAAAGAGTCCAGCTCGCTAATCAATCCGGTTGGCCCGAAGGTCAGGATTCCATCATGAGGATAGGTAAGCGCCAGTATACCGCTCCATACCATTAAGAATAAAGCGGCTAACGCCAGGATGAATGGGATACTGACCCACCAACGCCGCGAGACAAGCACAGCTAATAACCCTCCACTTAAATTATAACGTAGCACCGGTGAAGGTATTACACACCAAGTTGGCCCAAACTAACATTATTGTAAACCAGATCGTGGCCTCCCCGCGTCCTTGTTCGATCTAACCCCCCATCTGATCTTTGGCGAGCTCCCGCAGCAAGGAAGCCAGAATATCCCCCGCCGGAGTCACCGGTACAGCTTCTTCCAGGGCTTTAAACCCCAGCCTGAGCTGGCGTTCAATTTCGGTCGTCAAATAAAGCGCCGCCCCACTTCGATCGAGTAACTGGATCAGCTCACCAGCGGCCTGCTGGTCATCACGCAGGGTCTGCAAGCACTCCCTCAAGGTCTGCTGGGCAGGCGATGGCAGGACGTCCAAAGCATACGCCACGGCCAGGGAGCGGCCGATCCTTGGGGATAGGTCTGGCATCTCAGCGCCTGAGCCTGGCTTAAGATCTTCCAGGTCGTCCAGGATCTGCAGTAATATGCCCAGGTGGCGCCCGAAATCGCTAAACCCTTTCAAGCGCGCTAAATCATCTGTCGCCAGGCGCGCCCCGCTCCGGCAGGCCAGGGCGAAAAATTCCCCCGACTTGGCACCGGCGATCTCCAGCCACTGCTCCAGGCCGGGCAGTGGGTTGACCAGGTCAGCATGCTGCCCACTGGACATCACCAGCAGGCTCTGGTTGAAATCCTGGATCACCAGGTGTGCAACCTGGTGGGTTTGCTGATGCTCGAACAGGCGCTGCAATCCCAGGGAGGCGCTGAACAACAGCCCGGTGGCCACATTGATCGCCACTCCAGGCCTCGACGCCGCCCACCAGGCTTCAGGTTGGTCCTGGTCCTCGACGCTGTCAAAAACGTGCGCCGCCGAGTAATATAAAAGCCAGGCAGCCGCCAGATCTGCTGCCCAGCCTGGGTCACCCCCGGCAGCCTGGCAGCACAACCCCGGCAGGAGCGCAAAACGCGCCGGGTCCCGCTCGGGATCGGCGCGTCTATACTGGTCTGGTAAAGCCAGGCGCATGGACTCTCTGAAATCAGCCCATGCGCCAGACTCTATTAAATTACTCTCTATCCGGCGAAAAACGGCATCAAGAAATTGCGATTCTGTCGTCAAAGAGCATCGGTCGTATTAGAACCATCCGCGAGTGGGTTTCACCCTGGCCAGGCTCATGATCTCATCTTTGCCTTGAGCCGTGCGTGTGATCGCCTTCCAGAGGAACGCCAATTCCTCTTTGCTCAACCTCCACCCCCTCTCCGCCAAAGCGCCTTCGGGGTCGGTGCGCATGCGGGATGCGAAGTCAGTGTCGGTGGAAATTTGGTAGACAACTTGTGCGAGTGCCATTTTTTAATCTCCTCCAAACGTGGGAATATTCAGTTATTCAACGCCTCGCTGTTTTCGCAAACAGGGAGGGCTATGCCAGGCATAGCATATTAAACATCATCAGGGTAGTTAGGGGTGAAATTTAATCAAAGGCACCTCCTGAACCCGGAGTTGGGAATTCAAAACTACAAAATTAACAAATTTGATAAGCTGATACTTTTGATAACTTTATAAAAATACCAGAAAAAATAAATTAAGTCTAGTGACTTAAGTCACATCCAGCTATTACATTTTTTTCCAAACCGTTTCTATTGTATACTTCGGGGCGAATACTTGCCCAACCGAAAGGAAGCTTGCATGGCACTCAGTCACGGCACACAAGGTAAAACCATCCACACCATCGATCTGCACTTTATGGGTCTTCGCCAGGCGATCGCCGTTTATGTGATCCCCCACCAGCATGGAGCTATCCTGGTAGAAAGCGGTCCCGGATCGACCATCACAGCCTTGCAAGCGGGGCTAAAGGCACTCGAGTTGTCCATTCAAGACATCAGCGACGTTTTCCTAACCCATATCCACCTGGATCATGCCGGGGCCGCTGGCTGGCTTGCCCAGCAAGGAGCCCGCATCCACGTCCACCCGGTCGGCGCGCCGCATCTGCTCAACCCGGAGAAGTTGCTCGCCAGCGCAGGCCGCATTTACGGCGATCTGATGCATACTTTGTGGGGCGAATTCTTACCCGTCCCGGAAGGACAACTGTCCGTGCTCCAGGATGGCGGGGTAGTTGATGTGAACGGTTTATCCTTACGTGCCCTGGACACTCCCGGTCACGCCAACCATCATTTCGTCTACCTGTTCGAGGACGTGTGCTTCAGCGGAGATATTGGCGGAGTGCGCATTGGTGAGGCACCCCACCTACGCCTTCCCATGCCCCCTCCGGAATTCAACCTCGAGAAATGGCGGCAAAGCCTGGTCCGGCTGCGAAGTGAAAAATTTTCCCGAATCGCTCCCACCCATTTTGGCCTGTATGCTGATCCTGATTGGCACCTGTCCGCCGTGCAAGATGCTTTAGACGAAGTTGAGGCCTGGATGGAGGCTGTCCTGCCGCAAAGCTTGCCTGTGGAGGTGTTGAACGATCGCTTCCTGGAATGGGCGCGCAACCGGTCTTTGTCTGCCGGTCTCCCTCCCGACCTTCTAGGTGTCTACGAGGCCGCCAACCCTTCCTGGATGTCAACCCAGGGCATCCTGCGGTATTGGGAGAAATATCGCCGGTCGGAAAAGTAAACCCCTCCGATATCAATGTGCTAATGATTGGGAGATACAGCATGAGCGGACATATCCTCGTTGTAGGTGGCCTCAATATGGACCTGGTAATCAAAACACCGCGTTACCCTGAATATGGTGAAAACCTTATCGGATCGGACTTTAATATATATCCAGGTGGTAAGGGAGCAAACCAGGCGGTGGCAGCGGCGCGCCTGGGAGCCAGCGTGAAGATGGTTGGACGGCTCGGGACAGATGCTTTTGGGGAGACCTTGCTCGAGGCCGTCACCCAGAGCGGGGTCGAAACAGCATACATTCAACGAGATGCACAGGCCGCGACTGGGGTTGCCGTGATCATTGTCGACAGCCGCGGTCAAAACACAATTGTAGTAGCCCACGGAGCCAATGACCACCTCACACCCGAGGACATATCCGCCGCTGAAGATGCTTTCAGGAACGCTTCGGTAATGGTGCTTCAATTAGAAATCCCCCTTCCTGCTACCGCCCGCGCAATCCAGCTGGGAAGGAAACACGGTGCGCAGGTCGTGCTTAACCCTGGTCCAGCTCGAGTCGTCGACGCTGCCTTCCTATCCGAGGTAGACTACCTGATTCCCAACCAAAACGAGTTGGCTACCCTCACCGGGATGAAATCCATCCCAGAGGCGATCAACACCTTACGCTCCTGGGGCGTGCAACAAGTGATCGTCACTCTGGGCAGTGACGGGGTGCTCGTTGTCGGAGACGATCTTGAAGTTAACCTACCCGCCCACCAAGTTCAGGTTGTCGATACCACCGCCGCTGGAGATTCTTTTGTGGGAGCATTTGCAGTCGCCCTGAACGAAGGCCTACCGACGCGCCAGGCCGCGGCCTGGGCAAACGCTGCCGGCGCGCTGGCAGTGACCAAAGCCGGCGCACAACCCTCTCTTCCTACGCGCGCTGAGCTGAATGCCTTTATTAGAACATCATCGCGTTGACTTTTTCGATCGTCTCGCGCGGCGGGCGGATCTGGTTCTCTTTCAAACGGTTGAGTGGGGTTTCCGTCAGATTATAGATGTCGAGCAACGAGGGTTGATCGGTGTCGATATAAATCAATCCGGTAAGGAGCAGATTTTTAGCGTTCGCCTCTTCAAGGATCGCCATCGCCCGGCTGCGGTCGGTCGGATTATGCTCGCGGCCCAATTTCTTCAATACAACCGTCGAACCATCGTGCATGGTGACATCGATCGTTTCCCCTTCTTCATACTCCACCAGGATTTCTTCCATCGGCGGCACGTAGGACAGCTCATGTAAAGCCACTTCGTGATCCTTGCCCCAGGCGTATGAGTGCATGGAGGTGTCGGTGTTATTGAAGGTCACACAAGGGCTGATGATATCCAACACGGCAATGCCACGATGACTGAGGGCAGCTTTGATCAATTCCTTCACCTGCTTGGGATCCCCGGCGAAGGATCGGGCGACGAAGGTGGCGTTTCCGACCACCGCCTCCCAGGCGATATCCACCGGCATGTACGGGTTCGTGCCATAGCCCTTGAGCGTCAAGCCGGTCTCAGCCGTGGCGGAGAACTGGCCTTTGGTCAGGCCATACACCCCGTTGTTTTCAATGATATAGACCAGGGGCAGGTTGCGACGCATGACATGCTTGAACTGCCCCATGCCAATGCTGGCCGTATCGCCATCCCCGCTCACTCCCAGGCTAACCAGGGTATGGTCACCAAACATGGATCCTGTGGCCAGGGAGGGCATCCGTCCATGCAGACCATTAAAACCAAAAGATCGTCCCAGGAAGTAGGCCGGGCTTTTGCTCGAGCAGCCGATCCCGCTAAACTTCAGCAGGGATTCGGGGTGGATATTGAGTTCATAGCAGGCGGCGATGATCTGGCTGGAGATCGAGTTATGCCCGCAGCCCTGACATAGGGTGCTCGGTTGACCGCGGTAATCCGCCTTTTCTAAACCAATCAGATTGACTTGCACTTTGGGATGAGTCGCCTGGTCAACCATGGTTATCTTACCTCCTTGGCCGGCTTATTAGCCGCCTCTTTAGCCTTGATCGCCTCTTCAATCCAGCGTGCTGTCAATGGCAGGCCATCCAGGTGGGCCAGCGAGATCAATTTCACGCATTGAGCGGAATACTCCAGTGACAGGAGCTGGTGCAGCTGACCGTCACGGTTCATCTCGACTACGTAGACTTTTTCATGGTCGCGCACGAAATCGGTCACCTCTTGCGTAAACGGTATGGCACGGATGCGCATAAAATCTGCCTTGATACCGGCCTGCGCCAGGTGGTAGCGCGCCTCCTGGACGGCTGATTCCGTCGAACCGAATGCAACGACTCCGATGTCTGCCGCCTCCACTGTCTCAATGACCGGTTTTGGTACGTACTCGCGCGCCGTTTCGAATTTCTTACGCAGGCGCAGCATGTTGCGTTCGTACTCTGCCGCGCCTTCGGAATAACGGGCGAATTCATCATGACCAGTGCCGCGTGCGAACCAGGCGCTGCTCGGATAGCGATTACCTGGGATCGTCCGGTATGTGATCCCATCGCCGTCGACATCCTTGTAACGTGCCCACTTGCCATCCAGCTGCTCCAGGTCCTTTTCCCAGAGGACTTTGCCGCGGTCCATCGGTTCAGCGGGGTATTCAAATGGCTGGGTCATCCACTGGTTCATACCGATGTCCAGGTCGCTCAACACCAGGATCGGCATCTGTAACCGTTCGGCGAGGTCGAAGGCGCGCCAGCCAAACTCGAAGCACTCTTTTGCTGAACCAGGCAAGAGGATAACGTTCTCCGTATCTCCGTGCCCCATGAAATACACCATGGTCAGGTCAGCTTGGGAGGTGCGAGTGGGAAGGCCCGTGCTGGGTCCCACGCGCTGAACGTCCCAAATCACCACCGGCACCTCAGCGTAATAAGCCAGACCGACATACTCGACCATCAAGCTGAGTCCCGGCCCAGAGGTAGAGGTCATTGCGCGCAGGCCAGCCCAACCGGCGCCGACCGCCATGCCGATCGCTGCCAGCTCATCTTCAGCCTGGACGACTGCATAGGTGTTCTTACCCGTCTCCGGTTCTTTACGCAATGTTGGTAAGTATTCAGTGAGTGCTTCCGCCAGGCTGGTGGCAGGGGTGATCGGGTACCAGGCAGCAAACTGCACGCCACCATAGATAGCACCCAGAGCGGCTGCCGTGTTGCCGTCCGCCATAATGTATCCCCGCGTGGCATCCATCGCTTCGATCCGGTAGGGGTCGCGTTTCTCGAGGTGATCGGCAGCCCAGTTGGCCGCTTTTTGCACCAGATTAAAGTTCATTTCAATCGGCTTTTGCTTGCCTTTGAAGTGGAACTCCAGGGCCTGATATATCTTGTCCAGGTCGATGCCCAACATTTCCGCCACTACGCCAACATAGACCATGTTGGCGATGTAATTCTTCAGGTTGGGCGAAACATCTGTCTCCTTGACCAGTTGCTTGACCGGCATGGGATATAAGACCACATCATCGCGGGTGATCGGTAGACGGATGTCATCGCTGTAGAAGAATGCGCCTCCCGGTTGTACTTTCGACAGATCTTGCGTGAAAGAATCCGGGTTCATGGCTACCACGATCTCGTGCTCATCACGCCGCGCCAGGAATCCATCTCTATTCACGCGGATGGTGTACCAGGTAGGCAAGCCCTGGATATTTGAGGGGAACAGGTTCTTGCCTGAGACCGGGACCCCCATTTTAAACAAGGCGCGCAAGATCGTCAGGTTGGATGTCTGGCTGCCCGAGCCATTGGGCGTGCCGACAGTGATCGAAAAATCGTTCACGATAGACCCAAGCCGTGTAGACGGTTCAATTTCAATGATTGGCTGCGCAGTTGTCATCGATCAAAGCTCCTTATCGTGCATGATCACAGTCACACCATTCTCGCCTGCCACGGCGCGGTGGCGAAGCAGATCGGTATGCACCAATAATGCATTGTAGCCCGCCTCCAAATCTCCCTTACAGATGGCATCCACCATGCGCTGGTGGTAACCCCAAACTTCTTCCAGGTAAGAATAATCCGCGTATAAATTCAGACCAACCGCTTCATAAGCCTCCCAAAAAGCTTCCAGAATGCCAGTCACAAACGGGTTGTCTAGTCGCCGGTAGATGGTAAGGTGCAGTTCGCGATGCTCAACATGCGGGATGTGGATCTGTGTGCCGCGCAGCTGCTCCCAGGCGCGCCCCATTAAAGCGCGCAGAGTCTCGTGATCCTGTCGCGTGAGCAGCCCGACGGCCTGGTACCAGTAACAGGTTTCGACATTCCGGCGCAGGTCAGCAAATTTGTGAAAATATTCCTGATCTAGGGTGATAGCATAAGCCAGGCTCTGCCTGACAGCTGGTAAAAAGGTGTACGGAAGGCGGCGGATGCCGGTGCGCGGTCTGGCTTCCACAAAACCTAAGGCCCGGGCTACCTCCATCTGCTCGCGCAAGGTGGATACGCTCACCTGTAATTCCTGGCTTAGCTCGCCGAGCGATGGCAGGCGAGAGGCACGTTCCCCCTCGGTAGGACTCGCCGCCAGGTAATCCAGGAACTCAGAAGAAAGTTGTTTCCGTGCCATTATCGTAGTGTTCCAAATATAAATAGGATTAATCTGATTATTCGGACGAATAAAATTTTATCACCCCTCCCCTTTTCTGTCAAGATAGCGATGATATCAACGGTCTGGCTTCCCGATGATCTATGGATCCCCCTACAGGTCGTTCCTCACATAAAGCTTAACCTTGTCTTTTATTTCGATCAGGCGGTAATTCTCGGCCAGGTATTTTTCCAACGCCGGAAATTCGAACCTCCCGATCAGCACTTGCTCAGGCAAATATTGGATGACTATCGCCAACACCTCCACCTCATCGAGATTGCCTGTCTCCACCCGCTTCAAAGAAAACACTGCCAGCTCAGGCGGCACCGGGAGGCCAGCCCGGAAGGCATACATCGGCAGATCGGTGACAACCCATTCTGTCTGGGGGGCAAACTTGATCATCTTTCGCAAAAAAGCTTCTTTGTCTGGGCCCAACTCAAGATCGGAGGCGGAAATTGCCGGTAGAGGACTGAGCAGGCTGATAGGTTCCTGATACCGGAATGTGAAGAATGTTGCGGCCAAGCTGATCAGGACCGCGATACGCAGCAGGCCATTCGTGTTGGGGCGAAGATGTGAGCGGATGATCTGCAACAGCAATCCAGCCGCCTCCACAACCGCGCTCGCTGCCAAAATGGTGGCCGGGATCGTGACCAACAGCTGGTGGTGGTCCCAGACCGGGCTGTGAAAGTAGAGCAGTCCATAAGCTGCGACCATCCACGCCAATGGGTACAAGACCAGCCAGCGCTTCGCCTGCAGCGAGAACAAGGCGCCAACCAATGCCAGGATCAACAATGGGATGACATTTTTGAGATGCCAGTTAATGGTCAATGCGACATTATCCCTGAACCCCTCGACATTCTCGGCGAAGAGATGCGTCTCCAGGAGTTGGGGTACATTGGCGGGACCTACCAGGAGCAGGCCCCCCAGGAGCGTGAATCCGGCGAAGACCGCGCTCCAAAGCGCAGGGGGAACAAGCAGCTTGCGCCAGTTCAGATCTCCCTTGTAGCGGGCATACTCACCGGCCACAATGCCCAGGACGAAGATCACGGCCAGAAAGCCAGTGATCAGTTTGATCAGCACGGATAAGCTCAAGGCGATGGCTGAAAGAGCCAACCAGATCGGCTTGCAGCGCAGATGCCAAAGCGTCAGAGCGAGCAATGAGCAGATTGCGAGGCTGAGTCCAGGCAGGCCGGCCATGACCGCCGCGCTGAGAATCAAATACTTGGGCAGAAGGAAGATCAAAAGCACCCCAATCAGGGCGGTCGTGCTCCCCCACACCAACCTCATGGAATGAAAGGCCGCCCAAAGCAGGAGACACGACAACAGCACGACCAGGAAACGGGCTGCGCCAACTTTGTAGCCAAAGAAGTGGATCACCCCAGCCAGGAGATGTGTAAAGAGCGGCGGCTGGTCGCTCCATATTTCACTGTACAGGGAATACTCGCGCTCCAGCAGCATGGCTTTCATAAGTTCCATGCCCTCATCGGTGGAAAATTCAAACCTGGTGCGGGAGGGGAAGAAAAATACTACGATCAGCAGGAACGCCAGCGGTACTGCCAGCTGCCAGAAATTTGAATTCAGCCTCCAAGGCCTGTGTTCGTCCATTAACGTTTTTCAATGTCTAAGATACGTTCGAACGTTTCAACGTTCTAACCTTCCAACGTTTCGATCAATAGCATCCTATATCTTAACCCCCCAAGAACTCCGCGGCAGCCGAGGCCATCAAGGCTGCTGCTGGCGGCAAGACTTCTTCGTCGAAATCGAAGCGCGGGTGATGGTGAGCAGCGTTCAGGCCTTTCCCAGCATTGGCCGACCCGATCAGGAAGTAACACCCTGGGATGTCTTGCATCATCTCGGCCATATCCTCCGAGACCATGGTGTGCTCGGCAGTGTCCACCTGGCTATCTGGCAAGAGCCTCGCCGCCACGGCCTGTATTCGCTGCGCAACCCCGGCGTCATTGACCACCGCTGGTGTCAGCGGCCGCACCGCCACCTCTGCCTGGCAACCCATGGCCTGCGCCACACCGGTCACAACCTGGTTGAAGCGCTCTAGCACCAGAGAGCGCACCTGCGGCTCGAAGGTGCGGATCGTGCCCTGCATCTCGACTGTAGAGGGGATCACATTGAAAGCCTCACCCCCCTTGACGGATGTTACCGATACCACCGCCGATTCCAGCGGGGCGACGTTGCGGGCGACAATACTCTGCAAGGCGGTGATGATCTGCGCCGCCGCCAGAAGCGGGTCGATCGCCAGGTGCGGTGCCGCACCATGCCCGCCGCGCCCGCTGATCCGCACCTGAAACAGATCGCCAGCCGCCATCAGCGGCCCCACCGAGATGCCCAGCCAGCCGGAAGGCTTTTCGTTCCACAGGTGCAAGGCCAGCGAGATGTCAGGCTTTGGGTTCTCTAGCACGCCATCGGCGATCATCGCCTGCGCCCCACCCAGGCCCTCCTCTGCTGGCTGGAAGACAAACTTAACCATGCCGGCCAGCGATCCGCGTTGAGCTTCCAAGATGCGCGCCACCGTCAGCCCGATGGCTGTATGCCCATCATGCCCGCAAGCGTGCATCACACCTGATCTTTCAGAACTGTATTCGGCCCCGGTTTCCGCCTGGATCGGCAAAGCATCCATATCGAAACGCAACAGCACTACCGGCCCCGGCCGCGCACCCTCCAGCAAGGCGACGACACCGGTCTTACCCACCCCGGTAGTTACCTCCAATCCTAACTGGTTCAGCTCACGCGCCACGATCCCCGCCGTGCGTACTTCCTGGAATCCCAGCTCCGGGTAGCGGTGGAAATCCCGCCTCGATTGGCGTGTATATTCAAATAATGCATACGCCTCGTTCAAGTAGTCAACCATCTCTATCTCCAAGGCTAAAAATAAAAGGATGAAGGATGAAAAGGAAATGAGTCTTCATCCTCCACCCTCCCGCCTTCATCCTTCAACCAAGTACCAAGCGTTTGAAGTACTCCTCATAGCGCGGGTTCTCCGGCGTGGTGTCCGGCGTACGCCGGGCCCGCATCCGCTCAGCCAGCGCCAGCGGGTCGCCGATCTGACTCTTATGTTCGAAGAGGGCGCGGATCTTCGTCTCCCAGTATGCACTCACATCCAGGGTGATGTTTGGTTCCTTGGGAGCCGAAACCCACACCTCGCGCACGATATGCGGTTCCAGATTCTCGTCGCGCCACAGCTCAACGAAATTGAGATGATCGCGCGCCGCCGGGAAGACCGCGTCCAGCGTCGCCTGGCCCGCCGCGCGGTGGTCAGGGTGGTTCAGAAGAGTCTCGCGCACATATAGATTTGTCGGGTCGCAGGTGACCAGCACATCAGGCTGTTCCTGGCGGATCAGGCGCGTGATGTCCCGCCGCAACTTGAGATCAGCCACCAGGTAACCATCCGGGTAATCCAGGAAGCGCACTCGCTTCACTCCCAACACCGCAGCCGCAGCCAGCTGTTCGGCCTGGCGCAATGAACAGAGCTCTTCGGGGAGCAAGTCGCGGTCTTTTGTGCCTTTATCGCCGCAGGTCAACAGACAATATGAAACCTGATGCCCGCAGGATGTCCAGCGGGCGATACTGGCCCCGCAAAAGAATTCGGGGTCGTCCGGATGGGCGAGCACTACCAGGATATGTTGTGGGGTCTCCCAATGACCAGGCAGAATTGTATCGCTCATTGAGGTTGCTTACCGCAGTCGCAGTCGCCCCCCTCGTGTTTATCACACGGTGCTTCCGATTTCCGCCGCAAAGCTTCAATCTCATCCCAGGGCTGCAGATCCAGACGAGCAAATTCCTGCACACCGGCCTCATCCAACTCAACCACAGCGGTATCTTTCAAGGGAAAAACATCCACCACTTTACCTTCCCCCTGGGGCGTGACCACGCGCTTCCCGCGCTTCGGGAGTTGCTTGCGGGCTTCGACATACTGTTCGTACTCGTAGACTAGGCAACAGCGCAGGCGGCCGCACATGCCGGTGATCTCAGATGGTGTCAAAGAGATACCCTGCTCCTTAGCCATCTTGATCGAGATCGGGCTGAACTCGGTCAGAAACATCGAGCAGCAGCGGTTTTCCAGGCCGCAGGCTCCCATCCCGCCCAGCAGCTTGGCCACATCGCGCGGCCCGATCTGGCGCATCTCGACTCGGGAGCGCGGGTAGACTCGCTGGATCGCGTTGCGCAGCGCCCGCAGGTCTATCTTCTCCTCGGTCTCTGTGCTGTATAGAAAAGACAGGCGCGACCCGTCGAAGGTGTAGTCTGCGGCGACAATTTTCACGCCCTTCAGCTTCAATTCGGCGGCTTTGGCGCGGCAATTGATCATCGCCTCCAGCTCTTTTTGTTGCCACAATTGCCGCATCAACAGGTCGCGCGGCGTGGCTCTGCGCTGGATCGGCTTCCAGCTGCCTTCTTGCGGCGATTGGGGGTCTTCCACGATTTGCACCACTTCCCCTAATTGGCGCCCGCGGCTGGTATCTACCACGGCAAAATCGCCAGCCTTTAAGTCGCGAAAGCTGCTGGCGTCAAAATGGTAAACCTTGCCCACTTTCTGAAAACGGATACCGACAATAAATGTGTGCATACTTATGATCAAATTCCCAGAAGTTATACACGGAGAGGGAACATCTCGATTCTACCCTATCTCCCGGTATAAACTCCAGATTATGATGTCAATATTTCGGGAAGTTGAATATAACCTCACCCGATCATATTAATCGGAATGAAATCGCTCTTCTGCAAGGCAGCCACGCTAATCTTCGCGGCGATATCGCTGGCGATTGAACGGAGGGCTTTTGCCACCGGGGACTCCGGTGCGCTAACCACAACCGGCACCCCCGAGTCACCCCCTTCCCGCACCGCAGCGTCCATCGGGATTGCTCCAATGAAGGCCACCCCGCTCTCCTGGGCCAGGCGTTGACCGCCTCCCGAGCCGAATACGTCCATGCGCGTCCCATCCGGCAATTCAAGGAAACTCATATTTTCTACCACGCCGAAGACAGGCACGTCTAGCTGGCGGAACATCTCCAGGCCGCGCCGGGCATCGTCCAGCGAGACCTGCTGGGGGAGAGTCACTATGATGCCGCCGCTCAATGGCAGGGACTGCGCCAGGCTTAAGGCCGCATCGCCCGTGCCTGGCGGCAGGTCCACCACCAGGTAATCCAGCTCTCCCCAATCGACATCGCTCAGGAACTGGCGGATGGCTGAGTGCAGCATTGGGCCGCGCCAGATCAGAGGTTGATCCGGGGGAACCAGGAAACCGATCGACATCATCTTGACGCCATAAGCCTCGGCCGGGGAGAGCTTCTCTGCGCCTTGTGGGGGCAGGCGCTGCACACCCATCATGGTTGGAACGTTTGGCCCGTAGATGTCGGCATCGAGCAATCCAACCCGCGCCCCGCTGCGCGCCAGCTCCACCGCCACGTTGACGGCAACGGTGGTCTTGCCGACACCACCTTTTCCGGAAGCGATAGCGATGGCATTGCGGATGGGCAGCTGCAACAACCCACGCGACCGCCCGTCGCTCGGCACATTGGCGTCGAGCTTCACTTCGACAGTGGAAACCCCTGGGATAGCTTCCACCGCCTGGCGTGCCTCGCGCTCGATCTGCGTCCGCATTGGGCAGGCCGGGGTGGTCAACATAACTATGAAACTGATCCGGTCGCCATCGATTTTCAGGTCGCGGATCATGTTCAGGGTCACCAGATCCCTATGCAGCTCCGGTTCCTGCACCTTGCTTAACGCAGCCATTACCGCTTCCTGGCTCACTTTACCTTTATTGTTAAACATTCAAAACCTTCCTTGAGATTTATCGATCATATTCTTTAGATCCTGATTAACTTTCGAGAGGTCGGTCTCGCTCTAAATATACTGCGACCTCCTGCTGCGCCTGGTTAAAAAGGTCTACCAGCGCCTGATCCTCGCCGCGGAAGCGGCGCACTACCTGGCGGGCGCATTGCGTACAACCTCGCAGAGCCCGGAAAGAATCGGCATGGCAGGAGGTACACCTGGCCAGGCGGATCATCAACAGGACAAACGCCATGCGCTGCTCGCCGGTCGCTTCCGAATCTGTCACCGCCTCGACCAGTTGACGCCAGGGCTCCCCGCGCAACTCTGCCAGGGTCGGGATCACGCGCGGCGGGAAGAGGAACTCGGTGTCACTATTGTACATTGGCTATGCGTGATACTTGAAACATGATGCGTAATGCGTGATGCGTGATATGTAATGTTAGACTACTTTCTCGAACCATCTTCTACTGAACACCGAATACTGAATACTGAACACTGATTACTGGCCACTGATTATTGGCTCGCTGCCGCGGCTTTCTTGGCTGCTTTGGCGGCTTCAGCCTCAGCGCGCGCCGCTTCTTCGCGGGCGTAGTTCTGTGGGCGGATCGAGGCATAATACGAGGCCGGCCTGGAGAGCTTATCCTTATCGTAAATGTTCTGACTATGCCGCTCGTACACTGAGATCTCGTAATCGTGGTCCATCTTGATGGCATCGAACGGGCAATACTCGGCGCAGAAGCCGCAATTCATACAGATGTCCACGTCGATGAAGAACTTTTCCGGTTCCGGGATCGGGCGGCCAGTTTTCGGGTCGTTGGTGCGCACGATCCAGATGCATTGCGGCGGGCAGACTTTGGCGCAGATGCCGCATGAAGTGCAGCGGTCGTGCTTCTCGCCGTTTTCGTCCACATCATAGATCAGGAAAGGGATAAAGCGAAACTCCTCCGGCACGGGCAGCTTTTCCTCCGGGTACTGCACGGTAAAGATGCCGCGCGCCTTTGAGCTCTGCCGGTTGGCGATGCCCTCCGCGCTATAATAGCGCCGCTTCCCCAGCCAGCGGATGTCCTCTAGATAGGTATCGATGAAGTGCCTCAGGGTGATGCTCAACCCCTTGACGAGTCCCTTGCCATACATTCCATCCATAAGTGCAACTCCGTTTTCGAGCCTCCGGGGTCCTCCCGGACCGAGGGAGGCGAAAGAGATCAGCGGTCTGTTTCTCCCAATACGATATCGATCGACCCTAAGATGGCGACCACATCAGCAATCTTGTTGCCCCGGCACATCTCACCCAGGGCGGTCAGGTTGATAAAGGATGGCGCCCGCACGTGGTAGCGCCACGGGTTGGGCTTGCCGTTGGAGACAACGTAAAAGCCCAGCTCGCCCTTCGGCCCATCCACGCGCCCGTAAGCCTCGCCGGCCGGGACGCGCACCTGGTATTGTGGCTTGCCCTCCTGGATCGGCCCTTCCGGCATGCCAATCAGCACCTGCTCCAGGATTCTCAGGCTCTGGCGGATCTCGTCCATGCGGATCAGATAGCGATCGTAAACGTCGCCGTGGTAACGCACCGCCACGTCGAAATCGAAGCGGTCGTAAATGCTGTAGGGGTCGGCCCGGCGGATATCGTAGGGTACACCCGAAGCACGCAGCACCGGCCCCACAGCTGAATAGGCAATCGCCTGTTCCGCCGTCAGGACGCCCACTCCTTCGGCGCGCGCCCGGATGATCTCGTTTT
>Ga0209431_10000280_pt1 | contig 41272 bp, 64 predicted proteins | sample RifCSP13_3_FD_184021 | JGI IMG/M metagenome (GOLD analysis project Ga0209431, IMG submission 184021) | Soil microbial communities from Rifle, Colorado - Rifle CSP2_sed 13_3 (SPAdes) (version 2) | ecosystem: Environmental > Terrestrial > Deep subsurface > Rock core/Sediment | place: Rifle... | reverse complement strand
AGCGGGCGGCCGTTCTGAAAATCCTCATCGACGCGGGTTTGCTCCAGAACGATGCCGACCGGGAGAAGTTCACGAAGGGCGAGGTCTCGGCCATCTTCACGAACGGTCCCCCGGGCGCCGGCGGGGTCTTTCAACTCCAACCACAGATGTCCCGGGACGTGTTCGCCGTCGGCCAGGAGATCGAGCGCGACCTCCGGTCGGTGACCGGATACGGCCGGAACCAGCAGGGCGAGTACGACACCTCGTCTCGCCGGACCGCCCACGAGGTGGCCGCCGTCCAGGCCGCCCTGCAGCTGCGCTCCGATGAGCGCCGGGATCAGGTGGCCGACCTCCTGTCGGCGCTCTTCCAGCGGAAGATCCACCCGATGCTCTTCACCTTCTGGACCACGCCCCGTGCGGTGCAGATCAGCGGGCAGGGCACCTGGACGGAGTTCACGGCGGCCGAGATCCAGGGTGACTACCTCGTCCAGGCCGTGGCGGACAGCGCTGTTCCGCTCTCGCGCGCGCTCCGGCAGCAGGGCGTGTTGATGGCGTACAAGACCTTCGTGAACAACGACCGGCTCGACCAGCGGCGGCTGCTCCAGGCCACGCTGGATGCGTTCGACGACGTGTTGCCGGCCGACCTCATGCTGCCCGAGGAGGTCTACCAGCAGATCGCCCAGCAGAAGCAGGCGATGATGCAGCTGCTGGAACTGTCCAAGCTCCGGCCGCACCAGCCCACCAAGGGCGGGATGGGCCAACCGGCCGGCGCACTCGGAGGGCGCGGTGGTCCGGCATGACGTGGAGTGCCAGTCGTGCCGGGTGGTGTTCGAAGCGGGGACGACCGACGGCACGCCCTGTCCCGGATGCGGATCCCGGCAGACGCTGTGGCTGCCCCAGGCCATGACGCAGCCGATCTTTCAGGGATTCTGGCATCCGCACCTGGGGCACGAGCCGGTCTACATCGACTCGGCGAAGGGCCTGGATCGCGCCCTGGACGCCGTGGGGGGCTACATCAAGCCGGCCCGGAAGACGGGGCCGCCGGAGCGGCTCCCGCAAACCTACGAGGAGGCGCAATGCACCGGATGAGGCTGTTCCCGATCTGCGGTGGGGAGGACGAGCCCAAGGGGGACCCGCCCGAGGACTCCCAGGGACCGACCAAGGCGGAGGTGGCCGAGCTGCAGCAGCAGCTCCAGCAGGCGGAGGGGAACCGCAAGAAGCTGGAAGCCATGCTGCTCGACCCCTCCTACGTGGAGTTCATCGCCACGCGGACCAAGGGGGGCGTGAAGGAGAAGCCCGAGGGCAAGGCGGCGGAGGACGAGCCCGATTTCGACGCCATGTCCACCAAGGATCTGGTGAAGTTCCTGGACGGCCGATGGGAACAGCGCGTGTCGGAGCTGGTCAAGGGCGTGCGCGAGGAGTCGGCGCACGACCGGTCCGTGCGCGTCATCAACGAGACCGCCGGCCGGCATGCGGACTTCTGGGAGTACCGGGAGACCCTGGAGCAGATCGCCCAGGCCTATCCGAACCTCCACCCCGAGCACGCCTACCTGCTTGCCAAGCAGCTCCCCAAGCCGGCCAAGGCCGCGGCCGCCCGCGAGGAAGTCGCGGCCGCCGTGGAACCGCGGGCCACCCCGAGCGAGCGCCCGAGCAACGCCAACCGCTCCACGCGCGTCCCGGCCGCCGCGAACGGGGCCGACGCCTTCAAGAAGGCCTGGAAACAACACGTGGGCAACAAGGAGAGCCTGTGATGAACACCGAGGTCGTCCGCATCCGCCCGCACACCATCCTTCGGGTGCCCCGGCCCCGCTTCCCGTTGATGGGCGGCGCGGCGACCCCGGAGAGCCTGATCGAGACGCTCGACAACCTCTACTCCACGACCTGGCAGTTGATGAACAAGGAGGTCGTGGACAACATCTTCGGCTCGACGCCGCTCTGGTACTGGATGAGCTCTCGGAACCGGGTGCGCCGGACGAAGGGCAGCCGGTGGATCGGCGTGCCGTTGATGTACGGCAAGAACGCGACCGTCGGCTCCGTCGGCCGCGGCGGGCAGGTGCCGATCACCGAGACCAACATCGAGACCACGGGGAAGTACGACTGGAAGAACGTGGCGGGGAGCGTGGTCCGCTATCGCCAGGACGATCAGCAGAACACCGGCGCCAGCGAGATCCGGGACCTGGCCCTCGACAAGATCAAGAACCTGGAGCTGTCGCTGATCGACCAGCTCGAGGTGCAGTCCTTCGGGGACGGGTCCGGCAATGACGGCAAGGACATCCTCGGCCTGCGCGCGATCGTGAAGTCAGACCCGACCACGAACCCGGCCACGCCGCCGGGGAACATCGGCGGGATCGACGCGGCGACCAACACGTGGTGGCGGAACAAGCAGCGGACCTGGGACACCATGGGCCTGCTGTCCGGGGACACCGACATCGCCTTCAACCTCCGGAAGCTCTACAACCTCTGCTCCAAGAGCAACGACCACCCGACGCTGCTCCTGACCGAGGTGACCCAGTACGAGCGCTACGAGGCGAGCCTCCTGGGGAAGCTGCAGGTCTACGATGTGTCGGAGTTCGGCGACCTGGGCTTCCAGGCGCTGCGCTTCAAGGGGTCGGCGCTGACCTTCGGGGACTCCTGCCCGGCAGGGACGCTCTACGAGCTGAACGAGCGCTACCTGCTGCTCTACATCGACCAGGCCGCCGACTTCGACATGACCGAGTGGAAGGGCATCCCGGACCAGTTCGACCGGGTGGCCCAGGTGATCGTGACGTGCCAGTTCACCACGAACAACCGGCGCATGCAGGGCGTCCTCACGGGGATGCCGAGTTAACCGCGGCCCCGAGCAGGGGCGGCAAAGGAGACATCCGATGCCTATTCCGACGACGCATCCGACGGCCCTGACCGACACCGGGACCACGCCCAATGAGCGCCTGGGCACCCCGCGCACCGAGGTGGACTCCACGTACGGGGCCCGGGACTTCCTGTACTGCTTCAACATCAGCGCCTCGACCATCGCCGAAGGCGAATCGGCCATGCTCGAGGGCGCCGGGACCGAGGTGACCCTGAGCGACGGCTCCGTGAGCAAGGCCATCCGCTCCTCGGGCTCGTTCATCACCGACGGCGTCAAGGTCGGCGACCTCATCGTCTGCACCGACGACGCGGGCGCCGCGGGCGCCGCCCCGGAGCAGGAGTACTCGATCGTCACCGGCGTCACGGCCCTGCAGATCGACTTCTCGCCGGAGTTGACGGTGGCCCTGGTGTCGGGGGATAAGGTCAACTTCTTCCGGCGGTCGTCCGTGAAGACTGCGGCCGACGCCTGCGGGGCCCCGGAGTACGCCGGCATCGCCATGGCCGCCGTGGTGACGCTCGGCTACGGGTGGTTCCAGGTCGCCGGCATTCACCCGGCCGCGAAGGTCAAGGCGAGCACGGCCTACGCCGAGGGCGCCCTCATGAAGCCCGGCGCGGGCGTGCTGGACGTGGTCACCGATACCGAGGATTCCGGGGAGGCGGTGGCCGTGGTGCTGGTGGGCATCCAGAGCGATGCCGTGCGCAACCGCACGGTGGTGCGGCTCTTCGGGCCGAGCCGGTGACCGGACGGCCCCATGCCCACGGGCAACGGCCTGCTCGACCGGGCGGCGCTGGAGGTCAACCGGGTCGATGACCTCGGCTCGACCGGGACCAACGTTGCCCAGGCGAAGGCCTATCTCGACGACGCGATCCGCACGCTCGTAAACCGCCACGACTTCACGTGGCGCGTCTTGCCCACGGTCTTGTCCGTGGCCTGTGCCGTGACCAGCCCGCCCACGGTCCTGTACGACGCCTCGGCGGGCGGCGGGGGCGTTAAGATCCAGGACATCGCCGGCATGGTGCTCGACACGGCGGCGGTGGACAGCTTTCCGATGGAGGAGATCCCGCTCACCCGCTACCGCAGGGACTGGGCCAACGTCCTCTACGAGTCCAACAGCAAGCCGCGCGTCTACGCCAAGGTCGGCAAGTACTCGTTCCTCGTGGCCCCGCCGCCCGAGTCGGCCAGCCACAGCTTCAAGATCACCTACTGGCCCGAGTACACGGCCATCGCCGACTTCACCAAGGACCTGTTCGATCCGACCCTGGTGGGGAACAGCTTCTTCGCCCCCCGCGCCGAGGAGGCGGTCTACCTCGGCCTGCTCATGCGCATGTACCGCTACGCGCGCGACTGGACCGCCGCGGGGGCCATCGCGGGGCAGCTCGAGCAGGAGATCCTGGCCGTCATCAAGGACGACCGCGAGAAGCCGAACCTCAGCTACCCCATGCAGCCGTTCATGGCTCGCGACACGGTGCCCCGTTCCGCCTACTGGGCGAACCCGTGGAGCCGGAGCCAGGAGTAGGAGGAGCCGTCATGCGCATCCGCAAGGTGCTGTATGTCCTGGTCCCTGCCGTGTTGCTCGCGGCCTGCGTCACCTACGCCGCGCTGCCCAACACGCTCAACCCGGCGACGCCCGCCAACACCGACCTGGTGAGCGCGGGGGCCGGGCAGATCCGGAACTTCAAGCAGTACCTGATCGACGTGTTCGGCCTTCCGAACAACGTCGCCGTGACCTCGGCGGCCATGAGCATCGCCACGGACGGGAAGATCACGGTGCCCTCCGCCATCACCCTGACCACTGGTGTGGACAACCGCCTCAACGCGACGAAGGGAGTGTTCGTCACGGGTGAGACCACGCCGGCATCAGGTGAGGGGCTCTTCCTGAGTTACTTTGGGAACATCGGCTGGATCTATTCCTACACCTACACCGGAGCCGCGTACCGGCCACTTACTCTCCTTTCATCCACCTTCGCCATTCAGACGTCCACGAACTTCTTTACGATCGACTCCGGGGGATCGTCCATGTCCTCTACTGCGCCGATCTCCCCGGCGCGGGGGACGTTTGACATTCAAGGCAACAACGCCAAGCCCTTCACGATGAGCAAGAGCACGGCGGCCGTCTCCGCGCCGAGCTCCGGCGTCGGTCTCCTCCGCTGGGAGACCGGCACGAACGCGGGCACCCTCAAGCTCGTCGCCTACTCAGGCACCAGCACGACGGGGGTGACGGTGGTCGACAATGTCGGATCTGGGAACTGATGCCTCCGATCAACGGCACGCTGAACTTGATCGGGCGCGGGGCCATCGTCGCCCTCCTGGGCGTGTTGACCTACTTTGCGAAGGCCACGTACGAGCAGCAGCAGCACCGATCCTTGCAGGTCGAGCGCCTCATCACGCAAGTCGAAGGCTTCGATCGGCGCATCGGCGCGATCGAACTGGCCGTGGAGAATCTCCGCGAGGAAAGCCTGAAGATGCGTGAGCAGGTCCATCAGGTCATCAAGCGCCTGAAGTGACCGGACATGCCCGCGCGCGCTCGCCTGCCGGTCCTCGTCCCGCATGACCTGAGCCAGCTGCGCCAGTTCCTCACCACCAAACTCCTCGAACTCGACGCCGCCCTGGGAACCCTCTACCAGGGCACCGGGACCCCCGAAGGGGTCATCGCCGCCCCCGTGGGCTCGCTCTACGAGCGTCTCGATGGGGTCGCCGGCGCCACCCTCTACGTGAAGGAGTCCGGCGAGGGCCTCACCGGCTGGACGGCGCTCGGGGCCGCCGGCCTCACGGGCGCGGGGGCCGCACAGCGACTCGCCGTCTGGACCGCCGCCGCGGCGCTGTCCGGGTACGCAGACTTCACCTGGGACGCGACGGCCAAGACCCTCACGGTCGGCATTCCCTCCGTCACCCAGGGCACCGGGACCCCCGAGGGCGTGGTGGCGGCTGTGGTCGGCTCGCTCTACCTCCGGACGGACGGGGCAGGTGGCACAACGCTCTACGTGAAGGAAACGGGGGCGGGCACCACCGGATGGACGGCCTTGGGGGCGGCGGGCGCTCTGAGTGGGTCCGGAGTCGTGGACCGGTTGGCCTACTGGACGGCGGCGAGTGTCCTGGGTAGCGACGCGGCCTTCTATCTGTCCTTCGGGGCGTCCCTGACCGCCCTGGTCGCCGGGGGGATCGGCGGGAACCGCTCGGGCCAGATCGCGGTGCAGAAGAACGCCCTGACCGCCAACGCCTCGTTCACCCACTTCGACAACGCCAACTCCGTGAATAGCTTCACCCATGGGGTGTTCGGCGACAACTCGCTCTGGCAGATGAAGGCGGGGGGCCCGACCGGCACGACCCGGATGACCATCCACACCGGAGGCCGGGTGCGGGTTGGCGCCGGGCAGGCCAACGTCACGCTGGACGTGCTCGGGGGGCTGGCCCTGGGGTTCGTGAACAAGGCGGTGAACTACACGTTGACCGCTGACGACTTCGCGGTCTACGTGGATGCGTCCGGGGGCGCGAGAACCATGACCCTTCCTGCGTCAACGGACGCGCCCAAGATCATCTACTTCATCAAGAAAGTGGATGCGAGCGCGAACGCGGTGACGATCGCCCGCAGCCTCACGAACACGATCGACGGGGCCACCAGCCTGACCCTCGCGGCGCAATGGAACGGCGCCTTGCTCACCAACGACGCGGCGGGCAGCTGGTACGTGATCGCGCTGATCTGAGATGGCTTCCCCGCTGACCCTCCTCGGCCTCGGCAAACAGGGCCTCGCTACGAACGACCCGCGCGAGCAGCTCGACCCGCGCCAGGCCCGGGTGATGTCCAACGTCCGATCCTTCCAGGGGAAGATGCAGACGGCGCCGGGTGACACCGCCATCCTCGCCGGACTGGGCTCGGGCAAGGTCCTCGGCCTCCTAGGGTGGGAAGGGCCGGACGGCCTGCCCTACCTGCATGCCGGGACGCCCGACAAGCTCTACCGGGTCGACAGTGCGTCGGGGACCTTGATGGACGTGACGCGCGCGAGCGGGGCCTACAACGGGTCGGCGTTCCAGCGCTGGGACATGGCGACCTTCCTCAGCCGGGTCTTCGCCACGAACTTCGTGGACAAGATCCAGACGAACGACCCGATGGGCGGCGCCCTGGCGATCGACCTCCCCGGGTCCGCGCCGCAGTGCGGCGCGCTGTCGGGTTTCCTGACCTACCTCGTCCTCGGCGACGTCTCGGGCGACCCGACCCGCATCCAGTGGTCCGACACCGGGAACCCGGAGGCGTGGCGGAACCCGGGCGACGCGCCGAACGGGGATGCCGGGTTCTTCAACATCTACCAGGGTGCCGGGCAGACGCTCCGTCTCCTCCCGCTCGGCAACTACCTGATGGTCTACCGGAGCACGGCGATTCACCTGGTCTACTACGTGGGGCCCCCGTTCATCCTGGGCCAGCAGCAGCAGACGAACGCCCACGGGCTCCTGGCCAAGATGGCCGTGGTGGACCTGATCGGCCGGCACGCCTACTGGGGCACCGACAACTTCTACGTGACCGACGGCGCCACGCGCACGCCGATCGGAAACGCCATCGTGGACGACGCGGTGTCGAGCTACGCGAAGACCTACGCCGACCAGATCCACGCGACGGTGGACTGGATGGGGCACGAGGTCTATTGGTGGTACCCGCCGGCCGGCTCCTCGGACGGGGTGCCGACCAAGGCCTGGGTCTGGAACTACGTGACGGGGGGCTGGCGGGAGAGTACACTGCGAGCAACGGCCAGTGGCACCTGGAAGTCGATCAGCGGGCCGACCTGGAACTCCGTGACGGGGGATTGGGCCTCGCAGGTCCCGACCTGGGCGCAGATGAACCCGACCGCCCAGATCCCGACCGTGGCCCTGGGCCTCGAGACCGGGGCCTTCCGGTTCCTGGACTCGTCCGTGGTCAACGAGGCGGGCGGCGCGCTCACGCGCATCGCCGAGACCGGGCTCGTGGCGGCGGCCGACGTGCTGGCCCGGCAGGGCAAGCCGGACTTCGTCGATGGAGGCTTTGCCGAGCTGCAGCGGCTCGACATCGACCAAGAGAACAAGGGCGCCCACAACCTGGAGGTCAGCGTTGGCACGCAAAAGACGCTCCTGGGAGACGCCGGGATCACCTGGACCGCCTTCACTCTTCTCGCCACGGGGGCGGTTCGCTCCATCTTCCCGCGCCTCCGATCCCGCTACTTCGCCTTCCGCTTCCGCACCACCGGAGCCAGCCAACCCTGGGCCGTCTCCGGCGTCACCGCTTGGTTCGCTCCCGCAGGGGACCGCCCATGATCCGCTTCGCGGAGGACGAACCTTCGTCCGGTGTCAGCGTTGCGGATGGGAGGGGGAGCTCGATCCGGCCCGTCCGGAGTGCCCAGGATGTGCGGGAGATGATCGCGGCGCTCCTCCATGAACCCACGTGGCTCCGAACCGTCAGTGGCCGACTGGCCGAGCAGCGGAGGGGCGATGACGAGTCAGAGGTCTGGGTGGATGGCGATGGGGGAGTCCTTGCCGCGCACATCGTCCATGGCGTCCTGAACGACCCGGACGCGGATGGGTCAGAAACGCCGGTCGTGGTGCTCGAGGTCGCCCATCGAGGGCGAACCAACCGGAGGTTCGCCCAAGACGTCGTGGCGGAGGCGCAGGGCTGGGGGAAGCGCCGAGGGGCGACGGCGATGCTGTTCAGCACGGGTCGCCGGGGACCATGGGAGCGACTCCTGCGGGGATTTCGTCAGGTGTCCGTCACCTACCTGAAGAGGATCTGACCATGCCTCAAGCCCTGATCGGTCCGGCGATCATTGCCGGGGGTGGTATCCTGGGCGGCCTCCTCAGCCGGGACAGCGGCGGCCAGACCGTCACGCAGACCGGCCCGGCTGCCGAGGCCCAGGCGGAACTCCTCCGGAGCCTCACTCCCTACCTCTTGGGGGCCTACGGGAAGCTCTGGGGCACGCCGGGCACCCCCGGCACCCCGGCCGTTCCGGGAAGTCCCGGCATGACCGGGATCTTGCCACGGACGACCGACGAGGGGGCCGGAGGCGAGGGCGGCGTACCTGGCCTGGGGACCGCGGGCACACCGGCGGTTCCTGGGACGCCGGGAACTCCTGGGATGATCGACGCGCTCATCAAGGCCCTCCCCGGCCTGCTCGTCCCCGGCGCCGCGGAAACGGGTCTCCCCGGCGTGATTGGCGGGGTCGGGGGCCAGGTCTCCGGAGGACTCCGGGAGGTCATCGGCCGGCTCATCAGCGGGGCCGGGGCCCCGCTGGACACGGAGGGCACGATCGGACCAATCCGGAGGGCCTTCACGGAGACGGTCGCCCCCGAGGTCCGCCGATCCGCGATGTCGGCCGGGACGCCAGGGGGCACGGGGGAGCAGGACCTCATCACCCGGGCGGCGGGCCGATTCGGGAGCGAGGCGTCCGAGGCGGTGAGTCGGGCAGAGCTGGCCAGACGTCAACTCGGGCTCGGGGCTCTGACCACGGCGGGGGCGTTGATCCCTGGAGCGGGTGAGGCGGAACTGGCCGGCCCGAAGGCCGAGGCCACCCTCGCGGCCCTGGTGCGGGACCTGGCCGTGCGGTCCGCGAGCTCGCCAATGGACACGTTGCTCCGCGGGATCAGTGGCACGCCGTCCCCCTTCGGAGCGCCGACGGGCACGATGACCACGACCGCGCCCTCCTGGGGCACGGAGGTGGGCGGCGGGATCGGGTCGGCCTTGATGCTTTCGCAACTGCTGAAGAACCTCGGACTCTTCAGCGGTGGTGGCGGCGGGGGGGGATCTGCGATCGACTTTGGCGGGATGAGCGGTCTCGTCCCCTACGGGGCGTTCCCGGGATACTAGGAGGCAAGCCATGTACCCGATCATGGGCGGGCAGTTGGGCGATCTCTACCGGTCCCTCCGGGAGGCCTACAACACCTACGAGCAGATGGAGCAGGCCAACCGGCAGGCCGAACTGTTCCGACAGCATCAGGAGCAGTACGGAGGCCGCGCGATCTCTCCGCAGGCTCAGGCGCAGAAGGAGCATCTCGTAGACGCTTGGGGGAGTCCCGAGAAGGTCCCCGCCTGGGCCCAGCAGCAATGGACGGCGACCTGGACGGGCGGGAAGATCCCCTGGGGGGAAGCGACGGCCGGCTTCCGGACCGGCGAGACGCGAGCCGGCGAGCAGCGGGGCCGGGCGGAGATCATGCAGGACATGCGTCAGGTCCGGCAAGACACGCTGCGGGCGATTTCCTCGATTCAGAACGATCCGCAGCTGTTCAAGGATCCTGCGCGCAAGGCCGCCGCGATTCAGACGGTTCGAGAGGCCGCGTCCTCCTGGTTCGACCTCTACAAGGCCAACCCCGCGGTTTCCGGGGATCCCTTCGCGCAAGAACTGATCGGCCGGGGCCGGGCAGACCTCCAGGGCCTTCCCTTGCTCTCCGTCACTCCTCCGCAGAAGGCGGCCGCGCCGGCGGCGCCGCCTGGTCCAACCGTGGCGCCCATGGGGACGTCGCCCCGGCCCACCGCGCCCCCCACCGGACCTGGCATCGGCGCCCTGGCTCCCGCCCCAGCGGCCGGCGGAGGGGCATCGGCGCTGCAGGGGGTCGACCCGGAGATGCTGCTCGAGCTAATGCAACTCCTGCAGGAGCGAAAGCGGCAGCGACAGGCGCAACAGCCGGGGGCTGGGGCCACCGGCCTCCCGACCTTCCCCGGGATTCCACTGGAGGGGCCTCGGACGGGATTCTCCCCCGGTCATACGTTGATGAGGTAGGCCATGGCCGTCGCGGTCCGCGGGTTTCACGAGCGCACGCTCGACCTCAAGTACCCGGCACTGGCTCAGCACATCGCCCGACTCAGGGCGGCGGGGGTCTCCGAGTCCATCATCGAGGACTCGGTGGAGCGGCAACTCCGGGAGGCCGAGGGCCAGGGATACACCCGCCAGCAGGTCGAGACCGTCGCCCGCCAGGGACTCAGGCACCCGATGCCGGTCTACTCCCCGGGAGCCATCGGGGGGATGGGAGACCGCGAGGCCTTCGCCGCCTTCCAGCAGGAGATGGCCAGCCTTGGCGGGCCACCGCCCGAACCTCCCGGCCTCCTGTCCGCCTTCGGCCGGGGCATGCTCCGGGGGCTCACGCTGGGCTACGCCGGGGAGTACACCCCTGAGCACCCGCTAGCCACCATTGCCGGGGAAATCCTTGGCGGGATCGTGCCCGGCGCGGCCCTGTTCGCCGCCGCTGCTCCGGTCGGTGGCATCACCGCCGGCCTCGTTGGCGCCTCGCGCTTTGCCCCACTGGCCGCCCGTTTCGGCCCCGTGGCCGCCCGCCTGGGATTGGGGCAGACGGGCGCCGCCGGCATCGGAGCCCTGGCACGCGAGGCAGCAACCGGTGCGGCCTTCGGTGGGCTCTGGAACCCCGAAGAAGGGGGGATGGGCCAGCGGGTCGAGAGCGCCGCCATCGGGGCCGTGACCGCCCCCCCGCTCGCCCTGGCCCTCAGAGGCCTCGGCGCGGGCCTGGGAGCGGCCAAGCGGCGATTGTTCCCTGGGACCGAGACTCCCAGTGTCCCCGGACAACTGGCGTTGCCTCCTGGGGCGTATGCGATGCCCCCGTCCAGCGAGGCGGTGCCTGGGGCGGCGCGTCCGGTGAGATGGCCGGAGCGCTACGTGAGAGGGATGGAGGCCTACGACGAGGCCTTGCGGGGCATCCTGCCTCGACCAGGGCAGCGGGCGTTGCCTTCGGCCCGGTTCGAGATGGAAGGCCAGACCACCACCCAGCCGTGGTTCCCGCCGGAGCGCCCGATCCCCAGGGCAGGCGGATTCTCTCCTGAGCCGCCCCCCTCCCCGCCAGGTGTTCCACGTGGAACCCCACCCGGGCCGCTCCCAGGGGGACCGACAGGAGAAGGCCGACCAGGTCCCCCGCCCAGGCGCACAGGGCGCGGGGGCCCCAAGGTCCCGGTCATCACCGCGTCCGGCCAGCGCGTCATGCGGCCGGTGGAGTCTCTTGGCCTGGAGGACCTGGCCAGCATCGAGGGGGTCAAGGTCGAGCTGCGGGGGGCCGGCGAGACGGCGGGATTCACCATTCGCGCCCGCCCGGATGGGCAGGTGGAGGCGGTTGGCCGCGGGGGAACCCTCGACATCTTCCCGGACGAGGCGGCGGCCGGGAAGTTCGTCCAAGGCGCGACTCAGTCCGGGGGGGCCGCCCTGAAGCAACCGGTCGAGCAGACGACGTCGGGGGGGACCAGCACGCTCGACAAGGCGATGCGCGGTGCGGCGCTGGGAGTCGATGACCAGGCGAACCTTCAGCGCCAGCGTCTCGCCAACGCCTCCGGCAAGGACCCCTTCGCGGCAGAGATCGCTGACCCGGCCCGGGTCGAGGGGTCGCCGTCCTGGGAGGTGGTGCCCGACCTGCCCAAGGGCCAGGTGCGGGTGCTGACCGGCATCCGAACGCGGGGTGACCTCGCACAGGCCCAGGCGGCCGTCGAGAGGGCCGGCTACAAGTTCACCTTGGCTCAGGTACCTGCTCGCACAGGCCCAGGCGGGTTCGACCTGTACTACTACTTTGCGAAGTCGCCGAGCATCACCAAGGCGATCGGTCTCCAGCGGCAAGTCCGGAGCCTCATCGTCCCCTCAGGGAAGTTGTCCGCGGAGAACCAGCAGTTCGTTGGCCGCATGTTCGGCAAGACCGAGGCCGAGATCGCCGCGGAGATGGCCGCCGCCAAGGCGCCAGGCCCATCGGCCACGGCCGGGAAGGCGGAGATCGGCCAGATCCGCAAGACGCCAACGTTCCGCCCAGGCCAGGTGGCGAGTGAGGAAGAGCGGCGCATCGCCGCAGAGACCATGGCGAAGCTCAAGGCGGAGAGGGAGAGCACGAAGGATCTGCTGCGGGAGGCGAAAGCCGGTGGCAATATCACCGCGGAACAGGAGCGCGAACTCATCGCCAGCATGGAGACCCGCGCCGCGGCCGAGGAGGCGGGAACCGACTTCCCCTTCGGGGCAGCCGAGGGGCGCCTGCATGGGCGGACGGTCAAGCGCCGCGGGGCGGGACCGGACTTCACGAAGTCGGATCGTGAGGCTGTGCGGATGATGACCACGCGGGCCCCCGAAGACGCCTCGGCCGACTTCCTGGTGGAAACTTCGCCAGGCATCGCCCGCCGACTCGGCCTCCGCAAGGGCATGACCATCGGCGAAGTGCGGCAGGCCGCCGGGCTAGACGTCAAAGCCGGCCTCACCCCCGAGCAGACGCGGCGGCAACTCCGGGACCTGGGGGACCAGGCCATGGCTCGCCTGGCGCCTGGCGAGGGCATCCCCCGGGTGCAGGCCGGTGAATCCGCGCCCTCCCGGTGGCGCTTCGCCATGCCCTGGGTCCAGCCTCAGCAGAGCCAGAACCCCTTCATCGCCCAGCTCGGGTTCGAGGGCAAGAAGGCGGAATCCTCGGCGGTTGACCAGCTCAAGAAGTGGGGCGACTGGGGTCGGGAGCGGATCGTGGGAGCGGTCGGGGGGGCCGGGACGCCCTCGGACGCCCGGGCCTTCAAGATGGTCCAGGGGGAGATCCCGCTGGCCAAGGCCACGCCCCAGGAGCGGATCGCGGTCGAGAGCTGGCGCGAGGCCATGCGGGACTTCGCCCAGCGGCTCGGGACCCCCGACTGGCTCAACTACGTGACCCACGTGACGGACTTCGAGACGATCTACCAGGCCTTGCGCGGGCACTTTGCGGGCAAGGTCACGCTGGCGGACCTCGACACCAAGGTCGCGTTCCGCGTCGGCTCCCCGGCGCGCTTCGAGCACTTCCGGAAGGTGTTCCAGGGCTTCCCCGACTGGGAGCGGCTCCCGCGCACGGTCAAGACCGAGCTGAAGGAGCTGTGGAAATTCAACACGATTGCCGACACCTGGGACAGCCTGCCCGAGTTCTTGCAGCAGCAACTGCCCAAGGCCGTGTTCGACCGGTACCTGCTCCCCAGGATCGGCGAGGCCCCGTACAAGGAAAGCCTGGTTGCGGCCTGGCAGCACTACGTGCCGATCGCCGTGAAGAAGATCGAGTTCGACCCGCTCCTCGCCAAGTGGAACAAGATCCTGACGGAACTCCCGGGCCCCGACCTGCCCCTGACCGAGAAGCGCTACATGCGGACCTACCTCGAGGGCCGCATCCTCGGCCGGCCCACCCAGACCGACCAGATGCTCGGCTACCTGACCGACCGGATCAACCTGGCCCTCGGCAAGCCGCTGTTGAACGTGGACCAGATCCACGCCGGCGTCACCTTGTTCCGGTCCGGTTTCTACCGGGGCTCCCTCGGCATCGACTCGGCCTTGACCAACACGACCCAGGTGCTGAACAACTGGGCCCAGAACGGCAAGGTCGTCGGGCCGTTGTTCAAGCACATCTCCGCGTTCTCTGATCTGCGCCAGCGGGGGCTGGTGGGTCAGTTCGTGGACCTGACGACCGAGGACTTCCCGGCCCGGATGCGCTCCGGGGTCATGGAGAAGGTGCTTCGGTGGGATCAGGCGCTCACGCGCGCGGTCCTGTCGCCGATGTCCATCACGGAGTACGCGAACCGCGGGGCCGCGTTTGCCGTCGGGATGGAGGAGGCGGCGGCCCGGGGGCTCAGCCCGAAGGCCATGCTGGTCAACGCCTACGCCAAGGCGAGCAGCCTTGTGCCCCCCCTGGAGCTCTCCGAGCAGATTCAGCACGCGCTCTTCAAGGTGGTCCCGCAGACGCAGTTCGGGATGTCCTCGGCCGAGATGGCCCCCATGTTCCGCGGGGTCCTGGGGCGGGTCAGCAGCCTCCTCGTCACCTACCCGACGCAGCAGGCGGCCTTCGAGATCCGGGGCCTCGTGCAGTCCAGCAAGGCCATGGCTCAACACCTGCAAGGCAAGAGCCTGTCGGAGGGATTCGCGGAGGCGGTGGCGGCCGGGGACGCGGGGCGCCTCGTGCGGTTTATGGCCCTGACCGGCGGGTTCACGGCGCTGCCCTATATCATGTACGAGGTCTTCGGCTACGGAGTGAACGACAGCTGGGGGATGAAGTCCGTGTTGGACCTCACCATGAATCCCTTCTGGCGGATGATCCGGAACGGCTACGCGGCGCTCATGGGCTACACCCTGGCCGACCGGGACGAGGCCCGACAGGAGTTGACCGACTTCTTCAAGACCTTAACGAGGCCGCAGTACCGCTGGGGCAAGAAGGCCGCGGACGTGATCGAGGGCATCAGCCGGGGCTACGCCGTTGACACGAAGGCTCGATACCTATATAACACCACACCATGGGGGGAGTTGATGCGGCTGGCGGGCGTGGCGCCCCCTGAGCGCGCGCAGGCCCAACACCTCGCCCGCCGGTTGATGATGGATTCCTACGAGCACCGGCGCGACAAGCGGGGGGCGATCGACGCGATCCTCGAAGGGGACCTCGACGCGGCGACGAGCTTCTCGAAGCGCTGGAACGAAGCCATCCGCCCCGAGGATGTCCTGCGGGTTCAACAGGAACGGATGCGCCCGGTGCCGCAGCAGTTCGGGCGGGGGTTGCCGGTGGGGTTACGGCAGCAGGCGGTGGGGGAGGAACTACGATGAGAAGAACCTGTTCGGTGTGCGGGTTCATCTTTCCCGACATGTACCACTTCCACCTGAAGTGCGGAGATGAGTTGTGTTGGGAATGTTATGTCTGGGCGTTTAGAGTCATCGGGAAAAAGACGTTCGGGTGGGCGAGGATATGAGGACGCAGTGATGAGCGAGGAAGGCAAGCGGGTCCTGGAACTCGAAGACGCGCCACCCTCTCCTGCCCTGCCCTGCGCGACCTGCGGCCATGACCTCGTTCCCGGCGACCGCGTCATCCAGTTCCTTGACGGCCTGCTCACGCCCGAGGGCGGCATGGAGGACGTGACCGGCCGGCAGATCTTCCACTACGAGTGCTTCTTCCCGGAGGAGCCGGAGGCCGAGGCAACGGATGAGGCCTTCGACCAACAAGAGGACGAACGGTAGTGGCGACCTTCCTGAAGCATCGGGGCGAACCGATAATGGATGTGGTGGAGTGGTGTCGAGCTCATGGAGACGAGGTGGTGAAGTACCGCGTGACCACGCGCACCGTAAATCCGCTGACCGGAGAGATCGAGACGTACACCGAGGAGGAGACGATGCCGCGGTCCTTCTATAACACTCTGCGCAGGGACGAGCACACAGAATATGAGGAGATTCTGTGAGCACCGGAAGATGAGCGATGATTATCCTGCATCCACTTGACCTGGGGCATAAGGTCGACGAGATGGTGCACAAGTACCCAGATTTCTGGGAGTACAAGCACGAAATGGTCGCCCTGGCCAAGAAGAACGCGAACCTGCGTCTAAATCTTGAGGCACTCTACAACCTCGCCAAGTCTCAGTGTACGGACTTCCGCGAGCTCTGCCACTTGTGGGGTGGCTGATGGATCGCCGGGGGTTCTTCAAGTCCATCCTGGCCTTGGGCGTGGCCCACGCCGCGTCCCCCCTCATCGCCCTGCTGCCCGTGCCGTCCCCGGTGTACGCCGCGCCGGCCTTCACCCTCGACGCACTCTATGCGGAGACCTGGAAGCAGTACAGGTACGAAGTGCTCAAGAACCTCGAGGCGGCAACCCCGCTGTATGGCTGGATTCAGGAACGGGCCCATGGAAGGCGGAGCGTGAGGGTCTCCCATGCCTCGAACACCTAAGGGCCGGAAGATCCTCGCCAGCATGCGCAAGACCTACCCCACCGAGCAGAAGGCGAACGAGGTCTTCTACGGCTCGATCCACGCCGGTAAGATCTCGGGGGCCGAGGGGCGCAAGAAACCTGGGCACAGCCGGGCCAGCGTGGCGGGCTACCGGAAGCGGGCGTGAAGCTCGACCGCGGCTTCTATCTCAGTATGTTGGCTCACGCGCTCGAAGAACGACCCAACGAATGCGTCGGCCTCTTGGCCGGTCCGCAGGACGGGGCGCTCACGCGCATCTTCCGCCTGACGAACGTGGCCGCGGAGCCTCGCCAGACCTACCAGGTGGGCGCCAAGGAGCAGCTCCGGATCGAAAAGCAGATCGAGGCCGCAGGCCTCGTCCCCCTCGCCATCTACCACTCCCACCCCACCGCGGGGGCCGTACCGTCCAGCTTCGACTACATGACCGCCTGGAACGATGTGGTGACCATCATCATCGGGTTGGCGCAGCTTCCCGAGACGGTCTCTCTGCGGGCCTTCCGGCTCCACCAGAAGCCGGCGGGCATGTGGGACGAACTGATCGTGGAGGTCGTATGAGCACCGGATTCGGTGTCCTCACCAGCGAGGATTCGCGGGCGGCGGCCGACGCGGCGACGGAGGCGCATCTCCTGGGCGTGCGACCCGAGGTGGCCGGGCGAGCCCGGACCCTCATCGCTCGCGCCAAGAAGGCCGGGATCCTGCTCTGCATCACTCACGGGTTTCGCTCGACCGAGGACCAGGACGACCTCTATGCCTGTGGCCGGACCAAGCAGTCCGAGATCCCCTGTCGGCACGGGTCGGAGCTGAGGAAGTCCGGGACGTGCGGTGAGCACCCGCTCGGGGCCACCGTCACGCGCGCACGGGGTGGTGAGTCCTGGCACAACTGGGGCCTCGCCGTGGACGTGGCCGTGATCGACGCCGGCGGGAACCCGTCCTGGCCCGAGGACGAGGCCCTGTGGCGACGCATCGGGGAGATCGGCGAAGACCTGGACCTCCAGTGGGGAGGCCGATTCCGGCACTTCCCCGACCGGCCGCACTTCCAGATGACCCTGGGCCTCCAGCTCGCGGCCCTGCAGAGCGGAGACCAAGAGCTGCCTGCCGTGCGCTCGGAGGACCCTACGCCGTCCTGACCGAGGCCGAGGAGTGGGACCTGTGGTGCTGGTGGCGTTGTGGGCGCGGGCGGACGCTTCACTGACCCAGCCTGGCAGATCGCGGCGCTGATCGCGACGTTCCTTTTGGGGGCGTTCGTGGGACTAGGTGTGACATGGTGGGCTTCCTGATCGCCGCCTTCGTCTGGCCACCCTTCCTGATTCTCCTCGCCACGGCGACGATAGGCGAGGTGGCGTTGTCCGCCATCCGCGGGTTGGCGAGTCCCCCACCGCTCCCCCACGATATCGACGCCCTGATTCCGCTGGCCCGTCAGGCGGCGAGCCAGGCGAAGATGCGGTACGAACACGACGAGGAGCGATGATGCTGCTCCGGTTGCTACTGCTCCCCGTTCGGCTGCCGATCGTAATGGTCTGTGCGGCCCTGTCGGAGATCGCGGACACGATTGTCGGCTACACGCTGTGGGAGCACTACACCGCGCACAACACGCGGGCCAAGGAGGATGCGCCATGTGGCTCTTGATCATGAGCTTCCTGTTCGTCGCGCCGGGCCAGGCGGGTTCGGCCCAGGTCGTGCGAGTTCACGCGACCTCGGAGGCGTGCCAGGCGGACCTGTTCCGGACGCTGTTACTCGCGCAGCAACTTTTGCCGAGCCCCGGCCCTGGGGTGAACGTGATCCACAAGGAAGCCTGCGAGCCGGCGGGGATCTTGCGGTGAACTGATCCAGGAGGAAAGGAGGGCGCCATTGACCTGAGAATTGATGTGTACCACCACTTCGAGCCGCAGTATTCGTCGCAGGTGGAACAGAAGGTAGACCAAGTGCTCGCCGTCGCGCGAGCCATTCAACGAAAGGTGGACAGCATGGCCGTTGACCTGACCGCGTTGACCGCGCGCGTGGCGCGCGTGACCGAAGTCGTGGAGTCTGCCGTAGTCCTCTTGCGCGCGCTCGCGCAGCTCATCCGCGACGCCCAGGCCGATCCGATCAAGGTGGCAGAACTCGCCGCGTCGCTCGATGCCTCGGCCCAGGCCCTGGCTGACGCCGTGGCCGAGAACACCCCGGCGGCCTGACCGTAGACGGTGGCGGGAGACCATCTCTCGACACCCGCCACCGTCGTTTTCCTTCCCGCAACCCTCGAATTCCAGTGCCTCACCGATACGCATTCAGATTGCCCTTGACAAATAGCTAATGGTGGACAATACTATTAGCGGAGGTTAGCTAATGGAACGACGAGAACTCATCAGGTCCATGCACCGGTTCGGGATCACGCAGGCCTCGATCGCGCGGAAAATCGGGCGGCATCCGACATCGGTGTGTAACGCGCTGAAAGGCCGGTTCAAGTCCCGCCCGATCCTTGCCGCCTGCGAGGCGGCCATCGCCGAGGCCTCGAAAGGAGAGTTCGATGTCCAAGATCCTGATCGACCCGCCCAAGGCCCTGGCCCCCCCGGATAGCCCGCCCCTGTGGTTCGACCGCAATGGGAAGTTGTCCGGTCCCGTGGACGGCATCTACCGCGGTGACCCGGACGGCTGGATCATGGGGCACAGAGAGAGGGTGACGGCGGATGAGCCGACCTATGGCCTCCAGGCCGTCGAGGAGGTCGATGTCCTCGCCCGGATCGTCGTGGCCATGCACGCGGCCGGGTACTGGCCCAGGCCATGACCGCCACCCTGGTAATCCCCTTCGCCATCGGCGAAACAATCTGGTGGGTTGGCTACGGCTCGCGCACCGAGAGGATGCCTTGCCCGGAGTGCTGCGGGAGCAAGGTGCTCACGCTCATCCAAGGCAATGGGGTGCAGGTTTCAATCAACTGTGCCTGTTGCGGACATGGATACGAGGAACCCCGCGGCTGGATCGAGCAGACCATCATGGAGCACCGGCCAACGAGCTTCACGCCTCGGCGGGTGGATATCTCCGGTGAGACCATCCGATACAGCGAGGACAACCCAGCCTCGAATTGCTGGCGACCGGTCGAAGTGGAGAACCTGTTCCGCGACGAGGCCGAATGTGCGCGGCGGTGCGAGGCGTTGAACGAGGCCGACCGAAAGCACCGCGAGAAGCAATCCATCAACCACCTGGCGTCGAAGCGCCGGGACATGGCCTGGTCCGTCCACTACTGGGGGCGGCGAGTGACGGATCTGCGGCGTGACCTGGAGCTGGCTGAGTCACGCCTGGACGCCTGCAAGGCACGGAAGAAGGTGGTGGCATGACCCCAGTCGAGCAGTACCTCGCCGAGGTGCAGGCCAGGCTGAAGTCGCCTGGCACGCCCAGCCTGGAGGACGCGATCGAAGACCGCGTGGACATCGCGTTACTCCTGCGCATCGTCGCGCGGCTACGAGCAGTCCTGAATGAGCAGGGGGTTTCCCACAAAGGAGACATCCAGGAGGCCAAGCACCTGGGCAATTCAGTTCAGGTGGTCATCGCCGAGGTTCACCTCGGACGGATCCTCGCCGCGCTGGCCTATGACGGGAGGGACTGATGGGCGTACTAGACGACCCGTATTTCTCGCAGCGCATGAATGACGTTGGCGGCCGTGTCCCTGGAGACTCGACCCGGCGCAAAGAGCGCATCATCGAGCGGTTGCGGCGGGAAATCGCCGCGACCATCGAAAACGAGGACGAGTTGTGGGTGGATGTCAAGTCCCGGCTCAAGGCAGCCCTCGCCTACGATGGGAGGGAGTGATGAACCACTCCGAGCGCCGCATCGAGTTGTTGGTTGAGGCCATCCACCGCCTCAACGCGGCCCGTGCCGAATACGACGCGGCCGTGGCTCTGCTCGATGACCGGAAACGCGAGAGCCGTCCATGGGAAGTCGCCGAGGCACGGATGCGGGTGACGGAGATGGCGTTGGCGTTGGCACAGGGGAGGCAACCGTGAAACTCCCCGACCGGACCGCCCTCGCCCCGTACCTCGCCTGGCGGGCCGCCCTGCTGGCGACCGGCCGCTGTGTGATAGACGTGCGCACCCATGAGGGGATCGAGCAGGTGGGTGCTTGGGCCGATGGTGGCCTGTGCGTCCACCGACAGATCCGGTTCCGGGGCTGGGTCGTGTCGCACCACAGCGGGTATGCCGTGCTCCAGCCCATATGGGGCCTGCATAATCGGATGGGCCGCGGCACGGCGCTCTATGCCATGTGGTGGCTGCTACAAAGGGGCCACTGGACCAAGGGCCATCAGGAGATTAGCCAATGCATGCAGATGAAGGCAGTGGTCACGGAGGCCAGGGCGTGGATCGGGCGGTAGACGCCCGCGCGGAGCTGATCGACGTGCTCCGCGAGGCGTGGCACTTGGTTGATCGCCTGAAGCGGCTCCACCCGTCCAATCCGCTACACAGGCAACATGCAGACGCACTGGCCAAAGAGGCCAGAGTCGTCTCCGACCGCCTTGCACGGTCCATCGAGGCGCTGGGGGGATGATGCTCCCCATCCTCTTCGGCCTCTGGTTCGGCCTCGGCATCTTGCTGTGGGCCCACGGCCTCCGGGAGTTCCTGGACCCGTGGGCGTGGATGATGGTGACGTGGGGGCTGATGTGGCTGGCCGGGCGGGTGGTGGGGTTGATAGTTAGGGGGATGCGGTGATGGACTCTCGCCATCTTTGCTTCGTCCACATGCCCTCCGATCGAACAACCGAGGTCCAGGAAGTCCGGTCTATCTCTACCGGTGGGCTGCTCGGGAAAATCTCCTGGTACGGCCCGTGGCGGGCGTACTGCTTTTTTCCGGTGGAGCATACCGTGTGGTCGAAAGGTTGCATGCAAGAAGTCTTAACCAAAATTGCGCAGATGATGGCGGCGAGGAGCCGCTGATGCCCGCCGGTAAGGCCCGCGGAAAGCGTGGCCGGTTCCTCGCCCAGCTCTGTGACCGCTGCGGTGGCAAGGGCGGCGTAGTGAAGGTCGAGGTGGGCAGAGAAGAGTGGAATCTGTGCCCGACCTGCGAGGTGAAGTGGGAATTGTGGGGCGTGCGGATGGTTCGGGCGAAGAGGAGGCGATGAGGATGCCCCGCACCCGCCACACCACGCGCCCCTACCGCGCCACCGTCGGCGTCCCCGAGCGCGCGTCCGATACCCTGCCGGGCTGCACGGCGGTCGAGCAGAAGCGGCTCACGGAGGCTGTGGACGCCATCGGTGTGCCGACCGCGCGGCGCCTGGAACTCTTCGGGGCGTGCCACGGGCAGACCCGCCATCGCACCAAGGAGGCCCTGGGACGGCTCTACGTCCAGGGCTGGGGCTGCCGCCTGCCGCGGGTCGAGGCGGGCATTTGTACGTGCCTGCCGTGCTCGTGGGTGCGCCGGCGGGGTGGATGGGTGGGCAGACCGATCACCGATGAAGAAGTAACTGAGGAGCACAGCATGACGCGCCTCCCAGAGCCGCGGAACTACCGGGAGGCGGACAGCCTGGAAGGGATGAAGGTGCTGTGAACCGAAAGGAGACCACAATGGCAATGGTTGAAGATCCGTATGCATTCCAGACGATTAACCAGGGGGGGAATCGCGGAATGGCGTCCCCCGCAATGCACGAACACTGCCAGGTGGTGATCGCCTCGCTGGAGCGGGAGGTGGCGCGGTACAAACGCATTATCGCGCGACTCAATGATACGGTGCGACAGGGGTTGCACGCGCCATCGGGGGAACCAATCTGCTGTTGCCGTATCGGAGCGGACAAGAATTGCTGGTATTGTCGATTGCGGGACGCGCTGGACTACAACGGGATCGAGTAGCCTCGGCCACGCGCCCTGGGTGGGGGGGAACTGGGGCGCATCGGAAGGAGACATCATGGCCCTGTTACAAACGCTCGGCAAGGGACAGGGGTATCTCAAGGCGGGGTTTCTGGGATTCAACAAGTCCGGGAAGACCTACACGGCGGCCATCCTCGCAATCGGGGTGCGGAAGCACTTCGGCCTGGAGGGGCCGATCGCCATGTTCGACACCGAGGGTGGGTCGGAGTACATCGCCGGTCTGATTCAGAAGCAGACCGGGAAGGAGCTGGTCGGCGTCCGCAGCCGGGCCTTCGACGACCTCATGGCCACCACACAGGAGTGCCAGACGGCCGGCGTTTCTGTGCTGATCGCCGAGTCGATGACGCACGTGTGGCGGGAGTTGTGCGATAGCTACCTGAAGCAGGTCAACGCGAAGGTGCGCGAGCAGAACGAGCGGTACGACAAGAAGCGCCCGCTCAAGAAGAACCTGGAGTTCCAGGACTGGATGCCTCTGAAGGGAATCTGGTCGCACTGGACGGATTGCTATCTCAACTCGCCTCTGCACATCATCATCGCCGGCCGCGCCGGGTTCGAGTATGACATGCAAGAGAACGAGGACACCGGCAAGAAGGACCTGGTGAAGACCGGGATCAAGATGAAGACCGAAGGGGAGTTCGGCTTCGAGCCCAGCCTGCTCGTGGAGATGGAGCGCGAGCAGGTTCCGGATGTGAACGCCCCCGGGGGGTTCTTCCTGCGCCGCCGGGCGACGGTGATTGGAGATCGCTTCAGCGTGATCGACGGAGCGACCGCCCTCAATCCCACCTTCGATTTCTTCCGGCCGCACGTCGAGCTGCTCCGTGCTGGGGCGCATGCCCCGGTGGACACCGCGCTGAAGACCGAGACGGGCGCGGACGACTCGGGGGATACGGAGTGGGCGCGGGAGCGGAAGACCCGCACAATCCTCTGCGAGGAGATCCAGGGGGAGCTGGTCGCGGCGTACCCTGGGATGTCCTCACCGGAGAAGAAGGCCAAGACCGAACTGATCCACTCCGTGTTCGGCACCAGGTCGTGGACGGCAGTGGAGGGGATGGAATCCGGGAAGCTGCGTTCGGGCTTACAGGCCATCCGGGAGATGCTGGAGGCAGCGGGGAAGCGGGGCGGGGCGGGGAAGCCAGCGGGCGACACGAGTCCTGCTCCCACGGCACAGCCCCCCACCGAACGGGAACCTGGGGAGGAGGGATAACGCATGAAGCTCTGGCGGGTCACAGTCGAGCGCGCACGGCACGGCGCGGAGAAGCGCGACCGGACCGCCACCCTGGCGGTGGCGGCCAAGGACCTCGAGGACGCGTTCACCGAGACGCGGGACTTTCTGGCGAACCTCACCCCGGCCGCGGACGGGCGCCCGCCATGGCGCATCGTCTCGGCAGCGACATGCCTGGTGCCGGTGGAGGTGCTGGAGGGCCGGCGGAACCTCGACCTGACCGAGCGGCCGGAGGGGGAGGAGGAAGCATGAGCGGCCGGCACCTCATCACCGTCGGCACCATCACCCGCGAGGTGCGGGCCTCCCTGCGCCTCTCGGACTTCGGCCCGATCTACCTCGTCACCACACCGGACCGGGGTGTGGTGTACGAGACCGCGGTGGCCTATGAGGACACGCTTGGCCTCTGCCTGGCCGGCCTGACATATCAGGCGGCCACGGCGGCATGCCGGCGGGGCGGGAGGAACTGAGCCATGGGTGGGGCGGCCCTGCTCTGCGCCTCGGTCTACTGTTTCCTGATCTGGCACATGCTGCGATACAACCGATGGCCATGGGAGAGGAAGCCGTGACCGCCGACGAAGCCGCGACCCTCAAACCGGGAGATCGCCTGCGTATGACCCATGAATGTCGGCTCGTCAACAAACGGAAGTCTGCCACCGGAGTGTTCATCACCAAGCATCGCTTCTGGGGAGATTATATTTGGGTGCATCGGGATGGCCTCAGGCGACCAGATGAATGGATGTGCTCTTCCTGGGAGCGCGAGCCATGACCACAGAACAGTCGGCCTCGCTGGAAATCCTCCGTCGAGCCGTCGCCGGGACCGGTGCGCAGTACGGACTGGTCAACCGCGGAGATCTCGCCATGGTGATTGCGCTGGTCGATTCCCTCACGGCCGAGCGGGACGAGGCCCGTGCCCGTGCCGATCGGATGGAAGCGAGGGCCATCGGCGCAGGCTGGGAGTATAAGCCATGACCCCGCAGGCCCGCGACCGGATCGAACGCTTGCTGGCCGCCACGGACGGCTGGCCGACGCCCAGCGAGGCGGCCATGTCGGCCATGCGCGAGGCGGCGGCCGATGGCTTGCGCGAGGTCGATCGGCTCACCGATCTCGTGGCGCAGGCGCAGGCCGAGAGCGACCACTACCGGGGCCGGCTGGACGAGGTGCTGGTGGAGCGCGACGAGGCCAGGGCGGAGTTGGCCGATGCCAAGACCGCCGCCTGGTACGCCTTTGTGGCCGGGGCCAAGTGGTGGGAGTTCGAGTCCACCAAGGGAACGATGTGGCAGTCGGATGTGACCAAGATCAAGGCGGAGGCCTTCGCGCGCTATCCGTATGCGCCGCATGGGTTGGTGCGAGTAGCCGAGATCGGGCGCGACCAGGAGAAGGCCCGGGCTGACGGCCTGGAGGCCGAGGCGGCTGGGATGCGCGATGTCCTCCGCAAGGTTCCCATCTGCCTGCGTGGTCCTGACCCGCAGGGGTGCCATGATATTGGACACATGGAGTGCTCTGGATGCGAGTCGGTGAGTTGCAGCGCGTGCGGCCGCAGCGAGCCCTGTAAGCCCGGATGCTGGGTATCTCTGCTGGAGGCTGCGATTGATGGAGACGCCGGACGTGCCCTGCTCGACCGGCTGCACAAGCTGGAAGATGTGGCCAAGATGCTCGATGCGCTTGGTGAAGAACATCAGCGTAAGAAACACCAGTCAGACCGGAGCGCTGCTGGGCGAAGCTGCATGCTCTGTGACGCCATCAGGCAGGCCGAGGAGGCGCTCACAGGCTACTCCCGCCAGGCCCGCGCCTGCGCCCCATCGCTCACGGGTATCTGGCGGGAGAGAGGAGAGGCATGAGCTGCACCTGCGGTCACTCGATCGAGGAACACCAGGATGAGAGGGGGGAGTGCTCGGGAACGGTTCGCCTGCCGCGTGAGCTTGGCAAGGACCGCCTCACGCTTGTCGAGAGCGAGGAACCATGCCGGTGTGTGGCCTACGAGGAGGATGAGGAGGAACTATGCCAGGAGTGACCCACGAGGAGCACCTCGACCGCGCGACCGGATGGCTGGAGTCGCCGACCTACCACGGACTCCCGCGGCCCGGCGCCAGGGCGCTCGTGGATGCCGTCCAGGCCAAGGGCCGCGCGATGGTCGAGGCGGTGCGGGCGCCCTATCCCGAGGACGTATTCACCCCGCTCTCCCCGTCTGATGTGCAGCTCGCGCTGGCCGCCATCCGGGCCGCCATCGGCCACGCGGGGGGAGAACGGCTGTACGCGCAGTGGAGGCGGGATCTTGGCGGCTTGCTCGCTGCGGACGTGGACGAGGTGCCGGAGGCGCCGGACGGGAGGGAGTGATGCCAACACCGATGTCTCTGCGGTATGAGCGCACCGGGGAGGTCCGCCCTCCGCGCTGCGGCGAGTGGTTCTGGGGAACTCGTGGCCCGACGCAGGCGAGATTTACTTTTTCGTCCCAAGACTTCCCGATACTCCGAGAAGTGCTGGAGCCTAATCCTTCGCCGCCAGTCGCCGACGGGAGGGATGGATGACCCCCAAGGCGCGGTTCGAGCAGCTAACGAATGAGAACGTCATCGGCGAGGTGGATGGCGTCGGGGTATCTGCGGTCCTGCGCATTGCCCGCGCCGCCTTCCTCGCCGGGGCGGTGGCGAGGGATGAGGCGGTCGGTTTCAATCTCTGGCAGGGAATCGGGCTCGAGCACGGCCGCGAGCGCCGCCGCGCCATCCGCCGGGCCGCGGGGAAGGTGTGGGAGGGACGGTGACCTGGGATCTGCGGCAGGGACACGTGCTGGATGTGCTGGCAGATCTGCCCGCGTCCTCTGTCCACTGCATCGTCACCAGCCCCCCGTACTGGGGCCTCCGCGACTACAAACTCCCGCCCGTCACCTGGCCCGACGGTTGGACGGGGCACCTCGGGATGGAGCCTACCGTGGAGATGTGGACCGCACACCTGGTCGAGGTGCTCCGCGCCGTCCGCCGAGTACTGCGGGATGACGGGGTGTGCTGGGTGAACCTGGGGGATAGTTACTCGAATGAAACCAAGTGGGGCGGAAACAGCGGTGGGAAGAACAAGCATTCCAGCGGTGATCGTTCCCACCGGCGAACAGGTCACAAGCCCCTCGACATCATCGGCCAACCGTGGCTCTTGGCGTTCGCGCTGCGGGCCGACGGGTGGTACTTGCGGAGTGACGTGATCTGGGCCAAGCCCAACCCGATGCCGGAGAGCGTGGCCGGGTGGAGGTGGGAGCGGTGCCGGGTAAAAGTATCTCCTGGCCAGCGGACCCAAGAGCAAGGCTACGCTCAGGCCGGGAACCACCGGGATCATACGCATGGGGGAGTAGAGGCGGCGCCGTCACCCGCATGGTCCCCCTGCCCCGGCTGCCCCAGGTGCGCGCCGAACGGCGGCCTGGTCCTGCGCCGCGGCGCCTGGCGGCCGACGAAGGGGCATGATTACATATTCATGCTGGCGAAGAGCCCGGATTACTACGCGGACGGGGTGGCGGTAAGGGAGCTTTCAACCGAGCGCCCTAGCGGGAATACGCATGCGGTGCTTGCCAGCGAACGTGGAAGGCCAGGCTGCCAACTTGCGCGGAGCATCCCTTACGTGCCGGATGGCAGAGGCCGCAACCTCCGCTCCGTCTGGACCATCGCAACCCAGCCGTCCCGGGAGGCGCATTTCGCTACTTTTCCAGAGGCTCTGGTGGTCCCATGCATCAAGGCTGGCACCTCCGAGCGCGGCGTGTGCGCGAGCTGCGGGGCGCCGTGGGCGAGGGTGCTAGAGAGACGACCAACCGAACAGATCCAGAAGAAAGCTGACGGGTGGGCAACCCACCCTGGAGGGCATGGGTCGTACCACAGGAACGGTCGGGAACTGGGCGATCCCGGGCAATGTGTCCTTGCCTCAGTAACCTACGGCTGGCGCCCCACCTGCACCTGCGGTGATGATTCCGTCCCCGCGACCGTTCTTGACCCATTCGCCGGCAGCGGGACTGCGGGCGTCGTGGCCGTGAAGCTCGGCCGGCGGTTCATCGGGATTGAGCTGTCAACACCCCACTGCGAGATGGCGCGGCGGCGGATCGGCGAGGTGGCGCCGCTGCTATCGGGGCAGGTATGGGAGGGGAAGGGATGATCGTCCCTGGGCCGCTGCTCTGGCGCTTCCGCGTGCGCGGTCTCCCCGTCGCGTGGGCCGCCGCGAAGCGTTCTCTGGTGAAAACTCCGGCCGGAGGTTTCTTGGTGAAAGCCCGCCCCGCGGAAAAGTGGGCGGATTGGAAGCGCACCGTGCAGGCGCAGGCCGCGCCGAGCGCCCCGAGTGCGCTGTTCGACGGGCCGCTCGCTCTGGTGGTGCGCGTGTACCTGCCGCGCCCAACCTCGGCCCCGAAACGGGTGACGATACCCACAAAGCGGCCGGACCTGACGAACTTGCAGAAGGGGGTCGAGGATGCGCTGACCGGGATCGTGTGGGTCGATGACTCGCAGGTGGTGCGGATGGAGTCCTCGAAGGAGTTCGGGGACCCGCCAGGGGTGATGATCGAGGTCCGGCGGGCCGATCTGGCCCTTGACAGCTGTGCGCCAGCGGACTATCCTGTAACGGACGAGTGACGATGATGACTTTCCGCGGCTGGCAACGCGGTGCAGCGTCCGGGGACCCGCACCCGGGTCCGGGCCCCGGTTGGGCGTGCCAGCGCCTGGCCGGGGCCCGTTCCGTTTCTGAGTGAGTCATGGCCGATCAAGGCCGATGGTTCAAGCTCTGGGTCTCGGCCCTTTCCGACCCCCACCTCGACAACCTGAGCGTGGCCGACTTCGGCCGATGGGCGAAGCTCGGGACCTATTGCAAGCTGCACGGGACGGACGGCGTGCTTGTCTTGATTCCCCCCGCCAGAGCCCTCTGTTCCCACCTCCAAGTTGCGGACTTCGATGCGCTCATTTCGTGCGCGCAACTGTTACCGGGAATCACTGTTTCACTTGAAACGTTTGCAACCGTTACATTCTCTAACTGGTTGAAATATCAGGGCGATTTCAGCACGGAACGAGTACGTAGATTTCGGCAAATGAAACGGTCTAAGAGGAGAAGAGAGGTTTCTGCTTCTTCCTCGGATGTAGAACATCCTCGGAAAGAAGCTACCTCGGAGCCGCCCGGGAACGGGCGGTCCTCGGCCCCCGCCTCTTGGCTCGACCCGGAGGTCAAGGTCTGGTTGGGAAAGAGCAAGCACCTCGGCCCGCTTGCTGAGGACAAGCACGCCGACCTGTGGTCCACCCTCGAACGGGCCTACGACCAGTACCCCTGGCTCTACTTCGAGCAGGAGATCGCCAAGATGGACGCCTGGATCGAAGCGAACCGTGGCCGAAAGCCTACGCCCCGAGGCCTCCCGAGGTTCGTGCGGAACTGGATGGAGCGGGCCGTCGAGTACGGCCGGAGGACCCATGGCTAAGAAAAACACGCCTCAAGATTCCCCACCCCCTCCCGGCGGCTTCCCCGACCTCTGCGGCAACTGCCGCCGGCCGTTGGAACCGGACGGCCGGTGCGCGGACTGCGGGGGGTGGCCATACTGCGTCTGGCTGGTCGAGCGCAGCACGGGCGTCCCGCTCCGGTTCCCCCACGGGGCGCCGGCCTGGGACGTCCCCACGCCCCCGCGCGCCTGCCCGGCCTGCGGGGGGAAAGTCGGGACGAACGGGATGTGTGGGAGCTGCCCCGGCCAGGTGGCGCCGGCCCTCCTGCACCAGGACGAGTCAGGGCACCGGGGCGTCTGGACGGTGAGCGACGAGGCCGGGCCGTGGACGAGGCCTCCCGTCTCGCCGGAGGCCGGGCGCGAGAGGATCCGGGCCGTGATCGCCCTGGTCACTCGGGCGGCTGTCGCGCCTGTGGAGCGTGTGGTCCACGAGCGGATCGCGCCTGTGGAGCTGGACGAGGTTCCGTTCTAGCGTGCTGTCGCGCCCGTGACCCGCTCAGGATTCCCGCCCATCGCCGCGTCGGCCGCCCCGTCCTGCCCCGACCGGCCTCGCCGGCGACCCATGGGCAGTGTCCCACCTATAGTCGTCGATCCTGGGGGCGCCTAGCGCGCCGCACCCTTCCGGGGGTTGTGGCATTTCTCCCCAACGCAATCTTTGCGCGGGCAGGGCTCACTGTGTGGCAATCTGCCACATGGTGAAAAGTTCACCAAAAGTGTTGATTCTCACCAGTCGGGAGTCAACCCCTGGTATAGGTAAAGCATAGCTATGCAAGGGATTGTGGTCTGCCCGCTGGCACGCAATCTGCTATAGCTATAGGTCGGGTGATGCAGTCAACCGGCCATAGGGAGGCCAGCCATGAGCGAGAACACTTGGAGTAAGGTATGGGAGTGTAGGTCCACAAACGGCCGCTGGGGCATGGCCCTGGTAGCCGCCGCCCCGATCGAGGGGCGGCGTTCGATCTTCCCCGGGCGGGCCGTGCCGCTCGGGGAGGTGGCCGGGACGGCGACGTTCCGGCTCGACCCCGGGGAGCCCGGGGAGTGGGTGGTCTGCGGGGGCGACTTGGTCCCCGTCGAAGGTTCCGGGGCCGTGCTCATCAAGAGCATATCCCTCCAATCGTACCAGACTGGGACGATTATCAACGCCCGGGCCGGCGCGATTCTGCGCTGGACCGGGTACAAGGGCCGCGCCGCCGGGTTCCAGGCCGTCGGCGGTGATGGCCGGCTGGTCGACGTGCCCGCGTCAGTCCTCCTCGCTCTCGGGCTGATCCAGCCGGACGAACCGCCGGCTGAAGTCGAGCCGGCCCGGGAGCCGGACACCGCGATGGCCACGGCACTGCGGGCAGCGGGGGTGATCCAGTGACCTCCCGCCGCCACCTCCTCAACTCGGCCGTTATCACGGCCGAGGGGCGCTTTGAGTATCGACGCCTCTCGGCCGACGAGGCCCGGGCCTGGCTCGCCGCCGGGCCGATCGACACCGATCACGTCGGCTACGCCGAGACGGCCGACGTGATGGCCCAGCTTCTCGGCCACCGCCCCGCCGTCGCGCGGGGGATGATAACCACCGAACCGGGGGACGAGTGCCTCGTCTTCCGGTTGACGGTCAGGCTCGACGATCCGCGCCTCAAGGGGGGCGTGGGTGTCGAGTTCGTCGCGGCTCATTGTGAGATCGGCCTGTTGCGCCACCTGCATGCTGACACTTGATCTAACGGCGAGGCCGCCCGGCCGGCGAGGAGATCTAGCCCCCTCGCCGGCCAGGCGGCGCAACCAGCCCCGGACCTGGCATCCGGGGCGCGCATGGACGCGCGCGAGAAGGAGGGAGCATGAAGCACACACCGGGACCGTGGCACACCGGAAAGAGGCACCCGTGCCGAGTAATCGCCCAAGCCGAGACCTTGCATGGCGTGGTGGCAATGACCTGTGACCCGAGAGACGAAGGCAGTGAGCGAGCTGTGGAAATCGCCAATGCCCGCCTCATCGCCCGCGCACCCGAGATGGCGGAGGCGCTGCGGAAATGCACACGGCTCCTGGAGTGCATCGGTTGGCGCGCCGGCTCCCCGATCCACGGGGAACTGGAGTCAGACATCTCATTGGTCGGCAACGAGGCCCGAGCCCTCCTGGCCAAGATCGACGGGGAGGCCTGAGCCATGACCCCTCGGCAAGCCTGGAAAGCCCGAGATCGCCTGCTCCGGTTGTTCCGGCTGTACTCGCAGCGGCGGTGGGATCAACCCTATTGGCACGTACCATCACAGGCCTGGCGGTACGTCAGACGCCGGGTGAGACAGGAGGCCTGAGCCATGGTAAGCGTTGACCGGTACGGCAGTAGAACGTGGGCGGTGCGCGAGGGGCGCCGCCTCTTGGCAGTGACGGTGTACCGCAAGGGGGCCCTCGCCCTCGCCGGCCGCGTCGTCCGGGCCCGGCAAGATCGGCTGGAGTTGCTCCGTCTGCGCCGCGCCGTCGCGGAGCTACCGGTCAGCCCGGCGAAGTATCTCGTTGACCCGCCGGCCTGGGACCGCGTGGTGCGGCTCCTGGCCGGCAACACTGCCCGCTAGCGCGGGCACGAAAGGAGAGCGAAGGATGGCCCACAACCTGGCGTACAACGCGGCGGGAGCGGTGCGCATGGCGTACCGCGGGGAAAGCCCCTGGCACCGTCTCGGGGCCCACCTGCCCGAGCGAGCGGCCCTCGCCGAGGCCCTCGACCTCGCGCACCTGACGTATGGGGTCAGGCTGGCGCCGCTCTACCTCAGCGGGGTGACGGGCATGATCGAATGCGAGATCCGACAGGCCGTGATCCGGGATGACGACGTTACGGCCGTCCTGGGCACCGTCGGCCCGGGGTATGAGTGTATCCAAAACGCGGAGGCCTTCGGCGTGGTCGACGACCTCGTGCAGCTTGGAGACCTGCGGATCGAGACGGCTGGCGCACTGGGGCGAGGGGAGACGGCATGGCTCCTGATGAGCAACGGCACGCAGATCGAGGCCTGCCCCGGCGACGTGGTGAAGCCGCACCTGTTGATCGTGACGTCGCACGACGGCAGCCGTAGCCTGCAGGCGATCCCGACGGCGGTACGGGTGGTCTGTCAGAACACCCTGGATATGGTGCGGGACAAGGTGCACCTGTCGGTGCGCCATACCGCCAGCGCGGGGGAACGGGTCAAGGCCGCCAAGGCGATCCTGGCCGGATACGGGAAGGTCGTGGATGCGACGGCCCACACGTATACGGCGATGGCTCAGCGGGAGGTGAGCGGGGCAGAGGTCACGCGACTGCTCGAGACCGTGTTCCCGATGCCGAAGCCGGCCGCGCTCTCGCCGGCGATCCCGGACGGCGTCGGGGCAGACCTCGTGGCCGAGCTCCTCGGCACGCCCGGGCAGCTGGCCCTCGCGGGCGTCCCGTCGGGAAACGGGGAGGCGAAGGGGAACGGGGGAAGCAAGGGGGTCGAGGAACGCCGCGCCGCCGTTGAATACCTGCTCAGCTGCGGTGCCCAGGGGGCAGGGCAGACGGTGTGGGGCGCGTACAACGCGGTGACCGAATACGTTGACCATGTGTACGTATCGCGGGCAGACGGTAGCCCGAAGACGCGCGGCGTCGAGTCCGCGCTGTTCGGGGCTGGAGCCGCGATGAAGGCTCGCGCGTGGGATGTCGCTCGGAAGCTGATGGTTGACGTACCGGCTCGCTGAATTACCCCTCTGCTCCTCGCGGTAGCACCTGCCCCGTCTCGGGGGTGACCTCGGGACGGGGTTTGTGTTCCTGGGCACGATCCATGCTCAGGGGGAGTTCGAGGGGCTTGGGGGTACAATGTGGTGAGGGTAGGAGGATGTCAGGGACGGGCGTGGTGAGCTTGCGGCGCTTCCTGTCTCTCTCCCAGGCTCACGTTGTTTTCTAGTATTGGGCATATAGCCCTTGTTTGCAAGGCCCACGCCGTGGGCATATGTTAAGATCATGATTCCAGGCTGTCCGTAATTCCTGCCTTACGAAATTCCCCGCAACCCACCTGCCGCATGTATGGTAGTGCCTCATACTCTCATACTCGCATACTAGTATGGCATTCCGCCCCACGGCTCCAGGCGCCTGGGTGTTGGTCCAGACCAGCATATCCTCCGAGCGTGGCCTTGGTGCACCCCCGGTCGCCTCGTCCTCTATAGACCAGCCTGCATCGACAGCGCACCAGGGCCCGATGGGGCCCGCGTGAGCGTCTCGCGCTCGGGACTCCTGCCAGCGTCCATGATCCCCATGATCCCCTTGACAGGCTTCATGGTCCTGGGATACCGTCCTGGGCATGGACGGGAGCGTGGGCGAGGGCGGGGAAGGCGGACCGGGGCGGGGTGGGACGTCGGGCCGAGACGAGCCGGGACAGGGGGCGCTTGGCGGGGGATGGCGCCAAGCCGGGACGAGCCGAGCGCTGGCGTGGAGCCTACCCCCCCCAGGCCAGCCCCCTTTCCCCAATATCCCCCCCCCCCCCCTCTGCAACCCCCAAAACTCTGCGGAACTGATTCCATGCCCAAAGGCCGACGCCGCGACTACCTGACCCCGCGCCAGCTCATGGCGGCCCGCCTGATCGCCGAAGGCAAGTCCGTCCAGGAGACGGCGGATCTTGTAAAGACGGTCGGCACCCGCATCCAGCACTGGCTCAACAACCCCCTCTTCTCCGCCGAGATCACGAACGCGCGCGAGAACTTGAAAACGATCCACGAGAAGGTAGTCCAGAAAATCGAGACGACGCTCCTGCCCGCCGTCAAGACCCTGGAGACGAACCTCGATCACGCCTCGGGCGTGGTCCAGAACGACGCGGCCAAGTCCCTCCTCGCGTCCGGGGGGCACGGGCCGATCGCGAAGACGGTGCAGATCACAGCAACCGTGAACGTAACGGATGACCTGCTCGAACGGCTTGAGCGGGTGCTCCGGGAGGCCGCCGATGTCGCAGCGCGCGCCGGCCGACTTCTGCCGGAAGCTCCGCAGTCTCGCTGACCGGAGCCTGTACTTCTTCGAGAAGGTGATTCTCGGCTTCGAGGATCTCACGCCCGACCTGCATGGGGAGATCTGCGAGTTCCTGCAGGCGCCCGGGCAGTTTAAGCTGCTCGAACTCCCGATGGGCCACCTGAAGAGCCACACGTGCACCATCGGCTACTCCCTCTGGCGCATCGTCCAGGACCCCAGCATCCGAATTCTGATCCGGAACGCCGTCCTGGAGAAGGCGGAGGGGTTCGTCTCGGCGATGAAGTGGCACTTTACCGACAATGCCCTCTTCCGAGCCATCTACGCCGACCTGATCCCGGCCGACGTCTCGAAGACCACCTGGCACAGCGGGGCCTTCACCTTGCCCTGCCGGAAGAAGTTCTACCCCGAGCACACGGTAACGGCCACGGGGTCGAAGGGGACCGCCACCGGTGGCCACTACAACCTCATCATCGAGGACGACCTCGTGAACGAGGACCACACGCCGGGCCCCGAGCAGATGGCCCATCCGATCGAGGTTCACAAGGCCCACGTGGGGCGGATGAACGACCGGAAGCATGACCAGGTGATCGTCGTCGGGAACCGCTGGGCCTTCAACGACCTGAACTCCTGGATCCGCGCCAACGAGCCGCACTACCAGATCCTGAGCAAGGGGGCGACGACGGACGGGACCGTCGATGGCCCGGCGATCTGGCCGGAACGGTTCGGGGACGGGGTGCTCCCGCAGCTCCTGACGACCCTCGGCCCGCGTCTGTACTCCGCGTTCTACGCAAACAACCCGGTGGCCGAGGATTCCCGCAGCTTCGACCCCACCATGCTCCGCAAGTATGGCAAGCTCCCGGAGTTGCCCTTGCGGGTGTTGACCGCGGTGGACCCGTCCATCAGCGAGCGGAAGACCGCCGACCCCCGGGCCATCGTTACGATCGGGATGGACCCGGACTACTCTATCTACGTCCTGGATGCCCGGCGCGGCCGGTGGGGCGTGGACGAGTTCATCGATCACCTCTTCGACGTGCAGGCGATCTGGAAGCCCCGGGTCATCGGGTTCGAGGCGGACGGCTACCAGAAGCTCTTCTTCTGGCCGATCCGGGAGGCCATGCGCCGGCACGGGGTGACGCTGAACATCCAGGCCATGTCCGCCATCGCCCGGGGCCGGAAGATCGCGCACATCGAGACGCTGCACGAGTACCTGGCCAACGGCAGCCTGTGGATCGGCCCGAACATGCCCGAGCTCGAGACCGAGCTGGCGGAGTTCCCGCTCGGACAGCACGACGACCTGCTGGATGGCCTGGCCTACGCGGTGCGCCTCGCCCGGCCGGCCTCCCGGGAGCAGGTGCAGACCACCAACCCCTTCGTGGTCGAGAACATCCTGGCCGAGTTACGGCAGAAGGCCGGACAGGGACCCGCGCCGTGGTCCTGGCCGCATCGGGCTTGACAACGGGGCCGGGCACGGCGCACACTCCCGGCTGAGGAGGACCCATGGACAACGCCAGCGCTCCCGCGATCGCCGCCCTCGCCATCCTTCGCCCGTTGCTCACCCAGTTTCAGGCCCTCATCACGACCCTCGATCAGGCCGGCGAGATCGAGCAGCGCCTAGCCGAGGCCACCGAAGCCCACGTAGGGCTCACGGCCCAGAGCGCTCGCCTCGAGGAGGTCCTCACCACGAAGCGCCAGCAGGCCGAAACGGAAGCGGCCCGGCTGGATGCCCAGTACCGGAAGATCCAGCACGACGGCAATCAGAAAGTGGCCGAGTTGCGGGCTCGCCTGGCCCAGATCGGCCAGCAGATGCAGGATGACGCGAAGCAGGCCGAGGCGCTGCATGCCGAGCGGATCGCGGTGCTGGGCCAGGAGCTCGACGCCTTGACGCAGGCCCGGGACGAGACCAGCGCGCAGCTCAAGGCGAACCGCGAGGCCTTGGCGACGCTCCACGACCAACTCGCCGGCATGCGCGCGTAAATGGCCACGGTCCCCGTCACCCGGATCTCCTTCCTCGGATCCATCATCTTGCGGTGGGTCCTCGGGAACGGAGACGTGGGCGCCGTGGCCACGATGCCCGGGGCCGGCCATGACCGCTCCGTTCACCTCTACGGGACGCCCGGGGTCGGCTTCGGGATCGTCATCGAAGGCTCGGACGAGGCGAGCATGGCCCCCGCGAACCTGGTGACCCTCCGCGATCCGTTCAACACCGCCCTCAGCTACACGACCTTGCCCCAGCTCCGGACGATCCTCGATCCGTGTCTCCATGTCCGGCCCAGGAACACCGGGGGGGACGGAACGACGAGCGTGACCGTGGACATCTTCACGCCGGGCAGTCGGCGCTGATGCACTACTACCTCGCCCCGTGGGCCTGGAACACCACCGAGGCGGAGCCATTCTGGGAGCGCCCGCGCCCCGACCTCAACCTTGGGGGAAGTGACCTCCGTTCCTTGCCCGAGCAGGGCCCGCCTCCCGGCGGAGGCGTCGGTTTCTTCGTGCTCACCGACCGACCCGCCACCGATCCCTCGGACTGGCTCTACCTTGGTCCAGACCTCGCGGGCGCCCTGTCCCTGGCACAGCTTCGGGACGCGGAAGGCCTCGTGAGCGCCCCGGGTCAGTTCTCCTCGTCGGTGCTCCTGGACTGCGGCGTGGAACTCCTGACACAGATGGCCGACCCCGAGGGCGTCCTGCGCGTCCGGCCGCTGATGCCCACGCGAGACGGCATCATGGAGTGGCACCTGCCCGGGAACTCTGTCGTCTGGCGCGAGCGCTTCAGCCCAGTGCGTCATCCTCGCGTGATTGAGATGGAACAAGGGAACTACCGCGCCATCCGCGCGGCCGCGCTGCGGGGAGAGATGGGCCCTGGGCGCGGTGGTCCGCCGGACCGCGACTTCCATCGGCGGTATTTGCAGGTGCTCGTGGAGAAATACGGGCTGCCGTTCGAGCGGTTCATCCTCGCCGGCCTGCCGCGGGAGACGCCGCTCCCGCATGGGACGACGCTCAACGACACCTTCAACCGGGCCAACCAGGCCCCGCTGGGCACCTCGTCCGACGGCTGGGCCTGGTCCCAGATCGAAGGCAGCAACTCTCAGGTGGCGGGGAACGTGGCCGAGCCACCGGGGGACACCACGCAGAGCCGCAGTCGGGCGCAATCTGATCTTGCCGGCAACGATCATTACGCACAACTCGGCAGTGTCAACTTTGCTAACGCGGGTGCCACAGTTCACCTGATTGGCACGCTTGCCCGCTATCAACCGAGCGGCGCGACGCCCGACTTCTACCAGGGGCGCATCGGTGCGCGAAGCACGCCGGCGCCGTTGAGATTTGTGGATCTGTTCAAGCGCGTCTCGAACACGTTTACGCAGTTGGGGTCAACGATCAGCGTGACCCTGCTCGGAAACGACGTGATCTTGACGCAGGCTAATGGATCAACGATCACCTGCGACTTCAACGCAGTGACGCAAATCACGCAATCGGACTCCGCCGTGGTGAGCGGCACCCGCACAGGGGTCTTGCTCCGCACGGGCACCGGCGTGGCGGCGGATGCCATCGCGGACAACTTCCAGGCGGCGGACCTGGCGGCGGCCGGCGTGACCTACCCGCGACTTGAGCGCGGCATCCGCGGCCTGAATCGTGGCCTGGCAGTGGGGATGCGCTGATGCCATTCTTGCGCAAGTACAACACGCTCCTCGTGACTGGGACCACGGCTATTCGGATTCCGATCATCAAGCGCGACGTCGTGGACTTCGCGGTGGGTGCAGACTGGACCCCCGCAGCCGGCGACGTGAAGGTGTTCACCGATGCCGTCGCCGTGGCGAACATCACGAACCTCCCCACGGCCATCGCCTCAGGCAACACGGCGCAGTGGGAGTTCATCCTGACGGCCGCCGAGCTCTCTGGCAAGCAGGTCCTCGTGATGGTTGCCGACGCGGCCGCCAAGGCCGTCGAGGACCAGGCCTTCATTGTCGAGACCTTCGGCCACGCCTCGGCGATGTACGCCGCGGATCTGTCCCTAGCGAACCTGCCCGCGAACGTGACGCAGCTTCTCGGGACGGCCTGGCTCGCCCCGGGCGTGGCCGGGACCCCCGACGTGAATACGAAACTCCTGGGCGGGACGGCACAGACCGGGCGGGATGTGGGCGCCAGCGTGCTCCTGTCCGCCGGGGCCGGGGCGGGGCAGTTGGACTTCGCGGCGGGGGTGGTAAAGGCCAACCTCGCGCAGATCCTCGGCACGGCCCTCACAGAGACGGCGGGTCAGATTGCCGCCGCCTTCAAGAAGGTGTTCGATGTCGCGGCGGCCACGTTCACCGCGCTCAGCGTGAACCAGACCGGCGACAACTTTGCGCGACTCGGGGCCCCAGCGGGAGCGAGCGTCAGCGCGGATGTGGCCGCGGTGAAGGTGGACACGGCGGCGATCCTCGTGGACACCGGGACCACGCTAGACGGTCGCATCCCCGCAGCCCTGATTGGCGGGCGCATGGCCGCGGACGTGGAGGCCGTGGCGAACGCGACCGGGGGGATTGCGCGGTTCGAGCGCGGCATGCGGGCGATCACGACGTTCACGATCGGCGCGGGTTCGACGACCACAGACCTCGTGCTCTCGGCCATCGACCCGGCCTTCCTCGCCAACGACCAGTTCAAGGGGCTGGTGCTCGCGTTCGACAAGGATACGACCACGGCGAACCTGCGGGGCCAGAAGACGACGATCACCACGGGGAACTTCGGGACACAGCACTTCACCGTCACCGCCCTGACGGATGCCCCGGTGAACGGGGACACCGGGGTCATCATGTAAATGGCCCAGATCACGCAGCCGGTCCCGACGGGGCTGTGGGGCAAGCTCTATGGGAGTTTCGTCGGGAAATCGGCCTCGACGCCCGGGACTGCACCGATCACGCAGCCGGTCCCGACGGGACTCTGGGGACGACGGTATGGGAACTTCGGGGGCAAAGCGGCATCGGCAGTGGGCGTCCAGAGCTATCAGCCGCTCTTCCGACCGCGCCGGCGGTAGAGAAGGCTTGACAGGGGTGGCGCAGCTTTGACATGCTAGATGGGGTAGGAGGAACGGGAGATGGCGAAACGCCCGATGAAAATGCGTGCAGGCCGGGCCGGCAAGGCGGCCCCACCCGGGCCCGACTTCGACCTGTTGGGAGGCCTCAAGGCGGCGGCGCCGAAGCGGGGCACGCCCAAACCCCCCCGGACCTCCGCGGCCGGCTACCGCGGGATGAAGGGAATGAAAGGAATGATGTCATGAAGCGCCCCTGGGGAGTCCTGACCCTCGCCCTCCTCCTCTTGCTTGCGCTCCTCGCGCCCGCCCACGCCCAGCGCCTGGTCGGGGTCACCCTCTCCAGCGGCACGGTGGCCGCCACCGGGGACGTGGCCACGTTCGACGTCGGCGTGAACGCCGACATTGGCCTCCAGGTGAGCGGCTCGGCCTTCGTGGGGACGATCCTCTACGAGGGCACGGTCGACAAGACCAACTGGATCGGCTTCGGCGGGTCGGTCGGCGCGACCTCCGGCAACGTGATCCGCGTCTTCCCGGTCTCGGGCCTCCAGCAGATTCGGCTCCGCGTCACCGCCGTCACAACCGCCGGCACGGTGAGTTATACGCTCTTCGGCTCCCCGGTCTCCTCGAGCATCGGCGGGTTGACGATGAGCGCGAGCCCCCAGACCACGTCTCTTGCCACGAACATCCGCGCGGCCCCGGCCCGGCTCTACGCCGTGACGATGAACAACCCCCACTCGGCGACGTGCTACCTGCAGATCATCAACAAGGCCTCGCCGACACTCGGCACCGATGCGCCCTTGCTCTCCCTGGGTCTCGTGAATGCCGGAGCGACGACGATCACCTTCCCCTACGGGGTGGACTTCACCACTGCCCTGGCCGCCGGCAGTACCACGACGGCCACCGGAGCGACGGGTTGCGGGGGGGCGGGTGGCGCCGCCGGGATGGTCTACAACCTGATCTTCAAGTAGGAGGCACCGATGTCAGGCAAGCGTCCCTGGGGGAAGATCGTGAGCCCGAAGCAGACGGAAAGCCCGGACGGCGTGCCGAAGTTCACCGGCAGCACGCTCCCGAAGGGTGCGGCGCAGCCGAAGAAGTAACCCGAAGCACTCTCGATCGTTCCTGACGCCCCTCGACGGGGGGGCGGGCCAGGCACAGAGGGCATCGTGGGCGCCCACCCCACGGTGCCCTTTGTGCTTCGCAGGAGCCATGAGCGAACGCGACGAGGTCCAGGACTGGCAGGAGCAGATCCGCCAGGCGGAGCGCTTCCTCGAGGAGGGCGGCCGCCTGGAGAACTGGAAGCGCGCCCGGACCTGGTACGACAACGACTACGGCGACAACGTATTCTCCGTGAACCACGTCTTCGCGATCGGGCGCGGCCTGGTGCCTTCGCTCTACTTCAAGAACCCGACCATGACGGTCCGAGCCCTCCCACGGGTCGGCGTCGATCAAGCGCGGGCCACGGCCGCGGCTCGAGCGCTCGAAGCCGTGGACCAGTGGCTCATCCCGCACATCGGCCTCAAGCAGCAGATCAAGATCGGCATCCTGGACAGCTTCACGTCCAACCTCGCGGTCTTCAAGGCCGGCTACCACTCGCTCGCCACCGAAACCCCCCGCCAGCGGACCCAGGACCCGATCACCCAGCAGATGATCGACGAGGCCGCGGTGCTCCTGGGCGAGCCGGCCGCCGAGGCCCTGGCCGAGGAGGAGACGGAGCGCCGGGCCTACTCGTACGACGACTCCGTGCGCCCCAACGCGCCCTGGGTCCTCGGGGTCCGGCCCGATGACTTCCTCGTCCCGGCCGGCACGAAGCGCTGGAGCGGCGCCCCGTGGTGTGCCTTCCGGATCGTGCGACCCCTCGAGGACGTACAGGCGGACCCGGTCTACCGAAAGGCCGTCCGGGAGGACCTGGAGGCGAACACCGGCATCCAGCCCAGGCGCCGGGGCGTGGTCTCGCCCAAGGAACACCAGCAGATCCGCGAGCCGGAGCTCTGGCAGGGGTGGGAGATCTGGGACAAGCGGGACGGCCGGATCCGGGTCATCGCCGAGGACACCGAGGAACGCTACCTCCGGAACGAGGAACACAACCTCGGCATCGACGGCCTCCCGGCCGAGCTGCTCCAGTTCAACCCGGTCCCCTGGGACTTCTGGGGCCCGAGCGACGTGCAGGAAATCCACAAGCAGGTTATCGAGCTCAACGAGACGCGCACCCTGGAGATGCGGCACAAGCGGGCGGCCGTTCTGAAAATCCTCATCGACGCGGGTTTGCTCCAGAACGATGCCGACCGGGAGAAGTTCACGAAGGGCGAGGTCTCGGCCATCTTCACGAACGGTCCCCCGGGCGCCGGCGGGGGCTTTCAACTCCAACCACAGATGTCCCGGG
>Ga0209431_10000275_pt1 | contig 41650 bp, 32 predicted proteins | sample RifCSP13_3_FD_184021 | JGI IMG/M metagenome (GOLD analysis project Ga0209431, IMG submission 184021) | Soil microbial communities from Rifle, Colorado - Rifle CSP2_sed 13_3 (SPAdes) (version 2) | ecosystem: Environmental > Terrestrial > Deep subsurface > Rock core/Sediment | place: Rifle... | reverse complement strand
AAACTGTTACACTTATCCCCAACCAGTGCGAAAACGCCAAAGAAACAGACAAGCTCACCGACAACTACATAACTAAACCCGGAACACTCGATCCGCCGATTCTTCCTCTCGGCGGAATCACCCTCACAGGGACTTTAAATCAGGAAGTGACAATTCCCCTAAATGTTTCATTTTTGGTCGACTTTTCCAAACTGCAGGCTTTATTTGGCTACCCGAACTCGGATTATCTGGAAGGCAGGTTCCAGCAGTCAAGCCATAGGGATGAGAATTTGCTGGATTTGGCAAGCGCCGATTTTAATAATTTCCACGGCGTGGCCCAAAAAGCCGAACCAAAGTACCTTTCCGATTTGGAAAAGGTCAAATATGTCCATTATGTTTACAACAAACCGGAAATTGCCGAATCGCCAAATAAGTACGCTAACATAAAAGGCCTTGAGGGAAAAACCATCAAGGAACTCGTCGATCTTTACGGCCTGCCGACTCCGCCCACAAGCGGAGACCGAAGCTATTGGCTGGCAACATGGGGTCCATACTGGCCAAAAATCCCGACTGCTTACAATGAACTTTATAAGGGCAAGCTGGAATTTGCGGTTGTCGGTAGCGAAAAATCATTTGAGGACCTTAAAAACGGCAGCGGCTGTGCTTCTGCTTCTGCCAGAACCGTTGAATTTATCGTGCCGGATTTCGGCAGAACTACTTTAGTTGCCGACCAATTGAATCAGGTTATAGTACCCTATGCGGCCCAGTCGTTCCGCGACCACAGAACGCAGGATCAGGGAGTAGGACTTGGACCTCCTAAAAATTTCCTGGCCAAAGCGGTCGATTTCTGCAAAAAAATTATCACTGCGCCTGTTTCCGTAGTCAAAGGTCTGCAAAAAGTCATCAAAGTCTCGCTTAATTTTCTCTCGCCTGTAAAAACAGTCTATGCCATAGATTCAACTGACGGGCCGACATGTATTAAAATCCTGCGTCCGGGCAAAGAGGGCAATGCGCCTTATTGCGGAGTACCACCCAGTCAAATCCAGCCGGGCGACTCCTGCGCCGGTAAAATCGCCTCCAATAAGCTGGATACGGAAAACCGTAATAATGACGTCTGTACGTTTCAGATCGGCTCGTTTACGACAACTATAAGCCCGCAAAACCCGTTCTGGGACGAATGCCGGGATAACGGCGACGGCACATATACATGTACGGTTGACAAAATCAGGGTTTACCCCAACTTCCGCCTGCCGTGGATTGCCGAAATCTGGAACAGCACGCTCTATTCCGATTCAAATGAGGCGGGATTAGGAAGTGTCCAAGGGGCTAAAACTGACCAGAAAGGCCAGGTACTTGCGGGCGAAACTGCAATCGGCATCGGTTCACCTCAGGTAACCGGCCGGCCGGGAATTTACCAGGCATTTATCCCAAAAGTGCTTTACCAGAAATTTCAAGAGGATAATAGATATGATGAACTCGAAAGATTATTGAAAGCCTGTCCGAGTATCTTCGGCCCCGCGCCTGATCCAAATGCTTCCTGTGATCCGGTCGCAGAGAATACGCTAAAAACTTCATATGCTGCCTGTATAACAGAAGTTATGAGTCGTAGCGGTATTGTGTTCGGCTCGCCGGATTTCGTTCAGGCCGTAGTAGACTGCGTCGCAGACCGCGTCAGTAAGCATCTCTCCGGACAGGCCGCTGAAGGCGCAGTTCAGGGCGTTAAAACAGACGGTGGAGGAGAACAAGTTCTGGCGGCATCAACCGGGAATTCGAATACCAAAGAGCGCTTTGTCGGCGCCGTTGACTGCGGCAAACACTACTCCCGTGATGTGGCCCTAAAACCTAAAGCCCTGCAGACTTATCTTGGAATAGGCGTCACCTGCAATCTTGAGGCCGCGGCGATCCCGGCTTCCGAAATTCCCCCTGGCGGAGGTAGCTTACCGCCCCCGACTGACTGTACTGCGGCCTCAGACGGCAATCCGCTAAATGGCATCGAAACTTCGAAGGATGAATTGAATTGTTACATTATTGAAATCGCCAGCGGAGATGTTGACCCTATGTCTGGTGACAACTTGGCGGACCTAATGCGGAGGATGATGCAGACTGAAAGCGGAGGTGGAAACCAATGTGCTGTAGGAGGAGCTGATGAAATTGGCGTCTTTCAATACACGGCCGGCACATGGAAAGGCGCACTCGGAACACTACTAAACCCTCCAGTCGATTCCGGATCGGGTACTTTAGCTCAATATAGTGCAGGACGCAGCGTTTGCTGGGGACTCCCCGGAGGGGACCCGAATCTTAATACTGGCGACTCGTGGTTTAGCTGGCCACTAAATTTTGGCCAAAATAAAGATGGAGATGCCTGGAATCCTTATAAGCAAATAGCGGCTGCGCGCGCAAAAATTCTAGACAGTGGTGCTTGTATTTGGACAAGTTATTCTGGTAAAAACACGCCGGACGACCCATATGACGGGCTTCATCCGGAAAATTGTCTATGATGAAAAAATTTAATTTAACCAATATCAAACCTCTCACTCTGATAATCGCAGGAATTGGCATAGTCGCTTTAATCCTTCTGATGTTTGTAGTCATCAATTCTTTCCAAAAAAGCAGATCCGAAACGGCCGGTATTTATAAGCCATCGCCAATTCCTTCTTTGAAACCTGTCAAATTGCCTCAAGCCGGCGGTTTTGAAGAAGAGCTGACAAAAATTAAATCAATACTTCCGTATAGCGGCCAGAACTTTACAATTCGCTATCGTCAAGCCATCAATACTCTGGATGTTGAAATACAAGCCCAAAACCGGGAGGATTTTGTAAAGTCTCGTCAAGAAGCTGAAGACTTTCTCAAATCAAAGGGTGTTGCGGATCTTTGTGTCCTAAATATCTTCTGGGAGACACCAGAGAATTCGTTTCTCTATAAAGACCTCCAGAGTAAAGACATACTTACTACCGGCTGTCCTGTTTCGCCAAAGAGAAACCCTTGATCCTAAATTACACCTTGATTCTTTAGATTTCTTGATGCTAACGTAGAAATACAAAATAAATCCCTTTGCGGGGAATTTGGTGTAAATCCAAAACTGTGCCGCAACGGTAAAAGTCCGAAAACCGCAATAGGGAATACAATACCCCGAGCAGGGTCCGTCGCCAAAAACGATGTTTGAAAACCTTCTCGGGGCAACCTTGGAGGTTTTTTGATGGCCGAAAGAGTAAGTCAGTTAACAGTTGACAGTTCACGGTTTACAGAAAACGAGGTTTCTCCTCACCATAACAAGCCAATACTCGGCTATGATCCTCGTTTTGACCAGGAAACATATCAAGTACTTAGTTTGCAAAAGGATTCTCTTGCTCCGAAGGAATTTACAAGACGCAAAAAACAGCTTGATACAAGAACAGAGCATAATCTCGAAACCGCACTTGGAGAAAGGTTTAATCTGCAAATCAGCCAAATAGAATATCGCATTGAAGACAACCGGCTTACAAGCGCAGAGCATGATGAGCCTTTTTTGGATGTAATCAAGCGCGGCCAAAGATACAGACAAGAGCACGGCTCAGACGACGTTGAACGCGAAAAAGCCGAAATTGAAGGTTTTGAAAAAGTCCAATCAGTCTTAACCAATCCGGAACACCAAGATGCCAAAGTCGTAATAATTTATCCGCGGGGCAAAACTGACTCCATGTACCAGCATAATTTTTTCGATGTTTGGGAAAAACGCGGCGATCTGGTAATCATGTCAAGGTATGCAAGTTCGGCAAATTATGAAGAATTTAGGCAAGCTGCCGAATTTCTCGATCCTTTTAATTCACTTGATCAAAATCCCCAGGATGCAGACTTTATAAGAAATCCCTTAATCACTTATAGAAGCCAAGATGAGATCCTTGAACTTCTGAAACTTGACTCGAATGCTATGAACACACAAGAGTACGAGAACCTTGTTGAGACGATAGAGACTCTTAAGCTAAGCTACATAAATGCACTGGCAAACGGCGACTGGGAACTCGCACAAAAAATATATACCGCAACTCTTAATTTGGCAGACGACGTTATTTTAAATCCCGCCTATAACCAATACTTGCGAGAGCGGATTTTAATGGAGGCGCCAGCGGCACTGATGGCCACTTATGGCTCGCATCAGGTCCGGCCGGTTTTAGCCGGATGCGGCCTGCAGACAAACTTTGCAGGACAAAATTCCGGGGAATTACTTTCTGCTCTTTTCCCGTATTCCGTTTCCAACTTTGGTCCTCTTGCACTAATAGAAAATGCAGATACAGGCGATTTTCCCTGCCCACGATGCGGCCATATGATCATTTATGGTGCTGGGATCAAAGAATGCCCAAGTTGCCACCTTGCCGCAACCTGCGGATAATCTAATGAACGGGTTGACGGGACTGCTTGTGCATCTTAATATGGAGTTAGGAGTTCGAGTTTCCCTGTCCTCCGTAGCTTTAGCAAAGGAGGAAGCCTGCAAACTTGTCCTGAGTGTATCGAAGGATGAAAATAGCTGCCGCTTTATTTTCGTTAATCGTAAATCGTAGATTGTTCATCGTTCTCTTCCTCTTTTTTTTCTTAATACTTAATACTTTTTACTTAATACTTGCGCCTTCCGGCGCAAATGCCGCAGCCTGTGATGAACCCGCACTAAGCTCGCAGGACGCAATCAACCAGCTTAACAAATGCGCAATTGAAAAAGATATTTTCGACGACAAGATCTTTAATTTAAACCAAATTTCCGGCACAACCGACAGTCTTTATAATCTCCTTACCGGCTATTCCCAGTTGCATCCGGAAACAAACACTGTTACCCAAAATTGGGGGGCCTTAGCTGGAATGAGCAGGATGGTTGCCGGTTTGTACTCTGCTCCGCCTATTTCCGGTGTTCAGTATTTCGCAGGTGAAATTCAAAAATTCAATCCGACCCAGCCGGCTTATGCGCAAACGGATACGGTCGGTTTTCAGGCCTTAACACCAGTCCAAGGTCTTTGGACGGTATTTCGCAATGCCTCATATGTCGGATTCGTAATCGTTTTTGTGATCATCGGATTCATGATAATGCTGAGGGCCCACATTTCTCCGCAGGCTGTTGCCACTATCCAAGATTCCATCCCACGTCTTGTCGTAGCGCTCATTCTTGTTACTTTCAGCTTCGCAATAGCCGGGTTGATGATTGATTTGATGTTTCTGTTTTTGAACATCGCTATTAATGTCCTAGCCACTGCTGATCCTTCATTAATTAGTGCTGACAAAGCAAGCTCTGCCGTCTTTGAGAAAAGTATTTTTGGAGTCATTGTAAGCGGCTGGAAAGACATCGTTACCACAACCGCCAAGGCAATCGAGAACGCGCTTGACGCCAATATCTCATTTGGACTTGATATCCCCTTCATTGGCGAGGTTGTCGGTTGGGCTATCAGTGGTATTATCGGGGTGGTCGTCGGTATAGCGGTACTTTACGTAATGTTTCGAATATTCCTGGCGCTTCTGATGGGCTATGTGATGATTATCATATTAACAATGGCCGCGCCGTTTTTCTTTCTGATTCAAGCCTTGCCCGGCAACAACGGTGCCAAGGAATGGTTTAAGCAGATGGCCGCCAACATCTCCGTTTTCCCGACTGCCGCCCTGATGATAATCTTTGCGGGAATCCTGGCGGGAATCGGTGCCTTCGGTGCTACCCAACAAGCGCCCTTCGGAGAGGAACAGCTTACAAAGTTTCCGTTATTGTTTGGCGGATTTGAAGCTAAGGCATTTATGAGTTTACTTGGCATCGGTTTCTTGCTGGCAACCCCAGAGGCAATCACTATGGTTAAAGGATTTATTTCAGGCGGCGGTCGAGGCGGAGGCGGCGGAGCATTCGGCGGCGCAGCCGTTGGCGGTGCGATCGGCGGAGCGCTAGGCGCAGGATATGCCCCAGTCGGTGCAGCCCTAGGCAGAGCGGGACAATTTGCTAAGGAAAGACAACCATTCGCTAAATATGCAAGGGCAGGACAAATAAAAAGAGAACAAACAGCTTATGAAAAAGCAGGTTGGCAAATGCCGGGGCAGCCGGCCGAAACACCACCAAAAGCTAAAACCGGAAAACCCTAATATTCGCCGATAGATCTATTTGAATTAGTTAAAAAGTAAATTCACTTTTATCGTGACAATTCTTTAGGAAGCTGTTTAAAAAACGCAGCAATCGCCGCCCAAATCCCAGCAAGAGACGCACCAAACGGGACTAATTTAAATTCCCAAGCAAATCTCCTCATGTCCTCCAGTGTCCGACGGGTCCACCTGAAAGGGGTAGTGCCGAAAAATTCGCCAAAGTTTGCTCCGGCAAACTGGTTAAAGCCAAACATTTTCTTTTTTTCTTTTTCGCCTTGCTTTCTCTCCATATATCCTATGCCAACAAGATCCCTAGTTAATTTTTCGCCGGCTTCAGCTGCAAGATTCTGTTTATCAAAAAGCCTTAAGCGATGCTTATTGGATATTTCCCAGTGTGCACGCAGTGCAAGTGTCATCCAAGGAAAAAGACGGGCATCGCGGGTTGAGTAGAACTCATTCACTTTGTCATTCATATCTATGAACTTATCCTGATTGGGATTTGCTAAATAATCCTGCAATATCGCAGGGTCTGTGAATTTTTTGTGACTTGTCCTATCCACCCATAAGTCAATAAATTCAAACTTCCTAAGTTTCATTTCTTCGGCTATCTTGCTCAGGCGCGTGCCTCCGGCTTCCACGCCACCTTTGCCAAAAGAAATTTCACCGGATTCGATCATGTCGCGGACAACTGCATTTTTCATCCAGCCTGCAAATTCGCCATGATATTTTTCGTTATCAAAATCCCACTCTCGCATATACTCTTTAGTCCTTCCGGCAACTTCATTTTTTTGGGCATCGGAAAGGAAAAAATCCGACCATCTGGTCATCATGTTGTTTTGGGGAAAAAGCCAGCTGTGCTTCCCGGGTAAATACTGCTTCCAGATGCGATTGACATCGTTCTCTTTGGACCTGCCCCTGTTTTCATTCATCTCTGAATAATGTTCCCATGTCTGATCCAGCTGCCTGCCGAAAAACAGATTAGTGCTTGAGTGAAAAACAAGATGGTCGTAATCATCGCGCAGTTGTGACGTGCTGTCTCTGGAGTAAATCCTGATGCTGTCGTAAGTTGACCAACCCATCATCCAGGCTAGATGGTAAGCATTCAGGCCAACAGATTCCAAAGTACCATACTCTCGTAGAGTCTCAATATTAATCTTTTGCTCCTCGCCTTTTTCGTTTAATACTTTTAGACCCATTTGGGAAAGTTCCCCCTGCATCTGATCAAGCAAAATGTTGCGGCGGATATTTAAAAATTCCTGCCCCTTCCAGGCCTCGGAGAATTTATCGGGGAATTCTTCTTTTAATTCTTCAAGGTCGTCTTTCGTAATGACTCCAAAGGCACCCTGAAGGGTTTTTTTGTCATGCCATTCCCGGATAACGTCATGGGTAACGTTAAGAAAATTGGCCTTTTTCCTGCCCCAAACATCATCAACAGATAACCCCCGAAGCGCCTGATGATCTGGATCATCTGGATCATCGATTTTTGCCTGCATTTTCTTAGCAAAGTATTGTCTAAGTTCTTCAATTGTTTCTTTAATAGTCTTCCCGTCTTGTAATTTTCCCTCCAAATCTTGGTTAAGCCACCTTTTGAAATCCGTCAGTTCGCTACCGCCAAATTGATTACTAATTGCATGTTTGGTCATCTCTTCGACAATGTTCATTTTGATGCGTTCATCGCGCAATTTCTGCATATAAAGCTCGAAGGAGATATCCAAGAGATTGACCGCCTCGCCTTTATCGTTTTGAAATTGCCGGCCAAGCCTGTCTTTGCCGAACCGCTGAACAAAGTTGGCTAAGGTCTTGTCGTCAAAATACTGCCGGTAAAGATTTATAAAATCGGTCGGGTCCATGTCATGCTTTTCCAAAGTAATCCTCAGGCTGTGAACTCCTCTGAATGCATCCAATTCACTGATTAAGGAATCACGCATTTGCCGGCCGGCTCTGGTATCCGGAGCAACATTCCTGATCATAATAATTGCCTGTTGTATGGTAGTATTTAAGTCCTCAACCGAAAGATCGGTAGCTTCCATCGTCCGTAAAATCTCGCTGATTTTTTGAGGAGTTTCTTCCCAATCCACCGGAGGTTCATAAAGCTGATTAACCCTGACGCCGGCATCCAATTTATCTGCCAGTTTTACTGCCCGCCATCTTCTAAAGCCTTCCGGATCCTCCCCTTGGCGCGCAATTGCAAAAAGCATACGCTTTGCATCATCTATATTGACGACGCCAAAACCGGAGACAATTTGTTTATAATAAGTGCTTGCGTGTCTTTCGATATCACCGACCAGCTTATTCTGCTCTTGGGGGTCAAGCTCTATGTACTTTGCCCTAATTTCGGCCTCATGCTCCGAAACATACTGGCGTATTTCCGCCTCCCCCTCTTCGGATATGAACCCGTGCCGCTGAAGCTCTCTTTCGGCTTGTGCTTGGGCAACTTTTTCTGTTAAATCCTCGTTTCGCCTGTCTAAAACTTCTTTAACCGCTTGGGCATTTTCGTCATCTGTGATCTCACCTTTAAGAATCGCTTCCGTCAAACTTCTTTCAATAACCGGCAGACGCCTGCTTTGGACGGTTTCCGAGTCCCCTTTGAGTTTTTGAATTTGCTGAACATACGGGCGAAGTTCTGAGGGGACCGTTGATTCATCCGGCAAAGCTTCCGTCCAATCCTTTTCCGGAGGTGTCCCTTCGGTTGTTCCGGGTCCGCTTCTGTCAATCATTTTTTGATATTCATCGACTTCTTCTATGTGACGGTCAACCTTGTCCGAACCAAGTATTTCTCCCGTTTGAATCTCACCCACATCCGCTTTTTGTAATTTTGCCTCTAAGCCTTCTTCACTTGTGACGATTTGTGACGTTTTTAAAACAATTTGGGCAGCTGCTACAATTTCACCTTTGGACATTTTGGCAATCGCGTCCGGTTTTAATTTTGTATACGTCTGGAGAAATTTTTTGAGGTCTGCCAATTCCTTATCGTCAATTAATACCGAGCCTTCTTCTGAAACATCCTGAAATGCCCTAACTACTTTAATGGGAGTTTCCGCTTTGTCATATTGGATTTTTTGATCTTTGGGGGTGTGGTCTTCAATTTCCTTGCGCCATTTTTTTTCTTCTTCTGTTCTTCTTTCTGCTCTCTTTGCCTCTTTGGCTGTTTGCTTTTCGCTACGCCCTTTTTTACCACTACTATCTTTGGTTCTCTTAGCCTCGCCGTTAGTTCTCCTGGCTTCACCCGGGTTTTCTTCCATATCTGTACTTCGAGGATTTGTTTCCGCCATGGTTCTTACATTTTAACATAAATAACCCATAGTGGTAATAATGCAATCATTACTTGGGTGGGTGTGAAAAAAAACTACTATCTGCCTCTTGTTTCATATGGTATGGTTTCTTTGAAACCATGCTCAACGCACAACGACTAACGTCTAACGCAAGGTACACAAATAATTATTTCAGATTCGAACAGTTAGAGGTCTGGAAAGAGGCACGCGAATTTGTAACTTTGGTTTATAAGCTGACATCGAAATTTCCTCTAGCAGAAAAATTCGGCTTAGTTGATCAACTCAGAAGGGCAGCAGTTTCTATAGCATTAAACATTGCAGAAGGATCTACCAAGGGATCGGATGCAGACTTCAGACGATTCCTCAAAATGGCACAAGGTTCTATCAACGAAGTTGTTACAGGTATCTATATTGCTCTTGACCAAAAATTCGTAACCCTAAAACAGTTCAATGAAGTTTACGATTATTCTTTAAAAGTGAACGCCAAAATATACGCACTAATCAAGAGCGTTAGTCGTTAGACCTTAAGCGTTAGTCAAATAAAAAATGGAACAGCATCCTGTCCCGTCGCATATTGCTTCTTTTGAATTCAAGCTTTTCGGCAACTTAACAATCAGGCAGTTTGTAACCTTGGCAATCCCAGCGTCTGTAGGTGCCCTCATCTTTTTTTCTGGGCTACCGGATCTTATCCGCTTCCCCTTATCCGGCCTTTTTGTCGGTTTCGGTCTTTTAATCGCCCTCGTGCCTTTCGGCGGACGGCCGTTTACCAAATGGATAGTGGCATTTATAAAAGCCATACTTTCGCCAACGCAAAGAATCTGGATCAAGGAGGCAAAAATACCCGAATACCTCTTGGTAATCACCAATCCTCAGCCTGCTCCTGCCCAAGATGTCCAAAATATTGATGAGAAGAGCAAAGAAAAACTTGAAGCTTACCTTGCGTCACTTCCCAAAAACAAAGAGGCAACTCCGCTTGACGTTTCCGAGCAGATTGCCCTTGAAAATCTGCACTTGGACTGGCATGGAAAAGCTGCTGAGGGTAAAATGCCCGCCGCCATCGTCTGGCCTTCCGACTCTGACATATCACCCAATCACGGGGCATTTGCCGATTCCCTGCCTCAAATTAGTCAATATGCCGATATCGAACTACCAAAAAAAGCCCGGACTTCATACCAAAAAAAGCCCGGCCTTTTGCCAAGGATCAATTCCCATGCAAAACCATATGTTTTGGGGGGTATTGAGGCCAGGTTAAGAGGAAAAGCGCCGGCGATTCCGGTTGGGCTGCCAAAAGACGCGAATATAAGACCCAAATCCCATCTTGCCTCAGAGACGAATTTTGCAACCGAAAACATCATTCCGATTGTAACCCCCGATATGCACATTAAACTTCTCCATGGAATCGGCAAGATCCGTGTGCGCAAACTCCATTTTGCCCCGCCTTCGGGCTTTGATCTTTCCAAGCTTCCGATAAGAGGCGAAAAACAATTTGATATATCAAGGGAGTTAAAAAACAGGTTTCATCTTTCACGCGATGTTCTTTATCAAAATCCGCAGGTGGTTTTGCCAAAAGACCAGGAAAAGGTACAAATCAAGACGCAAAAGGCTGTTTCTGACACAATTCATACACGGGATTCCAATCCCAGAAGGATATACCATGAATCTGGTGTGGTGCAGACAAACACGTTTGAACCGGGAAAACAACCCGTCCCGCAAAAGCGGGATATCGGCGACAGCTTACTTTCGACCAGCTTCCAAAAGACTTCCCGCGAACAAACAATTTCTGCCCAAATGGCCCAAATGGTTCCTCTGACCAACAAACCTAATGTCATCTCCGGAATCGTTCTTTCTTCCCAAAATACCCCGCTTGAGGGGGCAATTTTGATCATCCGCAATGAAACCGGTGTTCCCGTCAGGGCCTTAAAATCAAACAGGCTCGGTCAATTCCTTTCGGCAACCTCTTTACCGAAAGGCAGTTACCAAATAGAAATTGACGCGGAGAGTGAGGATTTTGAACCTGTGGCGCTTGCACTCAATAACGATGTCCTTAAACCAATTGAAATTAAAGCGAAAGGAAGAACAGATGCCTAAACCCCAACCGGCTCCTACGGCGTCGACGCAGGAACATCTGGATATCGAGGATATTCTGGAAGATCTGGTCATTTTAAAAAGCGGCTGGATTTCGATGGTGCTGTCTACCTCATCTGTTAATTTTGACCTTCTTTCGGAGACAGAACAGGACGCCACCATTTATGCTTATGGTGCCTTTCTGAATTCTTTAACATTTCCGCTTCAGGTTCTGATCAGGTCTAAAAAGGCCGATATCTCCTCTTATTTTGCGCATTTGGAGGACGCAGAAGCTTCACAGCCAAACCCCGACATCAAGGCGCAGATTAAAAAATATAAGGAATTTATCTCATCTATTGTTTCGCAAAAAACTGTTCTTGATAAAGAATTTTACTTGATCATTAATTTTTCGCCTTTAGAGATGGGTTTTAAAGGTCTTGCCAAAGCAAGTGCCGCAAATGCCAAAAACAAGAAACAATTGCTTTCGGGTGCCAAAGCTTCGCTTGCTCCCAAACGGGACCACATCGTAAAACAAATGGGCAGGATCGGGCTTAATGTAAAACAGCTTTCAACCCAGGAGCTGATTGAGCTTTTTTACGATATCTATAATCCTGCGCCGACAGGAACCCAAAGAGTAATTTTAGATACCCAATCATATACAACACCAATTGTTGAACCGGCAGTTGAAATACCTTCCCAGTCTGCACAAACTGCCAATCAGCCGGTCAATCAACAGCAGGCGCAACCTCCAAGCATGGCTTCCGGAAACCCGCAGCAACCTCAAACTACCCAAGGGCTTTCCGAAACTCAGGCAAAAGCACTTGCAGATTTGCAAACAACGACCCAAAAGGCCGCTCAGTTTGTCGGCCAGGCAAAAGCGCCGTTTACCCAAACGAACACGCAGCAAAACAGCCAAATGCCAAACCAATCACAAAAGGTACAATAATGCTGAATTTTCTAAAACCAAAACAGCAGACTCAGACTCCAAATTTAGAGGCTCCCAAAAAATGGGCGCAGACTCTGGCCAAGGGCACGGTTTCTGTAAAAGACATCATTGCCCCTCCAGCGATTGAAGTGGATTTCGATTATATTAAGGTGGGTTCCACTTTTTACCGCACACTTTTTGTTGTTGGCTACCCACGTTTTGTCCAGGCAAACTGGCTTTCTCCTCTAATTAATTTTGAACACACCCTGGAACTCGCCATGTATTCTTATCCAGTTGAGGCGAGGGGGGTTCTAGACGACCTCAAGCGAAAAATCACCGAAATGGAGGCAACAATTGCCTCGGATATCCAAAGAGGGCATGTTTTGGATCCGGTTGTCCAGGCGGCTTTGGAAGACGCCACGGTTTTGCAGGAAGAGCTGGTCAAAGGTGCCGAGCGTTTTTTCCAGTTCGGGCTTTATATCACGATCCCTGCGGAATCCCTAGAGGAATTGAAAGCGCTGACCAAAGAAATCGAATCAACGCTGGGCGCACTGCTTTTAGTGCCAAAACACGCATCTTTAGAGCAGGAAGCCGCCTTTAAGACTACCCTACCCCAAGGCACGGATCACCTTTATATTACCCGCAACATGGATACAACGTCTTTGGCCACAACTTTCCCCTTTATCTCATCCACACTTTCCCAGACTTCGGGAATAATGTACGGGATCAATGAACATAACGGTTCTTTAATTATCTTTGACAGATTCAGCCAGGAAAATGCCAACATGGTTGTTTTTGCCAAGTCGGGCGCCGGCAAATCATACTTTGTTAAACTTGAAGCTTTAAGGTCGCTGATGCTCGGGTCAGAAATCATTGTCATTGATCCGGAAGAAGAATACCAGACTCTCTGCGAGGCAATAGGCGGCGAATATATCTCTTTCAGCTTTGATTCGCCTGCAAAAATTAATCCTTTCGACCTTTCAGGGGTCTATGAGGAAGGGGAAAATGAGCTCGGCTTAAAAATTTTATCGCTCCACGGTTTCTTAAGAGTAGTCATGGGTCAATTGACCCCGACTGAGGATGCGATAATCGACCGTGCCTTAGTTGCAACTTACAAATCCCGCGGGATTACTCCGGATCCTGCGACTCAGCAAAAAGAAGCGCCTCTGATGGAAGATCTTTACAAGATTCTTCTGGGGATGGAAGAGGAGCAGGCCAAAGGTCTTGCCGACAGGCTCGAAAAGTTTGTCAAGGGGTCTTTAATTGGCATTTTTAACCAGCAGTCCAATATCGATTTAAGAAACACTTTTACGGTTTTTTCGATCAAAAATCTGGAGGATGAACTTAGGCCGATTGCCATGTATCTGATTTTGGATTTTATCTGGACAAGGATCAAAAACGACATCAAAAAGAGACTTCTTTTCGTTGACGAGGCGTGGTATTTAATGCAGCACCCTGACAGCGCAAATTTCATGTATTCGATTGCCAAGAGGGCCCGTAAATATTATTTAGGGATGACCACGATTACACAGGATGTTGAGGACTTTCTGGATACCGATTACGGCAAAGCAATCATCACCAATTCCTCGATTCAAGTGCTTTTGAAGCAGTCGCCTGCGGCAATTGATAGAGTCGCCGATGCCTTCTATCTTTCCGAGGGGGAAAGGCATCTTCTTTTGGCGGCGGACGTGGGGGAAGGAATTTTCTTTGCCGGGCCCAACCATGTTGCAATGAGGGTAGTTGCTTCGCAGGACGAGCACAACTTGGTAACCACCAAGCCTCAGGAACTCGAGGAAATGCACAAGCAGGCAGAGGCGGTTGCGAAACAGTTTGGAAATCCCAAAATAGACCAAGTTCAGCCTCCAAACCCCCAACAACCCAAACAGCAAGCGTGATTTGATATAGTATTAATAGAGCTTCAGTCGAATGGCCGCCCAAGATCAGGATATTAAAAACGCCGCAAATACCGCCAAAGGTGCAGTCAACACCGCCCAAACAGTCAAAACAGCCGTTAAAACCGTCAAGCTTGCCACAACAGCTGCCAAAGCCGGAGCTGGCCCAGCCGGCTGGCTAATGCTGGCCGCTCAATTCGCACCGCAAATAAGCCAATTGGCAGATCGGCTTAAGAAAATTGCCGCAGGCATTGGTGCGTATTTATTTTATCTTCTTTTAAAATTAGCCCTCAAAATCGCAGGTCTACTTACAGGATTGGCTTTTGGGGCCGTATCCGGCTTGCCGCTTCTGGCAGTTCCTGTTGCCGGACCATTTCTCTACGCCGGCTGGACCGCTTACTGGGGTTTCCGGGGCTGGGTTGATCCTTTGGGCACAATGCACCTTGCTACTCATCCCTGGGAAATCTTCAACAAACCTCTTAGCTGGGGTAAGAACGCCTTCAATACAGTCACCGGCGGGCCGATAGAGGTCGGCGGAGGCATTTTGAATGCCGGTGCAGGCGTTGTATCTGCAGTAGGTAATGCCATCGCCGGCGTAGTTACTGCTGCCTGGAACTTTGGAGCCGGTTTAGCAGGCGGTGCCTTTGGAGTTATGTCGGCCGGGCTTAATTTTGTTGTCGGTGGGTTAACAATTGCCGGGGTCCCTGCAGGTCTTGTGATGATCCCGGTTATCGGGGCTCCCGTTGCAATCGTTTATTTCGGCTGGCAGGCGATGACCAACACAAATGTGGCTTTCTCTTCTAATCAGCAGGACGCCGTCATCGGCGGAACAGGTGATAATGAAATTTATACGATTTCCAAAACTGCAAGCGATGGTCATTTCGAAAATGGCGAATTACCCCAAGAACTAACTTACACCATTAAACTAACCGCCAAAGCCGAATTAAATAATATCAGCGCTATCGATAAAATCGAGGTTCGCAGAAAAGACGGTATTAGTTTCACAGTCAATAGGGATACCAATAACAACTTGATCGACCCGCTTTGCGGCGGCCCCCCCCAACTTATTACAGCCGGTTCCGACTGGACGTGCCAGTTTACAATCGCTCTCGATCAACTCAACAATTTCAAAGATTCAGTCATCACAAATACCGTTACAATCACCGCAGGGAGACAAGGTTCAGCACCGGTCACAGATGGCGCATTTTCCGTAACGACTGTCGGCAAACCGCCGATTGGTTGCCCCAACGGCTGGCCGACAGACCACGGTTACATCTCTGGTGGGCCAGAAGGTAGTGACATCCATAAGATCGAATCTTCTCAAGGCTGGCCGGCTATTGATATTGCCGCCACCGGAATGACATATACGACGTTCGCTGGCCGAGTTAAAACTGTCGTCAACGACAGCTGGGGCGGCGGCTTCGGGACATACGTTACTATTGAAGCTGACTGTGACGGCAAGCGGTTCGAAGCCTTATGGTCACATATGGCACTGGACAGTATTGATCCGGCAATCAAAGTAGGCGCAGAAGTCGGCGTGCATCAGTTAATTGGCGAGGTTGATGACACGGGAGAATCGGAGGGGAATCACGTCCACTACGCCTTCAACGGGCTCGAAATGAAAGAGCCCTATATTCCTCAAAACCCAAAAAGTGATAACTGCACCAGCAAAGAAACCTGTGACGTTGAATGGTAATCATGGCCAGCTTAACAACAACAGCCCAATCTTTTAAAAAACTCGCGCCCATTTTACTTTTTGGGCTGGTCATAATAATATTGATCGGACTTATTATTTATAGGTTTACAAGCAAGCCCGACGAACCTCCGCAAACACCTATTGCTCCGTCTGTAATAAACCAAAACCCCGACCAAAAACAGCCAAGATCTTTCGACTTCTCGGGCCTCCAGATACCAGAATTTCCTAAAAAACTGCCTGTTTATACAGTTTCTCCATACAACATCACCGAAGCTGCGGCAGGCACATTGGCATCCAATCTTGGTTTTTCGGGTACCCCTTCATCCGTAAAAGAAAATACGCCCGATGGCAGGAAATTCGACTGGGATCAGGAAAATTTAAGCTTAACTGTCGGCCAAACGAGACTTGAATACCACAACAATGAATACAGGAGCCTGTCAACGCTTCCAACCAGCGGGCTTTCGCAGGACGAACTTAAAAATTCAGCTATCACCTTTTTTGGCAAAATTACACTTTTGGGACAAGACTTAGCGCTTAAGAAAACCGAATTCCAGGTAGTTTCCGGCAACAACAGACTGCCTGTTGGGAATTTCGAAGATGCACAAATTGTCGAATTTTCCTTTGACAAACAATTGTCAAACATCCCCCTTGTTGACAATTACCCGGGATCCGGCTTTGCCAGAGTGAGAGTCACAAAAGACGGCGAGGTAATTTATCTTTTCTCCCGCTACTTTGATAAATTTTCAGAATCAGGCTCCTACAATTTGAAAACTACCAAAGAAGTGCAGGATGAGATCGCAAAAGGCCAAGGCAAAATCGTCCAAACTGAAGTTTTGGACGAAAAAGGCGTCCCTGTTAACATTTATGAACATCCGGAAAGTATCGATAACGCCAAGATTGAGAAAGTTTCCCTTGCTTATTTTTTACCTGATAATATCAAAGAAACTATCCAGCCGATTTTTGTAGCGGAGGGTACTTTCAAAAAAGGCAGCGAAAATGGAAGGGTAGTAATCTATCTTCCCGCAATCAAACAGGACAAATAAATAATCAATTCACCCGAAACACTATCTTTTTAATAATTTCTTTCCCAAGGCCCCTGTTTATCTCGTTTTTGAGACCCTCAGAGCGCATCTTAAGCTCAAGAGAGACAAGTGTGGGGGCAACAATGGTGAGCTGTCCGTTTCTGAATGATTTGACCTTAATTTGGGCAATCGCTTCTTTTGGCAAATCCTGAACAGTTTTTGCAATTTGCTCTTGTGCTATTCTTTTAACCTGAAGCGCCAGAATGGCATCCTGGGATTTAGGGCGTAAATGCAGATTGCCGATTAACGATCCTACTGGTCTGAACATTTTCCATAATTATATCAACTGCCAAAATCAGCTCTGTAACCGCACCGGCATGATTATGTGGAATGAGGATTCTTTGGGTTCAGTGCTTTTTAAGCGCGCCGGAGTCAGGCTCTCGCCCATTTCAAAAAAAACGTCCTCCCCTTCAATCGCACTCAAAGCCTCAAGCAAATATCTGAAGTTAAAAGCTATTTCTCCGCCCGACCCTTCTATTTGCGCTTCTGTTTTGATTTCATTTGACCCAACCTGGCTGGTGTTGGAAAAAATCGTAAGCTGGCTTCCGCCAACGTTAAGCTTGACAATGTTGCCTGCGTCGCGGGCAAAAATCGAGGCGATCCGCAGCTGCTTGATAAACTCGGCTTTTTGGATTTTTGCTTTTGTGCTAAATGCCGGGGGAATTATTTTTTGCCAGCCAGGATATTCTCCCTCAATGGTTCTGGTAGTAAACTCAATGCCGCCGATTTTGAATTCGACCTGATTCAGCTGGTTGGCAACTAAAATGGTGAGTTGTTCACCTCCCGCACTTTCTGTTTCCCCAATAATCTTGGCCAGCTCAGAAGGGGGGGGAGCCGGGATTATCAGCTTAAAAACTTGGGCTGATTTGATATCCGTAATCTGCGAAAAGCCCAACCTGTAACCGTCGGTTGCCACCATCAAAAACCCCTTTTTATCAAGTTCACAAAGAATGCCGGTTAATGCAGGTCTACTTTCATCCTGAGAAGCACAGTATTCTACCTTCTGGACATTTTTTGCAAAGTCGCGTGCTCCAATTTTTAACTCCTTACCCGAGGTGATTTTGGGGATCGCCGGGAACTCGTCGGCTGGCATGGTTGCAAGTCTTGCGCTGTAACCTTTTGCCGAAAGCAAAACCTCTTCCCCTAGTTTTTCTACAGTTATCTCTCCCTCAGGCAATTGAGGTATAAACTCGAAAAGTGTCCTGCCAGGTAGGGTCGTTTTACCTTCTTTTTCTGTTTTGCAGGGTATTGCTATTTTTATAGCTGTTTCAAGATTGGTCGACGTTACCTCTAAATTGTTTTTGGAACAATTTATGAGGATGTTGGAAAGAATCGGTAAATTGCTTTTGGCGCCTGTTGACCGGCTACTCGCAGAAAGTGCCTTCGCAAAATCTTCCTGGGAAATTTTAAATTTCATATTATTGGCAGGGTTTTTCAAACAGCGGGCGGGAGTTTTCCAATATTACACCATACTGTTTTGATTGCCTAGTCTTTCAACACGCTGGTATATTACCAGTTTTTTCATATTATAATCAGTACTATTTATAGTAGTGATGTTGAAAGTGGAAAAATCGGTATTTTTGTCCAGACTGGCTGGAAAGAATGGCATGATTATTGATAATGATTGTGGAAAAGTTGAAAGATTTTGTGGATAAAGGGTCATTTAATGTTTATAAAGAAGATCGGATTCTTAAAATCTCGTCTTTCAAATTACGGTCTGTTTCTATTTGGTTCTCAAGCTTTTCAACAGAGTGGATGATTGTAGAATGATCGCGGCCGCCTACAAGCATGCCTATTCTTACCAGAGGTAGACCCAGATCTTTTCTAAGAAGATAGATTAAAACTTGTCTTGCCAAAATTATATCTGCTTTTCTTGATGAACCCACAAGGTCACCTGCCGGTATTTTGAAGTGTGCACTAACTGCACGGGTAACATTTTCCGGCTCAATCGCCTCTTTGGTATTTGCAAAATTTGAGGAGGCTTTTTTGACATCGTCAAGCGAAATTTTCCCTCCGGAAAGTCTGGAGAGGGAAAGCGCAGAGATCAAAAGACCCTCAAGCTCTCTGGCACCGCCCGGGCAAGACTCGGCGATAAACTGGGAAATCTCCTCCGGAAGCGAAATGCCGCGGGCTTGGCACTTAACATTTATCATAGCCTTGCGCATCTCTATGTCCGGCAGTCCTATATCGACACACATTCCGCCCAGAAAACGGCTTATCAATCTTTCTTTGATTTTGCCTAGGGTGGAAGGGTGTTTATCCGACACCAAAACAATCTGTTTTTTCAAAAGACTCAATTCGTTGAAAGTATAGAAAAATTCATCCTGTGTGCCTTCCTTGCCGGCAAGAAACTGAATGTCATCGATTAAGAGGATATCTGTTGTGCGGTATTTGTTGCGAAACTGGGATTGGGTTTTTTCCTTAAGGGATTCAATATATTCGTTTGTAAATTTTTCCGATGAGGCATAGATAATTTTTGCATCTTCGAAAGCAGTAAGTATCTGATTGCCAATTGCCTGCAGGAGATGGGTTTTGCCAACACCCGTGGTGCCGTAAATTAAAAGAGGGTTATATGTCGAGGCCAAGGATGAAGCTTGTTTTGCGGCCGTATAGGCCAAATTGTTCGACGGACCGACCACAAAATTGGCAAAATTGTAATCTGGGTTTAGAATTTCAGCCCTGCCGCCTCTTGCCTGAAACGCCTGGGGGATACCCGAAAAAATAGGTTCCGCTTGAGGTTTTTTATCTTCGGCTTTGGGGGCGACAACGAAAATTACTTCGAGGCGGCTAGTACCGTTTTTTTCTATTAGGTTTTTGATAATCGGTTTGTATCTTGCTTCGACCTGCTCTTTTAAAAAGCTGTTTTTTAAAGCCACAATAAGCGTCGGATTTTCGGTGTCTGTTTTAAAGTCCAAAACGTATGATCCTGAAAACCAGGTTTTAAATGTGGAGTGGGAGACTTGGGACCTCACACCGGAAAGAATATTGTTCCAGATTTTTTTACCTTCCATAGAAAGTTGTACCTTTTTTAAACAGGATTTCGGCAGCTGGAAAATTTAAATGCAGGCTTAGTTGCAAGGTCTACGATTGTAAAAATACAATGAAGAGGTTTTTAAAAAAGTGACCAGAATTTATAATTGCAGAACTTTTCAACAGATGTCAATCCCCAAAAAAGTTTTGTGGATAAGTGGCTGCTTCTACTTGATATTGTGTAATTTTTACGGTAACCTATTGATCTAACGGCCCAACCGCCCAAAAACTTAAGCGCCTAAAATATGCCAAAAAGGACATATCAGCCCAAAAAAAGGAAACGGGCAAAAACCCACGGTTTCCGAAAAAGGATGCAAACGTCAGATGGACGCGATGTCTTAAAAAGAAGAAGGGCCAGGGGAAGAAACAGGCTCACGGTTTGATGCTGCCTGCCAGGAACCGTGCACCAAGAGACCTTTTTACAAAGCTCCGGATAAGAGGCTCAAACGCAAAGAAGCTTGAAACGGCGGAATTTGAAATTTTTTTTGAGAAAGGTGACTCTCCATTAAAGGTCGGGATTGCAGTTGGAAAAAGAATAGCAAAGAAGGCGGTTTCCAGAAACAGGATTAAGCGGGTAGTATCCGAGTCTCTGAAGGAACAACTTGACCAAATAGGTGGCAGGCTTTTGATAGTTGTAAAGAAAGATATTTCAATGTTAAAAACAGGCCAGGTTAAGGAAAAGGTCCTGGGATTGCTTCAAAAGTTGAATGATTAAGGTTGTAAAAATTTTATTTGTTGTCTATCGATTGGTTTTTGCCACAAACAATGCTGCGTGCCGATTCAGGCCGACATGCTCGGCGTACGCCCAGGAAGCCCTTGAAAAACACGGGGTTTTTGTGGGCAGTGTCTTAACACTCAGGCGGCTTTTGTCCTGCCATCCGTTTTCCAAAAGACCTTTCTTTGATCCTGTACCTGAACTCAAAATAAAAAGCTATGAACCCGTTTGACACCTTTTTAATAAATCCCATACTTAATCTTCTACTGATTTTTTTGAAGATCCTCCAGACCGTGGGTGTTCCCCAGGCCCTTGGCCTTTCTATAATTTTATTGACCGCAGTTGTTCGTTTGGCAATTTGGCCGCTGACTGCAACGCAGCTTAGAAGCAGCCAGAAAATGGCGGCTTTGAAGCCTCATATAGACAGAATTAAAGATGAGCACGGTCATGACAAGACCAGACATCAGCAGGAGCTCTCCAAACTTTATAAAGAGCATGGCGTTAACCCTCTTGCCGGTTGTTTGCCACTGCTCCTGCAGCTTCCGGTGTTTTTTGCACTCTACCAGGTTCTTTTTAAGGTTGTGGATTTCGGAAGGGAGGATTTTTTGACAAATATTAATAACAAAATTTACTTTCCTGTATTCCACCTTGATAAGATACCGGATACCAGGTTTTTGATCTTTGATCTTTCAGCAAAACCGAATCAATGGCAGACAGCGGGTGTCCTAATCCTTCTGATTCCGGTAATTACCGGTGTTCTGCAGTTTATCCAGTCAAAAATGCTTGCCCCGCAAACTTCGCCTGCCAAAGTTCAGAAAAAGGAAACCGAATCAAAGGATAAGAAAGAGTCAATGGAAGACAGCCTTGCCTCTGTCCAGTCGCAAATGATTTTAATTATGCCTGCGATGATTGCCTTTTTTTCCTACGGCTTTCCGGTTGGGCTTTCCCTTTACTGGAACACGTTTACTATTGTCGGAATTTTTCAGCAATATGTGATTGCTGGGCCGGGCGCCCTTTCTAAATATCTGCCCAAAAAATGGCAAAAGCAAAGCTTGACGAAAATTTAGTTGCGGAGTCAATCCGCGAAATAATTGAAAAACTTCAGGTCCCTGCGACGATTGAAGTTTCCCGGCAGGACAGCATCTTTTTTGTTGATATCGATTCGGAAGACTCCTCGCTCTTGATCGGCAAGCACGGAGTGAATTTGGAAAGCCTCCAGTTCATTTTGGCCGTGCGCTTAAAAACTTTAACGGGTAGCGATGATTTTGAAATTTATGTCGATGTCGGCAACTGGCGCCGGAAGAAAGAGGAGAAGTTAAGGCAAATGGCTCTTGATGCGGCGCAGAGGGTGGAAAGCGAGAATGAACCTCAAGCGATTTACAATTTGACAAACAGTGAGCGCCGGGTAGTTCACGTGGCTTTAGCAGACCATCCTGCAGTTGAAACAATCTCCGAGGGGGAAGGCGAAAACAGGCATATCATTGTAAAGCCCAGAAGTTAGGCGCAAGTGAAGGCTTCTGATTTACTTTTTTTGACAACGCTTCTTTCTTTGCCTATCCAGCTGAACAAATTCTTCTGGCCGCAGTTTTCGTTTGTTTTTGGTATTCCCCAGGATCTTTTGGCCGTCTCTGTCTATCTGTCTGACGTTTTGATAGCATTTTATGTCCTTGTTTTTATAGGGGAGTTCATATTTAAAAAGGGTTCTCGGGACAAGTTGGTAGGTTTCTACAAAAGGCAGAAAATTTTCATTTTGGCGGCAATTGCTTTCAATTTATATCTTTTGGCAAACGCGCTTTTTGTATCCGACCAGCCCCTATTGTCTCTCTGGTTTTCTTCGAAGGTTTTTGAATTTTGTCTTTTTGCAACTTTTGCCCAGTTCACACTTTCCAAAAATAAAGTGTTTAACTTAAGTCTTACTGTTTTGGCAGTCTCCATTTTCTGGCAGTCAGGCTTGATGCTCTTGCAGTTTACCCTTCAAAGGTCCATTGGGCTTTGGTTTTTGGGAGAAAGAAGTTTTAGTGTCGACACGCCTTCGATTGCCCACGTTTATATTTTCGGCAGGCAGTTGTTGCGGCCGTACGGTACCTTTCCCCATCCTAATGTTGCCGCAGCTTTCTTTGTTGTAGGTTTTATTATTCTATCAGCGAGGCAAAGATCAAGGGGCACGCTAAATATTTTTGCCTCTGTTGTTTCTTTGTTGTCGGTTTTTGTGACTTTTTCCAAAGGTGCCGCCGCCGCCCTTTTTGCAAGCTTGGTGCTTACTCTTAAAAAACCTTTTTATCTGATTCTAGTGTTTTTTTTGGCGGCTTTTTCGGCTTTTATTTTTTTTAAAAATTTGCCGGAAGCCCAGGTTGTCTCAATCGCCGAAAGACTGGTTCTTTTGCAGGCTGCAGTCGAGCTTATTTTCAAAAATCCGCTATTCGGGGTTGGTTCGGCAAACTTCGTGCCTGCGTTATCTGCATTTAACTTGTTTTCAATAGCCGATGTCAGGCTCCTTGTGCCTGTGCATAACGTTTTCCTTTTAATTTTCGCAGAAGAGGGATTTATTGGACTATTCCTATTTTTGATTTTGCTTTGGGCGGTATTGAAAAATATCTCCTCAAGATGGCAAATTGCGCTGGTTTTCGCCCTTATCATTTTTTTAACGGTTGATCATTTTGTCTGGACTCTTCAGCAGGGCCGTTTTCTTTTCTGGCTCTCTGTGGCCTACATTCTGCGTTCGCCAAAAGGTCTTCCTGCCTGATATATTACAGAAGCATGATCAGACGAGTCTTTTATAATGCCGCCGCGCAAATTTTAGGCAAAGGTTTTACGGCCGGTACAACCTTGATTGTTACCCTTTTGGTAGGTCGTAGTTTGGGTCCTGCGGGTTTTGGGGATTTTACCAAAATTTTTGTGCTCGTCGGTTATTTCTATACTTTTGCCGATTTTGGCCTAAACAGTATTTTCGTTGCCAAATCAAACCTGAAGGACGAGAAAATTCTTTTTAGAGTACTGGTTTCCCTGAGGTTAGCGATGGCCTTGGTTTTTGTGGGTTTGGCGCTTTTAGTTGGTTTTTTTCTGCCCTACAATGCCGCAGAAAATACCGGTTTTGGCCCTCTGGTAAAAATCGGGATCGCGATGGCGTCCGTGACCATATTAACTCAGGGGCTTTATACAACTGCCAATGCTTTTTTTCAGAAAAAATTGAGATACGATCTTTCAACGATTGCAGCGGTTTCAGGCGCAATTACGATTCTTTTGGCAGCTTTTGCGATAAGCCTTCGAGGCGGTTCAGTCATCCAGTTTGCCCAGGCTTATGTTGCGGGGGGTGTTGTAACGGTTCTTGCAGCTTACCTGATTTTATACCGCAAGTGGCGGATTTTCGTTATACCAAAGATAGATTGGCCCGTCTTTTCGAATTATCTTTCAAAGTCATGGCCGGTTGGTCTTGCTCTTATATTAAATTTGCTCTACTTTAGAGCCGATGTTTTGATTCTTGCCTGGGTCCGCCAGCCCGAGGAGGTTGGTATTTACGGGCTTGCCTACCAATTTTTTGAAGCCTCGCTTGCCGTGCCTATTTTTTTCGTTAATGCAATTTATCCTCTTCTTTCCAACGTTTACAGACAAAATCGAAAGAAGTTTGATAAGGATTTTAAATTCTGGATTTTGGTACTTTTGGCACTTTCAGTGCTTTTGTCTATTTTTCTTATTTTGGTGTCGTTTTTGATTCCATTTCTCTATGACCTGCGGTTTGCGCCGTCCAAGGCACCTCTGGTGATTTTAGCCTCCGGTATTCCCTTTTTCTTTCTTTCTGCACTCCTGTGGCATGTTTTGATTATCTTTGACAGGCAGAAAAATCTGGTATTGGTGTACGGTGCGGGTGCTTTGTTTAACCTCGTTGCAAACCTGATTTTTATTCCTAAATTCGGCTATATTGCTGCCGCGGTAACAACTGTTGTTTCGGAGGCATTCATTTTGTTGCTGTTGGCTGTTATTGTTTTGGCAGCATCTAAATTAAAAACTGCAAATTCATATGATTGAGGTATATTGTGACGGTGGTGCAAGAGGCAACCCCGGGCCTGCTGCCTGGGGATTCGTCATAAAAAAAGACGGGCGGACCATAAAAGAAGACTGCGGCTATATTGGAATTGCAACCAACAATTTCGCTGAGTATACTGCACTTGTCGAAGCCCTTTCTTATCTACGGAAAAATTTTAAAGGAGCATCGGCAAAAATTTATCTTGACTCAAAGCTTGCGGTTTCGCAGTTAAACGGAGAATACAAAATCAAGAATTTAAATATCGCAAAACTGGTTCGTGAAGTGAGGGAAATTGAGAAAAGTTTGAGTAACATTGTTTATAATCACATACCAAGAGACCAGAATAAAGAAGCAGACAGGCTGGTCAACGTTGCTTTGAACAAAAATATCTATATTCGCTCGCAGAACACCGATGGCTAATAGCAATCAGATGAATGCGAGAGAGCAAGTACACTACTTCCGAGTACTTGGGAGTATCTGACTCGCTCATGTAAGCAAAGCTTGCGGTCCTCGTCCTTCGGTGAACTCAGGACTGCGGGTCTAAAACTTGAAAGGATAATACCGAGACCCTTCAGGACTCGGAAGTTTATGGAGCTTAAAGACTACTGGAAATTATTAAAGAAAAATTTGGCGTTTATTGTTTGTTTGGCGCTTCTTGGAGCTTTGTGTGCTTACGTTTTAACTTCAAATTTCCAAGGCGGGCATAATGTCCAAAAGCATTATGTACTGCTGGAGGAAACGGTATTCGGCAGCGGAGCTGAAAATCCTGTAATTATTCGGGAGCCTGTGGATCTGACGGATACTGCCGTTTCGATTTTGCAAACTTACGATTTCAAAAAAGAAATACTTAAAAGTCGGGAGAATTTGATTGTCAAAAAAGAGGCGCGGCAGGTTCTGAATTTACAGGCAGAGGCGAACCAAAAAGAAAGGGCTTTTGAAATTATTGAGACAGCCGTTGCCAACTTTAATGGGAAGGCGCCCGATCTTTTTCCCTCAAACGAAAAAATCAAACTTAAGGAGATTGGCGCTTCTTACGAATCTTTGCGCCCGGCTTTGGACAAAAAGATTACGACTGCCTTCGGCTTTTTGCTTGGGGCGGCTTTTGCAATATTTGTAGTAGGCTTAAAGATCTATTTTAAAGTGTAGATGGACAACCCTGCCCCCAACCCTGATCCTAAAAATCAAATATTGGTAACCGATACCGATACTTTCCTGGGTTCTGAGATTGCCAAATCTCTATTATTTGCCGGCTTTAGTGTTTGGGGGGTCGGTAATTCAACACTTACAACAGACCTTCTTTCAAAAAAAGAATTTACGCTTTTAGAGGTTGATTTTACTCAGCCCCTACCTTCATATTTGCCCAAATTCGCAAGCGTCTTTTTCCTGGGTTTTTTAAAAGACCGCAATTTTACGACTCTGGGGGATACTAACTTTTCCCCCCAAATCCGGAATTTACTGGCCAATAGCGCCGAGGGGCAGAAGGTTTTTGTTTTGCTTCCGATCTTTGCAGATGCTGAGCTATTGAGAAAAAAGATTGCCGCACATAACCTTCACCAGGATACTGATTTTGTCCTCATCGGTGATGTTTATGGCCAGGGTATGCCCCTTGCCCATCACGATAAACATCTTCACAGTAATTTACTTTCCGATTTAATCTGGCAGGCTGCAAAAGGCGACAAAATCATCTTAAAAAATGAGGGCCTTGATTTGATTTATCCTACGTTTCTTTCGGATGCGACTTTTGCAATCAGCAAACTGGCGCTTAAAAAAAGCGAAAAAAAGGTCCATTTCGTAATTTCTGACGAGCCCAAAACTGCGCTAACCGTTTCCTATGCAATTCAGCACGCTTCGACGATGATCTTAGGCAAAAATATTGAACTTTTCTTTGAGGGTGCTGAACCTGTTGAAAAACCGCTGGCCCCAAAGGCCGTCGAAATTGCAAATCTGGAGTTTGAGCCTAAGCAAAACCTGGAGGAGGGCTTGAATGTAACTTTCGCGGATTTGGGGAAAAGAGGATTGGTTGTTGCGGCAAAACCTCTGTCTTATGCGGGCTATGACCAGCTGGATAAGTCTGAATCGCCGAAGACTGACTTAATTTCACCGGAAATTGATTATAAACTTCCGAGGACTGAAAGGTCTCGGTATTCACCTTCAAGTTTACATGAGCAAGCAGATGCTCCGACACTCGGAAGTATGTATTCTGCGAGCGAATATAAAAAAGGCCAGAGGACTGATTTTTTCCTTCTTAGGGTTTTTCGGTTTGTGCCCAGGGGACGTTTCAAGGCCGCTCTTATTTTGACTGTGGTTTTGTCAGTTTTAACCTTTGGCAAAACGGCACTGGATATCTATCTGGGTATTTTAGATCTTAAGTCTGCCAAAAGAGAGGCGCTTTTGGGTAATTTTTCAAAATCAGATAATCTTGCAGGAAGCTCGAAAGAGCATTTTTCCGCGTCCAGTACGCAAGCAAAAGTTTTGACTTATCCGGTAAAGTTCATTTTGCCCCAAAAAACCCAGGGATTGATTCTTGCCCTGGACGGCGCTTCGCTTGGGGCGGATGCTCTGTCTGCCTTTGCCAGGGGGTCGGGTGAGCTTGCGGGTAATCTTAGGAAAATAACATCCAAAGATTCCAAGGCCGAGAATCTGGATTTTGAGTCGGCATCGGCAAACTTTAACCGTGCCCACTTTAATGCATCAAGAGGCGCAGCATTCTTCGATGAGGCGCAAAAAGCAGGCCTGCCAAAAGGTCCAATCACAAGAGCCAAAGAGTCTTTCGAACTTTTGGACAGCCTTTCCAAGTCATCCATGGAAATTGCAAATTTGGCTTTGGATTTTACAGGCCGTGGCAATGCCAAAACTTATCTTGTGCTTTTCCAAAACAACACGGAACTTAGGCCCGGAGGGGGTTTTATCGGAAACTTGGGACTTTTAAAATTCGAAGAAGGAAAACTTAAGGAAATCACGGTTGAGGACGTTTACGCTGCAGACGGGCAGTTAAAAGAAAAAATCGAGCCTCCAAAGCAACTTGCAGAATTTCTTTCTGTCGATAATTTTTATCTTAGGGATTCAAACTGGAGCGGCGATTTTGGGGCAAATGCAACTTTGGCGCGTGATTTTCTTAAAAAAGAAACAGGGGCAGACGTTGACGGCGTGATTGCCGTAGATTTGACTTTTGTGCAAAATTTATTAAAAGCCACGGGTCCAGTTAAAATTGCGGATTATAACGAGGAGATTTCGGCAGACAATCTTTTCGAAAAGGGGGAATATTACAGCGAAGTTAATTTTTTCCCGGGTTCAACCCAAAAGCGGGATTTTTTCGGTGCTTTAACGCGGGCTTTGATTTCCAAAATGTTGGCAGACATCGCCCAAATAGGGGAAGACGGCAAAACTTCGGGCGACAGTCATTTTGTGGAGGTTGCAGCTGTTATCAAAGAGGCTTTGGCCAGAAAACACGCTATGATGACATTTGAAGATGCGAATCTTTCTGCCTTTGCCAAAGCCAAGGGATGGGATCATCCCCTGCCGCCTGCCAATTTTGATCCGTCTGCCACTCTTGGCGAAACACGGGATTTCCTGGCACTTTTGGAAGCAAACCTTGGGGCAAATAAGGTTAACAGGGTGCTTGAGCGAAAAATCGCCTATGAGGTCAATGTCGGCCGCGACGGCGATTTGGAGGGCAAACTTACTATTGATTACGTAAACAATAGCCGGGCCGAGACCTGGCCGGTCGGGGAATACGTCAATTATTTAAGGGTCTATGTGCCGAAAGACGCAAAGCTTTTGGAATATAAAAATGCCGGCCAAAAAATCGAAGATGTAGAGCTCACAGACGGCGAAAAGCTGACTCAGTTCGGAATGACTGTGGAAGTGCCGATTAAATCCACGCGCCAGGTTGTTCTTTCATACAGCATCCCTAAAAAAATAGATTTGGAAAAATCGCCGACTTACCATCTATACATACAAAAGCAAGCAGGAACCGGCAACGATTCGTTTAGCTTTTCTGTGAATCTCCCCGACTATTTGAAGGTGGAATCAGTAAACGGTGTTGATGAAAAGAAGGTAACTCAAAACCTCAAAATCCCAACGGATTTAGCCACCGATCGGGAATTTGAAGTTGAGGTTGGGAAGAAGTAAAATACAAATATGCGGACAACAAATTTTAAAGAAATTCATAAAAGGTATAAGGGCAAATGGGTTGCTTTGACGTCAGATGAGAGATCAGTGATTTCCTCGGGAAAGACAGCTAAGGAAGTTTACGACCAAGCTCATAAAAAGGGTTTTAAAGAGCCAATCCTGATGAAGGTTCCTCCAGAGGTTGCTATTTACGTAGGTTTCATCAAAATCAAAGATTGATGGTTTTTGACTATCGGGAACTGGCTCCTGGTATTTCTCGGCCGATTATTCCAGTTAGGTTGCAATATAAAAAGATTTTTGTGATTCTTGAAGCGATTATCGATTCAGGAGCAGATTGGTGCATTTTTGATGCTGGACTTTTGGGGATACTTAAATTGCCTTTAGGCCCGCAAACTAAATTTTTTGGCGCGGGCAAAGAACCCCTTCGAGGTTTTAAATCAAAAGTCAATTTAACAATTATCAGGAGAGATTTTAAGGCAGAAGTTTTATTCTCACCTGATCTTGGCCGGCACTCGTATGGAATTCTAGGCCAAAAAGGCTTCTTCGATAATTTTAAAGTTTGTTTTGATAAAAGCAGAAATCAGATAGATATAAATCCAAAGTAAAGAAAATCCGCCAAGCAAAACCTCAAAATCCCAACAGATTTGGCCACCGATCGGGAGTTTGAAGTTGAGGTTACTAGGAAGTAAGGGTTTTTCTTTTACCCCCAATTTCTTCTTCTGCTGACTCCAAAAGCACCCCCGCCAACTCCAGCGGCACCTGCAGCCACTCCGAGTCCAGGCCCAACTGCTATAGCTGCGGCACCAGCTGTCCCGGCTACAATAGCCAAAAGCATCATTAACCAGCTAGGGTGTCTTGCTGCAAAATCCCAAATCTTTTCCCAATTATTTGGCATTTCTCTTCTTTGTAATTCCCTTGCCGCGCGAGAATTCTTGAAGCCCTGTGCGATGGCCATACACAATTCCGGTCTCACCGTAAGAATTGCATTCAACTGGCCCATGTCCAAATTCTCTCTGCCGTGTTGAGTTAATTCGACAATCGTTTGTTTCGTCCATGCCGCCAGTTCCTCCTTCGAAGGATTCCCACCGGCTAGGAGTATTGCATTAATGTCATCTCTGTCATAATCATCTATATCAATCCCCTCTGCTATTTTTGCTAATTCTTCGGCTCGGCCTTTCGGGTCTAAATCCCTAAATTCCTTATCAGATTTATAGAGGGCATCTTGATTGAGTCGAAGCATCGATTCCTCTCGTTGAACTCTTTTTATCACTTCACGGTATTGTCTCTGTATTTCTCTTCTTTGTTGCGGAGTTTGACCTGCAGGAGGATTGTCTAACTGATCTCTAAAATCATCAAGTTGATCTCGCATGTCATTTACTCTTAATGTTTTTTCATGGATTATGGCACTTAACTGCGGTACGGTTGCTCTATTAACCAAACTTTCTTCGTTCTCAAGCGCGACATCTTTATCAATTGATTCTGTCTCCTTTGTTAGCTTATTCCCGTAAATTCTGTCTGCTTCTGTGCTTCTTTCTTGAACACGGGCGATAGATGTTCGGATTTCATTAAGTTCATCTTCACCTGCGCCAGCCGTCTGACGGTCTGTAAGTAGTTGCTGAAGTCTTTGGTCTTCCGTTTCGAGACGGTCGATTTCAGAGCCCAATAAATCAACATCCATACCTTCGAGTTCCACCCTTTGATCTTTAACTCGCTTTTCTTCCTGTAGTCTTTGCTGTTCCCGCTGTGCAGTTGCTTGTTGGGCAGACTGCTCTTGTGCCGGCTTACTTTTTTCATTGAAAGGTTGCTCTGCTTCCTGCAATAAACTTTTTGCCCTATTTCTCTCAGCTATAGCATCGCTGAGCTCTGGACTTCCCGCCCCGTAAGTTTTCTTGGCTGCTTTTGCAGCATTTTCTTTCTCCGCATATCTTAAAGTTAGTGCTTTTACATCGGCCTCGAGTTCCTCTAAAGGTTTTTGGTGGTAATCGATTATTCTGTCGATTCGCGCCTGTTCAAAGGCTTTAGGAAGTGCCCTCTCTAACTGCTCGTCGCCTCTGAACTGTCTTGCCAATTGGTTGTATTCCTCTTGTTCTGCCACAGTAAAACCAGTACCAGCTGTTTTTACTTTATCCAATTCATCGATTCTTGCTTCCTTAAGCGCTTTCCCATTTGCCAGGTTTTGGAGAGCAATTTCTGGAGATTCGTAAGTCTGGAGGATGTTTCTTACGGCCATTTCTTGAGTATTGACCGGCTTACCCTGGGTGATAGCCTGGTCAACCGAGGCTGCTTGCTCTGCGCTCAAATGTTGCCTAAATTCAGGATTTGCGTTAGGTACCGGCATATTATTGTCCTTCTTTCATTGCCATTTGCTCGATTTTGCCAAGCAGCTTCTTTTGATTCCTTACTAAAAACTCTGTAAATTCTTCTCCGCCAACAGATAGATTTAAGGTGTCTCTGTCAAACATTTCTGATTTATCGTTTTCCGCCATACCGATCTCTGTAAGTCTTTGCCCGATTGTTTTTGGTCCGCTATCGTAAGGATTAGCAAAGCCATCGGGAAGGGGTTGAGGTGGAACGCCTATGGTGTCAGGCAGTTTTGCGGCATTATCCTGTAAAAATTTTAAAAAGCTTGAACCGTATACTTTAGCCTCGAGCAAGCTCTTTGAAAAAGCTTTTGCAGTTTCGTCTTTCTTAAAACCCAAGATAACAAGCCGATCTCCAATCGAAATTGGTTCATCAGAAAAAGCGTCAAGTACGTCAATTATTGATAGTTGCTTCATGGGCAGTTGCCTCCATTGCACCAGTCGCTATTTTTTTGGCTTCATCAATGTTGCCTGTATCCAGCGCGACCAAAGCATTCCTATGCGCTGAAAGCTCTCTAGCTTTGACAATCTCGGCATTAATTCTAGTATACAAGATTTTGAAAAGAGGATGCTTTTGGGATAGTTCTTTGTAAAATTTCAATATTGATTCTTCGTGCTGATCCACGTTTTGAAGTGTTGACAAAGTATCTTTTGCTACCGCCTGCGCATTTTCTGCGGTGAGTTCACCACTATTAAGTCCATCTATTATTGTCCTCAGGACTTCTTTTTCGATTCGAGCTTTGGCAGACAGTACAGGCTGAACCATCTACTTTAAATTTAGCGCGAGATGAAGGCAGAATACAAGTTTTGTACGCTGTTTGACCTGTAATTGGTTTGTCTGTTAATATTCCTCCACCATGGAGCAAGTTTCATTAAGTGCTCAAAAAAGAACGGTTTTGGGCAGAAAAGTTAAAACTCTTCGGCGTGAAGGGGTAATTCCGGCGCATGTCTTTGGGCATAAGGTCAAAACAATCCATGTCCAGGTCAAAGCAGGCGAGTTTGACAAAGTTTTTGAAAAGACCGGAGAAACGGGGATTATCGATTTTGCCGTAGACGGCGAAAAAAGACCGGTTTTAGTTAAAAATGTCCAAATCCATCCGGTTTCTGACATTCCACTGCATATTGATTTTTATCAGGTCAATCTTTCCGAAAAAGTTAAGGTTCAGGTACCTTTGGAAATCGTCGGCGAGGCTCCGGCCGTCCACAAGAAGACCGGTCTTTTATTAACCCCTGTTACCGAGGTAGAAGTTGAGGCATTGCCTGCAGATCTTTTGGAAAAAATCGAGGTCGATGTTACGCATTTTGAAAACGTCGGCGATGAAATTAAGGTTAAGGATCTTAAGGTCGACAGGGCAAAGATTGAAATTCACACGGATGAAGAGCTGGTGGTTGCCCAAATAGGCGAGCTTGTAACGCGCGAGATGGAAGAGGTAGAGGCAGAAATCGAGGCAGAGCAGGCAGAGGCGGCAGAAGAGAAGGTAGCTGAGGAAGGCGCTCCGGCAGAAGGTGAAGGCGAGGAAGAAAAAGAGGCCGAAGCTAAAGAAGGAGCAGAAGCAACTGATAAGGCGGAAGGCCAAGAAAATAAAGAAGAGACAAAAGTCGAAGAAAAAAATTCACAAAATGGCTGAAAGAGGACGCGTCAACTACACCGAAATTATTCAAGCAAGAAATCGCAACGGCAGATTCCCGAAATCCGGATGCTATGACGTCCGGCCGATAGATATGCAACCCGTCCAAAGGCCAAGATTAGCAAGCAGATTACCAGACGTTGTTCAGCAAATGCTTGCTGAGATTCAAAGAGGTATCCAGAAATAACTGCGGGAATTATTGCGGGGAAAATGCGTTAATAACGCGCTCATCGACAAACGTCCAACGACTAACGCAGAAAACAAAATTCCTAATAATTAACGTTAGTCTTTAGTCATTAAGCATTAGTCGCAGTTGGCCACTCTTCGAGCATTATAGATTTCTTTTTATTCTCAAATTTCTGATAAATCTCCTCAGTCAAAAAAGGCATAAAAGGGTGAAGCGCAATAAGGCAGTTTTTGAGAACGTGCTCTAAAACCGGCTGTGCACCGTCTCTGCGTTTTTTTGACTTTTCAAGATAAATATCCGCAAAGCTGTGCCAGATAAATTCGTAGATTTCTTCTGATGCAAGATGGAGCTGAGTTTCCTCTAAATTTTTGGTTACTGCGGTAATTGTTTTATCAAGCTCTGTTTTTATCCACTTATCGTCTTTGTACTTAAACTCCAGTTTAGATTTACTTTTGTCAGGTTTGAGTTCCAGGATAAAACGCGAAATGTTTCGCATTTTGGTTGCAAAATTTCTGAAGTTTTTGCCTCTTTCGTCCAAAATTTCTTTGGAAACCCGGCCGTCGCGCCCCGGAATGCTGTATGAATACAATGCCATCCGAGTTGCATCGGTTCCCCATTTATCGATCAAATAATGGGGTTCTATGCCGTTTCCCAAAGACTTTGAAAATTTTCTGCCCTCTAAGTCCCTTAACATTCCATGGAAAAACATGGTTTTAAAAGGTTCTTTGCCGGTTATGTAGTTTGATATCATGACCATTCTTGCAATCCAGAGAAATTTTATTTCCGGTGCCGAAATCTCAAAATCCCAAGGAAAGTAGTGGCCAAATTCTTTAGTTTTGTCCGGCCAGCCTAGGGTAGAGAGCGGCCAAAGTCCCGACGAAAACCAGGTATCCAGAACCTGCTCGTCCTGCTTCCACTCGGGTCCCGGACTTTCCATCGTAACTTTTATCTCATTACCGTGATACCAGACAGGGATTCTATGTCCCCACCAAAGGCTTCGGGAAATACACCAGTCGTGGATATCGGTGAGCCATTCGAGAATTATCTTTTTGTAATTTTTCGGCAGGAATTTTATTTTATCGGCGTTGATAATTTCAATTGCGCCTTTGGCGAGCTGGTCTACTTTTACAAACCATTCTTCGGAAATTAACGGTTCTACCGTTGTTTTGCATCTTTCGCAGACGGCAACAGAGTGTTTGTAATCTTCCTCTTTGGTTAATGCTTCAAGAGCACGCAGTTTATCGACCACTTTCTCTTTCGCCTCGCCAATCTTCAGGCCGCCTAATTCTCCGGTGATATCTGTTAACTTTCCTTCTTTATTTACAGCATGGAGAATTTCCAGTTTATTATCCTTGCCTATCTGATAATCTAAAAGATCATGAGCCGGTGTGATTTTTAATGCACCCGTCCCAAAATCTTTTTCAACCCGTTTATCTTCAATAACTGGAATTGGGTTTTTAGTCAAAGGATTGATGGCTTTTTCTCCGACGAATTTTTTGTATTTTGGGTGATTTGGGTAAACGGCAACGGCGGTGTCTGCGAAAATTGTTTCCGGTCTGGTGGTTGCGATTTCTACGAAATCTTCTTCTGTATTTTCTATTTTGTATCGAACATAGTAGAGCTTTTCTTCCTTCTCCTCATACTCCATTTCCAAATCTTCAATCGCCGTGTTGCATTTTGGGCACCACTGGACAATGTACGGGCCTTTGTAGATGAGACCATCGTCGTAGTATTTTTTGAATTGATGGAAGACCGCGTTTTTGCGTTTTTCGTCAAGCGAGAAAACTTCCTTGGACCAGTCTGCAGAAAGTCCCATGAATCTCCAGCTTAAAGATACGGAGTTGTAAATTTTTTCTTTAAACTGCCAGGCTATTTCCAGCCATTTTTCGCGGCCTAATTTTTCTTTTGAAAGATTTTGTTTTTTGAGTTCTTTGTCAAAAGTATTTTCAAAGGCAATGCCTGCATGGTCAACACCGGGTAGAATCAAAACATCGAATCCTTGGAGTCTTCTGAAACGGGCGACCGCATCAAGTATCGAATGCTGCATGGCGTGTCCGATGTGAAGTTCGCCAGTTAAATTTGGCGGAGGAATCAACAGTGAAAAAGTTTTTTTTGTAGACTTAATATCCGCTTTAAACAAACCAGCTTTTTCCCAGAAATCGTAAATTTTTTTTCCGTCTGTCATTTTCTTTCACGTGACGGTAAATTTTACTCAATCGCCACGTGCAAAAAATATCATATTTAATTTTACATTAAAACTCTTTAAAATTTTTGCGTGAAATGGAGTTAATATTTTTTTAGAATTTTTAGTGCTTTATATTTTTATGTTAAATATTTTTAAACAACTTTTATATGAACATCTGTCGGACTGAAATGCAGGGACTCAGAAAATTTATCTTTGGTAATCTTTATATGAATGTTATCTCCCGTCACGGGAGATTGCGGGAGTTAAAAGTGCAGAGAGGGATCCGCTTTCAGAAAAAAGGGAGGCACTTTTTTTGGCAGGTAATATGCGCATGTTGCAATCATCACCCCATTGTCGATTGAAAGTTCTTTTTCAGGGAAGAAAACATTTAATTCCCCATTTTTTCTAAAATTTGACATCCGACGTCTGAGTTCTGAATTTGCGGCAACACCTCCTCCTACAATTATTGATAGAACTTTATATTTTGAAGCCGCTTTTTGCGTTTTTTTAACCAACACTCGGCAAACCGCATCCTGAAACTTATAGGCAATTTCCGCTTTATCTTCATTTGCCAGAGAGAACTTTTTTGACAAGTTAAAAACCGCGGTTTTAATTCCGGAAAAAGAGAAATCAAAATTGTCGCCCCAAGCCATCGGTAATGGCAGGTTAAATTTGTTTTGTTTGAAATTATAATTCCTAGCTAATTTTTCAATTTCCGGACCGCCGGGGTAAGGAAGACCTAAAATTCTTGCGACTTTATCAAAAGCCTCCCCTGCAGCATCATCTCTGGTGCCCCCTAAAAATTGGAACTTCCCGTGGTTTTTCATCAAAATGAGATCGGTATGACCTCCGGAAACGATAAGGGCGACAGCAGGGAAGTCTACTGTCGACTGTCTACTGTCTACAGCTGTAGTCTGTAGTCTGTAGTCTGTAGTCCCCTCCAACCAGTTAGCATATACGTGTCCAATTAAGTGGTTCACGGGGATTAAAGGTTTATTCCATACAAGAGCAAGAGTTTTTGCAGTCTCAACACCTATTAGTAATGAGCCGATGAGTCCCGGTCCGTATGCACAGGCGATTGCATCAATTTGGGTAGCAGACAGATTAACTTTTGCAAGCGCCTCTTTTAGAACCGGTACTATTACTCTGACTTGTTCCCGGGCCGCAACTTCGGGAACTACCCCCCCGTATTTTTTGTGCAGGTTGACAGAGGACGCAACAATATTTGACAGGATTTGTCTGCCGTCTTTGACTAAGGCAGCTCCGGTTTCGTCACAGGTAGTTTCAATGCCTAAAATATTCATAGATTAAATTGCGAGGAGATTATTATAATTCAAAAGAAGCCTGATCGCCTACTTGGAGATTGTGGAGTGAAGAGACTCCTGCATTTATTTCCAAAACGTATTTTGCATCAGCTTTTGGTTTGTATTTGTTTAGCTCTTTATCATCCCTGCCGGGATCTGGAGGCACATTCTGGGCAATGTCGACGATTTTTTTCTGGTCATCAATCCAGATAATGTCGATTGCAAAGTCCATGTCTTTCATCCAAAAAGTGTGACGCTTACTTTGGTCAAAAACAAAAATCATACCTTCATCAAGGCCAAGGGATGAATAATCAGCGAGCCCGGTTTGCTGCTCTTTCGGCTCATCGGCAATTTTTGCCTTAATCGCCAAATCTTTGACTGTAACTTGAGTGTTTTCCTTTTTCTGGGTTTCTGCACTGCCGGTTGCACTTGGGGTTATGAATTGCCCGGTAGAAAAACCCCGGCCAAAGATTATAAAAAAAACAATGACCAAAACTAATCCTGCTATAATTGCTAAATCTTTTTTCACTTAGCCTGTTCCTACTAAAAATACCGCCTGCCAAGGACGGTAATTGGATTTAAAAACATCGTCTATCATGAGGTTACCGTTTTTGTACACTTTTCTGGTAAAAACCGAATTTGCTCCGGGCGCTGCGAAATCTACCTGTTTTACCATGCCTTTAGGCAGGGTCGGATCCTCCTGATGTCTGTCAGGCGGAGCCGGCTGTACATTGGAAATCACCGGTGTTGTAATTTCAACCTTTCTGCCGTCAGCTGTGCCGTAAAAGTCAACCTGCAGTTTGGCATTTGCGCGATCCACGACCGTCTGCACTAAGATATGGTGGTCTGTATCATTTTGGAATTGAAAATCGACGGCCGGCGCAAATACCGTAGCATCGATTCCCGGTTTATTTCCTCCCTGTTCGTAGTAACCTACCCTGTATGAATGGGCGGTTCTTTTTACAATCGGCAGGCCGGCATCGAGAGCGGCCCTGAAAACAGTTGTCGAAACCTGACAGATTCCCCCGCCGTCGTCAAGAACGGTTTTACCTGAAGAAATTACGTATGCTTGTCTGTAACCCGTTGATGCGGAAACTTCTCCCACTGATTTATTAAACGAGAAAGTTTCACCGGGTGCAACTATGATTCCTGAAATCCTGCCTGCGCCCAGAGAAATGTTGTGAATTCTGTTTGCAATTGATCCTGAAAAATACGAAATACCCCGGCCTACAAGTTCTCTTATACCCAGTTCATTAATTCCACTGCCTTCGACTTTTGCCCTTGTTGTTGAAACAGGGAGTGCGATTGTTACTGTTTTTTCAGAGTCTCGCGCTTGGTCAAAGAGGCTGTCATAAATCAGCTTGTTTGTTTTTGCAATATTCAGTTCCTGGCCGTCCTGCGCAGGGGTAAATTCAACAACTTTTCCTCCTTCAAACCTGAGCTTGGCGTTGACTGTTTTAGTGTCGATTGTCTTGGCAATATCTTCGACAAACGAGCCGATTTTATTTGAAGAAAGCACAATTTTCAGCTTAGATTCCGTGTTATTTGCGAGCCGAGCGTTTTTGATGATAAATGAATCCGAGACTGCACTAACTTTTATGTTTGGCGGAATAAGCTGATCCTCAGGCTGAACCTCAAGCATACCGGCTAAAGTTTTGCCCGAAATTTGCCACTTCTGATTGCTGTTTACAAGGACAATATTACTTTTGGTAATGTCCGTGATTTTCTCAAGCGCATCTTGGGTTTGGGAGGTTTTTATGGCAGGTTCTGCGCTGACTGTTTCTAAATTGATCGGGGAATTTGACAAATTGCGTATCTTTTCTTTAGCGTCATGGGCTAATTTCCCCTTATTGATGACAACACTTACCTGATCCTGCTGAATTTTAAAATTCCCGTTGTTAAAGATAATGGTTGCATCTTGCGGCTTTTTCTCATATTTGGAAAACATTGAGTCTGTGGCTTCTTTGAATTTTGAAATATCAAGGGAATATTGTGGTGAAATTTGTCTTGTAACAAAGGGAGACTCCAGCCAAAAAACAATGTTGTCCCAGGCATCCGGACTCTTTCCGATTTTTGTGATTAGCTCTAGCGTTTTATCTTCGTCGATTGTAATTCCTAGTGTTTCCAAATCAGATTGCACTTCTGCGCCTTCAACCCAAAAGGTCAGCGGTGTTTTTTCAAAAGCTGATAATTCGGACGTTAAAAATAGCCGGGCATCGTCAGTTTTTTTGTTTGAGAGGGAGAGATTACCGATTCTGACATTCGGGGCGATTCTATTTGCTAAATAATAGTTTAAAAATACAAAAATAATAATCAAAAAGGCCAGCGGAATAACGATTGAGACTATCAGTTTTTTCCTACTCAAGGCTTGCATGTACCTATGATATTATAGACTTAAAGCGCAGTTCAAAGCTCATGAAATTTTTTTTGAAAAATGCAATCTTGGCAATTCTGTTCGCCCTTATACTTTCCGGCTGTAAACTTATTCCTGGTATCAATAACCAAGGCCAAGTTTCCCTCACTTATTGGGGTTTGTGGGAGTCGGCAGTCAATATCAATCGGTTGATCTCAGACTATCAAAAAGATCATCCGAACGTGACAATTACTTATGAGAAAAAATCGCATCAGCAGTATAGGGAGAGTTTGCAAAACAGGATAGAAGCAGGCGAAGGCCCCGATATTTTCCGCTTTCACAATACTTGGGTGCCGATGCTTCAGGGCGTACTTTCCGAAGTCCCCGCTGATGTTGTCTCCAGCAGTGAATTTAGGGATAATTTCTACCCAACTGTATCTTCGGATTTGCGAAATTCACAGAAGAAGTTTGTAGGTGTGCCCTTGGAAATTGACGGGCTTGGGCTTTTTTGGAACGAGGAGATTTTTAACGCGGCAGGAATAACCACACCTCCAAAGACGTGGCAGGAACTTGCGGATACTGCCTCCAAATTAACGGTAAGGGGTCCTACCGGCAATATCACCACGGCAGGGGTAGCACTTGGGACTGCGTCCAATGTTGACCATTTTTCGGACATCTTAGGAATGATGATTTTGCAAAACGGAGGCGATCCAAAGTTGCCGACGGGACAGCAGGCAGCTGACGCTTTGGATTACTTTGCCAGTTTTGCCAGAGGCGAAAGCAGGGTCTGGGATTCTTCGCTGCCTTCATCGACAGTTGCCTTTACAGGCGGGAATTTGGCAATGTATTTCGGACCGAGCTGGAGAGCAATCGAAATCAAAAACAATAATCCGCTTTTGAAGTTTCAGGTGGCACCCGTTCCTCAGCTTGAAGGAGGAAAGGTTGCCTGGGCCAGTTATTGGGCAGAGGGGGTTTCTGCAAAAAGCAGTCATCAAAAAGAGGCCTGGGAGTTCGTTAAGTACCTTCAGCAGGAAGACGTTTTGGTGAAGCTTTATTCGGAGGCTGCAAAAACCCCGGGGAGAATATTTGGCGAGCCTTATCCTAAAGTTTCAATGGCCCCAAAAATAGCCTCGGATCCGATCCTCGGCGCATTTATTGCCGATGCCCCATATATGAAGTCAGCACCGATGGCTTCACGCACGTTTGACAATGGTTTGAATGACCAGATGATTAAAGCTTACGAAGATGCCATAAACATTGTTCTGAAGGGTTCGCGAGCAGCAGACGCACTTGAAACAGCTGCCAAAAACGTCGAAACAGTACTTAGCAGATTCGGTGCCAAGTAGATAGTTTATAATCGCTTGCAGAAAACTTACTTCTTAAAAGTAAGTTGATGCAAAAGTGATTACATACTTTCGTGAGTCTTCACTTTTTCCAAACGGCTGTTTCATGTGCTCTTGTAAACTTCAAGAGGTCGAGAATTTTGATTCTCTAAAGTTTATAATCCTCAGTAAATAGTCCTGCTCGAAATTTTGGTAGCATATGAATCTTTCTTCCGCAATCTTATCGGCTTTGGCTTACCATGACATTTTTGAATATCCGCTTGATTCATCTGAGGTTTACGATTTGCTTATTAGAAAAAAGGCACGTAAGGAGTCTATCGCAGGGGAACTGGAGAGACTTAGTGTAATGGGGAAGATCGGCCAAAGTGATAGATACTTTTTTTTGAAAAACCGTAAAAAGATTACACGAATACGTAAACTGCGGACAAGGTATTCGCAAAAGAAGCTTAAAAGGGCCGCGTTTTTTGCCGGATTGCTCAGGATTGTTCCTTCAGTCAAACTCGTTGCTATTTCAGGCGCTCTTTCGATGGAAAATAGCCGCAGGAGTGATGACATCGATTTGGTGGTTGTTACTTCAAGGGGTTTGCTTTGGACTACCCGCTTTTTAGCAAACGTGCTTCTTTTTCTGTTCAAAAGGGATCCTGCCGGGCAAAAAATTTCAGACCGTGCCTGCCTTAACATGTTTCTTGACGAATCGGATTTGTCGATCAAAGACCATAATATGTATACGGCTCACGAGATTTGTCAGATGAAACTTATATGGGATCGGGATAGTACTTACAGTAAATTTCTCAAAGCAAACGCGTGGATTCGGGGATATTTACCTAATTGGCATGAAAGTAGAGTCGAAAATCAAAGTCGAAAATCAAAGTCGAGAAGTTTCTTTTCACTTTACACTGTGCACTTTGACTTAATTGAAAGATTGCTTCGCAACTTTCAATTATGGTACATGAACAAAAAGCTAACTACAGAAAGAATATCGTCAACCCAACTTTTCTTCCATCCAAAAGATACGCGGGATTGGGTAATTGGTGAATATGGAAGGCGGCTTAGGAAACTAGGAATAGCAAACCCTTGACAAGCACAAGCTTGCTTTGAGAAAATTAAGGCGGGCAACGTTCAAATAACATGAACGTGGCGAACACCCCTCGGGGTGTTTTTTTATGTCTAGGACTAAGTTCATTTTTGTTTCAGGCGGCGTGATTTCCGGAATCGGAAAGGGTGTTGCCACTTCCGCAATTGCCCTGCTTCTAAAATCCCGAGGTTTTAAAGTCACCGCAATCAAGGCCGATCCGTATCTTAATGTCGACGCCGGTACTTTGAACCCTATCGAGCACGGTGAAGTTTTTGTTTTGGATGACGGTATGGAATGCGATCAGGATTTGGGAAATTACGAAAGGTTTCT
>Ga0209431_10000274_pt1 | contig 41656 bp, 56 predicted proteins | sample RifCSP13_3_FD_184021 | JGI IMG/M metagenome (GOLD analysis project Ga0209431, IMG submission 184021) | Soil microbial communities from Rifle, Colorado - Rifle CSP2_sed 13_3 (SPAdes) (version 2) | ecosystem: Environmental > Terrestrial > Deep subsurface > Rock core/Sediment | place: Rifle... | reverse complement strand
CAGCGCAAAAACGTAAGCCAGCGCCGTCAGGTCGATCTTTTTCGACAGGTCCACGCCCACCACGCACAGCAAACCCTTAGTCAACTCCAAAAATGCCTCACGCGAGACCGCCGCCTGTTCCCATTTGGACGTTTTCAGCCCCTCCCCCACCATGTAATCGCCCATGAACGAGTGTTCGTTTCCATGCACCCATTGGTTCAGGTTTTTGACCCGGAACGCCCTGATCTTCCGCGCTATCCCTGAGCCGAAGGCCTCATCATGCTGCTGCAGGAGCTTTTCCAACCCTTTCGCCGTTGCAGCCCGCAATGGGTTCGACTTGATCCAGTTTTTTGGATCGTGTTCGTCGTCTTTCTCATCCATCTCGCGGATCATCACGAAATAATGCTCGTTTCGGGTCGCGTCCGGCTTGTCGCTCACCGACCCCTCGACAATGAATTTGCAATACTCGTACTCTTGATGGCACGGACTCTCGATGTCATAGCCCGCGGTGGTGATCGTGAAGATCAGCGGTTGCGCCCGTTGTCCCTGGGCCGTGCTCATCAGGTCGAATAATTCGCTGGTAGGGTGCGCGTGGTACTCGTCCACGAACGCGCAGCTGGGGTTAAATGAGTCCTTATTTTTGACTTCGCCTGAAAATGCCTTCATCTCGCCCCCGCGCGCGCGGTGGGTCAGTTCGAACTTCCCGATTTTCAATCGTTTACTGATGTCCCGGCTCTTCTCCCCCATCGTTTTGGAGTAGTTATACAAGACTCTCGCCTGGGCCTTGTCCACCGCTGTGCAGTAGACCGACGGGCTTTCCTCCATGTCCCCCACCATCATGTACAGCCCGATTCCCGCCCCTCTGGTGGTCTTCGCGTTCTTGCGGGCCTCGATCTGGAAGGCTTTGTTAAAGCGCCGCAACCCCACCTTCTGCCCGTTGGTCCTGATGATCGTCTCCGATTTCGAGACCCACCCGAACAGGCACCCGATATCGAACACATGCGCCGGGATCAGCTCGATCGGTTTCCCGGCCAGCGGCCCCTCCACGTGCACCAGGTGCGCAAACCACTCGACTGCCACCAGGCTGGCCTGTTCCTCGTCAAAAATCCACGGCCAATCCGGGTCACGTTTCGGGACCGGTCGCTCCGTCGCCTTCTCCACCCGCCTGCGGAGCGAGATCGAGAGCTGTCCCGCCCGCGCCAAGTCGAACAAATGCCGCAGGCATGCCAGCCGCTCCCATCGCCCCGTGACGATTCTCCCCTCAACGGCATCGATGGCGTATTTAGTCGCCGGATGTAACCTACTCAATCGAACATCTCCCCAAACGTATCCGCCTCCGGGCCATCCGCGCGTTTTTTGATCAGCCTGGCCCGCGCCCCCGGGCTGAACCCCAACCGCTCCGAAGCCTGAATGAGAATCCGATGATAGGCCTGCATGAGCTTGTAATGGTCTATCGATTTCCGTTTCAGCTTCGAAAGCCTCACATAATTCACCACTGCGTCACAAAAAGCGGCCAGCATTTCGCTATCCAGCGCGTCGAGCAGGTCGCTGCCCGCGTGCAACCCGGCCATTTCCAGGATTTTTTTATCCCAGATCTCGATGGCCGCCTTGCTCAGCCACTCCGGCGGTCGGAGCTTCGCATCGTCCTTCCGCTCGAAATCCTGGGAGGCTACGGCGCGTGCCTGCTTCTCCTGCAGAGTCCAGTGCTTTCCGCCTCGTTTTTTCCCAACCCCCATAACCTCGTGAGAAATCACCTGTGTAGGCATGATTCAGCCCTGTTCTGGTGCCTTAAATGCAGTCAAAACACACAGATTCTCGCCTGCTTTTCCTCCCCCGCCGACGGTCGAAAATGGCCCGCCAAAACTGATTTTTATCCCCATCCCCCTTAAATTACAGCTTCGATCGGGGACTTTTTCACGCGTACGATGTCCTCTGCGCTCTTCATCTCCCAAGCAAAACTTTTTTTGCCGGGGGGGATCATCGCGACTCATGCCAAACTTCTTGCGCGGTTTTGGCTGAGTGATGAGGCTTGCACAAAGATTGGAGATCGGTCTCATCGAAGAACAGGACAGGGTCGCCGTTGTGTGGCCGGATGTGATCTACTTCCGAGGCGAAGACATGCACATCCTCCGCCAGACAGTCGGCACACCATGGCTCTTTGGCTAACTGAGCGGCGCGCATCGCCTTCCATCGTCGGCTATTGTATAACTGCTTGATCGCCGGATCCCGGTCCACTCGTTTGCTCTCATGGGCCGGGCATCGACCACGAGGTACCAGCGTATTACACCCTGGCTGGGTGCACTTGCGCAGGGATCGGTAGGGCATTATCCCCGCGTCATAAATTTTGCGACCCGCCCCCGCACTTCTTCCAACACACGCTTGAGCAGCACGTTATAGACCAGGTACGCGATACCAACGATAGGAGATGCAAGTGACAACAACTGACCGATATATTCGATCAGCGCAGCGACAAAGGTCGGCGCATCCACAAATGGCGGGAATGGCGGGATGGTCAATGGAGTAAACAGGATCGCAATTACGAAGGCAATCACATACAGAGCGATTGCGACCACCTCTTTGCCAGGTTGATAACCTCGCGATGCCAACAATCTGAGTACCCACAGGACCGCAGATGCCACGATGCCAACGATCATAAGTTGACCCTCGGACAACTCGCCTTGTGCGTTGACTGTCAATATCGGTCTGGATGCCGTCATGGACATGGCCACAATGAAGATCAGACCGATGAGAACAACAATCTGTTTTTGTTTTTTCATTTGAAGCTCCTTAGAAATTAAAAGCGCCCGACATCCCATGGACGTCAGGCGCTACTCAGACGATGCCCACGTCTGGCGCGGGCGCTCGATTTGAAATTATTATACTGCTTACAGATTTGGCATCCGTTTCTTCAACTTCCGTTTGTATAACAATTCCGTTGCATCCCACACTTTCGACCGGCCGCAATTGACACAGATCACATTACCCCTCATGACGCGGTGCATACTGTAATCTGTTGGGCTCGCTGTTTCCATCACGATCTGCAATTGCCCGATCATAACTGGGATCCGGAACGTATCCAGCACCATGATCCGGTTGCTGTTGCGATACATCACCCCTAATATGTTCCCGCACTCGCAGGTCCAACCCCTGGGTTTTATGTATTGTGATTTCATATCATCATGACGGTTAAGATTTTAAAAGGCTACTTTCGGTTTTTCTTGATCTTATGATAAGGGCAATAGATTTGTCTAGGGTGATGTCCACGAACCAGATCACACATGAGCCCGCCCGAACGGCTTGCGTGAGCCGCCCTATGCGGGCAGGTCACTTTGGATTGCGATCACGACTGCGGGCACGCGCCCACGTTTGGGAGAGTCGGCTCGACGCTGTGTTGGCACGCTCTTTGCATTACACATATGCCCTGACTTCGGGAAACTCTGCGGCAAACTGGTTGAATAGATCAGGATAAACGCGCTTGAAAAAAACAAGCCTGCCATATCGAGCGGAGCGCGTCCCGAACATGGCGCCATTGCGAGCAAGTTCTCTGCCTTCTGGCGCAAGATCATACAATTCGTTATAGGGCAAATTGTTCTTTACGATGTAAGCCCAAACATCTTTCGATGTCCATTTTTCCAAAGGATGACAAGCCCACTCGCGGCGCGTCTTTGCGTAATATAGATTTCCACGCATGACAAATAGCCTGTTTCGGTTGTGGCTTTCTTCGGCACGCAAGCCAATAAAAGAACCATCGAACCCACGCCGCTTTGCTTCTCCATCGAGTGCAAGCCCAAGAGATTCAGCATATTCCCTTTGCGCTTTTCGTGTCTCTTTGGTTGTTTCTTCATCCTGAACATAGAAACCAACGGATTTATAAAACTCCCATATTGACGGTGCGGACAATTCGATAAATGTGCAATTGGGAAATAAGGTGAGAAACTCTTTTTTTACTCGTGGCGTGTCTGCCCATTCATCGAACTTTCCACAGTTGACATACATCATCGGGATTTCTGGATAGTGTGACCAAATCAAATGAGACAAGGCAAGGCTATCTTTTCCAAATGACATGGAGACATAAGGCAACTTCATCTTTTCAAGACCGCGCTCGATCACGCGCAAAGCCTTTTCAATCCGCCACTTGTGCGAGTTCAATTTTGAGTAAAGCAAATAAGTTTCTCGCTCTTGTTCGTTCATTGTCTTTTCCTGTTGCGATAATATCCAAACTGCCTGCCAATCACCGCCAAGCCGCCGCGCTTATATGTTGGGACTTCTCCACGCTTCACCCGCTCTTGAAATCTAATTGCAGATTCGCTTTTTATTTTTCGTCCTTCTTCGGTCTGATTGAATAAACCCAAGTCGTCTTTCAAAATGTGCCGATGAATTGTTGTCATGTTGCAACCAAGAATTTCACAAATATCAATCCAGCGTTTTCCTTCAAATCGCAACATTCCTATAACGTCACTCGGTTCTCTGCCATCAAACATATCTCGAACACGTTGACGAAAAGGACTTGTTTTCTTATATCGAAATCCAGCAACAGAACTCATGGCAACACCACCATGATTTGATTGCGCCTATCCCAATAAGACGGACGCACGCCATACAAGGCAAGATTACCAATATGGTCGGCGGGCTTCTCAAAAGCAGGGATACCGCGCATGAGTTTTTCATCTTTCCAGATTGACCAATCATCGCTGATGGATTCAACTTCCCAGCGCATGACCCTGCCCCATCCCTGCGCGGGCTTCTTGCCGATGTTTGTGCATGTGGAAAGCAAATGGATTATTTCCATCTTGTCGCCCACACAATACCAACGCACCCACAACGCCGAACGATAAAAGACAGGCTGATGATATGCTTTGAATTGTCCTGCAAGATTGTTGACTGTGCCGCGTCCCTTGAAGGTTACAAAATCCGAAAGATCATTGTCGTATCTTTTATTCCAATAATCTTTCGCTTCGATGCTTTCTGACCATTGCGCCCACGAAATACGGTAATACCATTCCTTGCTGTGGACTGTTTTTATCGGGAGTTTTCCGCCTTTCATCGCTTCGCCTTTTGGCTGTGCAAGATTTGACACACCTGGCGTCGTCATGGATTGAGAGCCAAGTTCATCCCGCGTTTTTTGGAATAGCAAAATCCCATCCAGCGGGAGCCATTGGTCAGAGATTACAGCCGTCCGAAGAACGGCTGTAATCTGCAAAGGTTCAAAGTTACGCGAGTCCATTGATGAGTTCGCGGATTTCATCGCCGCGCTCCTGCAAATGTTTCTGATAAAGATTGCCAATGCCGAATGACAATTCTTTACCATTGGTCACGCGGGAATCAATCTCAATCCAGTTATCAAATTTGATTGAGACCTTGCCATGTCCAACACTGCTTTTCCCGCCGATGTATGGGAAACGTGAGAACTCCGCCAGCGTGACGAAGAACGCTTCCCGCTCTAAGTCGGTTACATCATCGAGAGAAATTTCCCAATACAGGCGAGAGCCAGCCGCAAGCGTTTCAACGTAATAACGCATTTGCTGTTTCTGCCCCGTCTCGCCTTCCACATCGTCTTTTGTTCCAGCCTTCGCGCGCTTGGCGGATGCGTCCATTTCTAGCAGTCCGCGAACTTCAGGAGTAATCAACTGGCGCAAGTTATCATTCTTTTCATCATCGCGCCGCGTGTACGCTTCTTCCTGACACAATTCCCAAACGCTATCTACACCGCCTAAATATCTTTCGGGAATGATGTGCGCGGTCTCTGTGCAAATCGGGATTGCTTTCCCTATCTTGGCTTTGCCAGGCATAATTTGATTCCCCATCGCGCCGCCAAACACAGCCACAAGCGGAATCAGTCCGCGCCATCTTCGCGCTTCGTCCACATCGAGACCGCGGTTACCTAAATCTTTTGTGAGTGCGCCGCCGCTGAACAGGAAATAAAACGCGGATAACGAAAGCCCCTTGACTTCGCCTGTTTCGTCATTCACGCCATAGCCCAATAATTTCAGCATGTGGAGCATACCCCTATCACGCAAAATACCGCGCAGGGCATTGCCTGAAATGATTGGGATTTCTTCAACTGAGCCATTCGGCTGAATTACTTTCTCTCGGCGCAATTTAGAATTCACACCATGCGAATCGCCAATATGACTGATGGATGTAAGCGCGGTCATTGTTCCTTCAAAAACAAGTGTTTGCATTTCAATTCTCCGTTTCTTTGGTGTGGAAGATTTCCCATTCGTCGCGCTTTTCCTGATTATCCACGCGCACCATGAGACAAATAAGGGTTGTTTCATCGCGCAAGATTTTCAATATCTCGCGGTCTTTGCCTGAGTTCGCAATCAATTCAACTTCGGCGCGGTCTCCTGCGGTTCTGCCAACATCCGCATTAAGTTTCAAACAAAGTTGGTTGATGAATTTTGCCAGATTGTTTGTGTACGCCGCGCTTCGGACTTGATTCTCGAACTGCGTCCATATCGTCATCCGATAGCGGCTCTTGTAGTCCGCTGGTGTTCCCTTCCAAATTGCTTTCAGCAAGTCCGCCGCCTTGCTCCTGATTTCCTGATTTTCCATCATCGCTCCTTTGCGCCAAAAATAGCGCCAGTGAAAAGATAGGTTTTCCGCGCATGGCTTTTATTTGATTTTCCAATTCAAGCCAGCGATCCATTCCGAATTTCAAAATACGATAGCCTGCGTAATCTCCTGATTCAATTTCTCCTTTCGAGAATTCTTCATAAAGACCTTCAACGGGCACAAGCAAGCCGCGCAGTTCATCAGGGATAAGATACAACTTTTGTTCTTCGAGTTGTACCCATCCAGCCTTACTACCCGCCGCGTTGCGCGTTGCTCTAAAGACGATATGCTTTTGCCCGCTGTCTGCAATCGCCGCGAGTTCTGGAAATGGATCACTTAAAAGCAATTCGCGCATTTGTGCTTTATTGCCTTTACTCAATGGCGTCCATTCACCATTGACAATAAAGTGAGAGTAATTTCTCATGCGTTGCGGTTTCTCTTTACCCATTCGTTCGGCAAGCTCTGGTGATGCTTCCTCGAAGAAAAACAGACAAGCATCACAAACGATCTCACCGCCTTGCAATTTATCAAAATCCATGAATGTCGGTTTGACCCATTTCTCAAACGCGACACCTTCCGAAGCCTGACCACAGAATTTACATTGACCTTGCATAAAGACTCCTAGTTACGCGGCGGGCGTGCCAACGGTGGGCTTTAGTGGCTGGGCGGTATTACGCGCTCACTCACTAACTCACCATTTTTAAATTTTGCGATCACCGTTTTTTCGGAGCCGGGCTTAGCCCAGTCCACTGCAAGCGATGTTATGCGCCGCATATGATCGCGGTGATAGTAATAATGCCACTTACTCGAATGCCCGTGAGAAACTGCGTCTGCGTCGTCAATATCCACGAGCTCAAATCCCAATTTGCGCCACTGTGCCCGTGTTTTATATTCATCATTCGAGCACTGGATACGCAATACACCAGGGCAATTATCGGCATATGGTCGGGTATCCCATTTCCATTTGCAAACACCACACGACCAAAAGCCATCATTTCTACGATAGGGTTGATGTTTATGTTTCATAACCTTTCCTTTCACGAAGACGCATAATGGGGCAAGCATATGCGGAACCCGCGTTCATGAACGGGGCGTATCAGTCCCACACACATCGCAGTAAACACTATTTTCTTCTAGCAAGGCTCTACACTCAGGACAGAACCTAGCCCCGTGAATGCGGGTTTCCGCATCATGCAGAGTTAGCCCGAGCGTGTCTTGCAAGTGCGCTATGACTACCTCCATAACTTTTTGCAGCCCATCAATATTCACGTGGGCTACTTGGTCTGGAATATCTTTTTCGTCATCACAGTAGATTATTAGCTTCATACTTTTCCTTTCAGATAGGGCTAGCGCTGCATCCATGCTTGCCCCATTAGCCCGACAAGGGTACGCGTTCCCCAGCGTGCCCGCAGCTCGGGCTAACGGCGCGCGTGAGCCACCCTATGCGGGCGATTCGCCTTTGGATTGATTGACAACGGCGGGCAAATTTTCCCAGCCTTCAAACTGTCGGCTCCACGCTTTGTTAGGTTTCGTCACAACCTTTCGAGACAAAGGCGGATTTAGGTCTTTTGCCCATCGCTGCTTTTTATTTTCAGGTTGGTTATTGTTGCGACCAGAGCGAGTATGCCAACCATGACCACCACCCGCCTCAGCTTCTTCGAGATACCAACCAGCCGCGAGCAAAGATATTCCTGTTTCACTATCTAGAATATAAGTACGTATCTTTTCATAGCCTAATTCTTTTCCTACTCTGGCAGCAGCCGCATATAAAAAAGAACATGCGTTTTTTGTGCCATCTGTGACTAGGCGAGTTACTTCGAGATTCACGCGCCAATTGAAGCGGCGAGACACTGGACGACCAACAATTACAGCACCTACTAAATCTTGTTTCTTGGTGTCATATGCGCCAATGGAAAAGCGGTGCCCTAGGGCTTCTTCGTGATGCCGATGTAACAGCTTCACTAGGACATTGGCTTCATCAAGTTCTATTGATACGATTTTGAGAGACATAACGGGGCGCATAAGCGGCGGTGTTCTTCCGTCCGCTTCATGCTGTGTTAGCGGGCGTCATCTTGCGCCAACATTGCCCGCTCAATTTCGTTCGTCTGCTGGATGTGGGCTTCCTTGAGAAGCCGTACACCTTTTGAAGCATTACCCTTGCCAACAGCGAGAAGATATTCCCAGGTAGGATCATCGCAGTAAATCTCGCGCTTCCTGCCTTTGATTGTGGGAGGGCGACCAGCGCCCTCCCTTGCTCCACCGTGACTAGCGGCTTTTGATTTCATCGATCACCGCGTCCACAATCTCACCGATGCCAAAGGGACAATCCTTCGCGTTCGGGTCGCCATCGCACCATGAATGTGCCATGTCAATGATTTGCTCATTTGTGGCGAAGAATGATTTCTCATCCAGCAAGCCACCATTTTCGAATTGACCCTGACCCTGGCGAGCTTCGCTTTCAGCCGTGAAAGGCTCATTAGCCCATACACCAAAATCGCTTACGTAGTTTGCGCCGCGAACGATCTTTTCAATTTCATCTGCGAGTGTCATTTTCTTAGCCATTTCAATCTCCTTGTTTGGTGGTGATGTTCGCATCACCTTATATTTGATATTATACGTATATATTCAAATATGTCAAGGTTGGAAAGGCGATTGATACAATGATACATTTCAGGTCTCGCAACAAGCCCGCTAACGGATTGCATAAGCAGCGGGTGGGTTAGTAACCTGTCCAAAAATCGCCACCGTACCCACCCGTCTGCTTCATGCTGTGTTATGCGCCGCCTTTGCCTTTGGCGACGCGACCATCAATAAACTTTTTGAAACGCAGAAATTCCTGCTTCGCAATTTCTTGCTGTTGTTCAGGAGGGAGAGATTGCATAGCGGCAATTGCACGATCAGCGGCTTCGAGCCTGGCTTCTTCGGTTTCTGCATTGGTGATAGCTTCGAGTTCCTCAAGTGCTTTCTGTTTCATTTCGATCTCCTTGTGCAGGTTGGTTACTGCGACAATCAGAGCTTTTGCTTGACTGCCATAGATTTTGGATAATTCGTTGAGGTCGTCAATGACGACCTCTGGAAGCCTTACGTTAAGTTGCTTGGTGGTCATTCTTCCACCGTTGCCCATCTGGGGTCGTCATCTGCCCATACTGCATCAGCAGGTGCTTGATGAGCATTGTCGCCATCGTAGACGGGGTAAAACTTGGGCTGACCGAGGGCTTCGCAAATCGCAGCAACAATCTGGCGTTTGTCTTCGGCTTTCAGGGCGTAATGTACTCCGTGCATACCAGCCATTTTATTGAGCCAGTAATCAAAACCTTCGACGGCGACTTTCGAAACAAACCCGTCGTCTTTGTGGGACACTCCGTAACCTTTGATCTTTCCGTTTTCGATTGCGGTCTGGATTGTGCTTACGGTCTTTTCGGCACAATCTGCTATTTTTCCTGCGGTAACTCCAGTCTCTTTCGAGCGCATGTTGTATTCAGAGTTTTTCGCAATCGCCATTACTGTGGTTGTTAGATTGGTTGTCATTTGGTTATCTCCTTGTTTGATGTTGTTAGTATAGCACCTACGCTATACATTGTCAAGGGTTTAGAGACACCAATTTTCGACCAATTTCAGACCGCGAGACAAGGCGCATAACGGCGAGCGTTAGGCGCATGGGGCAAAACCGACTGTCCATAAAAACCGCCAGCCTGCCCCATGTCACCTGCACGCATTGTTAGCCCGCACTTCAAGGGTGCGTTTGTAGATAAATGCTCCACACCCCTTACACTTTTGCTTACCATGCCCGCCCCAGGACAAAGCCCAAAAGGTGCTTTGATAGCCGCACTCGCACTTCACGCGGTAGTATGTTTGTGTGGAACCATGACGAGAGAGCTTGGTAAATTGCGAGACAATTTCAGCGGACATGATTTCTCCAATGGTGCGGGGCTAACGGTTTGCGTAACCAGCGGCGGGATTGATGGAACACCACTGCCACGCAAGACCTCTATTTTTTCGCAGACTTCCCGCCGTCTGGTTCACGCTTTGTTAGCCGCTTCACGGCTTTCACATGCTCGATAGTTTCGGTCGCATTGGTCATCATGGCAGAGCAGAACATCTGAAATAACATACTTGCCTTTGCGCCGCGTTGACCTGCTTCATCATCTGTGATGATCTCATCTGCAAGCCATTTCCACGCTTCAACCATACCATCCCCCCACTCCGGGGGGAGGTAGATTTGATAAGATCGCTTAGGCATTGAGCACCTTCACCGAATATTCTTTGCCTTCGAAGTCGAGCAAATCGGCTTTACTTTTCATTGCGAAGAATGATTGATATGATGTCTTTTCTTCACCACGCTTGTTGAAAAGAGCAAAGCGAAGACCAGCTTCTTTGATTGCCACATCACCACGCATCCATTGCGCTTGATCGGTTCCAGAATTGATAACGAAGTTGTAACCAGCAACGAAGCCTACGCCGATACCATCTTCCAAATCTTCTGCGGTAACAAAGTGTGCTTTTGAGTTCGTGTTCTTTTCGACCTTTTGGATCATTTCCGCTTGTGCTTGTTTTGCGCTTGTGTTCATTGTTTTATCTCCTTGTTTCCAAACTGTGTATATAGTTTACTACTGTGTATACAGTTTGTCAAGGGTAAAAAGTGAACTCGTTTCGCGGGACTGGCGGCTAACTATGACTTAAGCGGAATGTACATCAAAATTTTAATTTTTGATAGATAGTCCGCTTTTTAGTGACGACGATATCCGGCAAAATTTCTGCCATTTTTTGCTCGACCAGGATTTTTACAGCATCGGTCAGATTCATTTTGAATAATGCATCCTCGTTGAGTCTATCTGCTAACAATTCAATATAGACCCGATAGTCTGTTAAATCAGGTCGGAATTTCAGGCCCATAATTACCTCCTCGTTTTCGGATCCCGGTGTAGCGGGCAGTAGATCATGCGGGGGTGAGTAGGGATAAAGTGGATCATACACGGCGGGTAATGGCAGTTGACGCTCTCCCCCACTAAGAGCGCCCCCGGCTGCACGGTTCCGGGCCGCGCGTGGATCAGGACCGGCTCGGTATCCGCAATCGCTGCCGGTATGCCGTCGATCGTAGCGGCCAGGATTTCGACCGCGCGGGCGAAGCGCTTTGATGGCGTTTTTGTTCCGACTGCTACGGCCTGGATATAGTCCTCTTTCCAGGCTGGCTCTTTCCTGGCGACTTTGGACAGCCGCGCGGCCACGTCCCGGTAGAGATCGGTCTTGCCGTGGTGTCCGTTTGCATAGATCTCGAGCAGATCAGATAAAGTCTGTTGAGTGGATATTGTAATTTGCGCACTTTTTCCCATAGATGCCCACAGGAAGGCCTCGAGGGAATTAGCCTTGCGGTATGTCGTTTTCGTCATTTTCTACGCTCCTGGAAATTCGTAGGATGGTTGTAGGATATTTTTAAGGCTTGTTGTGAAAGTCATGTGCGCCCTTTGACTTTTTTTTAAAATTCGAGCTGCACAAAAGGCCTTTTTGCCTGGGCAGGGATCTTGCCTCGCAAGAAGAATCGATCCAGCACCATGTCCTTTTCCGGTTTGCCGGGATCGGGCCGGTGTGGCATGTAAGCGCATACCGTCTTCCACTCCAGGTGGCTCGGATATGTCCGCAGTCGCCACAATGTCAGGACATACTCATCCCCGGACCGGCGCAAGTTGATCGTCAGGCCGCCTTTCAGCTCGACCTTGACCATATTTGGATAAGCAGCCTCCGCATCGTCTACCAGTGTTTGCAAGATTTTTTCGAGTAAGGGTTTTTTCTGAGCCATTTGGTCACTATCCTTCCTGCGCACCTCGCCATACTCTGCGCTCACAACGCCGCAAAACTCCAGCTCGTTGATCAGCATAAACTCGAACGCCACCGCAATCGGCATCCGGATCGTCTGACCAGGGATCACCTGCAGGCTGGCCGCGAGATCGCGCGCTCTTGGACCGTGCCCGTTGCCGCTCATCCGCTCACCACGAACTCGACCGACATGCCCCCTAGCAGCCGCACAAACGTGGTCGTCATCCGTTGGGCCAACCAGTCCCGCGCATAAGAGTTTCGCACTGCGACGAACAGACACCGGTCAACCACTCGCACCGGGTACGTATCCCGCAACCATGTGTCGTACGATGCCTTCGGCATGTCCGCGCGCATCTGGTCCAGGATCGCGGTCCAAATCTGGATGACCTGGTCCGTGATGGTGTCATCCGGCTCGAGCGGGCCTGGCTCATCCTCCGGCGTCCAGGTGCAGTTTTCCTGGTGCGCTTCGAAATCTGCCAGGCTCTCAAAATCGGCCTGGCACCGGTCGCACGTTTTGCGCTTTACGCCGATCTCGACCAGGTAGTCATCCGGAAGGTAATCTTCCGGACCGGCGTGCAAAAATTTAGATTTGGGTTTCTCGCTGGCGTTAGTCCAGCTTTTCAGCCGGCTGTACACCAGCCCAGCGGGTGCGTTCAGCAGGCCCTTCTGGCCCAGGAAATACGCCTGGTTGAGCCAGCCCCGGACGATTGGCGGTGGAATCGTGTCCAAATCCAACCCGCGCGCCAAAACGCCAGGCTCCCCGAAAAGCATCGAGCTGGCCGCAAGCATTCGCCTGTTTTCAGCAGCCCATCCGGTTTTGTCTTCGTCTCCGCCGCTTAAGTCAAGATCAGAAGAAGAAGAAGTTGAATTTAAAATTTCTCCTCCTTCTTCTTCTTGATTTAAAGACTGAGTCTTAAGACTAGTCTTAAGAACTTCACTAAACTTAACAATTTCGGGTATTTGAGTCGGAGAATTTCCGACTCGGGCAAGATCCAAGTCCAAAACTTGCCCATTCTCAAGGTCAAAAGGTCGCTCTGCGACCTTTTCGTTTTCTGGATCACCCCCGGTCTCGTTTTCAAAAGGTCGCAGAGCGACCTTTTCGAGCTCCAAAGGCCCATTCTCAAGGTCAAAAGGTCGCTCTGCGACCTTTTCGTTTTCTGGATCACCCCCGGTCTCGTTTTCAAAAGGTCGCTCTGCGACCTTTTCGCCTGGCACCAACATGGTGAGCGGAAGCTGGAAAGTCTTCTCCGTATTCAGCCGCCACCCTCCGGTAACCCGGATCGCAAATTGACGCTCCGGATTGGTCAGCCAGTTCAGCGCCTCGGTGACCGAATTCGAACTTGTTCTGTCCGGCAAGTGCTCAATCAACCACTTGCGGGTAACTGGTGTAACCCCCTCCTTTTCGGCGATGGCCAACAACATACAAACTGCCAGCGCTTTAAATCCCATAAACCGAACCATATCGTGTGAAAACTGCATGGTGTTTGTCATGACGCTCCTTGTCTTGGTGAAATCTTGTTTCAGGTCCTGGCCGCCGGTATGCACAAGAACTGACTCCACTGTGGTGAAATCTTGTTCCTGGCCATGCGGACCTGGGCAAACAAGATATCTTGTGCAGCCAGGCGAGCTCGCCGGCGCACCCCGGCCCGCTGCGCTCGTCGGGGCGGGCGCTGCACACTCCGGGGCGGGCAAGAATCACTTATGTCCATTGACCGAAAATCTCTCCAACTGCAGAGACTTCAAAACGTTCTGGTCCACGTGGTCGCCGCGCAGCAGCGCATCGATGGCGCGCAGCTCGTCTTTGGCCCGGTTGTATTCGCGGTCGTGTTCTTCCATCCGGTCATTGACCTTCGCTCGGATTTTCCCAATCGAACCCCGCTCCGTCTCCAATAGCGCCAGATGGTCCGTGACCTGTTTGGGCAGATTCTTGCCGATGTATTTGCGCCCGGAACCGGAACCAAGGTTAAAAGCGAACCAGTAGGGACCATGCCCTTCCCCACCATTCGCGCACCTGCAATCCGGTTTCCCGCATGTGTTGAATAGCTGGCGGTAGAGCACGCCATTGACGGTGATATCGTTGTTCATGTGGGACTCCTTTACTTGCACAAATATCGCGCGTTCACCCAGCCTTGTACCGGCTGTGTGATCAGGACCCAGCGCCCGGAAGCATGCACTTCCTCGGCGCCGGAAATCGATACTGCCCTGCCCTCCTCCAGGATCGCAATGGACCTGCACCCCGTGCCCGCGCAGGCGCGCACGTTGACCGTTCCACGCTCGACCCCGGTACAGATGGACCATTCAGGTAAGACAGTGACCCCGCCCTGGTTCATTGGCGGGGTGACCACCAAAAAAGACATTGGATCATCTGGAAATATCACCGGCTCGGACCGGCTCGCAGGTGTAACAGTGGCCGCGCTGGTGGATGTAGTCTCGGCAGTCGAGGTAGGCGTCAATCTGGCAGACTGCAGACATGCTAACATCCAGATAGGCAAGAGCAAAAGGAACCAGATTATTTTTCGGTGCATAGTGCCTCCTATTGTTTTTGAACTTTGGAGGGCGGCCACGGAACCGCCCTCCTTGGGGTGTTGCGTTACGCCTCATGAGGCGTAACAAGAGACTCGTTTTTCTTGCGTTCGCGATACTCGGCCTGCCGGTGCGCATGGTTGCAGTAGTAACGCTGCCCGAGTCTGCCGGGGTAGATCACCCGACCGCATTTGCGGTACTCGCATCGGCGGGGCTCGTCGTCGGCTGCTGCGGCATGCTCTCCGGCAGCTTGAACGGTCCGGTCGAGTGGATCTTCGCCGGTTGCCCGTCTGCGTTCAGAATGTGTTCGCACGGCTCCGGGTTGGTCCACGGCTGACCCTCGTAAAAGCATTGGCAGCAGAATATCTTGCGCCGGCTGCCGTCCTCCGCCACGGTCCAGACTGCGCCGGGATTCTCCTGGGTGGGGATGCCGTCCGGCCCCGCGACCGTAGGACGGGGTTGCTTCGCTCCCGGCCGGAAGGGATTCCGGATGCGCTTGATCCGGTCGAAAAAACCGGCCGGGATCGCGGCCTCCTTGGTCTCGGCGGGCGGCTGCTGGCTTCTGGATCCCGGCCAGTTGGGGACGGACAGGCCGGAGTATTCGTTGTCGCCCAGGAGCTTCCCGGACATCTGGTAGACCTGCTCGGTCACTTCTGCCAGGACAGACGCGCGCAGAGTGGGGGACAGCTCGCCGATCATGCGCTGCCGCTCGGCAGGCGTGTTGAGTTGTTTCATGGCGGCGTCCGAGACCTCATCGACCAGATCGCGCGCTTTCGAAGCCATTTCCGCGGTGGGGTCGAACAATTTGAAGAAATAAACGGCGGCGATGTTGAGCCCGACCGCGGCCACGGATGCGATGACAAAGGTTTGCATTTCAGACCCGGTCATCTGAAGTAACTGGTTTTCGGCGCTGACCCGGACCGTGTCCGCGTAGACCAACACCAGTTCGGCGCACAGGTCCAGGATGCCCATAGCAAACGCGATTCCGCGTTGCTTGGCGCCCTCGGCGTAAGTGAGCAAGACGAACAGCCAGACCAGCGCGCCGATGCCGGTGGCTAGAAGGTACAGGTACCCCAGGATCTGCCGATCGGCGCTCATGGTGTTCTGGACGAAAGCCAGCGTGCGGGAAGCTGCGTACAGCAGCAGGCCTGCGCCCAGGCCGTAGAATGCGAGTTGCGCGAGAAATTTGGTTCTTCGGTTCATGTGGAGGACTCCTTTTTCTAAAATCTAAAATATGATTGATAGGCCATATAGACCCAGGCAACATAAGACGATCAGGATATGTGCCATAGTGACGTGACCAGGCATAATCCTGGGCGATGGATATGGACTGCTGCGGGAGGTGCTCGCGTATATAGTTGCTCGTTCATGTTAGGGACTCCATTTTTTGAGTAGTGATCAGGTTGAACAGGGGTACAGGGACCGGCTTACGCTGGGAGCCGGGACTCCCAGCGAGCACAATCAATTGAGCTTTGACCAGCTTTCGGTAATAGTAAAAAACTGTGTCGCTGCTCGGGATATTGGTCCGCCGCTTGACATAGCGGATAGTAGGGGGGACGCCGTACTCTGCGAAATGTGCTTGAATGGCTTCGAGCACGGCAATTTGGCGGGGGTTCATTTGTGGATTCATCTGCGCAAAAGGACTCCTTTCTTGGCGATGAAAGCTGGGATGGATCGACCTATTAGCCCATTTTTCACGAGCATATCGCGCGCTGCGCGCAGCACGCGCAGGCGGAGTTTGTTCGTGGGATCGACGCCCAAAAGCACGTTGTGGATCTCGTCCAGGTCATACGTCACTTCTCTGTAACCTGGTTGCTGGATCCGGGCGCGACCCTGGACGATCTGAATGTGATAATCCATGGCGGCGCTCTAGTCGATCTCGATCCGGTAGTAGCCGCTGCCCAGGTTTTCGCTGCGCTGGTTGCCCGGCTGCGAATTGTCATGGACCTGGCTGATGTGATTTCCGGCCTTGCCGTAGTCGTGGGTGACTGTGGCGGTCGCCTGGCCGGTGGGGTGCTCAACGGTGACTTTCTGGCCTTCGCTGAGCGGGGTTTGGGTGTAAATGTTGGCTTGTGCGCCCGATTCGGGCACAGTACGAGAATGGATTGAAGCCATGTGGAAGGGACTCCTTTTCCCGCCCAAAAGCGGCGGGATTTTCCCGCCATATTGACGGGACTAAAATAGGGTAAAATCTAGTCGCAGCCACTCGCCGGTCCTCCTGTGGAAGGGACTCCCCGGCGGGTGGCTGCGCGCTTGCGGGCTTGCCCGCCGGTCCTGTGGAAGAAGGGATCCCCGGTGGACAGCTGTGCGCTTATCCCGCCCGATTGCAGCGGGATTGGCCCGCCCTACTGCTGCGGCGGGCTTGTGTGCCGCGCCTCCCGGTACGCGGCCCTGTTATTATGATCAGGCTTGGGGGATATCCCGGCCTGGAATAACCATCAAAAAGTGCGCTCCTCATTCTTTCTCCTCGATCCCGATCCACATATTCCATGTAAGTAAACCGGAATAAGGTACGATCTTGATCTTGCCGACCGCTTCCATGCCATGTTCCATCATCGACGGGTGCACATAGCAGATCGTCGGAACCTGCATGTGCTTTTCCATATAGCGCTTGGCGAGCAGCTCCACCTTCTGGCGCAGCCCTCGTTTGGGGTCGTTATCGACCCACATCAAGCCTTTGATCATGATGCACTCTCCAATTGCATCCGCATAAACGCCCTATGCGTGTCGCCATTCCAGCCCGCTTGTCTGGTTGATCGTCCCGCGCCGATCCGTTCTCTTGGCGTGCTGTACGATCTGGTATGCCGGGGTCACGTTTTCCGTCAGATCCAGGGATAGGACCCGCGTAATCCCAAACGTGGCCGACAGCCCGACTTTTTTGAAAGCCTCTTGCAATCGTTTCGTGGCGCGTTGTGGATCGGCAGGCTTTCGCCCCTCGTCTGCGGGGTTATCGACCAGGATCCAGACCAGCTCGTCCCCGCTATACCAGCGGCCCGAGGCGGCCACGTCCGTTTTGCGTAGTTGGATCGCTTCCGTGATCCGGCGGTTGATCTCGTCATGGCCGTATGTGTCATTGAGCTCATGCAGGTAATCCAGGTCTGCGAAGACGATCCAGCAAGCGCGCTCGCGGATCTCGGGCCAAACGATCAACTCCAGGCCCTGTCTGGTCCAACAACCATAACTGGCATCGTGCGCCAATTTCCCGACCAGTTCGACCAATTCCTCTTTGGATAGATCGTCGAGCTTAGGCATCACGCACCTCCGGCAGGCTTCCGTCATAGGTCAGGAAGTCGAGCGCTTCGCTCAGGGCCAGTGCGCGGCTGAAATCCTGTTCGCTGCCCAGCGCCTGGTCCAACTCAGCCCTGGTAAAAACTTGCTCTGCGTAGCCGTCCTGGGACAAGCGCACCCGGTCGGCCCCCACACGCTGTAAATGGATGCAAAGTTGGTTCATGATCCCACCTTCCGTCGAAAACGAGAGATAAAAAATCCTGGCAGCATTCTAGGCGGCAACGCGCCGGTCCGGATATCGCGCAGGATGTTGAATAAATTTTTCATGACAGGAATTCCTTTCGAGTGTAAAATTAGGTGGCAGCCGCCCGTTGGTCTTCCTGGCAGGAATTCCCCAGCGGGTGGCTGCATTGCGATACCGCCAATGATTGGCGGGGATGTGCCACCGGCGAGAGGGTTCTCAGCGAAGGGATGCCCTCCCGTCCGGTGGCTCCAATCGCAATCTATGCGGTTGAATTCTCACAGGCGCGGGGGTGATCCGTTGCCTGAGATATCTTTTTGGAGGCAAAAATGGATCAGGATCAGCGAAACGTCCCCGACAGGGGAGTGGCCCCGACGAACCGGGACGGGCTATTGGGCGGGGTGGAAGAATTTTTAGCATCGCACGACTACAGCGACTCGACCAAAGACAATTACAAGCGCATCTTTGGCCGGATACTCGGCGAGCAGGACGAAACGCTCACAGCTTCCGGTCTGGTCGAACGGATCAAAACTCAGGTGGGATGGGGCAATAGCCAGCAGTGCGTGGCTGTGAACGCCTGTCGTAAGTTCCTGCGCTGGCGTTATGGGACTTCGCATCCCGCTTTAGGAGCGCGTATCAAAGTTGAAGACTCGAAACCGCAGCGCACCCTCATGCCCCAAAAAGCGTTGGAACTGTTGATGAGCTTCGACGCCTCGCAGCCGAAGGGTGCGCGCGACCTGGCGCTGGCTGCTTTGCTGCTGGATACCGGGCTGCGGGCCTCGGAGATCTGCCGCTTACAGCTCGCCGATTGCGACTTGGAGCAGAAGCTCCTGACGGTCCTGGTCAAGGGCGGCAAATGGGAGTTCGCCGTTTTCTCTGACCGCACCGCCGAATGGATCAGTGCTTGGGTCGCGGTTCGCATTGCGAACCCTGGCGTTGGGGCGTTGTTCGTCAATATAAAACAGGGTACACAACTCACGCGGGATGGACTAAAATGCCTGATGAGGGCCTGGGGTGCGGCGCTAGGCATTGCATTATCCCCCCACGATTTTCGCCGTTCGTATGCGACCATCGCGTCCATTTTCGGCGGGCCTACCCGTCTGGTGCAGCTGGGTGGCCGCTGGCATGATATAGCAATGGTTGAGCGCTATACTCGCGCTCTGCAATTGGATGCTGTCCGCCCCTACCTGCCGGTCGCCAATTTAATCAGATAATTATCCTTGGGTGGGGCTTCCCCGCATCAAGTGATCTGCGGGGCTTTAACCCACATCGCACACTTATGGGGATGAAAAAAAAAACATAAGGCTTAGATGTGGGTTCGATTCCCGCCCGGGGCACTAAGCTAAGTTGTTAAGGTGCCGTTGTCACCTTCGACCTGGCTTTTAGGAGCGGTCCCGCTGGTATCGGGGCCGCTTCGCATTTGGGAGTCAGGCCAAAACAGAAAAGCGCCAGCGTGTTCGTAACACGCAGACGCTCAGAACACTATTCTTTTTCTTCCTTTTCCGGTTCTTCCGGAGTGACCCCGCCCTGGTTCATTGGCGGGGTGACGATCCGGCGTTTCTGGAAAGCTTCGACTGCTGCACGGGGAATGCGGAAGCCTGAATTTTTGCGGGTTGGATCGCTCTTGATCGTTCCTGGAAAATGACCCCGATTGACCATTCTGGTAACCGTAGCATCGGATACGTCCAATATTTCTGCAACTTGCTGAGTGTTCAGGTAGATGCCATTTTCTTTCATAACTCATATATTACATACAACTTGTACAAGAGTCAAGAGGCGAACCTTAAAAAATCCGCCAGATTAAGTAAATTTTAAGACACCTTACAAAATTGCAAGGTTTTCCAGGCTTCGCACTGCGAAGGTTTCACCACCTATGAGCCCCCGATTGGAACAATAAAATTCTTGACACGTATGTTCTACGGTGCTATATTTCGCGGTGGCGGGGATCGGGGTGCCCCCCTCACCCAGTGAACCGCCACTTTATTGGTACTTTCCCTTGGAGACCCTTTTTATAAGGCCCTGGTCGGTGCGCGCGCTGGCCGGGGCCGCTGATTTTATATGTTAGAATCGCGCCATCCTAAATTTGATACCTTTTATGACTTAGGGGGCTGGTCCGGTGTGCAGGCGCGTGGCCAGGGGTGGGGGAGGCCCAAGAGGAGTGCAGGGAAGCGCCATATCCCATGTGTAAAGCTGCATGGCCAGGTCTAGTGATCGGTCGCCCGCTGTCGAAAGATGGTGGGCGACTTAGTTTTATTTCCAAATCTTGTTCAAAAATCCAATCTTGTGCAAGACAAGACGCTGTTTAGACACAAGCGTGTAACCAATAGGGCTTGGTCTCCGAGCGTTCCCGCGTTCCGCGCCGCTCCCCACGCCCCTGCCTGCCCCCACCAGCCCCAAACGCGGGGACGAGCCCGGGATGGGGGAGACGTGACATAGTGACTACGCGACTCACAGGGCAGGCTCCGCCATCCGGACCGTACCGCCGGATCCGGCTGGCGGCCGCAGGCCTGCACCGTCGTAAATCGCGATACTGAAGAAAATCTTGTGCGCTGAGCAGCTGCTCCGGAAGCACAAGATCAGCCATTCATCCAGGCCCGTGAGAGCCGCACGATATCCCAGGCCTGGAGGTATGCCAGCGCCGCGAACCCCATTTTCCGCGCCTCCTGGACTGAAAGGCTGATCGACACATCCGCTTCCGCTTCGCCCACCGGCTTGACCGCCCCCTCGCCGATCTTCTCGCCCGGACCGTTGCGGAGTTCGAACCAGACCTTGCCGTCCTTCGTGTTGATCTTCAGCACGCGGCTGATCACCATGCTGTTACCCCGCGCGATCCCGCCCTTGTAGTCGATAATATCGACTGGCTTGCCCCAGGCCAAATCCGCCATAATCAAGCGCGCGTCGTCCACGTCCAGGAAGTGGTAGGCGCTGGCCTTCATCCCCTGGCCACGGTCGAACTCGCCGGCAAAGACCCGGATCTTCGGGCTGGCGAGCGTCAGCGAATCCTCCAGGTGGAGGAAACGCGAACGGATCAGGTGGCTATAAATGCGGGGCCTGATCAGGGCAGGGGGTGGTGCGTCAGTAGTACGTGTGGACATGGCCCAAATATACTCCTTTTATTTAAGCACCTCCACTTCCCGGATGGCCTTTTCATAAGCCATGGCGTGGTCGAGCCCGTAACGTTCCCACAACCACCGGTAGGCAAGCTCTTGCCACCAAATGGGAGCTCGCGTGACGATCACATGATACGCCGCCAGTTTCAGCATCTCCTCCAGCAGTTCGAACCGTGCGGCGCCCTGGTCTTCATGGCGGACAAGGGTCCACTCCTCCGGGTTCGATATTTCCAGGGTCCGGCTGGCGATCACTCGTTTCCCGTGGTCGGTCTCGATCACGACATACCCCGTCCCCGAACCGTTGTTTTGGAGGATGTCGCCGATCTGCAAACGCTCGAAATCAGTTTTTTTCATGACATTTTCTCCTATTTTTCTTTTGCCTGGTGGCCAGGCAGCTCCGGCAATGGACCGGTGCGAGCCTTCAGGTCCTGGATGGTCTTTTCCCGGTCCTTGATGACCCGCTGGTAACTATCCACGACCTGCATCAGGGCCTGCTGCTGGGCAACCAGCGCGTTCGAGATCTCAACCTGGCGGTCTTTGTCTTGTAAGGTCTTCAGGTGGTTGGTCAGGGTGGTGATCTGCGCATCGCGGTCCGCCAGGCGCTCGGCCAGGGTTAACAGGCTGCGCTCGGCCTCGGTGTTGGCCTTTTCGAGAATCACGATCTGCTCGTACAGCTGACGATTACGGTCCTGGAGGCTCTCCTGCGTGGACATGAATTTGGCGATGGCATCGGCGAACGTCTCGGCCTCCTGGGCCTCGTTGACGTCCCGGCGCGATTCGATCTCCCCGGTCTCAGCGCGCAGTTTTCGACGGGTCAGCAGGTTGGTCACCAATGCGGAAATCGCCCCGGAAGACAGGACCGCGATCAGGATCGGGACGATAAATTCACTCATATTTTGATCACCCTGCGCAGGAATATTTCCAGCAGGATCGGGTCGAACAGGCGCGCTTCTTTCTCCATCAGCCGGACAGCTTCCTCGACCGCCAGCGCCTGCCTGTACGAGCGCGGGCTGGTCATCGCATCGAACGTGTCCGCGATGCGGATGATCCGGGCCTCGAGACAGATATTTTCGCCGCGCAACCCGCTCGGGTAGCCGGTGCCGTCATAGGATTCATGGTGCTGGAGGATGGCGCACTCGATCACGTCCCCCAGCCCGAGCGGCTTGATCAACTCGTACCCGATCTTCGAATGCCGGTGGATGGTCTCGAAATCTCCCCGGGTCAATTTCCCGATCTTGTTCAGAATATATTCCGGCAACAAGATCTTGCCCATGTCGTGCAGCTCCGCCGCGCAGCGCAGCAGCTCCATGGTTTTTTTAGGATACCCGCTGGCCTGGGCCAGCTCAACCGTGAGCACCGCCGTATTGGAGGCGTGCCCATCCGCATACGGGTCATGGAATTTGGCGACCTGCGACACAAATGTAACGATTGTCTTCGTCGCAAGGATGATGTTCTCGTCGTCCATCATGGCTCAATTCAGCCTGTACGCCCGCTGCATGGCCCGCTCGTCCGCGCTCTCCCGGTCCAACCCGTAGCGCTCCGAGAGCCAGCGGTAGCCGGTCTCGCTCAAATGCGGGATGTCGAAAGCGATGGCCTTATACGAGATCTCGTCCATAAATGCCAGGGACAAGGCGAGCAGCTCACGGTCAGTCCTGGCTCGGCGCGGGAACGGGGTCCACATCTTTAGTTCCTTCTCGGCCACACGAAACACAAAACCAGGCCCATCATCACCAAGGTGATTGGAGCTATACAGCATGCGAGGGTTGTAAGGGCAATTTGATCGATCATTTTCATCTCTCACCTTTAGGGAACTATCTCCGAAATTTTGATGGACGAATACAAGGTGCCGCCAAAAAAACGACCACCTGACTGCCCATTGCGGGTCACCGTAATCGCGCCGTTTGGCGTGCCTGCCCGAACTTTGAACGTGGTGGCCGAGGTGGTGCCAGCCGTCATTTTGAATTTCAGATGGATGGGAGCGCCTGCCGTTGCAATCTGGTTGTAGAATGACGTCGTTGCCAATGCGCCTGCGGTCGTGTCCTGGAACAGAGCCACGGTGAGCCATTGTGCGGAACTGCCGGTCAAAAATATATCCACATCGATATGCAATTCATGAGCAGCATTCGTTGGCGTGATCGCCTGCGTGAGAAATTCCGTGCCTTCTGTGTTTTGTGGGATCGTATCATCCAATGGGATCGCAGTCGTCCCGGTGGCAACCGCGCCGGTCTGATTTCCAACTACCTGTATAACTACGCCGCTGCCACCAGGAGCGTGCGTATCAATCATGTCCTTGACATCGTCGGGAGAGAACGCCCTCAGCGCCGTCTCGGTCCCGGCTGTTTTTTCGCCTGCCGAAACCTGCGCAATGTCATCGATATTCCCGCCCGTTTGCCGCCCCACCACCGTCGCCTCACCGACAGTGAGAGCCGCGGGAGTATCATCGCTAGTTGCCGCCAGGATCGTGTTGGCGTCGAACAAAGATTTCAGAATATAGAGCCCATCAAAGTACGTTTTGAGAGTCGCCTTGACATTGGCCCAGGTGACGCCCTTTATAATGGCATCGACGGCATCCCAAAAAGAAAACTGGTCCGCATCTAGCGGAGTATCAGCCGTTGCGGTATTCGGGTCGTTGGTCAGCGCAAAAATGCCTGATTTATTCTGGAAACTCTGCACACGATCCGCGCTGACCGCAGCCGTGTCCAGCGAGACAACCGCGCCCCCGCCAGGTTTCGCGATGAAAACCACGCCATTGCCCCCACCACCGACGCCCGGATATAACCCAACGTTGCCGCCATCGCCGGAGGTCGAATTCCCGCCGCGCAAGTCGAACGAACCGGCATCATTCGCGTCACCATCTCCGCCTCGCAAACTCATCAGCCCGCCCGCAGTACCAGAACCAGCTTTGACAATCAGGTCTTTGCCCTGTCCGCCCGTCTCTACCCCCGCCTCGACGGTGATCACCTCATTGACATCTTCGGAATACGTCAGGTCCGCACCCTCGACAGAAGTCCCAGAGCGAAACAAAAATTCACCATCACCGACCGCCCCCATCGTCAAATCAGTGGGCCCGGATGTCTCGGCCAGACCGTCAGCCAAATCAGCCTGGTTGACAATCCCATCGTCGTCAGAATCATAGACCACTTTGGTCATGTCCCCCGAGCCCGCCGCATGGCTGTGCAGAGTTGTTGATCCACCATCAGTAAGGTCAGTGGCGTTGGCGTCTGAGATATTGTTGACTTCCGCTCCTGTTTCGATGCCGTCGAGCTTGGTCTTATCTCCGGTCACGAAGCTGGCTGCTTCGCTGGCCAGAAAGACCGGATCGCTTTCCGCTCCTCCTCCGCCGAGCAGATCCCAGTATGTAATGTCCGGTGGCTCCTGGTTGGTATTATCTGCGATGCAAATATAAGTAGCCCCACCATCTGTCACTACGTCGTTGATCACGTATGCTGTCCCGCTGTTCCACGCGTCCCGGTAGGTCATGTTGCCGATGGTGTCGCCTGCATTGATGCCGGTCACCACGACGATTGTTTTGACGCCGATGATCTGCAAACGCGAGCCGGTAACCAGTAGATCTGTGGGGTTGTTGTCTGTCCTTATGGCGATGCGATTGATCGCCGCGGTCGATTCCCAATTTACGGAATAGACGCCGTTGGCTCCTGTCGAGGAGTGTCGCAGAGACCAGACACAGGTGATTTGCTTGCGTTTGTTTCCGGTGTAGTTCTGGATCGTGATTGTAAATTCACAAAAGTCATCTGCTCCCGCGTTGGCGCCGGTGATGGCTGCAATGGACGGAATGTCCGAAGCTGCCCCGCCTACCGTTGCGCCGACGACGTTCTGCTGGTTTGCATGGTAATTTGTGACTGTGGTGTCATTGTTGAGGATGATATACATGCCGTCAATGGTCACGGCTGAGTTGGACCGTATCCGCCCGCGCAATATCAAATGGTCATAGGTCTGGTCCAAACTTGAAACATCGAAGCTGCCATTGCTGGCGAGCGTTTCATCATGTAGAACTTGCTCTGCGTATATGGTCTTTTTATCGACGGTCGCCTCCCCGCTTGCCAGGATGGTCGCCCAGGCTGCGTCTTTGCGTCCATAGGTTGATCCGTCACTCGGTGCATCGGTGAGGTATCCAGAGCCTTCCACTCCATCCAGCTTGTCTGCGTCCAGCCCGCTGCCCGCACCGTCCACGGCCAGGATAGCGGTTAGCAGGTTGGATGCCGTCAAGTAAATAGCGTCGAAATAAGTTTTAAGTGTGGCCTTGATATTTGACCACGTGACCTTCTTCAGCAGGTTGGCAGACCACGCTCCGAATTCATCCGTGTCTGCCGGTGCGGTCATGGCTGTGCCAGTGTGGATCGCTCCGGCTAGCTTTTCCCTGGTGTATTCGACATCGAACAGGGTGATGCGTTTCTCGCCGGCAGAGCTGTGCAGCAGGTTATATCCCAGCGATCCGGAGTTATCTGCCCATGTCCCATCCACGGTCCGAAACCAGACGGACGTGGTGGAAGCCTGAAAATAAACCCGTCCACGCAGGCTGTCTATTGCCTCCGCAAAAGTGGCGAAGGATGGCAGGGTCAGACGCAGCTCTCCGACCGTGTTGTTGTAGCCTATCTCTCCGCTGAAGGTTACTCCATCCAGGCTCAGCTCAAAGTTGTAGTAATCCCCGTTGAACGGTGGTAAAGACGTGTGCATGTGGAACGGTCCGCCAGTCGCTTCGATGGCGTACCATTCCCCGATAGTGAGGCCGGTGATTTCTACGCCGGTCGCGCTTGTTCCAGCAACCGATCCGGTTGCAATTTGAGAATAATTATCCGGAATATATTTCAGGTCGTCGTCGGTGGTGATGTTTCCGCCTGCATCTGTGATCACAACCCGCTGTGGATCATGCCCCGCGACATGCACTACATCGCCGGTCTGCGGAGGATAGGATTCCGGAATCTGATTGATGACCAGCGTCGATGTGGCGCGTTGGCCCGCGTTCTGCTTGGACAAAAGCCGGCGGATGATGTTGCGCAGCTCATTCGGGTCCGTATTGTTCAGGATGTCGTCGGCTCTCATAAAATCCCTCTCAACGTCATCCGGACCGTGTCCTGCAGCTCGTTATAGGCCATCGCCAGAATCCGCACGCTGCCACGCCAGCCACGCACGCCGCCGGGGAGATACACATCGGCAGCATGCGCCAGCAGCCGGTTGCCCAGGCGCAGGTTGGCAAAGGTCTCGCCGACGTTCATCGCATCGACGGTCAGGTCCAAAAAAGGACGCTTGTAGCTGTCCAGATAGGCCTGTGCATACTGGGTCAGCGTCGAGAGCTCGGTCACATTGCGGAATTGCACCACCTCGCTCCTGGTCCGGAAGATATCCTGTGAATCTTGATCCTCCAATACATTGGTCTGCAGCTGCGCTTCTTCCGTGGATTGGCCGCTCACCCCGATGACCCTGTTTTTGATCGAGCCGTTCACGTTCGCATCGATCACCGTCATGTTCGGGTTGGGATGACCATCGTGCAGCATAAAACCGGTATCCGCGCCCAGGCCCGGGCCTACGTCCGCGTATAGATAGAGCTGTCGGCGGGAGTTGAGCTCCGGGCGCAGGATCAGCTCTTGCCCGGACTCCTCCAATAGTTTGATCGCCTGGTCCCAAAGATTGCCCTGCTCGATTGCTTTGGCGAATGATGTCTGGATATCGCCGGAGTTGCCCGGGCTGAGAAAAGTCATCTCCTGCTCGTTCACAATGCGAATCATCTCCTTGATGACATCGGATATGGGCCCGTTGATCGACGTCGTGCGCTCGGCGGCGCGCAACGCAAACAGGTACTCGGCATTGTAAAGGGTGATCTCCACCGGCAGCGTGGCGCGCCAGGGCGTGTCGATCACACCCACCCAGGCGGGCAGCGGCGGGCGCTCGACCAGCACCATCCGGCCCAGCTGCAGCCAGGGCTGTACCGCAACATCATCGGGGATGGTGACCGTCGTCTCCCCTCCGTCGCTTACGCCCGGGTTGCCCAGCAGGATCCAGCCGCGGTTGCAGCTGGCTGTGAACTCTCCCACCGCGACATTATCCAGGCCAAAGACCACGATGCGGCTCACAGACGTCTCTTGTACCAGCTCAAGACCACCGACAGCTCGCCCAGGTCCGCGCCGCTGATGCGGATGCTGTTGGATGCGCCGCCGGTCAGACGCAAAGCGGGAGAGCGGGCCAGGTCGTTGCTGGCCACTGCCCCGTACGCGTTGAAACCGGCATAGGTTGCGACCCGGCTTTCCCCGTCCAGGCTGAAAGTCTCGCCTAGTAACATCATGAAATCCAATGTGACCGCGTCGCCGGTGGTCAGATTCTCGATGGTCAGCGCCAATGGATAATTTCCTGCCTCTCCCAGGAGTGCGCCGGTGGGGATGTTCGACGAGTCGAAATTCGCGGTGCAGGTCAGCATTTCGAAGATCGCATACGCGTTCGCTGCGCCGGCAAACCCGTAGGCCAACTCGAACCATAGATAAGGCGCAGCGGGTGATACAGACACGCCGTTATGGGTCCAGGCTGTCCAGGTGTCCGGGCTGCCTGGCGTCGACTCGCTCCACAGCGTGGTATCGACAAAATCGAATTGGCCGCTGCGGAAATCAGTGTATGTGGGCCAGCTGGTAGTGTTGCGGTACGATTCGCCAGTCACCGAGACGGACGTGACCTTCGCAGCGCGATAGAGTTTAGCGCTGAGAATGGGAGTGACATTTTGCCAAATGGATCCTACCTGGTAAGAGGCAACCTTCAGCCCGATGGCCGGATCGCCCGAGGCGGCATCGCGCTTGATATAAAAGATTTTGCTGACAGGTCCCGCGTTCCATATGCGGAATTGCAGCGCCGGGGTGCGGTTGGGATGGTCAGGATCGTAGAAATCTGCGGACGCATCCCAGATCCAGGAGGTATTGCTCGACAAGGACATGTTGATCAGCGGTTTGGTGTCATCGTAATTGGCATCACTCGTGGCCGGTGCGGCCACCGTTGAATTGCCATAGCGCATGAGCAATGGGTACTGGATGTACAGAAATGCATCGCCAGCAATGTGAGCCTGCTGCGCCGTCCCAAACAGGCCGCGCTGGGAGATGGTCAGTTTGCAATTGACGGGATCCGTGTCAGTGTAGGCGAACCACTCTGTGCCGTGGTAGATGATCCCCGCCTTGGGCATCTCGCCAATCTGTCTGGCGCTGTCTTCGCTCACGGCGAACTGTAGCTCGGTCACCGTGGCGGAATCGGAGATTCCGGTGGCCAGCACCAGCGAGAAACCCTTGGAAAGATTGAGATTGATCCACACATTGGTCGTGGCGTCATTCGGGTCGGCTATCCAGCGCTTGATCTCCTGCCCGGTGTTGAGATCGATAATCCGCAGGTCGTCGCAGTCGGCCTGCATCTTGCCCGCGGCCACCAGTGTGGCAGTATTTAGGGTAATGCACCAGGGGATCAATCCATGCGCCAGGTTTGGCGTGTTCGGCAGGCGGTAGAGATTTTGATACAGGTACCCGCTGGCCGGGCCGGCCACTGCGGTGATGTCCACGCTGAGCAAGGTCTCGTCTTTCCCGTCGACGGAGATCACCTGCGTTTCCGTAGTGCCGGTCACGGTCCAGGGATCTTCGGTGTCCGCGGTCACTGCGCGCCAGGCAGACGTTCCGGTCTGTAGGATCGCGGTGAAGTACTGCCCATGCTCGGGATCCTGGATCAGGTTGATCGCCCTGCAGGAGAGTTGATAATTGATCCCGTCATCTCCGAACGTCACCACCAGATTCCCATCCGTGCCGCGCTTGAACCAGGTCTTCAGTTGCGCAATCAAGGCATAACGATTGCCGTAGTTCAGGACCTGGATGCTCAATACTTTATTCTGCACGGCGACCGTGTATACGCCCGCATCGATGGCATCGGCATTGGGCTGCTCGATGAAAACAGGGACCGCATCCGGAAGTCCATGCGGGTTGAGCAAGGTGGTGCGGTAATTGGATCCATCGTTTACGTTGTGGCCGTCGAAGGTCTGGACCGTGATGAGCATTTAGTACCTGCGCCCTTTCAGCCTGGCGCCCAGGCTGCCCGTCGGCGTGTCACCCCGTATGACCACCGGCGCGAAAAATTGGAATTGCTCATTTTGCGTCGAGACCGACCCGCCCGCGTTCACACCCGCCGGCGCAGGCGGGGCTAACTGCAATCCCTTCATCGCTGTCGCCAGGCTGCGTTGCGCTGCATCCAACCCTTGCAACCCTCCCAGCCCAATAGATTCGACCAAATTCTTCCCGATCGAGAGCCCCCATTGGCTCGGTGATGCAATACCGAGCAGGTCCTTGATGTAGCCCAAGAGCGCATTGAAATTCGCAATAATATTGTCGACCAGGCTCTGCCAGTGTTCGTTCCAGCCCTCCCTGATCCCTTCGATCAGGGTGCGCCCGATCTTGCCCCAATCCGCCTCGATAAATGCCCGGAAGATAGCCTCGATCACCTGTACCACGGCTTGCAGGAGCAGCGGCAGGTTCTCCAGGATCCCGCCTGCCAGGGTCAGGATCAGTTCCACTGTCGCCGGCAGCAGGATCGGCAGCGACTCGATCAGCGCATCCAGGATCGCGCGCACAATCTCCGGGATCGCCGGCAAGAGCACCGGCAGCGCAGCGATCAGCCCGTCCGCCAGGCCGAGGATGAGCTTTAGCGCCGCATCGATCAGCAGCGGGATATTTTTCACCAGCGTCTTTACGATCAGGACCACTGCCTCCACGATGGCAGGGATCAGGGTCGGCAGAGCGTCTGCCAGCCCGTTGGCCAGCGCAATGACCGCCAGGAGCGCCGCCTCGATCAGCATTGGCAGGTTCGCGACGATCACATTGACCAGCATCAGCAGGATCTGCACGCCCGCCTGGATCAGTTGCGGCAGCGCCTGCACGATGAAACCAATCAAGGCCGTCAGGATCTCGATCCCCGCGTTCAGCAGTTCCGGCAGCGCAGCCAGGATCGCGTCCAGGATCGAGCGTACGATGCCTAAGCCCGCCTGGAGCATTTGCGGCGCCTGCTGCGCCATGTCCGTCGCGATATCCGTCACTAACCCGGTCAGCCCTTCGGCGATCTGGCCGAAGTCACCGTCCGCGCCGCGCACGATATCGGTGAAGGTCTTGAGATATCCGCCCACCTGGTCGAACACGGCCTGGAAGCCTGGCAGGAACGCGGCTGACAGCGTGCCCAGGGTGCCCTTCAACCCGGCTTGCAAGCTGGCCAGCGTATCGTCGAAGGCTTCGAAGGCAGCCACGTCCTCCTCTGACATCACCGCGCCGACTTCGTGGGCCTCCCTGGCCAGCCGCTCCAGTTCATCCGATCCCGCCTTGATCAGCGGGTTGAGCTCCATCGCGCTCTTCCCGAAGATCTCCATCGCCAGCGCGTCGCGCTCGGTTTCGTTGGGGATCCGTCCCAGGGCCGCGATCACATCCTGGAAGATCGCTTCTGAATCGCGCAACTGGCCATTGGCGCCGGTCAGGTCCACGCCCAACTTCCGGTATGCGTCTGCCGCTGCGCCCAGCTCGCCCGTAAATTTCTGGCCCTGGGCAACCGCCTCTGCTTGTTTCCGGTTGAAATCTTCCTGCTGCTCGACCGCGCTCCCCACCGTGCGGATCATCCGCGCCAGGGACCCCGTGATCGTGTCGGAAGATGTGCCCACCTGGTCGCCCACATAAGACCATTCTTGCAGCGCCGTGGTGCTAATCCCGGTCTTGGCCGCAAGGTCTACCAGCTCGGCGGAGGCTGAAGCTGTCGAAAAGACCAGCGCGCCGATGGCAACCGTTACAGCCGCTACTGCCGCCACCAGCCCCAGGACCACGGTCACGGTCGCCTTTGCCACCGCGCCCACCCCACCCAGCACCGATTTCAGGCCTTCGAGCTTCCCGCCTGTTTCCTCGCTCTTCTCCCCCAGCTCCTCCACTTCTTCCCCGGCGTCATCCGATCCGCTACGCATCTCCTCCAGCGCGCTCTCGGTGTTGCCCAGCTCGTTCTCCATTTTGTTGAGCGTCTCGGTCTCGCGGTTTAGCTTGATCTCCAGGTCCTGCGCTGCGCGCGAAGTTTCTCCTTTCTCGGCCGTGATGCGCTCGTACTCGGCCCGTGTGGCCGCCACCTTTTGCTTCTGGATATCGAGTGAGCTGTTGAGCGTCTTGATGCGCAGCTCCAGTCCGCTCGCATCGCTCGCCCAGTCCCCCAGCGCCGCGGCAGATGCGCGAAACCCCGATTCCACGACGCGCAGCTCGCGGTTCAATGCAGCTGTGTTCGTCTTGAAATCGGTGGTATCCAGTCCTACTTTTCCGGAGAGTTTGTTATCGTCTGCCACAGGTCACCATTTTCACTAGCCCGGTCACAGCCAATCCACCTGGTCCGCGTAGACCTGTTTCCTGCCTCCTCCCGCTTTTTGCCCCGACTTCCAGCTCGGGAACCGGAACACGAACGGGATCAGGCTCTCGATGTCGGTTTCGTCGATCTCACGCAAACTCCAGTGGAACATGCTCACGAGCATATATTCCAGGTCGAGCACCCAGTTGCCGTCGTCGCCTACTTCGATTTCTTCGGTTTCACCTTCGGCGGCAGGTCGGTAGGGTTTGCCTTCACCAGCGCGCTCGCTCGCGCTACGATCCCTTGCAAAACGGCCAACATCTCGCCGACGTCGGCGCCGTTATCCAGGTCCTGCACGCTGAACTGATTCCCGAAGACGTCAACGATCAAACCTGCAATGGCATCCATATCGTCTTCGTCGACATCGTCCTTATCAATGGACTTCGTCAGCGTGATAGCCTTCTTCAGCACGCCCCAGGGAATCGTCGAGCGTGAGTATTCCTTGTTAACTTCATCGTTCGCCGTGTAGAGCGTCAGCCTAATGGGTGTTGGCGGCATGTTTCCTCTCTCCCCCCTTCCCAGCCAGGGAAGGGGGCTAAGGGGGTAGGTCAGTTACGCAGTTGTGAAATCGTATGCCGTGATCGCCAGCGCCTGGCCATAGATATCGCGCGCACCCGAGACCACGATCAGGTATTGTGTTAAAGCGTCCAGGTTCGAGGTTGGATTGATCGTCACGACCGTGTTGGCCGCGTTGATCGTGATTGCAGAAGCGATCACCGTGCCATCTACCTCTACCAGGGAGATGCCCGTCACACCCGTGCGCAGCGCATTGTTGAAGGTCAGGGTCGGCGAGACGCTCACTGCCACACCGGTCGCGGCATCAGCAGGTGAAGGCGTGCAGGTCAACGCGGATGGCGAGCCGGCCACCGGCACCTGGACGTCGTCGAACCAGGTCGTTGCGGAGAAGTTAGTGTCGCTCGTTTCCCCGACATTACGCTTGACAGAGTCGGTCACCGACCCGCTCAGCACGAATTGGTGGACCGTGCGCACCGCCGTGAACTTCATTTTCTGACTCTTTGGGTCGGGCGTGTCACTCTCCGAGGCTTGCTCCTCGCTCGGAGGGCCAAATTTGCCCTTCAGGAACCAGTAGTAACGATAAGCGCCGCCGCTTTTCTTGGCCCGGAAGCCGAGCGCAATATCGGGCGGCGTGCCGCCGTTGTCAAAAAACCGGCCTGTGGCGATATCGTACACACGGCCCGTGATCACCGCGTGCACGTCCAGCGGCAGGCCTGTGATCTCCACGTCGACTTCGGTCTCGCCCTCGCTATTCATCGCGTCGAACGGCTGGTTGTCCGCATACTGAGTCTTGGAATTGCTCTTCGGCGCCTGCGCGATGTTCATGGCCGGCGCAAAGACCGCGGGGGTCCCCGCTGCATACGCGGACGCATCGTCCTGCGACACCAACGCATAATAGATTTTGTCGACGCCCACGAAAGATTTATTGTTGACGGTCATAATTGTCTCCTTCTACAGGTTGAATAAAATCGTGTACTCGCGCGCCATGCCGTAATGGCCAGTCTCCTGGTCGTAGGGCAGTTCCCGGGCAGGCCCACGCTTGAAACCGGCTGCCTTCATGGCTGTGTCGGTATCGGGCAGGCTGAGCAGCCCGCCCGTGGAATAAATGCTGAGCTGCATGCGGATGAACTGCTCGGTTTCGCCGTTATCCGCGTGCTGGTCGGGCACGTCGCTGACCAGCGACCCGACGATGTATGTTGCCGGCAGCGGGTCGGCCAGGCTGGCCCGCTCGCTCGAAGCGGCATAGGGAATGCCGGTGAGCGTGTTCATCGCCGTTTTGGTGAGCGTGTAAGGGCTGGTCATCAGTCCACGAATCCCATTGCGCGCAAAACCTCGCGCTGCTTTGCGCGGACCTTGTTCTTCATACGGTCGAACGCCGCCCGGATGTATGACTGCGGCGGGTAGAACTTGCCCCCGCGCTGGTAGCCGTATTCCTGGGCGTTGCCGTAGCGGGCTGTTTCCGCGTCTGGCAGGGAGCCGCCTGCGAGCAAACCGACCTCCACAAAGGTGAAATTGCCGTCGCGCTGGGGATCGGTCCGCACCAGGTTATCCTGGAGGTTGCCGGTGTCTTTCGGGACCAGCACATCCATGTCGTCCCGCAGCAGATCCCCGCTTTCCGTGAGTGCATCAGCCACCGCCGCGTCGACGTCGATGCCGGCCTGAGTAATGGCCTCCAGGTACGCATCTAACCCGTCGAGTTTGAACTGCGAGCGCACGGCCATGTCTCATCCTGCCTGCACCATCAGTTGCACTTTGAGCTCGATGTACTCGCCGCGCTCCTGGATATTATCCAGTGATGTGATCTCGTAACGGTCGTCGCCTTTTTTCACCACGCAGGCCTCGTCCACGTCTGCCCGGTAGCGCAGCAGCACGGTTGCCGCCTTGCGGGCCTGCACGGCCTGGGCCTGCAGGGCCTCCGCGCCGTGGGCATTGGTCCATTTGACCAGCACCGTGGATATGGTGGTGTAGCTGGTGCGGTGTTCGAAGCCGCCGCTGTCCTGTGTGACCACCGGCCGCTCCAGCGTGACCGGTGTGCGCAGCTCGCCGGGATTGGTGAGACGGTTGCCGATCCTCATGGGGTCACGTCATCCCCTGGCGATTTCAGGATCACCACGTACAATTTCTCCGAAAGATCGCTCGCCGATGTCTGCTGGAGGCAGCCTTTTACCGAGATCTCGCTCTCGAAACTTGCCGACTGGGATCCGCTGACGCCATAGACTCCCACCAGGCTGATCACATCGTCGCCCAGGAGCGCGCCCGGCAGGGAGATCGATCCGGCGCCGTTCACGCCTGTGAATTGGTATTTGCGGTACTTTAGCGCCTCGGCTTCGAGCTGTGCCAGCGCGTTGAGCAGGCCGAAGGGCATCACGCCCTCGGCGCCCACCATCGCGGGATTTTCGTACCACTGCACCAGGAGCATCGTGGCCGCAGAAATGGCCCGCGCGTCCTTGGTCGTGTCCTGGGTCCAATCCCGGCCGGTCGCCGACTCCACGAACGCATCCACCTGCGGGAGCAGGTCGAGCATGCGCGCATCGGTGGTGGCCACGCGCAGGGCGTTGGCAGCTTGCTGGGCGGTCAGGATGTTGGCCATTGCCACGTTCTCCAATTGGAGGGACGGACGGGTTTCCCTGCCCGCCCCTGATATCTATTTCTTTTTCGTCCCGCCGCTCTTCGGCGGGGATGCCCCGCCGAAGAGCGGCGGGGATGGGGCTTTTTTGCCCTTCGCCTCGATATTTTCGATGGCTTTTATATGCGCGGGTTTTGGCTCTTCCGCGAGAGCGGGCTTTTTAACCTCTTCGACTTCGATCCGCTCGATCTCCACCCATCCAGCCTCCAGGTACTCCTGGAACTTCTTTTCCGGTACGTTCATCCGGCCTTTTTGTGGATGTTCCATCAGAGCGACAAAATACATGATGGCTCCTTCCTAGCCCAGCAAGAGCGCGATGTTCTCGCTCTTGACGGCTTTGACACCCCAGGCAATCGCAATTTCGTACGAAACCTGGCGGTACTGGCGGTAGACTGCCACCTGGAAGTTCAGGCCGCTGACCGGATCAGTGACAACGATCACGTCTTCCGCCGAATCGCCGCCTTCTGGCATTGCCGGCAGGCGCGCCACCAGGTGGATCGCATTCTGGTCGAAAACCATGTTGGGGGTGTATGCCGCGCCAACTGCCACCGGATCGTTATTGACCCAGGCCTTGCGTGTGCCAGGCGCGGCCAGCACCACATCGCCGTCGCCATCGCCGGCGAAGCCGGTGGCCACCACGTACTTGTTGGTGTCGCGAGCGGTCTTGGTGTTGGTCAGGATGTCGCCGGTCAGGAACGTGCCGGTACCGGTGTCCACATGGAAGGTCGTTGTATTCACGGCATAACCGGCGGTCAGATCCGCCAGGTAACCGGCAGCTGTGCCCGGTGTGTGCGCTGAGATCTTCCCGGACTCACGCCATTGGATGCCATGCAGGTCGAGCAGGATTCCAAGCGCGCGCATATCATCGCTGCCCGCTTCGTTGGCCTTGGTCAGCTGCGCCAGGGTGCGCATTGCTGCCCCTGCCGCCGTATCGATCACCCCACGCAGTTGAGTGGTGGGCGCGCCATTATCCTTCAGGATCTTCAAGATCTGTGCGCTTTCCGCCAGGTTGGTCCCAAAAGGCGTGGTCCCAGCCACGCCGTAAGCGCGCGAAGCGTATTTGTACAGTGCCGCCAGGTCCACCTCGATCTCGTTGGCCAGCGTGCGCATGGCCTGCTCGAATTGCTGTTGCAGCACGTCGGTATAGACCTGGTTACCGAGCGAGACCTGTTCCTCCCCATTCCAAGGGAAGGAAACGCTGCGTGATTTGGAGATGGTCATATCCCCGTAGGTGACCGTCTCCCCGGACGGGTTCGGGCCGGTCGCTGCCGGGGTGATATCGCTGGCTGCGCGCGTAGCTACAATTGGGTAGCGGACCACCTGGTCCTTGGCGGCTGCTTCCGCTTCCGAATTTCGGTAGACGGAGGGGATGAACCCGACCATCTCACGGCTGACCGTATTTATCGCGCTGTACAAGATCGCGATCAGGCCGGTGAGTGTGTTAGCCATTTTCTATTCCTCCTCGTCGGCATCGTCGACGACTTTGCCGCCCGATTTGATGAATGCCATCTTCTCTTTGGCAGTGAGCTTTTCGAAGGCGGCCCGGTCCATGACCTTGGCCTTTTCCTTCGACTCTTCTTTCGGCTTGGCAGCCGGGACGAATTTGCGCGCGATATCGGTGTTGACGGTTCCAGCCATCTCGTCATACAGCGATTTGATCGCATCCGCTTTGGCCTTGGCCGCGTCCCATTTTTCGCGCAGCGCAAGCGCCTCGTCCGTCTTGCCAGCCTCGAACAGCGCTTCGATTTCGAGCGCCACTTGCTGTGCGGCCTCATGCGCGGCCATCACAGCGTCATAAGCTGCTTTCAGTTCCATACGTTTACTCCTTTTCCTGCAAAAATAGGCTTACTTCGTCACGCAGGCGCTGCGCCGTGCGTTCGTTCTCAAGATCCGGCTCCGCTTGCTCTTCGGCCTGGCTGGCGGCCTCGCGCGATGCGGGCGGAACATTGAAAGATCCTTGGGCCCCCTGCCCTGCCAGTTGGGTATTCGAAACCAATAAACGGTTGATCGTCTCGTCCAAAGTCCCCACCCGGTCGGCCATCCCCAACTCCACGGCCCGCCTCGCGCCCACCATCCGTCCCTCTCCAAACCCCTCGCGCACGATGGCCGGCTTTACACCCCGATTGCGGGCAACCGCCTCGATAAAGGCTTCGTAATATTCGTCCACGCTTTCCTGGATGGCGCCCCTGGCCTCCTCCCCCAAGGGCTCATACGGGTTCCCCTCGACTTTGAATTTTCCCGCGCTGATCAGCGAGACCTTGATACCATCTTTCTCCAAGGCGCCGCTGAAATCATCGTGCTCCGCAAACACGCCAATCGAACCGGCCTCCCCGGATGGGGTAATTACCACCTCGTCCGCCGCGGTCCCGATCCAATAGGCTGCCGAGGCCATCGTATGGTTGGCCACGGCCACGATGGGCTTTTTCCCGCGCGCATCGAAGATCTGCGTCGAAAGCTCGTTGATCCCGCCCACCTGTCCCCCGGGGCTGTCCACATCCAGCACGATGGCGCCGACTTCCGGATCATTGACCAGCTGCGCAAACTGCGCCCCGAATCGCTCCGCGCTGGTAGCTCCGGACATATCGGTCATCATATTGGCCCGGGGGAAGATGACCCCGAAGAGCGGAAGCACTGCAACGCTACCTGCCCCGCTGTGTTCGTCCTGCGGGGTCACTCGCCGGTTCGACGGACGCCGCGCCCCGTGGATCCGTGCCTGCACTTCTTCCGCGTCCAGTTTTTCTCCGGATACGTGCCGAATCACGATCTCCTCCAGCACAACCAGTTTGCTGGGCAAAATCGCCCAGGGAGTTTCGATAAAGGCGGTCAAAACATAAGATTTTTTCATCCGTCACTCCGTGTGGGATCTTCGGGTTTCCCCAACTCGTCCAATGCCGCATAATTTTTGGTCATGTAGAACTTCTTACCGCTTCCGTCAGGGATGGCGCTGTAATCGTCCTTCTCGCGCACCTCATCCGGGCTGCGCTGCGCGGACCGGATCAGGATCTCGTTCATCTCCGCGCGGCTCTTGCCATCCATGCGCATGATGGCGTCGCGGTTGAACTTCCAGAAATGATCGTTCTGCTGGGCTTGCGGTATCCATTTGATCCGCGCGCCCTGTTCGGTCTGGACGAAATAAGGGTCGAGTGTTTCGGAGCGGTATTCGAGATATTTTTGTTCGTTGGAGCTATATGCCTCTTTCCCCATGTTGAGCATGTGCAGGGGCATGCCGAAAAAGTTTGCGATGTCCCGGTCCGTCGCCTGGATGGATTCCAGGAACTGCGCGTCCACTAGCGTCATCGTCACCGGTTCGAACTTCGTGATGCGGCTATCCAACACGGCCAGGCGCGGGCCCTCACCGCTCATCACCTCGCCATAAGAGTCGCGGTAAGCCTTGCGGCCCTCCGCATCCAGCGTCGCGTTGACTTGCATGATCGCGGCGGGTGTCAGGCCCTGGCTGAATAGCTGGCTCTCCGCGTCGTAAGCGGCTATCTGCCGGCCCAGAGTCTCACGCGCATACTCGATCACTCCGCGCCCTACCTGCCCGCTCTCATCCGGGTTGATCAATACGTGCAGCACTTCAGGGCCCGGGATGTAATCGATCTTGCCGGTTTTGATTAGGATCGTGGCGTACCAGATACTCCCGTCCTCATCGAACACCGGGTAGGTGGTATCTGCCGGCAGAATATATTTTTGGAATGGCCAGACCGGCGGGCTCCAGGAATAGAAATTCCCGTAGAAGAGCAGCCACTCCATCAGGGTCTTTTTGTACAGGAACGGTGTCCAGCCCCACAGATTGGGAGAGACATGGACCAGGTAGGGAGCATTACGGGTACGAAAATCCGGGCGAATGCGGACCTTTTGGTCGTCGATCTCCTGGAAGAGCTGCAGAGGCGTTAAAGCAAAAGCATCGCCCAGGATAGTCTTCGCCCGGTAGGCCGTGGCCACCGATTTCGACGACTCCACCGTGACAACTTTTCCCGCGCGCGATTTAATGTTCCGTTTGAAGCGTGAGAACGATGCCGGTGTCGGGTTCTTCGGCTCGGCGGCGTTCTGTGATTGGTTGAGCGCCTTGGATAAGATCATGGTTCAGTCTTCTCCCTTTCCTGGGGCGGGATGACCGCCAGGTATCGCCCATACAGCACTCCCCCGGCGATGCAAAATGCTCCGCCCACCAGGAACGCGGCTGGGAGATAGATCAGCCCCGCGCCGGTGGTCATCAACGCAGCGCCGAGCACAAACAGGATGTCGTCAAAATGCATCGCCATAGATAAAAAAAAGCCCGGCAGACCCAAAGGTCTGCCGGGCGCTACTTCGACAAGCCCGATCTGGTCGGGCGCTCAATTGCAAAAATTATAGCATTAAAATTCTCATGTCAACTCATCCCCCAAGGGTTCTGCAACTGATCGATCTTGTTTGTCAGCCGTGATCCAAAGTGACACAAGATTTTCTTGTTTTTAAATTGCGCGGATCCATGATCATCAAAAAACAAGATTCGATTGCGATCTAAATCAAAAATCTTGCCCGCCCCGGAGTGCGCAGCGGGCCGGGGGAGAATACAGCGGGAAAACCATCTGGAGCGGCCCGCTCATCACCTGCACCCGCTCCACGTGCGGCAATTTGTGCATGCCCTCCTCGTACCAGGGCCGTAGGTGGTCGTCCAGCGGGTAATGGAACGCTGGGCTGTCATGGCTGTAATCGTGGCAATAGACTCTCTCCCCTTGATAGCAATCCATCCCGCACAGCACCACCGGATCGCACCCCAGCCACAGCGCGAACCAGGTCGCCGTGTTGGAGGAGTAGAACCCGGTCCACACAGCCACGTCGAATTCAATCTCGCTCGAAGGGTCTGGGGAAACGCACGTTCCCTCGAAATCCATCACCGCCCGCAACAGCAACGGATCAGAGTCCGGATGATCGTTGTAAACCATATACTGCGGCCTAAACCCGACCACCAACGCATGATAATTGACTGCAATTTGCAAATCTTTTTGAATCGGAGAAAACCCTAGCAATCCGCCACCAGGATTCCACAATATTTTGAGATCCTCCATCAGCGATGGCCCGCCCCCCATCACCACCGCCCGCCGCCCCACCTGCGTATCCCGCAAAGAAGATAATTTAATTACCAATTACCAATTTCCCTCTTCTTCAACACCACATTCACATTCCCATCCCTGGTCCAGCGCAGATCCACGATCCTCCACGGCTTTGGCTGGTAAGTCCGGTAACGCCCGTAGTCCGGGTCGAAGTGCTCGAACGTGATCTCGTCCACCTGGTTGCAGTGCGTCGGGTCGTGCACGAAACCGTCAGACGATCCGTATGGAGTCTCGATATCCAATTTTGCGCCGATCTTCAACACCCGCCAGCACTCGTCCATGAACTCCATAAACGGCCGGCGCGTGCCCTTCTCCGTCACGCACACCGGCGGGATGTGCTCCACAATATGCCAGGCCTTTGCCTGATCCACGCTGTCCGAATCGATTGGCCAGGGATGCACATTCAAATCATGCACGATGTCCACTCCCGGCAGCCGCTGGATGTCGATTCCGGTCCAATTCAGATCCTTGTGATTCCCGCAGGCAATATCAAGTTTCATGAGTATGTCCCCAACCTTCATCCTCGATCACTTTACGAATAAGCAGCCATTCTTCAGGATTCGTGATCTCAGACGTTCTAACCACAGTCATTCGATCACCATAGTGGTCCATCACAACATAGCTCCTGGTTGAATTTTTCGGACGTACAACATCCCTGTTTGGAGGTAAGCAAATTCATCTTTTGTCATAAAAATCTCCAATTCTTCGTTTGCTTTAAAACTAAAATCTTGTTCTCCAGGATCCAGACCCGGGCAAACAAGACACGCCCGTCCCCCGTCTCCGGTCTCCCGTCCTACACCCCAATATCTCCCATCACCCGGACCAAATCCTGCAGCGGCTGGATGCGGAACAAGCCATTGATTCCCGATGTCAGCAGATCTACCCGCCGCGTGTCCGAAGCGTTTTTCTTGCTGATCATCACGTTCTCTTTCGAGTCCACGATCTCCTGCGCATTGCCCACGCACCAGGTCAAGAGCGGCGAACCGTCATGGACCAGTTTCCCGTCCGCCACCAGCTCGCGGAAGAGCTTGGTCGGCTCGTTCAGGTTTGGCATCGTCTGGCGCACCTCGACGGTCATATACCCCATATTGTCCATTCTGTTTTTGAAATGAGTTGCGTTATATGGGTCGTAGCAGATTTCGTGCACCTGCCAGCCGTTCAGCGCCGCATAATGGATCCCCTGGGCCCGCACGCGCGCAAATAGCACGTCCGCCGCTTCCATCCCGGGCTCCGCCTTATCAGACGGTTTGAACAAACGCCCGCTGATCGCCTCGATCTGCTCCTCCAGCCGGGCGTAATCGGTCACATCCCCCTCCGTGATCGAGAGCCACCCCGCCCTGGCCCAATCCCTATACGGGATTCTGTCCGTCTTTTCGTGACGGTCGACCGCCGCCTCGGGAATGAACCCGTGCGCGCATATCCCCACCCGCCCGTCCAGCAGCGCAAAAACGTAAGCCAGCGCCGTCAGGTCGATCTTTTTCGACAGGTCCACGCCCACCACGCACAGCAAACCCTTAGTCAACTCCAAAAATGCCTCACGCGAGACCGCCGCCTGTTCCCATTTCGACGCTTTCAGCCCCTC
>Ga0209431_10000272_pt1 | contig 41701 bp, 33 predicted proteins | sample RifCSP13_3_FD_184021 | JGI IMG/M metagenome (GOLD analysis project Ga0209431, IMG submission 184021) | Soil microbial communities from Rifle, Colorado - Rifle CSP2_sed 13_3 (SPAdes) (version 2) | ecosystem: Environmental > Terrestrial > Deep subsurface > Rock core/Sediment | place: Rifle... | reverse complement strand
ACCCGGTTATCCAAAGATTGAAAACTTGACCTTCAATTTCGGTGTTACTCCGGGGGATATACTTGCTCAATTTCGTGCGGGCCGGTTCTCTTTGGCTTCGGATCTACTACCTGCGGATGCAGAGGCGCTGCGCCGCGACCCCGAATATGCCAGCGGCTATCATGAAATCCCCGGGCTAATAACCTATTACGCGGTATTTAACTGTCATCAGGGTCCGCTAAAGGATAAACAGTTGCGCCATGCAGTGGCACAGGCGATCGACGTGGATAGCGTGGTCCGTCAAACGTTAGGACGACTTGCAATACCCGCGCGTGGACTAATCCCGCCCGGCTTGTTGGGGCACGATTCTGCCTACGTTGCGCGAACACCAGCAGCAACCGAGGCCAAGCCCGAACAATATAACAAGGAGATTGAATTAACGACTGCCGTTAATCCCGTGTTCTTCGGTGAATACTCGGCTTTTTCGCGAGAGATCGCGCGCTCGTTGCGCGAACACAACATCACAGTTCGCGTAACGAATAGAACCGTAGATGAATTGTTCGATGCGCTTACCCAAGGCTCGGTCGATGTTGTGATTGGTCGCTGGGCGGCTGACTATCCCGATGCCGACACCTTCGCAAGCATCCTTGCCAGAAAGGGCGGACTTTTGGGCCAGCTTTGTGGTTCGGCTGAACTCGACCGCTTAATCGCGCGCGGACGTTCAGAGGCGTCCCCGGCTGCACGCCATGCCGTTTACCGGCAGATCGAGGAGATCATTGCACGTGACCGTCTGCTGCTTCCTCTCTTCCACGAGCAGACCTACCGGTTTGCGCGCCCTGAAATTGAGGGCCTTTCTCTCTCCTATGGACTTATGACCGTAGACTATTCCAGCTTGCGCATTCGCGGCTCTTGATTGGGGGCGGGAGGTACACGAGCCAGTCTCAGAATCTCATTGAAGCGGCCACCCGGATGTAAGACTGGAGCGAGCGAAGCTGTCTGGTTGTTGCGAGCGGTGTTTGAGCTGAGACGCTCGCGATTAGCAACGCGACAGTCAGAAGATATGCGGGAGCGGCTCGTTTGTGCCGTTGCCATCGTTGATTGAGGTAAACCCGGAGATTACTCGGCCAGCGAATTCGTTGTGCGAAGCACGAATTCCCGTGTCTATGATGTACGCAGTTACTCCAGTTCCCGTCGCGTTGTAATTGTAGGTGCCATTCAGAGGGAGATCTCGCTGATCGATCCGGTCAAGACCCCAGGTTGCGCCTGTTTGCGTTGCGGAAAGGGAGATCTGACTGTCTTCTTCAACAAAGGCCACACGAGGATCTTCGGAGAGTCGGACGGCTTGTATCTCACTCATCCGAACAGAAAACCCCTTTAATGCCTGACGATAAGTGTACCCGCTCGCGCGTTCGCCGCCGAACCTATTTGTCAGGCGCGATGCCTCTGCGTCGACATCCTGGACGCTCTCATTTAGAACGACGATGTACTGGTCTGGTATTCGCCTTTCAGCTTGAGTCCTGCGGAATTTTGCATTGCCCTGGCTACTGGTGGTCGTCAGAAACGCAACAGTGACGGTTACCAATATCGTTCAGGGAGAGCATGCCAATCAGCGCGGCTGTGCAGAATCGCAATTTGTCCAACATTGCGGTTGAAGACGTGATTACCGGTGACTTTTTCGCGTGCAGGACAGAGGATGATGTTCGTCAGGCGCTCGACATCATGCTTCACAACAAAGTACGTAGACTTCCGGTCCTCGATGAAGACGAACTGCTGATTGGCATGCTCTCCCTGAACGATATCGCCCGCAAGGTTGAGGATGGAAAGAACGGGAAACGCACAGAGGTCGCATACCGGGATGTGATCAAGACTTACAAATCAATCTGCGAGCCGCGCGGGAAGACGTCTCAAGCCTTGACTGCGAGTGCCTGAGATCGAACGTGCCAGCGACACTTTACCGGCGGCCGTGACCCTTGTATGTCCGCAGTGGATGTGGTGCGCCCCAAAATCAATCCAGCTACATACAGGCTCAGGTTCTCTTTTGGGCCGCATCGTTAACCCAAGTAAGACCTCGCATGGCTGCCGGCAAGCCCAACGTCGTAATGGCAAGAACTGCCACTTGATTCATCTCCTCTGTGGTGACACCGGCCGCGCGGGCGTTGCGCACGGCTGAATGGGTTCCCCCCTCCAGTCCGGCAGCAATGGCCAATGCCACCTTCACAATTCGCCTCGTTTTCTCATCCAGTGGGCCCGCGTTGTGACATCGGTCACCCAACTGCATGAACGCATTCCACACCTCAGGGTAAAGATCTTCAAACCTTTCTACTGGCTGCGGTAGCTCTGTATTCATACGCTGTCTCCTTGTTCATTTCTAATCAGCTTCAAATTAGCACAAATGCCTGGTTGGCTTCAGTGGAGCTTTTGCATCGCACGCCTTACAATTTAAGACAGTATCAATCCCAAACGAGGATTCGCTGACACCGTCGATGGAGCAGATTTCTAACGACTTCTCTGGTACTTCGCGCTTCAGGATTCGCCGACGCCTCGGTTCTGGAGGCATGGGAATCGTGTATGAAGCTCACGATCGTCAAACTGATCGTGTCGTCGCGCTGAAGGCCCTTACTCGGACCGAAGCGTCGCATATATCCCGCTTCAAACAGGAGTTTCGATCGCTTGCCGACGTTTCTCACCCGAATTTGGTTGCTCTGTACGAGTTCATGGCTGACGGTCAGTACTGGTTCTTCACGATGGAACTCGTCAATGGTGTGAACTTCCTCGAGTACGTCCGCCCTGGCTATCAGGCCTTCAAAGGGCAAGCTTCTGTGACCAACACGTTGCGTCGGCCCATCGATCGAGACACGGCGGTTGTTGCCGATCACGAAGCTGAAACGCAGCAACTCGATTCCATTGATTCTGATTTCTCAGCCGATTCGAGTCCAGAACCCACAAGTGATACGGCTTTATCAAAATCCAGATTGGACCTGAATCGGTTGTACGTCGCGGTGCGCCAGCTGGCCGAAGGACTACATGCCCTGCATCTAACTGGAAAGCTGCACCGTGACATAAAGCCCTCCAACGTGTTGGTGAGTGATGAGGGTCGAGTAGTGATACTCGACTTTGGTTTGGTCGCCGATATTCAGGGTCGAGGTCTGCACGATAGCGCCAACCTTGCCGGTACGCCGGACTATATGTCACCCGAACAGGGTGCGCAGCTACCAATCTCGGAAGCTAGCGATTGGTACAGCGTCGGGGTGATGTTGTATCAGGCTCTTACGGGTCAGTTGCCGTTTTGGGGAAAGTTCTTTGAAGTAATGATGAACAAACAGAACGTTGACCCGCCCGAGCCGGCTGAACTTGTGCGCGGACTGCCGCCTGAGTTGAACGATCTGTGTGTAAGGCTGTTAGCGCGTGAGCCGCAAAAGCGCCCCTCAGGGCGAGACGTTCTGCGTGTCTTGGGACACGGAAAGACTGGCCCACTGAGAATGCCGCTGATGCCATCACTACCCGCATCCGCCGTTGAAAGCTTTGCGTTTGTTGGTCGCCAACAGGAATTACAACAGTTGCAGCGTGCCTTTGCCGCAACCCGTGCCGGCGAAACCGTGACAATGTTTGTTCATGGCAGTTCGGGAATGGGGAAGACGGCGTTACTCCGTAACTTTCTCGACCATCTTCGGCGTCAGCACAAAAGCGTCGTGGTTCTGGAAGGCCGCTGTTATGAAAGAGAATCTGTTCCTTACAAAGCACTCGATGGGGTCATCGACAGCTTGACACGGTACCTCGCCACACTTCCTCAGCGACAGGCTACCGCGTTGATGCCCGAAAATGTGTTTGCGCTCGCCCGACTCTTCCCGGTAATGCTGCAGATCGATTCAGTGTTTGACGCTCCCAAGCGTCAGGATGACGTCCCAGACCCATTCACCCAGAGACGATTGGCATTCTCAGCGCTGCGTGATCTCCTGCGCAGGATTTCCGCACGACAACCTCTAATTCTTTATATAGACGATCTGCAGTGGTCAGATGCCGACAGCACTACGCTCCTTGAAGACTTGCTACGCCCCCCAGATTCTCCGCCCTTACTCCTGCTTGCGAGTTTTCGCAGCGAGGATCTCGCGAACAGAGCATTCTTGAGAGTGCTGTTGGAGAGCACCAACGGACAGAATCGCCGCGAGCTCGAGGTCGCCGCACTATCACGAGATGAAGCCCACCGTCTGGTGCGCCTGGTGCTGGGTGCAAACGTTGGCGAGGTAGAGCCATTCATTGACTCAATATTGCGTGAAGCACGTGGGAATCCTTTTTTGCTTGAGCAGTTGGCCCGCTACGCCGCGACGAATGAGCAAAAGGGCGCCACCGGAATTACCCTTGCCGTGATGCTTGAAGCCCGGCTACGCCATCTACCGCGCGGCGCACGACCTTTCTTAGACGCACTCGCGATCGCGGGACGTCCGATTAATCCCGAAGTTGCTTACCAGGCGGCTGGCTTGGCCGGGGACGGCCTTCCGCTGGTTAATTCGTTGCGCGCAGCCCAGTTCGTCCGGAGCGGAAGTTCCGAACAGACAATTGAGCTGTATCACGACCGCATCGGTGAGACCTTGGCCGCTCAGCTTGACCTGGGGAGAGTCAAACTCATCCATCGCCGGCTCGCCCAGGCGATAGAGGCTCATGGGCTGGACGATCCAGAATCTCTGTTTGAGCACTATCTCGGTGCTGGTGAAAGAGTACGCGCTTCAACTCACGCCGCCGTGGCCGCAAAGAAAGCAGCCAGCGCTCTTGCTTTCGACCGCGCGGCTGGCTTCTATCGTCAGGCACTTGAGTTTGCGCCTGTAAGTGGCGCCGAACTAATTGAAATGAAACGCGCGCTTGCCGAGACGTTGGTCAATGCAGGCCGTCCTGCCGAAGCGGCTCAGGCATTTCTCGAATTGGCCCAAGACACTTCGGCTTCAAGAAGCCTGGAGTTTAATCGTCGGGCGGCTGAACAACTGCTCATGGGAGGCCATATCAATGAAGGTATGGAGTTGATGCAGTCGGTACTCGCAGCTGTCGGAATCTCGATGCCACAAGGCTCCACGCAAGCCCTGGTTTCTCTGATAATAAAGCGATTACAGGTCCGCTTACGAGGGTTCAGCTTTGTCGAACGAGATGTCACCCACATTTCGGAAGCTGAGTTGGCAAGGATAGACACGTGTTGGTCAGTAGCGGCCGGCCTCGGCGCTGTTGATTTGATTCGAGGCGCAGATTTTCATTGCCGTCACCTGCTATTAGCACTTCGCGCAGGCGAACCATTCCGAATTGCCAAGGCGATGTGCTTTGAAACGGCACAGACCGCATCGAGAGGTGTGCGGGCAAGACGGCGGGCCCTCCAAATTGCGGAACGCGCTGAGGAATTAGCTCACAAAGTAGGGCACCCCCACGCAATAGCCCTGGCAAGTTGGGCCAAAGGTGTTGCTGCCTACCTGGTGGGCAACTGGAAAGAGGCTGCAAAGCTTTGTGACAAGGCCGCCGACATTCTGCGAAACAACTGCACCGGAGTGACGTGGGAATTGGCAACGGCTAACAGGTTCATGCTAAGCGCCCTACAGTATCGCGGCGAATTATCAGAAGTATCCCGAAGAGTCCCTGTCTTACTCTCTGCAGCCGTCGAACAGGGCAATCTCTTTGCGGCCACCGACCTGCGAACCAGAATGAATCTTATTTGGCTCGCGATGGATGATCCAATTCGAGCTCGGGCTGAAGTGATAGAGGCGATGGGAGCCTGGCCGCAGGAGGGCTTTCATCTCCAGCACTACACTTCTCTTTTTGCATTGGTCCAGAACGAACTTTACACCGGAGATGGGGAGGTAGCATGGAAACACATCCAAGGACAATGGAAAGCCCTCCAACAGTCCATGCTCCTGCGGATCCAGGTGTTGCGCATTGAGGCGATGCATCTGCAGGCCCGCGCGGCCTTGGCCAGTACCGCAGAGACCGCCGAAACACGGGCTCGACTACGAATTGCCGAAGTCATGGCTGATCGAATTGCAAAAGAAGGCATGGACTGGTCGGTACCGCTGGTGAGTTTGATTCGGGCCTCCCTGGCCCATCAGCGGGGTCAGAAGGATGAAGCCAGATTGCACCTTTCGCGGGCCGCTGAGAACTTTGCCGGTGCAGACATGCATCTTTATGCTGCCGCAGCGAAAAGGAGACTTGGTCAGGTGCTGAACAATGAAAGAGGTCTAGAGCTGGTTTCCGAGGCTGACGCGTGGATGCGTGACCAAAGGGTCAGAAATCCGGAACGATTGGCCCGCATGCTGGCACCGGGTTTTGTTGGTCTGGATGACGAATTACCCCGAACTTCCTGATGCCCTTTAGCCCGCCGCCGCGCGCTTTATTGCTTCTGTTTTTAGCAAGCCGGAATTCAAAATGTCTTCGTGCAATTCACCACGATGGTCAGTCACCATCGTCGGTTGAAAGTGTTGCTTATAGCGATAGTCCACCCGGAAACTCGGGGTGTACATATGGTCCAAAGGCTCTGTTGAACTAACGAAGGTGCGCCCTCTATGGCGTTTCGTCAACCAGCCGAAACCCGTGAACGAGGTTGTCAATGATTGGGCTGAGACCAGCAGGCCATTCCCTAACGCCAGAATCATCTGCATCCCGGTCAATTTTTGCCTGTAGAGCCGAGAAAACCCGGCTGCGTGCTTGAGAATTCTCGATCGATAGCCTCTTAGGTTCTGAAGGTCCGCGACGAACCTCACAACTTCGTCCATCGAATCTGCTGGATGTTGCAACACCGTAGTTCCGTCCATGTCTCTGAGTTTTGTCAGCGGCAGGATTCCGCGACGGGCAACACACTCGTGGAAGTAAGGCGTGCCGAGAATCGGAATCGACAGAGTAATGAAGGAAGGGAGAGTTATCTCTGGAGTCCCAACAATAAAGTCGAGTTCGCGCCTCAGGTCAGCAACGCTGCGTGTCGTTACGTCAAGCATCAGACCGTAAGCGAATACGACACCGGCATTCAAAGACTTACTTACCATCTCAACCTGTGGAGCCGTCGTATTCTGATGTTTGTTAAAGCTCTTCAGCCAATTGTTATCGAAGGATTCCAATCCGCTGAATAACAGTTCGCAGCCTGCTTCCTTCACCGACTCGAGATTTCTTTCTCGCCTGAAGAAATCATTTGTGACAAGCGCTCCCCAAAGGCTGAACTGTCCCGCTTTGCGAAATTCATTCAGCAAACGCAACTTTGCCTGAAAATGTGCGCGGTCGCTGCCGTAGAAATTGTTATCAAGGAAGAAGATTCGATGCCGTTTTCCTGAGGCGAGGATCTGCTGGCTAATGTGATCCAGACCGTATGTTTGATATGGACGAGCTTCGGCGGTTAGGGCGCAGAAGGAACAACGAAAGTTGCAGTTGCGGGTAGTTTCGACGTAACCAATTCTACCCAGCCAATACGCGAGGTCGTAACGCGGGATCATCTGCTCTGAAACGTACAGGGAGCCGAATACTTCTCGAATGACATCACAGAGTTCTTCGATGTCGCCACCACACGCATAATCAAAATACTTCTCGGCCAGAAGTGGGAGAGCCCTGACGGCTGGTCCACCCGCTACGACTATAACCTTTGGGTTCTTTGTGCGCGCATAAGCAGTGAGGTGTAGCATGCGATCGAAACTGTTGGTTAGTCCCGTCAGCACAAGCATGTCTGGCCAGGCGAGTAGTTCTTCATCTTCCAAAGGGCCACTTGCAACTTCGGTATAGCAGCGCACGTCGCAAAGTTCCTTAGTGAACGCCCCTGCGAGATAGATTGGTCCAACCGCCTGCGGTATCTTCGTTGTGCGACGAATCGGCAGACGAGAGTCGTCGAAGTAGCAATTGACGATTAGGATTCTCTTTATTTGCCGCGAAGAAGACCGGCGGGAAAGTATCTTCTGTTGCATGGAAGGTTTTGTCTCGGTTAAGGATGCGAGTCTGAATCGGTTTCGCACATTTCGGGATCGTTGTTGGAAACTCAAGCGAGAATAAATGGCGAGGTCGCAATCTATCCGAGTCCGGGGTCAGCCGCGAACGCGCGCTAATGTACTCTCACCTGAGGCTCTAAGCAACCAATTCATATGTATTCAATTCGAGGTGAACAGGGCCTTGGTCAGCTGGTTAAGAGAATGGCGTTCCCGCGGGTAACCCGGCAGATAGTACTTTCGACCGCCGCAGATTAACTTATGCTCGCGAGAATTCTGCTCAGCGAGTCTTTTGCGAATCGTTTTTGCAGCCAACGTGCGTAAGGATGAGAGACCCTCACGATTCGGTGACGAGGCTTTGAAAATGCCAGAATGTCATACCAAACTGAGTCGTCTTCTCGATTCCACTCAATCAGAAACCGTTCTTCACCACGTTCGACGTGATCCGGTAACGTCCCATAGGCAAATCCAAATCTGTTGACGTCACCGGTTTCATTCACAACGTAGACAATACGAGCAGCATTGAGAGTCCAGATTCCAAGCGTGTGCGCTTTTACTGCGAACATAATCCCGTGAGCGCCGACTATTCGTCAGAGTTGTCCGTATCCGACCTCAGCCGCGACCGTGGGTGATGTCGATCGTAGGCGGCACGCAGGTGACGATTAGTCATATGAGTGTAAATCTGGGTGGTCGATATGTCGCTATGGCCCAAGAGTGCCTGAACTGATCGCGAGTCAGCGCCGTTTTGCAGAAGATGCGTAGCAAAGCTGTGGCGTAACGTGTGCGGAGATGTCTCCTTGATACCTGCGCGCCTTGCATACTTTTGACAGATGCTCCAAACGAACTGTCGCGTTAAGGGCTTGCCACGATGTAGGAAAAACTGCGGAGCATTGCTCTTACCAAAACCTGCTTTGGACGAGGCGTATTTCTGCAACCATTGAATAGCACTCTTGCCCATTGGCACCCGACGCTCTTTACTGCCCTTCCCAAAGCACGCCACAAGTCCTGAATTGAAGTCGAGATCAGAGTGCTTCAGGGCGACCAACTCAGAAACCCGCAGCCCAGCTGCATAAAGCACTTCGAGAATCGCGCGATCTCTAAGACCATCCGGCGTGGTCACATCCGGGGCCGCAAACAGTCGGTCCACCTCCTCCGTTGTTAAGAAGGTGGGGAGATAAGCAAATCGTTGTGGTGTGTTGAGGTCCTCACCCGGATGTTTGCGGATGTGTCCATCCAGCATTAGAAAACGAAAAAAGCCGCGAGCGCTGCTGACTGCACGTGCCACAGATGACGGGGCCAACCCGTCCTTTGAAAGGGATGCGATCCAGATCCGGAGATCCTGTCTGGTAAGTTCGGGCAATTCTTTCTTGTTCTTTGAGGCCCAGTCGTTGAGACGAGCGAGATCACGCCCATAGCCATCTAACGTGTGACGGGCAAGTCCCTTCTCAACCTGAATGTAGGTAAGGAACTCTTTTATGAAGTCGCGCAAAGGGTTACCCGCTGGCGTTGCTCAGTGATTTGAGTCTCAGTCTTGGATCCATCTTAGATCTTCGGCCTTCGACATCTTGGTTATGGCCCTTATCCAAAGGTCGAAGGACCGAAGGCCTAAGGCCGAGGTCGAAGATCCCAAGTCTTCGTCGCGAGATTATAGCTGAGTTTATTCGTAGCGGAGGCATTCGATTGGATCGAGGCGAGAGGCTTTGCGCGCGGGCCAAACACCAAACAAAAGACCGACGCCGATGGAAACCGTGAGACCCGAAATAACTGCCCAAGTCGGAATTAGCGCCGGTAGACTCGGCACCAGGAACATGACGATGCGACTGGTTCCGATCGCTAGAACCACTCCCAGGATGCCCCCGAGAAACGTAAGCGTCATCGCCTCAAATAAGAACTGACGCACTATGTCTTTGCGTCGGGCACCCAACGCCTTGCGAACACCGATCTCTTTTGTGCGCTCAGTGACGCTAACAAGCATGATGTTCATCACGCCGATGCCGCCCACCAGCAGGCCGAGGCTTGAGATAGCGATGGCAATCAAACCCACCATCGCTGTGATGCTGTCGAATTGCTCAATGAACTTGTCAGCGGTCTTGATATCGAAATTGTTTTCATCGCCAAACTTCACATTTCTCCGCCGTCGCAGGATCTCTTCGGATTGCTCCAACGCTTCTGCGACCATGCCCGAACGGCCCTGAATAACTAGCAGAAGGTAGCCTTTGGCCGGGGCAACCTTTTGCGCCGTGCGGAAGGGAATGAAGACGGCATTGTCTTCCTCATTTTCACCGAAGAAGCCCGCCTTGCGCTTCTCAAGAACACCTATGACTTCAAAGTTGTACCCACCCATGCGGACTTTAGTTCCGGCGATCCGATCTTCCTGGCCCGGGAACAGCGCTTCTGCAGCATTCACACCAATGACCATCACATTAGACCTTTGCTGATCGTCGGTCTCGGTTATGAAGCGCCCTTCCTTCAGAAGAATATTAGTGATGCCGGCGTAGTTCGGCGAGACACCCTGAGTGTTGGCCCAGCGGTAGTTGCGCCCTTGATAGGTGATGTTGTCGTTAAAAGGTCCGCCACCGTAACCGACGTTTGGTGCAACGTGGGCCACGGCTTCGATGGCGGGTGCCTGGGCCTGAATTGCTTGCGCGTCAGCTACAGTTAGTGGTTTGCGCGTGCGCTCAGAACGATCCTCCGACACTCTTGGTCCAGTAGATAAGTGGAAAGCGTAAATGTTATTCGTGCCGTACTCTTCGATGATCGAGACTATGTTTTGTCGCAGACCAGTAAGTATCGATGCGATGCTAATTGCCGTCATGACTCCGATGACGATGCCCAGGACTGTTAGGAAACTACGGAATTTGTGTGAACGAACGCTGTCGAGCGCCATTGCCAGCGTCTCGCGCAACGCACTCTTTGGAAGTCGCAATCGCATGTCTTAAGTCGCCTGTGTAAGAGCGAGAATCGGGTCAAGGCGCGCAGCTTTAAACGCCGGATAGATGCCGGCCACCATCCCGACGACCGTTGAGACCACAATTGCAAGCAGAATGTAACCTACCGTGATTGTCATAGTGATTGAGGCCAGCATGGTGATTAATTCCGTGACTCCCCACGCCAGTAAGAGTCCAATCACACCTCCAAGCGCACACAGAATCGCGGATTCAATGAGAAATTGGAGAAGTATCTGCCGCTTGGTTGCACCGACTGCTTTCCGCAATCCAACCTCAAATGTACGCTCAGTAACACTTACGAGCATGATATTCATCACGACAATTCCGCCGACAACCAGCGTAATTAATGTGATGGGTATCACAACCATTGCGATGCTGCCCGTGAATTCATCGATCTGATTGTTAAGGCCCTGCACGTCGACCAGTCCAAAGTCATCTTCCTCATTGCCTTTCAAGCGGTGTTTGTTTCTCAAGGCGACTCGAGCATCTTCTATTGCGTCCTGAAACTTGTCCGAGTCCGGTGTCTTCCCATGGATTTGCAGCCCGTTGCGGCCGAAGATCTGTAAATGCGTCGTCACGGGAATGTAAACATGCCGGTCGAATGAATCTCCGAAGAACGAACCGCGCTTTTCCTCGACACCCACAATGCGCATTGGCAACCCGCGAATCTTTAGTGTCTTGCCAAGCGCGTTTGTCTCTCCAAAGAACTTCTCCTTAATGTCGCTGCCAAGGACGCAGACCATAGCGGAGCGTTGTACCTCGTCCGCAGAGATGAAACGCCCCTCAGCAATCGTCTTGTCTTCGATCTCGAGCATGTTTGCGGAAGTTCCGAACACCTGAGCGCCCGGGAACTCGATTCCATCTTGCTTCAAATCGGTCCCGTTGTTGGCTTGTGCACCAACTTCACTGCAGGATTCACAATGATGTCGAACCCATTCGTAGTCGTCCCAGTTCAACCGCTTGTTACGGCGGTTGCGCTGCTCAAACTCGTCATCTGACATGCGTCCGTGATACGCCATGCGGGCAATCATGAAATGGTTGCTGCCGAGCATCTTTGAGACGCGCTCAATCACGTAAGTATTGAGACCGCTGATAGAGGCACCGACGGTAACCACCGACGCGACGCCGATGATTATGCCGATGAGCGTCAAAAAAGCGCGGAGTTTGTGGGCGAAGATTGACTGCAGGGCAATCTTCAGAGCGTCGGTATAGAAGGAGACAATTGCTTTCATTGGCTCTTTTTCGGTACTAAATGGCCTGCGCTTGGCTGTACGACGAACTGAAGCGAAAAGTTTTGAGAGGTGGTCGGCCCACACCTGCCCCACACCTTAAACGCCGCCAGCCCCCGAGCTATTAACACTACTTAGAGTTGTCCCGCGGGCGATTCCAGAGGCCTGACCGCAAACCGTTCGGCCCAACGTATCCGTCCGGTGGATTGCATCGCTACAAAGAGTGTAACTATCGATCCGATCGTTACTGCCAGCCCCGTAAAACCCTCTAAAAAGAAGGCATAGGAGAAAGCGACGAGATAGACAAACTGGGCGAGTGCTGCTTCCCGACTGGCAAAGCGAATCCCCACAACCAGCCTGAGGTAGCTAACGACCAGGAAGATCGAGACGATTGAGGAGACGACAAAGGCGAGATGAATCGAGATGTGATCATAAACACTCCTCCTGTTGGGGTCGGCAATTCCCGGCTTTGATTCCACGTCGCACCAATTAACCCGATTGCCCAGTCGCATCGCCCGCCTTTCAAATTCCACGAAGTCCTTTGTGGCACAAAGTAGAGGAGTAAAAAATTTTGCCCTATTGTTTATGTGCGCATCTGTTGAATCAATTTTTCCATGTGCTTTAGATAGTTCTCCAACGCATTGCGACCAAGCGGCGTCAGGCGGTATTCAGTCTTCGGAATCCTTCCTTCAAAAAACTTCGTGCAGCTGATGTAGCCGGCTTCCTCGAGCTTTCGCGCGTGGACGCTGAGATTTCCGTCTGTGGTATCCATGAGACTCTTGAGCTCGTTGAAAGTTAATGAGCTGTTTGCAGCCAGGGCACTTACTATCCCCAAACGGAGTCGCTCGTGAATGATGCGATCCAACGAAGGTGCTGCGCTTTTTCCTTGAGCGCCGGTGAGGCCACGCAGCGCGACGGACTCGCTCTGTTTCTTCTGAGGCGGACGCTTTGCGGCAGAACTTTTAGCCACCGTATCTCCTTGCGATGATCACTCCAAACACGATGTGAAGCCCTCCAAAACCGGCGGCCAGACAAAGGCTGCTGATGACTTCTGGCCCAAACAGCGCCAGCCCTCCCAAAACCATAAAGCACATCCCCATAATTGGTACAACGCGCACTGAAAACATGCCGCCAGTCACGACCCCGGTTCCATAAAGCAACAACCAGACACCCGGTATGTAGCTTGTTAATCCAGACTGATAAAAGACGGCGGTGAGTAGAGCGCCTGCGATAATCGGAGGCGAGAGGCTGAAGATGACTTTGCGACCCGGTCCGTGAAATAAGGGCACACCGATTTTCTGCGACTTGCGGTCCATCGACCACCCTGCAATCAGCAGCGACACCAGCGCTGCAGAGGACCATATGCCGAACCAAACGGGAAACGCTCGACCGTAGGAGACGGCGCTGGCAATTAGGGCGGTGATGCCGATGGCAACCTGTCCCCAACCCGGAACGCCGGTAAAAGCGGAGGCGCGTTCCATGGTTTCGCGTATATAGCGAAGGTTGTCCATAGCGCGTTCATGCAGCGCTGGCGGCTCTTCCTGATGGGTTGGGACCAGTCTAATCGTCGACATGTCGACTGCATCCTAACGCCGGCTTGGAATTGCTGTCAAGTACTTTACATAACAAAGTTGCTTTTTGCCGTGGGAGCACCCGCGGGTTTCGCCGTCGGTTTTTACACAGGGGTTTATAAACTAAGCATTGGCGGTGGAAGAGGCAGCAACTGTAGGCTTTTTGCTCGAACGCAGGGAGCGACGCCAACGAACCACGAGCACCACTAGTGCCGCGAGGCCGATGACAATGCTCAATAGTTGAGATGTTGATAGACCGGTGAGAGTGGTTAACCCCAGAATGTCGCCGCGTGGGTCGTCGCGAACAAACTCTACAAGGAACCGAACTAATGCATAAAGAACTGCATAGAGCAGAATTACCTGACCATTGAAACGCTTATGTCCATGCAACCAAAGCAGTCCGAAAAAGACAATCAACATTGCGAAAGACTCATAAAGTTGAGTCGGATGCAGGTGTTGATCAATCGGGACGCCGGTGATCTGGTGCCCTAATTCAGAGAACTTAACGCCCCACGGAAGATCCGTTGGCTTCCCCCAACAACAGCCTGCAGCAAAACAGCCCTGGCGCCCAAAAAAGTTTCCGAGCGCAATCCCCGGTGCACATGCATCTGCCGTTGTCCACCAGGGTAGACCATAGTGACGCATTAGAAAGTACGCTGCGAGTACTGCGCCCAGCAATCCACCATAGAACACGCCACCTGAGCGCAGAAAATCGAGTGAGATCAGTTGCAGCGGATTCTCACGATACTCCGGCTCAGTGCCTAACATTAAAATTTTAGAGCCAATCAACGATGCCAAAAGAATCCAGAGGCAGAGGTCATATATTCTTTCGCGCGGCAGCCCATTCCGCTCCGCCAGCTTTACGGTCAGGAGAATGGCGCAGAGAAACGCCAGGGCGAGGAACACGCCGTAAGTGTTGATGGGAAAATCTCCGATACGAAAAAGTTCCGGGTACATATTTCGCCTAATGAGTTTGACTGCTAACCTCTGCTCCTTGACTACTCAGAGCGGTTGGCCTACGGCGTCCGCTCAGAATTACATCCAACGCTATCAACGCTGCGCCGATGCAGACACTTGCGTCAGCTATGTTGAACGTTGGCCAGTGATATGAACCTGCGTGCACTGAGATGAAATCGATGACATATCCGAACCGGGCCCTGTCAGTTAAGTTTCCTGCTATTCCAGCGAGGAGCAATGCACAAGCTCCTAAGAGCCGGTCGTCGGTGCGGGGTACCCGAAAGAAGTAAAATAGGACCGCGATGAGAGCGGCTGAAGCTAGTGTGACAAGGAGCCAGCGCCCAAAGGCCCCTCCTTCCTGCAACTGTCCGAACGCAATGCCGCGATTTTCTGTGTAAACGAAATCCAATAGTCCATCGATGATGGTCTTCTCTTCCCCGAAACGAAGACGTCGAACCGCCCAGGCTTTTGTCGTCTGGTCTGCCAGGTATAACGCGGCCGCCGAGATTAGATAACCGATGCGCCAGCCCATTTGTGACTTCAGCAGTCCACTTTTAGATTCAGACTTTTTCATATAGTTGCAATTACGCGCGTTCAATCTCTTCAAGCGCAGTCAGACATCGTTCGCAAACGGTTGGGTATCGCTCGGATTGACCAACTCGAGTCGAATAGTTCCAGCACCTTTCACATTTTCCCCCGTCCGCCACATGCACTTTGATCTGCAGTCCACCCGCAGACGCGGGCTGAAGGTCAACTTGCGAGACGATAAAGAGATAACGTAAGTCAGAGGCGTGTTTCGACAGCAGATCAAAACTCTTGCCACTGGCAAAAAGCTCGACGCGTGCTTCCAGTGAGCTTCCGATCTGCTTCGCGGTTCTCGCAGTTTCAAGCGCAACCAGGGCCTGATCCCGAATCGCAAATAGTTGCTCCCACTCATCCCACAGCCCCTGGTTTGATGCGGCAGCCTCGGGGAATAGCTCAGTATGTACTGAGCTAAATTCGTTCGTGGGGCCGGGCAGGCTTTCCCAGATTTCATCCGCCGTAAAAACCAAGAGTGGAGCCAACATGCGGGCGAGAGCGTTTACAATTCGGTACAACACCGTTTGGGCGGATCGTCTCGCGGCATTCTTAGGCGCGAATGTGTAAAGCCGATCTTTGATGATGTCGAAATAGCGGGCTGAAAGGCTGACGGTCGCATATTGATACAGCGTGTGATAGACGGTGTGAAACTCGTACGCCTCGTACGCCTGTCTTACCCTGGCGATGACAGCATTCAACTCAGCCATCGCCCAGGCATCGATTTCGGGCAGGTCGTCTTCACTGACTGCATCAGTATGCGGATCGAACCCGTGCAGGTTCCCTAAGGCAAATCTCGCTGTATTACGCAGTTTTCTATAACCATCCGTGACACGCTGCAGAATCTCGTTTGAGCAACGCATGTCATCAAAATAGTTGGAGGACGCGCACCACAGTCGCAGGATCTCGGCTCCCGATTCTTTAATGACCTCTTCAGGCGGTACTGCGTTGCCGGCAGACTTGTGCATAGCCTTGCCTTGTGCATCCACCGTCCACCCATGTGTAAGTACGGTGTTGTAGGGCGCTCGGTCGTGAGCGACGAGCCCAACGATCAACGAAGAGTTAAACCAGCCGCGAAATTGATCGCCACCTTCGATGTAGACGTCGGCAGGCCAACGCAACTCGTCCCGGCTCTCTAATACGGCGACTGAGGACACACCACTATCGAACCAAACATCAAGGATGTCACTCTCTTTGGTCCATTCAGTCGAACCACATTTCTTGCAGATGTAACCCTTCGGGAGCAGTTCGGTCGCTTCGTGGGTGTACCAGGCGTCCGCCGATTCTCGCTCAAACACATCAGCAACGTGATTGATAATCGAAGGATCGGCAACTGCCTCAGTGCAGCGATTACAATAAAAAACAGGAATCGAAACGCCCCAGATCCGCTGTCGCGAGACACACCAATCCGGCCGGCCCCGGAACATATTCCGCATCCGCTCTGCGCCCCAGGACGGCAACCACTGCACGCGATCTACCTCCTGCAGCGCGGCGTCCCTTATCGGCACAGAGATATTGGCTGAGTCAGTCGTGTCCTCAGTGAAATTACTCCGATCGCGACCGTCCTCGTCTCGTTCGACAATCGAGACTCCGCCGCGATCCATTGAAATAAACCACTGTGGTGTTGCTCTGAAGATCACCGGATTCTTACAGCGCCAGCAGTGGGGATAACGATGTTCGTAGCTCTCGGTAAAAAGGAGAACACCTCGGTCGCGCATGAACTCGACGATGCGTGGATTTGCTTCGAAGACGCTTTGGCCTGCGAAGTGCTCAACCTCGGGGGTGAAGTGGCCGGCATTGTCTACAGGGCAGTAGATCTCAAGTCCATAACGTTTGCCGATGGTAAAGTCGTCGTGACCGTGCCCCGGGGCGGTGTGCACGCAACCGGTCCCTGCTTTGCCTGTGGTTTGTTTGTCGCGGGCTTCGCGGACGTCGAGTTCCGTCTCCGCATCAGCCTCTCCACCCAGCGTTACATGCTCTCCTACCATCAGCAACGAAGGTCGGTCGAGCCATGCGTGACGACATTCGAGACGGTCCAGCTTTGCCCCGAGGAAACGTGCCAGGACGCGGTCGGAAATGGGTGATTCCGCTGACAATCCACACTTTTGCGCAACTGCCTCAAGTAACTCGCTAGCGACGATGTAAACCTCGTCACCGTGGGTGAAGGCGGCGTATTCAAAGTCCGGGTGTACTGCAATCCCCAAATTCGCGGGCAGTGTCCATGGCGTAGTGGTCCAGATCAGTATTGAAACCTTCCGACCGGCGAGGGCCGGATCGATCAGTGCCGGATCCGAACTCAGTGGGAACTTCACGTAAACCGAGGGGCTGGTATGTTGATGGTATTCGACCTCAGCTTCAGCAAGCGCGGTTTGATCGTGAATGCACCAGTAAACGGGGCGAGCGCCTTTGTAGACATACCCTCGTTCGACGAACCGGCCAAACAGTCGCGCCGTTTCCGCCTCGTAGTGATGGGACATCGTCAGGTATGGGTTTTCCCACTCACCAAAGATCCCGAGCCGCTGAAAGTCCCGAGTCTGTCGTTTCAAGGCGTTAGCCGCATGCTCACGACAGGCGCGCCTGATCGCAATTGGAGGCATGTTCGCCTTTTTGGCACCGAGCTTGCGGTCGACGTAGAGTTCGATCGGCAACCCATGACAGTCGTAGCCGGGCACATACGGAGCGTCGAAACCCATCATCGTTCGGGATTTCACGATGAAGTCTTTGAGAATCTTGTTTAGCGCTGTTCCCAGATGAATGTCCGCATTGGCGTAAGGTGGACCGTCATGCAGGATGAACTTCTCAGCGCCGGCGCGAGCCTGACGTATCTTTTCGTAGATATTCATCTCTGCCCATTTGTTGAGACGCGATGGCTCGGTTTGGGCCAGGTTCGCTTTCTGCGAGAACGTGGTCTTCGGCAGATTGATGGTCTTCTTTAAGTCGAGAGGGGTTTCAGTGGACATATTTTTAAACCTTAATAGTAGCAGCAGCGAGGCTTTGATCAAAAAACCCGAACCGTCGATCCCGGAAAGGGTGATGGTTCGGGTCCTTAGTAGAGAGCTGGTGATGATATCAACCGATGAACATCTCTTCCTCTCCGTAGGTCTGATTTATGGGCTTCGGCGCCGGCGCAACAAGGACCTCAAGACCGCGGCGGAAGCCCACCATAATCGCTGCTAACTCTCTTGCTGGCTCGATCACTCTAGTCTCGATGAAGTCCGTCGTATTAGTCACTTGCTCGTGAGTTCGGTCGATTGTTCTGCTTACTAACGCCACTTTTTCTCTGGCTTCGATCGCGGTGTCATTTACCAGAGATCGTAGCTCCGCTACTTCATCCTTGACGATTGCCAGTGATTCAGAGAAATGCATTGTGGCGGTTGAAAGGTGGCCCGTAACAGCATTGAATTGTTCTGCGATCTGCCGGCCCTGAGCTGCAATCTGTTTCCCCTGTTCGCTCACCACAGTAAGTCTTTCAACGAGGGGTTCCAGTTTTCCTTCAAGTCTAGTGACTGCGCCGACTGCCCGGTTGACGAATACAGCAATAGCGATCATCGCGATCGCGATTACAAGAAAAGAGGCCGCGATGATCACCAAGATCCAAAACAGCGGATCGTTTGTACTGATCTGTAGCGCAAAAGAGTTCACGGTTCAGCTGCTTTAGTTTGCTTTTTCGTCGTAGTTCGGAGCGGCCTCCACGCGGCCTGAAAGCTCGGTCTTTCTCTTCTCTTCCTGGTATGCCTTCTTGCCAGCGTCAATGGCAGCGGCTACCGTGTTGGTCTTTCGCGTTGCCGTCTCGCGAGCTGTCTGGGCAACCTCAGTGACCTTCTCGGCGGCTTGGGAATAGAGTTCTGACGCGCGTTCGCGAGTGGCTTCGTAGTACTGCCCGGCCCGATCTCCGAGTTGGGCCGCAGCCTCGCGTGAACGATCCACGCCCTTGCGAGTTGCATCTGCGATATCGCTACGCAACTCCTGGCCGGATTTGGGGGCAAAAAGCAGTGCTAAAATTGCTCCAATACCGCCACCGATCAAGAGATATGTCAGTCTTGAAGAGATGCTATCGCCGTTGTCCCTTCGATAATCGTCGTTTCCCATGAGGGATCCTTTCTTTGATGGCCGGTTGTCGAGTCGTCCGGCACAAGGTTACTCAATTTTTAATGGAATTTCCGAGTTCGGACTATAGCAAATAGCTGAGAATGCGCGCAAGAACATGGGCCATTGTTCCATAAGCTTTTGCGGTTTGTCGTGCCCTGTCACCCGTTCTGCGGGAAGACTCGACGCTTCAAGCCACCCTCTCAACAATCCAATTTCGTGGAAGCCACGACTAAAGCGAACGACAAACTGACGTTTATCGAACATCCGTCTTTGCAACTTGATCTCCGCTTAGTTATGATCCTAAATCAATTGGGCAACAGCCGATGTCTGAAACCATCCAATCACTCTCGCTCGAGCGAAAGATAAAAATGCAGGAGGCGCGTGAGGGGATAATCAATCGCCTCTCGCTTGCGTTTCCGGACACCATCAATATCGACCGGTTCCTCGACGTGATCGTGTCTGAATTAGGCCGCATGATGCAGGTGGATCGGTGTGATGTGATCCAATTGACCTCAGACAGCGAACTACGTATCAGCCATGAGTGGCGTGCTTCTGACGAAGTGCCATCCAGCCTCGGGACTGCGATCCCCATCGATGTCAAACAACTCTCGGAGCATGTGAATCTGTCGAAGCCGATTCGGTTGGATGATACGTCGGCTCCAGGACTGGACCAGAAAGTGCGATTCCTCGCAGCTAGTTTGCGGACTCGTTCATTGCTTGTTGTGCCGGTGGTGTTGGGAGAGGACGTTCTCGGTTTAGTTGGTCTTCACACGACCCGCAGGACGCGAGGGTGGCTGGACGATGAAGTGTCGTTTCTACAAGCAATCGCGCGGCAGATCGCCGTCGGTTATCAGTTCACTCGCTTGTACACCGATAAAGAGCGTGAGGCGGAAACAAAGCGGGCATTACTCGAGATTGCGAATGCACTTAATGCTCGTTCCGACTTTCGAGAGGTTTCCTCTCTGGTACTCGAACGCGCAATCTCTCTCGTCGGGGCCGATTACTCTGCCTTGGGAGTCCTCGACCCTGCAGGCGGGCGGATCACGCTCGCTGCATTCAAAGCGTCGCCAACCGCTATCACCGACTCTGTGCAAGGGCTGATTGATAGTCACGGCCAGTCGCTTGATGTGACTGAATTCCCAGCGATGATGGAATTGCTGGCCCAAGGGAAGACCTTAAAGCTTCTGGATACGGATCTGCCTTTTCCCTTCCGTCTCATTTTCAATGCGACTCTTGGCGGACGCGCGGCTCTTGTAGCGCCAGTCCGCGTAGGAGGGCAGACCTTCGGCCTTCTTGGCTTAGTCTGGAGTGAAGCACGCACCGGCTTTCATGATCACGAAGTGGCATTAGTCGAGGGAATCGCGGATCAGATTGGCACTGCGCTGGAACGTGATCAGCTCTCTGCCGAAGTGATGCATCTGCGCAGTGCTCTTCACGAACGTTACGGGGAAGAGCGGATCATCGGACAGACACCTGCAATACGACGCGCGATTGAGCTGGCATTAAGCGTCGCTGATACGCAGACCACAGTGTTGATTCAGGGCGAATCGGGAACTGGTAAGGAGCTACTTGCTAATCTCATTCACTACAACTCGGGTCGTGAAGATCACGTCTACGTGAAGCTGAACTGCGGCGCGATTCCTGAAACACTCCTCGAGTCTGAGTTATTCGGACACGAAAAAGGTGCTTTTACTGACGCTCGTGCACTACGCCGCGGAAGGTTTGAAGAGGCCGATGGTGGCACACTCTTCCTTGATGAAGTTGGCGAGATGAGTTTGTCGGCGCAAGTCCGCTTACTGCGAGTGCTGCAGGATGGCGAATTTACGCGAGTCGGTGGCAACGAAGTGATCAAAACAGACGTCAGGGTGATCGCGGCCTCAAATGTGGACTTAGAGAAGGCCACCGAGGAAGGCACGTTCCGTCGAGATCTTTTTTACCGCCTCTCAGTGTTTCCAATACTACTGCCTCCGCTGCGGGAAAGGCCTGAAGATATACACCCGCTGGTGATTCATTTTCTGGAGCATTACAAGCAGAAGACCGGACGGTTCATTACGGGGATCTCCAAGGATGCACTGCAAGCGCTGATAACATACCAATGGCCGGGAAACGTGCGAGAACTCGAGAACGCGATTGAACGGGCAGTGATCATTGCGTCAGGCCGGCAAATCGAGCTCGATGATCTACCCGAGGCGATAAGCAGGATTGGCTTGGAAGCCAGAGATCGAATAAAGGTGGAACGTGCTAAGGCTGCGAGTGAAGGGAGAACTGCAACGTTCGAGGTGACCGTCCCCTCTTCAATGGAGGAGATCGAGCGGCAGGCGATTGAGGCCACACTGGACTACACCGCGGGTGACAAGACTCATGCGGCCCGGGCGCTCGGCATTGGTCGAAAGACTCTCTACCGGAAGCTTGAGCAGTACAACGGCCGCAATGTTCGATAAGCATTCCAGTTTGGGCGGACATTGGACTTGTCGCTCCACGGCCCTTATAATTTTTCTCACTGAGCCCCCTTGTTAATTCCGGGAGTGATTTTGCTGAATGCCAATCTATGAATTCGAGTGCCGCAAGTGTAAAGCGCACATTGAGGTCTATCAGAAACTGAACGACCCTTCCCCACGTAAATGTCGCAAGTGTGGTGGTCGTCTTGAAAGGCTTCTATCGGCGCCCGCGATACAGTTCAAAGGTTCCGGGTGGTACGTGACCGATTACGGCAGCAAAGGGAAACAGGCCAAATCGGATACCGAGTCAAGTAGCAGTAACGACAAGAAATCGGAAGACACCAAAGATTCCTCCCCACCTAAAAAAGGCAAAGACAAGGCTTCATCCAGCACCAAACCCTCGAGTGGCGACTGAAGCTACGGCGTTACGGTAGCAACAATGTATACAGTAGTTGTTGGAGTCAGAAAAAGAACGAATCGCTCGTTCAAGAACCGGTTTCTATTAGTCTTTTCGGCCTTGCTGGCCTGTAGCGGATTGTTGTGGGGTCAAGCGGGACGTCGCCCACAGACTTCAAATCTGGCCGGCGTTCTGGTAAGCGTTGTTGCAAAATCTGAGAAGAACGCATCCAGACCAATAACCGCGAAACAACTCGCTGTTTTTGATAACGGTGTCGAGCAAAGCATTCGCAACCTAACTCCTGATCCGTCACCGGCGCGAATCGTTCTCCTGGTCGACAACTCACTAACGCTACGCGCTGATGTCGAGAAACTCGAGCAAGCAGCTCGCGAGTTCGCCTACGAAATCTACGACGGAGATCAACTTCTGATTGTGGGCTATGATGAGGAAGCCGAAATCGTGGCGGATTGGTCTGATGACGCAAAGGTGATCGAAGCGTCCCTGAAGAGCTTCCGCAAGAAAGGGCAACCACATCTCTTCGATGCGGTGAGCGCGGTTCTTGAGCAGGCTTTACGACCATTGGCAGGTCAGAAACGTGTGATAGTCGCAATCAGTGATGGGTTGGACCGCGGGAGTAAAACCACGTTTGAGAAAGTTCTGGCCGATTTGCAGTCTCTCGACATTACGGTGTATGCGGTACAAGCTCCGGATCGGACACGTGGCGCGATTAGACGTGACGTACCAAAACCCAAGGTAGTTATCGAAAAGCTGGTTGAAGGCACAGGTGGCTTGACCTTTCCAATTGATCAACCTGCGGAGGCTGCAAAGGCGATATGTGATGAACTTCGCAAGAACCGATATGTCCTTTCCTACGTGCCCTCGAGTATGCCGTTTGGTGAGGTGCGCAATCTCCTCGTGGTTGGAAATGAAGGCATTACGGTGCGCGCTAAAACGGCCCAGCAACCAAACTAATCTCAGCCCTTCTTGCGCGAGTACAGGAAGAACAACCCACCGATAATCAGAAGCACCATTGTCTCCATAAAGATGAAAAACCGCGGTACGAATGTACCGTCCTCATCATGAGCATCCGAATAGCTCACGAATGTCCCCAGGATCAATCCGGCAGCGAGCCAGATGACTTTCCGTCTCGTATCCCACATCTAATTGCAGATTATCTCTCCGGGCTTACTTCAGTGCGCCGGATAACCAATGCATGATGTTCAGCGCCAGCTGACGATTGTTGTTATCGGAAGCGTTCATTCCAATCGGTAATTTATTCGGTCCGGCAATCTGTGCCGAGAGCATTGCTGCCTCTCCCAGCATTACCACTCGTCCCTTTCCGTGTTTGAAGGCTATCCCCTGAGCTTGCCCGGCGACCGATACGGAAGTCTCCGCCGTGCGGCTTGGCTTATCTTTCGCGCCTTCACCCAGCTTGAGAAATACGGCAGCACCATCCGGCGCTTTCAGCGCCTGCCCCGTGAAGGAAACGACTCGGTCGATTCGCTCAGCTTCCTCACGACCCCGAGTAATCGGATGATCCAGAAGGAGCCCATTCTCACGTGAGAACACCAGAATAGACCTCGCCCCTTCTGATGAATGTTCCGGATCGAAAACGAATCCCTTGCTCATTTCGACTTGGAAGCGCTTAGCTAGAGCTTCGGCGGCTCCCCCAAACGGCGCGTGATCTGCAATCAACAACAGTGCGCCGCCGCCCTTTACCCAATCGTGCACTGCACTGATTTCAGCTTCAGTGAATGCAGAACTGTCCGCTCCTTCTTCTTCATCGTCTTCTGCACCAAGCGCGTTGGCAATGATCAGAATCTTGAAGGTCTCCAATGAGGACTTCGTGAACGGTTTGAAGGCGCTGACCACGTTGTAGCCATCATTCGTTATCAAATCGGCAAAGGGCTTGTAACGCCCCCTGGCAGTATGAAAATTGTTGTGTGCCTCATCGAACAGAACCCGCGGGTAGTTCTTGTTGTAAGTGGGTCGCTCCACGTGGGGATTGAATTGCGGGTCGGCAATCTGCTGGGGCCACACGGTCTGGGCCTGACAGAACACCGTCAGTAGCGTGAGCGAAAAGAGCAGAAGAGTCTTCATGTCAGATTCAAAATTCAGCGGAGAGTTTGCAGGCGACTCGCTGCCAAGTTCAGCGTTTCGTCTGTCTTGCAGAAGCAAAACCGAACCTGCTGTTGTCCACGTTCAGGAACGCTATAGAAGCTTGATCCAGGCACACAAGCGACACCGACCTCTCGGATAAGATGTCTGGTGAATTCAACGTCATCTGCGAAATCGAACTCGCTGATGTCGGTCATGATGTAATACGCGCCATCAGGTGAGAAGGTCTTAAATCCCACCTGCTGAAGAACTGGTAACAGTAGATCTCTCCTGGCTCGGTACTCGGAAGCAAGCCGATCGTAATACGAGGCAGGTAGCGACAATGCATACGCGCCCGCTGCTTGCAGCGGAGCTGCTGCGCCAACGGTAAGAAAGTCGTGCACCTTTCTGATGCCGTCTGTAATTGCGGGAGGAGCGATGCAATAGCCTACTCGCCACCCGGTGACGGAATAAGTCTTTGACATGGAATTGACGATCACGGTCCGCTCTCGCATACCGGGCAACTGTGCCATGGAGATGTGTTTCACCTCCGCGTCATGCCTTGGGTAAAGAATGTGTTCGTAAATCTCGTCAGTGAAGCAGAGAACATCGAACTCTCGGCAGAGCTCAGCAACAATCTCAAGCTCAGCTTTGGTAAACACCTTACCAGTTGGATTATTTGGATTGCACAGAATGATAGCTTTCGTGTGCGCATTGAAGACGTTTCTTAACTCCTCCTCCCCGAACGTCCAGTCCGGTGCGAGAAGCGGGACATAGCGAGGTGTGGCGTCGGAGAGAATGGCATCCGGCGCATAGTTTTCATAGAACGGCTCAAATATCACGACTTCGTCGCCGGGGTCTACCGTGGCCATCATTGCAGCGATCATTCCCTCGGTCGAGCCACAAGTGACCGTGATTTCTGTTTCTGGATCTATATCGAGTCCTAAATACCACTTGGTCTTACGAGCAATTGCTTCGCGGAAATCTCGTGCGCCCCACGTGATGGCGTATTGGTTGATATCGTCGCTGATGGCCTGCATCGCAACGCGCTTGATGTCTTCAGGCGCTGCAAAGTCAGGAAATCCCTGGGACAAATTCACGGCGCCGTGTTTCAGTGCTTCGCGAGTCATTTCGCGAATCACCGATTCTGTAAAGAGACTTGCTTTGCGGGAAACGTGGCGCTGGTCGGAAACGCTGCGTGCTGTCATTCTGCAAGAGTTGAAGAGCAAGTTGATTGTGTGACGAGTCGCATGCTCTCACAAACTACGGTTGCTACGCCAGTACACAGCTAAGGTTGCATGAGAGTTTGCCGAGTTAAGGAATGATCTCTTCACCTGATGCATCACGCTTCAGTTGCGTGAGGATCGATCTGACTGCCGGCGCGAGACTGCCGTTCGGGGCCAGCTCAAGGTACTTCTCATAAGCTGCCAGCGCCTCTTTGTAGTTCTGCGCCTTCTCGTATGCTGCCCCCATCAACTGGTAGATCACCGGTTCTGAATCCGCAAGTTGCTCAAGAGCTTTCCGATATTCGGCGATGGCCTGCGGGTAATCGCCCTTCTCCTCGAGTAACCGTGCCAGCCCAACGTGAGCCTCGGGTTGAAACCCACGTGCTTCCTGAATCGCTCGGCGAAACGACCTCATTGCCTCTTCATCGAAAGCAGCCTCACGATGAATCCGACCCTCTACGGCGGAGGCTTCTGGATAAATTCGCCGCAGACGTCTTGCCGAGGCGATATGTTTCAGGGCTTCATCATATTGGTTTAGGTCCATCAGCACGCGCGCCAATCCTACGTGAGCCGCGGCAAGCGCAGGACGCAGTTTCAGCGCTTCCAGGTACAAGTCTACGGCGTGTTGTCGAGCCTCGTCTTCTCTTGCCTGTTCGCGGGTGGTTTCAGCTTCCTGGAACTTAAGTTCGCCCTGATCAGTGGTGCGGACTAATTTGACAATTAGCGTCCTTCGCCCCGCCAGCAGCGGCACTCTTGCTTCTCTAAATCCGTTAGCACGCACTCTGACGGTATGTCGACCCGGCCTTAACCTGGGCAGGCTCAACTTACCAGTCGAGTCCGTCACCCCACGTCGGACCTCATCGATCCAAACGATGGCGTTCGGTTCAGTATTGATCGTGAAAGCAGCAGCTGACTTCGGCTGCTGGGCCAGAGCGGATTGCGAAAGCAGAGTAATTGCTGAAAAGCAAACTAGCCTGAAGCTTTTCAGTACCAGGAGAAAAGAACTAGTTCGATCATTCCTCGCTACCATTTCCAGTAACCCTTCTAACTCTAATGGTCGGGTCTGGGGTACCTGGGGGACTGCCAGTGGGCTGGGAAGTTACGGCTCGACTCCCAACTTCGGGACGAAACTTTCCGTCTTTGTCATAAAGTCGCTCGTACTGCAGACGGTTCCGAACAACTCCTTGAACGTACCCTCGGGTTTCCTTGAACGGAACCGCCTCGGCCCACTCGTCCAGCTCTGCCGGCAGCGACGTCCGCCATTGGGCGGCTCTCATAGGACCCGCATTATAAGCCGCGGCCACATACTCGATCCGTCCAAACCTATCAATCTGGTCGCGCAAATAAGCGGTGCCCAACTGTACGTTTAGCCGCGGTTCGTAAAGCGACTCTGCCGTTATTGGACGGTCTACTCCGTAGCGTTTTGCTGTTAGCGCAGCCGTTGGAACCAGCACTTGCATCAGTCCATAGGCTTTTGCTGAGGACCGAGCGCGTGAAATGAAAACTGTTTCCTGTCGAATCAAGCCGGCAACTTGGAATGGATCCAGGTTTCGTGCACGTGACTCCTGTACGATGATGTCCCAATAAGCTAACGGGTAGAAGACGTCCCATTGTTCGCGTGTCATCTCTTCCGGCTTCATCTGTGAATAATCCGGTAAGCTACGCTTCAGAACATTGAGGGCTTTGACATTCTCTTCTTGCGAGCGATACACCCGAGCGATGGCCAAATTTACTTTGGGGCTGTACGGATGGGCTTCGGATACGCGTGCCAGCTCGCTAAGCGCCCAGTCATCTAATCCTACATTCATAAGCTCGTCCGCTTTAGCAATGCTCAGATCTTCAACTGTACCGGCTGTTTCTTCGGCGACTGTGATGAGTTGCAAGTTGGCAATGGCATGGCCAACAAGCGAATCACTTGGAAAGGTCTGGCTAGGCACGCGATCTCCCATAGCCTGCAACCGCTGTTTTGCGAGATAGCCATACCAATTCGCATCGTAACGACCCAGCACGGCCTGATACAGCGCGCGAGCTTCTGCCAATTTGCCTGCCTTCTCCGAATCGCGCGCCGCCCAGTACCCAGCCTTACCCCGATTATCATTGTTCTTGTCCACGTAATAAGCGAGATGTTCGGTCAAAAGTTGTGAGGACTCGCGATAGTTCTTAGCCTCGTGAGCTGCCCACGCCAAATCAAACTGTGCTTGGGCTACCTCCGCACGGCCTGGATACGCAGTCACTGCTGTTCGATAAAAATATTGCGCATCCACCTTGTTTTTAGCCTCGTCCGCGATACGACCGACATTAACAAAAGCACCGGGCGTGAAGGCGCTCTCGGGATAGTTGCGTCGCAACTCTTCCAGCGTGCTCCTCGCCTGTTCCCACTGTCTGTTCCGAGCGTAGACCTGGGCAAGGTTGGAAAGTGCTTGCGCCCGGAGCTCACGGCTTGCTGCACGTAATGCGCTCAGAAGCGCAATTGCGTCGGGAGTTCTCTTTAGCGCAGCTGCAGCTATTCCGCGGCGGAGTTGCGCCTGCGCGTTTAGCGATCCCGAAAAAGTGTTTGCAGCGGTGGTGTACGCCTGAAAAGCGTCGCTAAATCTGTTCGCTTCGTACAATCTGTCTGCGCGTGCAAGAGCTTCTGCCGATGATCCGGGAGCGGATGTTGAACCTAGTCGAAGCAGAGCTGCCGGTGCCTCGCTGCTCTCGGCGGACTGCGGGGCAAAGAAATAGAGCTGGCGATAAGCAGCCACCGCGTTCGTTGTATTCCCTAACTGTTCGTGAGCCTTCGCCAGTAATAACAATGCGGGAGGGTCATTTGCAGAGGCCAGCCCTCTTAGCAGTCCGGGGACTGAGGATGCAGTTCCACTCTTCAGCAACAAATCTGCCTGTCGCAGGCTGGCACCTCTCGCTTGGGCGGATGAGGCGTATTCGCGCGCAATGCGCTCGTACACTGCTCGGGCCTCGGCCTGCTTGCCCGCTTGCTCAAGAGCATTGGCCTGGAGTTGAAGGGCATACTCAGCGATGGAAGTGTGAGCGGCGATTTGGGGATCGTTCAGTAAGGTCGCCGCTCCACCAAAGTCTTTTCCATTAAGCCGAATGCGCGCTCGAACTATCCGAGCCAGCGCTGCAGCCCTGGTCCCGGGAAAGTCTGCCTCGATCTTGGTGATTATGCTCTCTGAGGGTAAAACTCCACCGCGCGTCATCGCGCGGAGGTCGGCAAGTGCTTTGGCTTCTGCTGGAGTTTGTTGACGCGTCAGGCAGCTCGCCGTCATAAACGCCGGGAAAGAGGCGCCGATAGCAACTGCGAGACCCATGATCAGAAGAAGGAAACGTTGGTTGCGCGATATCCTTGGCACTAGTTCTCCCCATTCACAGAAGTTTCCGTCGGTTTAGACTTGGTACCTCAGGTTCCGGGTTGCCACGAAAACGTCGGGGGCCGAGTAACGGGCGTTAGGGGTTACGATTGGCGAGCGGTCGAGTTTGGCTCAGGCTGAAACCGTCGCGCCGGGGTACGCATTACCAAGTTTCGCAGCGTCGCCTTCGGCCAGGGTATTAACCAATTCATGATGGAAGTAGTCGTATTTACTGGCGACTTCCTGCTTCACTCGTTTGTCATACATCTCTCGCGAGCGGTCGATGTATTCACGCAAGCGGTCATAGAGGTCGTAGTTCGAACGACCCTCAATAACTTTCTGTTCATTGTAGAGTTTGATTTCGGAGACCAATAGCCGGGCAAAGCGTCGCGCATCACTGTGGAGACGTTTTTCATCTTCACTGGTTACCTCGATTGGAAGCTCAACATCCATCCCATAACGTCGCCTTCCGGCCTGCTGTTGTACTTCTGGCTCTATCACAGCCACCGGCTCTCGCTCGGCCTCGTCGACCAGGTCAGTTGTGGCGAGATTATCCGGAGCACTGACGTAATCAGAGTCTTGTGTCACGACTTCAGGAATCGCTTCTGATGTTGCAGACGGTTCCTGAACATAAGCTTCCGCGGGAGCTGCGTACTCGGGTGTTGCTGTCTCTTCGTACTCGCGTGCTGGTTCGTACTCGGTTGGTCTGTATTCTTCAGCTGAGGGCTCCTCTACTTTGCGAACCGGAGCAGAGCGGGCTGCCAAAAGCTCAACGGCCATCGCCGCGACTTTCACTAACGTTTCCACCGCTTCAAGACTAATCGCGTCCGCATCGAGGGCTGCAGAATCCGCGTAAACAACTGCCACAGATCGTCCCCGCACGACAAGCGGTATGGCTACGACCCTCTGCGGGGGTTCCTCACCTAAGCGGTTCAGGATTATGTGATCTTCTGAGTGAGCGTGTGGACCACCACTCCATGTAGTTTTAGATCTGACTGCTTCGCCAATGACTGTCTCTGCTGAGGTGGTGAAGGAAATTTGCCGGATAGCGTCGTCACCGACCGTCCCCTGAAATCCGCGTGCTCGCCAACCGATGACTTGATCCCCTTTGACAACGAAGAAGGCAACCCGAGGTGCAAACGAGGCGCAGCGGTTTACCAGTGTCTTGAGGATCTCTGCTTGTGTTTGCTGCTCGTCGATTTCTGTAACGCCGGCTTTGAGGATGGCCAGATCGCTTGAGGCCTTTGCACGAGAGGACTCGGAAGCTGCGAGGTTAATCCCCTCCTCGTGCGCGGCTCTCAGATGCTCCAAGATGGAAGCAGCCACGGATCCGTCTATTTGAACCTCGCCGTGCCGGTCCAGCAGCCGCGAAAGCGACTCATTTAGTTCACTCTGTAGCTGGGCTATCTCTTGTTTCAGTCCGCTCAGCCGCCCTTCGATATAACTTTCTATCTCCTGGCGTAAGCTGTCTTCCAATTGTCCGCTAACCACAATCGTTTCCTCCATCAGTACGAGTTTCGCAAAGGCGCCGAAGGTTCTTGGCGATGAGGCTTTTGTTTTGAGACTTACTGTGCGTTCTCCGAAGGCAGGACAATCTGCTCTCTGGCAGTTTCGATTATGAACGTGCAAGATTAAACGAGTCAAGAAAATGGTTTGGTCATCCCATCTCAGAGGCCAAAGGTCACAGGTCGGAGGTCAGAGATCTGGGGTCGAGGGCCGGGGGCACAGACGGGAAAATGAGCAATGGAGTACCATGCCGGGGAGAATCAAATTGACAGGTGCAGTGCGCCAAGTCTATAAAAACCTGTCGCCCATGATGGATCCACTGAATCGTAGACCGACGATCCTAATCGCTGAAGACTACGAGGACAATAGGGAACTATTGCGCCTTCTACTCGCCAGCGCGAACTATTGTGTGCACGAGGCGACAAACGGGCGAGATTGCCTTGCAATGGCCCGCGAGAATCCCCCCGATCTGATTATGGTAGATCTATCGATGCCGATCTTGGATGGGTGGTCTTTGTTAGAAGCATTAAAGAAGGACAGCAAAACCGCTTGCATACCTTGCGTTGCGGTCACTGCCCATGGAGACACCGATAGGCAGCGAGCGCTGGAGGCAGGCTTCAACGGTTACCTTTCGAAACCATTTCGCAGCTTTGAACTGTTTGAGCTCGTGGCGCGCCTCCTGCCCCCGGCGGGTGTTTTAGGAGCCTGACATCTCAGCCCGCACTCAAAACTCGCTCAGCCAGCCAGGCATATAAGTTCTCGCATCATTCGGCGATCACAAAATCGGTCGCCTACTCCGAAGCGTAGTCGATCGATTCATTGGACGTCGAACGTCTCAGCGGGGAAGACGTCCGACGGCCAGTTAATTGTGTCAGCGTCACTTATAAGAGGTCACGACGCTTTGAATTGAAGGAAGTAACGGTTGGATTTCACTACGGTTGAATCCTGCTGCAGCAAACATTCGCTCAAGGTCTTTAAAGGTGTACGCGTCTCCCGCAGGAGTGCTCGCCAGCATTATGACGCTGAACGCGGCCGCTCCTGGTGGTGAAATTCGGTCATCATTGGGAACAAACTCAAGGGTGATCGCTCGGCCGCTCGCGCTAAGTGCGCCATGAACCTTGCGCAGCAACGATTCGCAAGTTTGGGGGTCGAAGTGGTGAAGGAAATTGGTAAGTAGAACGAGGTCGTAGCCAACGCCGAAGTCAACACTGAACGCGCTGCCTTCCAAGGTGCTAAACCTATCTTCAACTCCCGCGCGGCGTGCATTCTCCTTAGCTACTTCGAGCACCTTCGGCCAGTCCAATGCTACCACTTGCGCCTGTGGGTTGTTCTGCGCGAAGGCCAGCCCAAAGAGTCCATGCCCAGCCGCGATATCCAGTACCTTCAAGGGTTGCTTGCCCTCAGGATCTACTAACTTCGCCATTACCTGAGCTGGCATGGCCATCATGGGCGCCATTGCGCGAGCAAACTTCACCCACACCGGATTCTCTGGCGCTATCGTGCCATCATCCGGAACAATCGTCCCTCCTTTCCGGACCGCGCCCGTAAAATCACTAAAGCCTTCAAGCAGCGGCGGCGACAACAGAAACTCAGTTGCGCCTCCAAGATACGCGGGAGAGCGTTTATCAAGAAATACTGCTGAGTCGGCGGTGAGAGCATAGTTTCGCTCCTCTTTTGTGATAAGTCCAATCATGCACAGAAAATCACAGAGTATGCGCATCCCTCTCTCTGAAGTACCGCAGCGCGCTGCAATTGCAGCGGCTGTAGTGTTACCTTCGCCAATTGCCGTAAAAGTCTCGAGCTGGATCGCTGCCTTTAGCGCCTCTGTCCGCTGGTATGCATTGACAGTTTCGAAAAACAGCATTGGCGTCGGTTGTGTCATTGTTTGCGTCGACATTTTGGTCCTCACTTTGATTCGGAGTTTTCCGTTCGTACCGTAAAACTGCGATGAAAATCGATTCCGGAAAAGTCTAGATGCTGTGCCTTTCCATTTATGACGGTATCGAAAACGATGCGTTCAGCGCTCCTCTCGTCTTCAGGACGGAACACCCCGGGCGCTACTTGCACCAATGGTTGTTCGCCTCCTAACAGTAGTCGCCCTTTTCGAATGACGACCTGCGTGATCCCATACCAGGGACTGTCTGATCGGTACGATCCAGCGAACGCATTCCAATCGGCTGGATAGTCAAATGATTTCGCTCCAGAATACCTTTCGTTCGTCCACCAGTTAGTCCCGTGAAGCGCTTCCACCACAGCGTTGTCCTTGTCTCTTCCAAAACTCAACACGAAATGGTCGAAGTCCGGATCGTTAACAATGAACCTGTCGCGACCCACTTGCTCCATCGGAACGTTTCTGTTCTTGTGTTGAAGGACAAGTCGGTCGCCTTCCGCGAGGATCAGGAGTTTGCTTCCGGAGGCTGAATTAAAAGTACCCGCATAATCTGCAGCATTTTTAACGAGGGTGGGTGGAATTGGCGAAGGCGGCAAGTCTGGTAATTCCGCGTTACGAGAGGCGGCATTTAAGAGATCGAGCGCGTAACGGACGACCGTAACTGGCCGGTAACCTGCAAGGCGGGCGTTGACAGAAGCAAAGACTCCGAAGCCACTTGTCACGTCTGCGTACATGGCAGAGCTGAAGGCAATCATCCCGCCGGTATGACGCAGCAACGTTTGACCATCATTGCTGCTGGTCCACAGACCGTATGTATAACTCGCGTCTTCACCACGAAATGGCGCCTTGATCACTGGACTCACAAACAACTCAAAGGCTTTGTCTGACAGAACTCGTCCGCGCGGGCCACGACCACGATTGAGCAACATCTGCAAGTAATTACCCATGTCTTTGGCCGTTGCTGCTACGCTACCTGCCGCTTCAGTAACTTCGAGCCACGGTGCTTCGGAGAGTTTTCCTCTAAGCGGAAAGGGTCGATCGTCATATGTTGGACCGTAGCCGATCGCCAATCGCTCACGAATGTTGTTCGTAATTATCGGGGCGCTAGCCAACATTCCCAGAGGTTCTAAAACACGGGTTCGCAGACTATCGGCAAACGAACGCTTGTCGAGCGCCTCTAGCAGAAAACCCAGCAGCACATAACCAATGTTTGAATAGACAAAGCGCTCCCCAGGGGCGGTACCTGTTAGAAGTTTCTGCGTCGCCACTCGCGTCAATAGAGGAACGGCAGACAATCCGGCGGTATGACTTAGGAGGTGGTGTGTATTAAATGGAGGGTGCGAAGACTCAATCTTCAGCCAAGGCAAGTACGAGATCACTGGTTTTTGCAGATCGAGCTTTCCCTCATCGACAAGTTGTAATAGCGCAATAGCTACAAAAGATTTAGAGATTGATCCGATCTGAAATAATGTTTGTGGGCCGACCTTTGTCCCTGCTTTCAAATCTGCGTAGCCATAGTGGGCTTCACGCAGTAAACCTTCCCGGTTGGCAATGGCGAGCGTGAGTCCGGGGGCGCCTACTTCATTGATGTGGCGAGACACATACTGATCGAGGCGGTGAAATGCTGGTGCAAAGCGGTCCACCTCTTGAAATTCATAGGCAGCGACTGCTATTGGTCGCAGAACTCCCAACTGCATAAGCGCGAGGGATCCAACGATGCCGTTGACACCACTGATCAGTATTTGACGACGATTAATCTGTTTCATTGTTTTTGATTGCGTAAGTCTCGTGCAGTTAGGGTGTCGTTGCGGAGTTAAGTTGGCAAGCCTTTCCGGGCAATTGTCTCCATCACGCCACAAAAGCGGTCCAGTTCGCCAAGTGTTGTGTAGACGTTCGGTGTGATGCGGATGCCCTGAAACTCGTCATGAATAATGGGAACTGTAAGAATTCGGTGCTTATCAAAAAGGTAACTGCTGATCTGGGAAGGATTCACTCCGGCAATCTGCACGTTAGCAATGGCGCACGACTGTTCGGGATCGAAGGACGTGTTGAACCGTACCTTCGGGAGCCCCTTTAGCCGATTCATCCAGTAGCGCGATAAGTACCGCAAACGTGCTTCTTTTCGTTTGCCACCGATGCCATTGTGAAACAGTAAGGCTTCACCGATTGCCAGTCGCGGTGCGGCCGAATGAGTTCCTATTTCCTCGAACTTACGAATATCAGTCGCCTGTTTTGACTCGGCGGCCATTAACGGCCAGATCTTTGGAATCTTTTCACGCTTTACGTAAAGAAGCCCTGTTCCCTTCGGTGCATACAGCCATTTATGGAGCGAGGTTCCGAAGTAATCACATCCAAGGTCCTTCTGCTTGAAGTCAAACTGGGCGAATGAATGCGCACCATCGACGATAGTCTCAATTCCCCTCGCACGGGCCATCTTGCAAACCGCCTTTACCGGAGTGATCTGGCCCGTAATATTTACCTGATGGGAGATCAGAATTAGTTTCGTGCGACTGGTGATTCCTCGCTCAAATGCCTCGGCAATCTCTCCCAAATTCTGCGGCGAAATGGGGATCTTGATCAGTTTCAGAATCAGGCCTTCACGCTTTTCCCTTTGCCGCAACGTGGTGAGCATTCGCGGGTAGTCCTGCGTTGTGGTGAGAATCTCATCGCCGGGCTTGAAGTCCATGCCCATCAGGAGAGTTTCGAGGGACTCTGAGGCATTTCGAGTGATGGCAATCTCTTCACGGTCGCAGCCAAACAGCTCCGCCAGACCTGTGCGGATGGTTTCTGACTGTGGCTCAAGTATCTGCCACATCGTGTACGCGGTGGCGTCCTCCTGCTGCCAGATATACCGAACAAGGGCTTCGGTTACGATGCGTGGGCTGGGCGAGACACCACCGTTGTTTAGATTGATGATGCCGCGAGTGACCGTGAAGGCATTTTGAATAATGGACCAGTAGTCCTCCTCAAGTGCCGCCTGCTCGGGAGTAAGATGTGCCACGGACTTGGAGGCGGCGATAACTTGTCTCAACAGGCTGGCGACGGCAGCTGAGCTCAGGGCCGCTAAGCCCATTCCCTTTCCCGCAAACAACAGAAATCGGCGTCGATTTCTAAACTCATCTCGCTTTGTTTGGTTCATTTGGATTGAGAACGCCTCAAAAGCTGCACGTACGAGTTTTCGCCCTACCCCTCACTTTGCTTCGAAAACGATCTCACCGTTGATTACGGTCATGATGTTCCTGGTCTTTAGTATGTCGGCCTCAGGGATCTTCATGATGTCAGCCGAGAGTATCGTGAGGTCAGCAAGTTTGCCGACCTCGATGGAACCCCTTATCGTTTCCTCAAAAACCGCATACGCCGGCCATAGTGTGAACATCCTTAGCGCCTGCTCGCGTGTCGCTGCCTCCTCAGGATGCCATCCATCCCCAGTGAACCCCTTCTGATCCTTCCGTGCCACGGCAGCGTAGAACTCGATCATCGGTTCACCGCGTTCAACCGGCGCATCAGAGCCCCCCGCGATTACAACGCCAGTCTTGATCAGGCTCTGCCACGCGTACGCGCCAGACAGACGATCGATCCCAACGCGGCTAGGTGCAAAATGAAGGTCACCAATGGCATGGGAAGGTTGCATTGATGGAATCACCCCTAGTTTGGCAAACCGAGGAATGTCCGCCGGGTTTAAGATCTGGGCGTGCTCGATTCGCCAGCGTGGCTCGTCAATTTTACGCTGGGCTGGCGGCACCGCTTTCATGGCTTTCTCATACTGGTCGAGGGTAAATCGGTTTGCATAGTCTCCGATGGCATGGGTTTCAATCTGAATTCCATTGCGCAACGCCATCTCGAGCATCGGAGCAAGCTCCGCCTCCTTTACCGTTAAGAAGCCTGACGTCTCGGGTGCATCGGCATATGGGCGGAGTAAGGCAGCGCCTCGAGAGCCGAGCGCGCCATCGGATACAACTTTTATTGAGCGCGCATTGAAACGGTTACCAAACGCTCCAACGACAGCGCCGCCGTACAGTAGTCGTTCGGCACTGGGACCTGGACCATGCACTGACTTGTAAATGCGAAGTCTTATCTTTTCTTCACTGTAAAGCTTCTTATAAAGCTCAATGTCCTGATAGCTTCCACCAGCATCCTGGATCTGTGTCCAGCCTAGACTGATGTTCCTTTCAACTCCCTGGAGGATCGCGGCCTCGGCGTCTGCTGGTGTTAGAGGCGGAATATGCCGCCGCACGAGCCCTTGAGCGGCGTCAAGCAACATTCCGTTAGGCTCTCCCTGTTTGTCCTTTGAGATCTCTCCGCCAAAAGGATTCGCGGTTTTCCGGTCGATGCCTGCCAGTTTGAGAGCGGCACTGTTCACCACTGATGCGTGGCCATCTGCCCGAGTTAGCGCCACAGGATTGTTCGGAGCAAGCTTGTCCAGATCCTGACGCGTAGGAAATGCGGGAGGTTTCCAGAAGGTCTCAATCCAACCGCGGCCGGTGATCCATTCGCCGGGTTTTGCCTGGTCCACGCGTGCTTTGACGGCGTTCAGAAATGCTTCAAGGCTATTAAGATCTTCCAGGTTCAAGGTCATCTCGCGTAATCCGACCCCGGCCAAATGTTGGTGAGAATCTGCAAACCCTGGTACGACTGTCTTTCCCTGCAAGTCGACAACGCGGGTGTCTGTGCCAACAAACCTCTGCGCCGCTCGATTGGAACCCACGAAAACTATCTTGTCACCCTTCACTGCAATGGCTTCAGCCTGAGGGGTCCTCTCGCTCGCCGTGTAGATGTTCCCATTTTTGAATACGAGATCTGCAGATTGTGGTCTAGTTTGTTGAGTCTGCAGCGTCAGTAAGAGCGCACTCAACGCAATTACGAGAATCCTCATTATCTGTCCTTCTTAAGTTGTACTGTTGCCAATGTGAGCGCGTTAATCAAGCAACGGCCTTATATCACACGCGACGGCCATGGCGGAAAAGCCCGACGCAAATGAGCCAGGCCCTTAGCTCATCAGATTTTTGAGTTCTTCAAGTATGGGTAACCCATTTCTAGCTCCCATCTTTCTACACTTCAACGCCGCTACTGCATTCCCGAACCGCAGGCAGGATTCCACGCTTTCGTTGTGTAACATCCCGTAAATGAACCCAGCGTGAAATGCGTCACCGGCACCAGTGGTGTCCTGACAGCGACCCGGAACTGCAAAGGCCGGTGATTCAAAGAATTCTCCATTGCAATAGACCATTGCGCCTTCTGCGCCTTTGGTAATACCAATCAGAGGACACCCATAACGAGCCTGCAATTCGACTATGGCTGCGCGGGGCTCTGCTATGCCGACCAACCTCCGCGGAAACTCCTTGGAGCTAATTAGCACATCAACCAACGGTAGCAGTTCAGGCAGACGGTTATAAACGTTATCGATATCGGCAGACACAACTACACCCGTCTTCCTTGCTTCTGCTGCCATGACCGCACACGCGGGAGGATCGTGAGCGTCGAGGTGCAGGATCCGACCGAGGGATGCAAAATCGAGTGGCGCTTCTTGCGGAGCATAGGCGAGACGTTCGTCACGGTCCCAAATTATGGTGCGTTCGCCATTACGGGCGTCGACGATGATGAAGGCAATCTGATTCTTGGCGCCCGAAACGACTTCAGAATAGTTAGTATCTACACCTTCTTGATTCAGCGAGTTGAGGCCGAATCTGCCTGCTTCATCATCTCCAAAGCGTCCTGCGTAGGCGGTCTTCAAATCAAGTCGCTGCAGGCCTACCATGGCGGAAGCGGTTTGCCCACCTGCGGAGATATGATGTTCACAAAACCGGATCTTGGTGTCGAACTCGGGATACTGAGGAACGACAATTAAATGGTCGACGGCATTAAGCCCGAATCCAACGGCATCGAACTGACGCTCTATCGGTAGCGTAAAAGGTAATCGCATCTGGATTACTCGGTAAAGCCCTTTCCAGGAATTACTTATGTTAAAAGGTGTTTGGCCACAGTCACCAGCACCGCTAATTCGCCCCAGATTGCCGAGACTGTGCTCATTGAAAAGCAGCGCTACACGTTAGAATAAATGCGAGTCAAAAGGTATGGCCATTCTGATAGAGCAAAAGCTCAAAGAGATCCCACGGTCGTCAGGCGTATATCTGTACAAGGATACCGCCGGCAAAATCATCTATATAGGGAAGGCGAAAAATCTCCGCAGCCGAGTGCGCTCCTATTTCCAGGCGAGACCTTTCGATCGTAAGACGGACGCGCTCGTTCGAAATATCGCTGACCTCGAGTTCATTGTCACTGATAATGAAGTTGAAGCCTTAATCCTCGAAGCGACGTTAACGAAAAAACACAAGCCGCGTTACAACGTCAACTTAAAAGACGACAAGTCATATCCTCATCTCAAACTCACGGTCAACGAACCCTTTCCGAAGGTTGTGATCACACGGCGCATACAACGGGATGGAGCTCTCTACTTTGGGCCCTTTCTTCCGGCAAGCCTCGCGCGAAAAACCATCGACCTAATAAATCGAACCTTCCAACTGAGGACCTGTGACATAGAGATTGACGGTCAGGCTCCGCGGCCTTGCCTTGAATACCACATCAAGCGCTGTCTGGGCCCGTGCGTAAAGGGCTTATGCACCCCAGAACAGTATCAAGAGGCCGTTAGAGATGTTCGTCTCTTGTTAGAAGGACGGAACAAAGAGCTTGCGGACACCCTGGAGGAACGGATGACGCAAGCTTCTGACGAACTTCGCTATGAGATGGCTGCCAAGTATCGTGATTTGCGGCGCACAGTTATTAAGCTTTCAGAACAACAGAAGATGGCGACTTCGCCTGAGCGTGATGTCGACATATTTGCCTACTATCGCGAGGGCCAGCGCCTGGCATTACAACTGTTCACGATGCGCGAAGGTCATATCGTGGGTAGGAGAGAGTTCTTTTGGGAAGACCTGTCGCCTGATGAGTTTGATCCTGCCGCGTTTCTAAGCGAAGTCTTGGCGCAATACTATGCAAACGATTACGTGCCGAAAGAAATTCACGTCCCGGTTGATATAGAAGACCGAGAACTCCTCGAACAGGCACTGAGCGCAACGAAGGGACGTCGCGTTCGGATCTTCTACTCGCAACGTGGGGAAAAGCGAGATCTGATCGACCTTGGAGAAAAGAATGCAAAGCTCGCTTTCGAGCAGCGGTTTCGAGTGCTTCAGCCCGACATGAAGCGAGTCCTGGAAGAACTACAGGAAACGCTTGAACTGCCGAGGTTCCCGGGACGCATCGAATCTTTCGATGTTTCCCACATTCAAGGTGCAGAAAATGTAGCAGGCATGGTGGTCTGTGAAAACGGAAAGATGAATCGGTCGGAATACCGCAAGTTTCGCATCAGGTCGGTTTCTGGTGCTAACGATGTGGCTTCAATGCGTGAGGCAGTCTTGCGACGGTATCGTCGACGCTTGGATGAGGGGCAGGTTCTTCCGGATCTGGTCCTGATTGATGGCGGAAAATCTCAATTGAGTGCCGCTGCCGACGCTATGCGCCAATTAGACCTTGACGCTGTTCCAATGGTCGGCGTGGTCAAGCCGCCTCAACGACACAACGAAGTAGCTTACCTGTTAGTCAAGGGGCGAGAACATGAACCCGTTTACCTTGACCCGCACTCGCTCATACTCCGCCTGTTGCAGATGATTCGCGACGAGACGCATCGTTTCGCTGTTACCTATCATCGCAAGCGCCGAGAGCTGCGCGACTTTACTTCTGAGCTGACTGCGATTCCTGGCATCGGGCAGAAGCGCAAAGGTCGCTTGTTGCGACACTTTGGTTCGATCCAACGGGTTGCGCGCGCAACGGTGTCCGAATTAACTCCCTTTGTCGGCCGGAAAGCTGCGGAAGAGATCTCCGAACATTTCGAACGTCAACGTGTTCTTGCGTCTTCAAACACACGAGCCGAGGCGTGACATTGAAGTAAAAGCGGTTGCGAGTCGCTGCCTCTCCTTTTCCACCGCAGTAAAAACAATCTCAACCCGCTGACTCTCGAGTCCCGCTGAACTGATAGCTAATATGCAGCTTGAGCGTCCCGTCGAGTATCTCGGCGTGCACATCTTTGACATGTGCTTTTACCGCACCATTACTTGCCTTAACTGGGATCATTAACTGAAGTTGCGGCGCCCGGATCAATTCCAGCGGATTAACCCGTTGGTCGATCGCATTCCGAACAAACACCGTAACAAAGTTGTTTGCGATGGGATTCACGCCTTCTAGGTTCACGCCTTCGACGTTAACGTGGCCATAGACAGTCTGGTTTTGCTGATCGAACCGCAGCTGGATAGATGTTTGTGCAGAGCCCTTGAACTGCAGACAGTTTCCAAGCAAGTTGTAACTGCCACTGAAAACCATGGGAGCCAGAATCTTGCCGTTAGCAAAATGCACTTGAGTTCTGTTGTTACTGCCCTCCGATACCAGCGTAATCGTGTTACTACATCCCTGTTGCATGGCTGTGGCCTGGTATGTCGCGACACGTGCTCCGGTGTCTATCTCAGCCAGGTTGAACGCTGGCGGGCCCAAGTCTCGAAACACGACGCCGAGTAGATCATCAAAAAACCCGCTGGCTACTGAGATTACCACCGTGTCTGGCGTCACCTCTGACGACACTGGGGGTCCCACGGCCACGCCGGGCGTCGACTTGAACCGTGGAACCCCCAAGAGAAAAACGGCGACGCCAGCACCCAGCAGCAGGCCTAACGCAAGTATCAAGAAGTACTTCATGTAGAGCGTCCTTTCAAAAAGTTACGGCGAGAGTGACGACGTTACAGTGGGTGATGCAGCAGCAGGTGGTGGAGTAACACTCACATTTCCGAAAACCGATCTCAGGACAGCCCCTGCCATATTTGCCAGCGCGTTGATCTGTTGTCGCACCTGCTGAGGCGGCACCTTGCTGAAGCCGGATGGAACTTCGAACCATGCCGTATCGATATCTGTTGTGATGTCACGCATCTCAGCGACGATCTTTGCACCCTTCACTCCCTGCACGTTACCACTTGCCTCTGCGAAAAGCTCGGAACGAAGGGGCAACCCAGTTTCTTTGTCGATGAAAACAAACGCTTCGGTTTCGACTTCTCCGGCGCTGGTACCGGTGGTAGCGGTGTTTGTATATCGATACTTTTCGGCATTGCGACCGTTTACTGTCTCTTCTCCGACGCTTTGCAAGCCCTTAAGGTTCTCAAGTTTCCCGACGAGCTGTCCCGGAGTCATTAGCTTTTGAAATTGAATTCCGGTGGATTCAGGAGTGAGCTCCGCGTATTGCTTACGTGCTGGCAACAGGACCAAGTGTTGCGCCCCTTTTTCTATGTAGACCAGATCCGAGCCGTCCGGAAGCTTGAATGCGACACGACGGTCGGCCCCGTTACGCGCGATCTCCGCTGACAAGCTGGGTATGCCTACAGTCCGTTCACCGCCTTCAGTTTCGGCCGTCAGAACAAGCATTGCTCGATACTGTTCTGGCTCGCGTGACGCGATGGTAGAGATTTCTCCAGGCGACACATTTGCGTT
>Ga0209431_10000271_pt1 | contig 41703 bp, 42 predicted proteins | sample RifCSP13_3_FD_184021 | JGI IMG/M metagenome (GOLD analysis project Ga0209431, IMG submission 184021) | Soil microbial communities from Rifle, Colorado - Rifle CSP2_sed 13_3 (SPAdes) (version 2) | ecosystem: Environmental > Terrestrial > Deep subsurface > Rock core/Sediment | place: Rifle... | reverse complement strand
TACATCCTGGGTCGATCGGACGATACAATCAAGGTCGCCGGCAAGCGATTGGGGCCTGCTGAAATCGAATCGGTTCTCGTGGCCCATCCGCAAGTCGTCGAAGCCGCCGCCATCGCTGTTCCCGATGAGCTAAAAGGCAACCAGGTGGTTTGCTTCTGCGTGCTGGCGCCAGGCGCCGAACCAGGCGAAGAGCTGCGCAAGGAGTTGCGCGCCAGCCTCATCTCCGCCCTCGGCAAGCCGCTGGCGCCTAAAGCGTTGCTCTTCGTCAGCGACCTGCCCAAGACGCGCAACGCCAAAGTGATGCGGCGCATGGTGCGCGCCGCTTACCTGGGAGAGCCCGCCGGTGACACTTCATCGCTGGTGAATCCACAGGCGGTGGAAGAGATCAGAAAGGCAGAATAATCTTCCTTATGATTTATGATCCAAGTGAGACATGGAATATTTCCGATTTCCCCCTTGATTGCAGGATTTACTTTCCCTGTGGTCGACAGGGTGGTTTGGCGCGACACATCCAAAATAGTTGGTGGCCCTTAGGTCATAATTCATTGCCCTTTCATAGCTCCCATGAAGTTATCTATGAATATCTTCTTTGAATTTAGGAATCTGCGGGGGGCGATCGAGGGGATTGACACTGGCTATCTCAACCAAGTGGGGTCTGCGGGCCCTGTACTTGGAGTTCTAAGGTTCACGGCCAACATTAGCAAGCAGTCGCATCCCATCCTCGCATCGCCAGTTAACGCTCAGTTGATTGATTTGGAATATGGCATCTGGCAGAACATTTCAAAACACCTCGATGAGCTTAGAGGAATCGGAAGTAAAGCAATGGGTAGAGAAATGTTTGAAAAATGGTCAAATGCGATAATCAGCAAATCTGCAGACCGTGAAATGTTGCTGGCTTGGTCCGTGGGCACTTTTATTGAATCACACATGCGCTCGACATCCGCGGCCCACAGAGAAATGCTCATTAAGCTATTGACTTGCCTCGTGATCGGGGAGGAAGATACGATTTCCAGCACCTTTCCTCAGGCAAAAAATATACAGGCTAATTCGGAGTTTATTATTCCATTGATCGCCGGCCGATCTGCGTCTTCGCTGCTTTGTCATTCAAGGGATACCTTGCTTCATTGGCCCTCCGAACTCGATGCTGCAACCTCACTGCTAATTCCGCAAGTTTCTCTTGAAGCCTTGAACCAAATGCAAACTTCCTCAAAAGGGTTGCTCATACGGGCGCTGACTGAAGAAGTAATTACTTGGGAAACTCGTCCATCAAGTATTAATGAATTCATGGATTGGAACTGGCTACCCAATTTCGAAATTTAAGGCCACTTTAATCAGCCGAGGGCATCAGGATATGTAATTGCGTTTGGCTGCGATAGAACTGGACGTCCGGCTTACTACCGTTTTTTTTTTTTTGTATCGCGATCTTAGTTCTGCGAAGATCTAAGGGATCTGGTCAGTGTGCTCGCCCTAATCTCTTAGTTTTCCCCTAACAAACTTTCTACTTTCCAAGACTATTGTCGGGAAACCAAGGGAAGCAATTTCCTCCGGTCCCGTGTTTCCAAGGCCGCATAGTAATCAAAGTTCCTTCCCTTGTAAACGCCAGGCCATAGAACTTTCTGCCTTTAAGCGAAGCTAACTTGGATTCAAGCCGCTCCCAACAAACCTCTGAGGTCCGCGGGGAATTCCGTTGCCCGGCTGACGACCAGGTGGAGGTCAGGCAATTCCACAATTGTGGCGGAAAAATTGGACTCGCTCTTAACCAATTTTTAAATCTCCACGTTTATAGTATAGTCCCGCTATGTTGTTCGCCGTAACTTGAAGGAATTGAAACATGAAACTAAACAAAAAATTCTCTGGCAAGCTGCAAAAAAGTTCGGCCAAAGGCGGCTGGACCTATCTGAATTGGCCCGAATCGGTGAAATTCTTCGGCACACGTGGGCTGGTCAAGGTGCGTGGCAAGATCAATGGCCAGCCATTCAAGAGTTCATTCATGGCCATGGGCGATGGCACGCACAAGCTCCCGGTGAAAGCAGAAGTACGTAAAGCCATCGGTAAAGAAGCCGGGGCCATTGTCCACGTTGAGTTAGACGAGCGCCTCTAATTACTAGCCGCAACCATGACTAAACTTCCGTTCAAAGTCCGTTCATCGCGCATTCAGGGGATGGGTGCATTCGCTACTCGGCGCATCCGCAAAGGGACACGCATCGTCGAATACCAGGGGGAGCGAATCACGCCCAAGGAGGGGGATGCGCGTTATGAAAATGATCATAATCCAAACTCGCGCGTTTTATTGTTCACTGTGGATAAACGCACTGTCATCGACGCAGGCGTAAATGGCAACGAAGCCCAGTACATCAATCATTCCTGCGAGCCCAATTGCGAAGCTGTGATCGAATCCCGGCGCATATACATCGAAGCCCTGCGCACCATTTCGCCCGGCGAAGAGTTGACCTATGATTACAACCTCACGCGCGATGAGCAAGATGGCGCGCAGACGGAATCTGATTACGCCTGTCATTGCGGGGCCAACACCTGCCGCGGCACCATGCTTGAACCGCTGCCAAAACGCAGGAAGCGCAAACGAAGTAAAACAAAGAAGTAGCTGTTAGACTTGCAGCCTTAACCCTTAGACCTTCAACCTTAAACTTGTCCTCCTCCCTCCTCGCCGCCCTGTTTGCCCTCGCTGCCGCCGTCTCCTGGGGCTCCGGTGACTTCACCAACGGCTTGGGGTCTCGTCGAATCGGCGCCTTCCATGCACTGCTGATTTCACTAAGCATCGGGTTGCTGGCGATGGTCGTCCTGGTCGCTGCCAGCAGGGAGCCGGTTCCCGTATTCGCCGATTTCTTTTGGGGCGTGCTTGGCGGCCTTTTCGGCCTCTCTGGTTTCATCTTTCTAATGCAAGGATTCGTCAAAGGACGCATGAGCATTGTGGCACCTGTTTCCGCCGTTTTGGCGCCAGTCATCCCGGTTATCATCGCCACCTTCACCGTTGGTCTGCCCCACACGCTTCAGCTAGTAGGCTTCGGCTTGGCGTTGGTCAGCATCTGGATGCTCTCTGGCGGAAGCCGGGAGCAGGGAAAGCCGTCAGGCATCGGGTTGGCTCTTTTGGCCGGCCTTGGCTTCGGCATCTTCTTCGCCACCCTGGATCAGATCAGCGAGGGCGTTGTGTTCTGGCCGCTGCTGGCCAGCCGTCTGGTGGCTAGCTCCGTGCTGGCTTCTTATATGCTCATTAGCCGTCAGCCGCTGATTCCGGCCCAGACACCATGGAAATTACTAACCCTGGCTGGCGTGCTCGATGTTGGCGGGAATGTATTTTTTCTGCAGGCTGTGCAAACTGGCCGTCTGGATATTGCCTCAGTCCTGGTTTCGCTTTACCCGGCGGTCACCGTACTTCTGGCAACACTGATCGCCCGCGAACGCATGACCCGCCTGCAGGTGCTCGGTGTACTGGTCGCGGTGACCGCCATCGCGCTGATTACAGTATGATCGGCAAAATCTAGGGACTTGGCTTTTCGTAACAATATTTTTTCCAGCCTCAAATCTCTCACCTCTACTTTCAGACCTTTTTCTAACACTTAATAAAGAAACGAGCCCGAGAACTAATCTCACCATTCAATTGGTTTCTCGCCACGTTCCTCCAAATATTTGTTCGCCTTCGAAAACGGCTTGCTTCCAAAAAAACCACTGGCCGCCGAAAGTGGCGACGGGTGCGCCGACTCGATCACGTAATGCTTCGACCGATCGATCAACGCCCCTTTGCGTTTGGCGTACGCACCCCACAAAATGAACACTAACCCCTCGCGCTGCTCCGAAAGGATGCGCAACACCGCGTCCGTAAATTCCTCCCAGCCTTTGCCCTGGTGCGAGCCGGCGCTGCCCTGCCGCACGGTAAGGGTTGCATTCAACAGCAGCACGCCTTGTTGTGCCCAACGTTCCAGGTTGCCGCTGGCTGGCGGCTCCACGCCCAGGTCGTGTTTCAATTCCTTGTAGATATTATGCAACGACGGCGGCAGCGGCACGCCATCATTTACCGAAAAACATAAGCCATTAGCTTGATTGGGTCCATGGTAAGGGTCCTGCCCCAGGATCACCACTTTGACCATGTCGAAAGGACAAGCCTCGAAGGCATGAAAGATCTTCCTGCCCGGCGGATAGATCGTGAATTTCTGGTATTCCTCGCGCACAAAGGCTGCCAGCTTCTCGAAATACGCCTTCGCGAACTCCTCTTCAAGCTTCTCCTTCCAACTAGCTTCGATTTTGACATCGGGCATTGTGACAGATATACCCCGATTCGAGGAATCAATCCAGAACAGACTCCCTTCCCCTTGAAAGGGGAAGGGTTGGGGATGGAGTTTGTTTACTTATCCAACTCTTTGATTTGTCCACGATTTTTCCCAAGCGCACCGTCTCTTGGTTTATACTCAAATTCACAAGTGGCTTCTGGAGGCACACGATAACCTGTCAAGTTTGCACGACCCCACCTCCACCCTCCCGCGGAATAATAAGTACCCAGCTTGACAAGGACAAGGGATGATATGAACTTTGACCTAACCGAAGAACAAACCCTTTGGCGCGCCACCGTTCACGACTTCGTATCCAAAGAAGTCAAGTCCAAAGCCAAAGAAGTGGATGAGACCGGCCAGTTTAACTGGGAGGCAACGCACAAAATGGGTCCGCTGGGCCTGCTTGGCCTCAACGTGCCCGAGGAATACGGCGGGGCCGGCGTGGACCCCGTTTCTGCGGCCATCGCCATCGAGCAGCTCGGCTGGGGCTGCGGCAGCACTGCGCTGGCCATTGCCGCTCACAATGGGCTGGGCTGCGCACCCATTGCCCTCTTTGGCTCTGATGAACTCAAGCAGCGCTTCTTGCCGAACGCGGCCAGCGGCAAAGGCAAACTGGCCGCCCTGGCACTTACGGAACCGGGCGCTGGCTCCGACCTCAAAGGCGGCGTGCAAACGAAAGCTGAATTGCAGGGCAACGAGTGGGTCATCACCGGTAATAAGATGTGGTGCACCAATGCCTCCATTGCCGATTTCATCGTCACCCTGGTACGAACCGAAGCCGGCGTCGGTTCCGACAGCCTGAGCCTCATCGTCATTCCCACTGAGGCACAGGGTCTTTCCATTGGTCCTGCTGAGAAGAAGATGGGACTACACGGTTCGCCAACGCACGCGGTTGCCTATGGATCCGTGCGCGTGCCGGCGGATAACCTGGTCGGGGAGCGCGGCAAAGGTCTGCACTACACGCTAGCTACATTGGATGGCGGTCGAATCGGGATTGGCGCCCTGGCTGTTGGCCTGGCGCAGGCCGCCTTCGACGAAGCGGTGAAATACGCGAAGGAGCGCCAAACCTTCGGCGAATCCATTGCCAATCATCAGGCTATCCAATGGATGCTGGCGGAGGCAGAGACAAACATCACCGCTGCGCGGCTCATGGTTTACCAGGCCGCGTTCACCAAGGCGCAGAATCGTTCGTTTACCAAACAAGCCGCGATGGCGAAGATGTTTGCTACCGAAATGGCCGAGCAGGTTTGCCGCGATGCGATTCAAATTCACGGTGGATACGGTTACTCCCGTGAATACCCGGTGGAGCGCATCTACCGCGACGCCCGCCTGATGACTATCGGCGAAGGCACCAGCGAAATCCAACGCATCGTGATTGCGCGCGAAATATTGCACAGTGACTGAGGTGCCTAAAATCCCGAATCTTTACTTTATAACTTTGTTATTTCTGGCAGCGATTTTCACCTATCAATTTTTCGCAGGCGTCGATGTCGCTTACGCAGGTCCTGGGGAACCGGGGCATTGGCATGGCTATCCAGATCCTGACGCGTGTAATGTCTATAATGATTGCACCTACATTTTTGACATCTGCTACTTCGGCGAAACCCAAACATTGGGCACCTACACCGATAATCCGTTACAACCGCAGGCGCTCGTGGATACGATTAACGCAAAGGGGGGAGAAGCAACTCTCGGCCGCTGCCCGCTGATTCCCAACGGACAGCGTTGCAAGCTGTTGGAGGTAACCTCTCCGGTGACCCTGGGAATTGATCACCCGATTTCCGCGCGCTGGCGCGGAAATGCGCAAACCTTACGCTTCCGCGGACCCAGTGGCATCGTGATGGCGCCGGTGATCGAAACCACCGTTCACTTTTCAGACGGTGCACTGGTTGGGAGTTTCTCCAATGTGGACGCGCAAGGTCTGGCCTTGCTCTCGCCTGGCCAATATCGGGTCAGCTGTTTTGGGCCAGGCGGGAGTTCTGGTGAAGAAATACCGGTCACCGTGGCCAGGTAGGATGTCGGGAAAGGGATTTGGGGGAAACCTGGGGAAGAAATCAAAATCTAATTCGCTTCAAATACCAGCGTGTGCCCGCCACCTGAAATCGTAAGCTTTTCGGGGTTGGGGCAGGCTTCACACAGAGTGATCTCATAATGTTCGGCGGAGTTGAGCGCAGCGAAGTAGGCAGCTTCCACATCGCCTATCCCTGCCCCGGTGCAGGCCATCAGTGTGGAAACAAGTTCAGTGAATCTGATGGTGGAATCCCTCACCGCATATTTGCCGCCAAAGCCGTTGCAGCCACCGGAGCCGCCGACCTCGTTGGCGCTGGTAAAAGATAGCGTTACGGCTGCCCCACCCAGCGCTTCACCTACCTGCGTGTTGCCATCAAGATTCACCAGCACCCAGGAAGTTCCGGAAAGCGGATTGGATATGGGAGCACAAGCGGAAAGCAATATACTGGCAAGTAAGAGACCGAATAAGGTAATTCTTTTGTGCATAGGCATCCTTTCAGTACCCATAACGCTTTGTGTCTCAATTTGTTCCACTCTGCCTGAGATACAATCGCCGCCGTGACCGCTCAGAGACGTTATCGCATTTTCCTTGCTTCGTTGGCCTTAATCGGCAGTCTTTTGGTCTGGCTGGCCACTTTCAACTATGGCCCAGGTCTTTCCAGTGATGGCGCCAGCTATCTTTCGACAGCCGAGCATCTGCTTGCCGGCAATGGGTTTACTGATTACCTGGATCGGCCTCTGGTCAATTGGCCGCCCTTGTACCCAATCGTGCTTGCAGCCACCAGCCTGGCGACCGGAATCGAGCCCTTTGTCGCAGGTCAGATCGTAAACATCGTTGCTTTCGGCGTGATCATCCTTCTGGGGGGCCTGTTGTTGGAACGCAGCCTGCCGGGCAACTGGACCGTGTGCATAGCGGCCTCCTTGATCCTGGCTGGCTCTCTGCCCATTTTAGAAGTCTCAGCAAACATCGCCTCGGATCCACTGTTCATGGTAGCCATACTGGCCTTCTTGCTGGTTGCCCAGGATTACGCAAAATCCAGGGCGCGAGGGCTTTGGTGGGCGCTGATAATAATCGCAACTGTTGCCAGCCTCCTCAGGTATGCAGGGTCAGCGCTGATCTTCAGTGGTGTTGTCCTGAGCTTCGCCGTCTGGAGATCTTCACTACGCCGGGGGTTTGCAGAGGCTTCGGCGTTCGGGTTGTCGGCGGCTCCGCTGGCGGCCTGGGCGTTGTTCCACAACCTTCCAGCGTCCGGAACCTTGCTGGGTACCCATCTGCCGGCGGACCCATTGGGCAACTCGAAATTTGCCATAGATAAAGTCGTCGGTTGGTTTGTGCCAGAAAGCGTGCTCAACTCTGTCCCCGCGATCGCCTTCGCCGCATTAGTGGCTTTAGTTCTCATTGTGCTCAGCAAACGGAGCCGCTGGAAGGCCTGGGGCAAGCGGGTATCGAACCCCGAAATACTCCCTATTGCCATCTTCTTTGTTGCCTACTCCGCTCTGCTTGTTTTTGCCCTAAGCTACGGCCCTCATCGCTTTCCGGGTAGTCAGCGCATCCACGTCGTAATTCTGCCTATGTTAATGGTGCTGGGAACGGTTACCGCGGAGGCCTTCCTACCCAGAGCGGCGCCCCAATGGCGCAAAGCATTCCTGGCCATCTTTGCCCTTTGGCTGCTATTCCCTTTTTACCGGGTCGGCGTTTACGTCGTTGCCTCTATGCAATCGGGGGACATCAGCTTTTACAATATTTACAACACACGGAAATTAATCGAATCCGACGTTGTCACGGAATTGAGGAACTCGCCGCCGCCGGCGGATACAAAGATCTACACCAACAACGAGGGCGCGGCATGGTTTTACCTTCGCCGCCGCGTTTACTCGCTACCTCGATGCGAGACCGATGCGTGCGACGACCTGATTAAGGTGATGACGACGTTCCGCGGCTGGCCTGGTCCCGATGAAGAGGCGGTGCTCATATGGTTCAAGCGCGACCTGGAATACAAAGACTTAATCCCTCCCTTGGACCAAGTGGATAAATTCGTCCACCTGGAATTGACTTTCCAGAGCCGCTATGGAAACATGTACAACTTGGAAGTCGATTCAAACAACTAGGCGCTTTTCCGCCTCAGGCAGCAGCCTGGTCTTCGCCCGGCACGAACTGACGCCAATCTCCGTGGATCCCATCCTCGGTGACGCCGAAATAAAAGCGGATGTTGCCATTCACGCGCTGCACGAGGTCAAAACGCGTTTGCTTGTGCTGGCTGTACTGTTTAAGTAAACCAAAATCGCCGCGCCAGTCAGCGTCTAGCTGCTTCGTTTCTTTCGGCAGCGCAGCAAATTCGGTAATGGCATAATGCCAGAGCTTGCGGGCAGATTTCTCGGTGACATTATTCACTACCATGCCGTTACGCAGGTCGCGAACAGTGTAGTACGCGACGCCATCGCGCTCCTCACGGCTGACAACTTCCACGCCGGTGCGCGGCGCAGACTCGGGCTTTGAAGGAACTTCGGCAGGAGGCGTCTTCATCGCCTGAGTTTTCCCCCTGCGCTGGGACCTCTTGACTTCTCGGCCATTTTTGGTCGGCTTGCCGGCCTCGGCTTCAACAGGCTGCGAAAAGCCGGCGACCAGGCGCACGATTTCATCGCGCACAGCCAGCCCGGTTTCCGCCTCAGAGCGAAGATAGATCTTATTGTCGTCCACCGCGTAAGGGGGATCGTCCCCTCGTGGAACTAATACGCGCAGCACTGTTTTCCCCGCCGTGTTCTGGCCATCTACCGTGCATCGAAGAGCAGGGCTAATACGTTTGCTGATCTCCTGCTCGATCTGCTTGATGGCCTGGGATGGATTCCTGACGCCTAACACCGCACGCTTGGGATCGGCATCCAAGCCGATAAACAGGGTGCCGCCATTCGTGTTGGCAAAGGCGCAAATGTCCGCAATGATGTTGTAGAGATTGCCGCCGCGCGGGGACATGCTTTCGTGGAATTCCTGAACGATGTTGCTGCCCTGCTCACGTGCCGCAGTGACGAAGTCGAATTCCGCCTCTTGCGCCTGGCGTTTGGCTTGCCGCGGCCGAGTGCGGGCAAAGTCGTTGCTTTCGAAGAGCGCCTTCAGCGCTTCGAAACTGGCGTCAGGCAACAGCACTTCAGTGACGCGCCCACCTATGCCCAGATTATTGTGCCGCCTTAGGTCGTCGTCCAAGCGGTGGGCGTCGGAACCCTGAATGCAATGCATGCGCCGCGGATACTCCGGTTTAATGCCGCTGAAGAACGTTGCGGTCGAGTAGCGCCCGCGCTTTTCAAGGTCAGTGACCTCCAGGGCATGCAAATTAGGGTCCTGGGTGTAAGCGATCTTAGTCTGCCCGCCGAAGTTGAAACCGCGCATGGCCACACCGCTACTCGAATTCGCGTGGGCGGCGATTGCAATTCCGCCCGCCTCATGGATGGCCTGGTAAGCGGTGAGCACGTCGGCCGAGGCACCCACGGTCACGGATCCGAGTTCAAGTTGGCTGGCCGGCACGTTGAGGTCGAGTAGTATATGCTCGATCTCGCGTATCGGTTTGTCGGGCGCGAAGAGGCCCATGATGTGGAAGCCGAAAGTAGCGGTAAACTCGAAACCGGGCAGCACCAGGATCTTGCCGCGCAGGCGCTCGTATTCCTTCAGGCGCTGCTCTTCTTCTGGCAAGATGCGTTTGAGCGAACGCAGCAACTGCAGCTGTTCGATCTCATCGAGCATCTTGCGGTAGCCGGCCACCGTGTTGTGGTCGGCAAAGCCGATGATGTCCAGGCCGCGCCCTTCGGCGCGGCGCAGAATATCTAGATAACTGATCCCGGGTTCCTGGTAATCACTGGAAGCCGGGGTATGCAAGTGCAAATCCATCGACAGCCAATGCATTGGGCTGCGACTGTTTGGTTTTTTTGACACAATGATCTCGCTTCTTGAAATATCAAATAATCAATCAATGCGGTGGTTTCCGAACCTAGGCTTGATTAGTACTTAATCCTTGATTTTTTGCTTTAGGATTTTCATCAAATCGTCGGGCATATATGGCTTCATGAGGAAATCGTCAGCGCCGCGCGCCAGCGATTCCTGGCGATAATCCATTCCCGATGAGAGGACCACCAGTATATCTTTGAGGTCCTCGTCCGCCCGAATCTTGCCCAGCAATTCCAGGCCGTTGGCGCCCTTGAGATTTACGTCCATCAGTATGGCGTCCGGTCGAGTTGAGCGCAATTCATCCAATACGTTGTCAGGGCTTTTGAGTTTGCTCACCTCATAACCTTCAAGGTCCAGCAGGTTGTGCAGCAAATCCACGAGGACCGCCTCGTCTTCGAGGACCACGATTTTTTTATGCACGGGTTTTAGCCTTTGGCTTGGTTTTACGGCGCGGCTTGCCGGGCCGGCCGTTTGTTTTATGCCCGTCGGGGCTCGCGCTGCGTGGTTCCAGCGCGGCTTTCAACACTTCGTCGATAGTCTTAACAAATTTGAATTGCAATTTTGCCTTGATTTCTTTGGGCAGTTCCTCCAAATCTACTTGGTTGCGCACAGGCAGGATGACCGTTTTAAGTCCTGCACGATGAGCAGCCAGCACCTTTTCTTTGACTCCGCCGATGGGAAGAACCTGACCTCGCAATGTGATCTCACCAGTCATACCCACGTCTGACTTGATAGGCTTTCCAGTGAGAAGAGATACCAGAGCGGTCACCATGGTGACTCCTGCCGAAGGACCGTCCTTGGGTTGGGCGCCGGCCGGTACGTGGAGGTGGATGTCGGTGCTCTGAAAAAAGTCGGGTTCGATGCCAAGTTTCTTTGCTCGCGATCGGACATAAGATAAGGCAGCCTTAGCAGATTCTTGCATCACCTCGCCAAGCTGACCAGAAAGCTGGAAACCTTTGCTGCCCGGCATGCGCGTCGCCTCGATGAAAAGCACATCGCCTCCGGTCGGAGTCCATGAGAGGCCAGTGACTACGCCAGGAATCGAGGTGCGACTGGCGATTTCTTCCATGCGGTAATAGCGCGCCGGACCCAGGTTATCGCGGATCAGGTCTGGCGTTATCTTGATCGCGCCTTTGTGCCCCTCGGCAATCTTGGTCACCACCTTACGGCACACTGAACCAATCTCCCGCTCCAGGTTACGGACTCCGGCCTCACGGGTGTAGGAGCGAATTAGGGTCCGGATAGCCTCTGAGCCGAATTTGACCTCGGCCTTACGTAGACCATTTTCGCGTAGTTGACGGGGAATCAAATAACCTTTCGCAATGGCCAGTTTGTCGGTTTCCGTATAGCTGGAAATATGAATGATTTCCATGCGATCACGCAGTGGACCGGGTATGGTTTCCAGCGTGTTGGCGGTAGTAATGAACATCACCTGTGAGAGATCGAAAGCCACCTCAATGTAATGGTCACGAAACTCGCTATTTTGTTCAGGATCCAACACCTCCAGCAACGCCGATGATGGATCGCCGCGGAAATCGGTACCCAGTTTGTCCACTTCGTCCAGCATGAATACCGGGTTTCGCGTCCCTGCACGGCGCAAGGCCTGCATGATGCGGCCCGGGAGCGCGCCGATGTAGGTGCGACGGTGGCCGCGGATCTCGGCCTCATCGCGCACGCCGCCCAGGGAGATGCGCACAAATTCGCGTCCCAGCGAACGTGCGATGGAGCGACCCAGGGAAGTCTTGCCTACCCCTGGCGGGCCTACAAAGCACAGGATGACACCTTCACGTTCACGACGGATCAGGTCGTCCTTGCGATGCTTGGCTATCTCCTCTCTGCGCTCGGAGCGCAACTTGCGCACAGCCAAATATTCCAAGATGCGGTCTTTGACATCTTTCAAACCGTAGTGATCCTGGTCGAGCACTTTTCGTGCATTGCGAATGTCCAGCTTATCTTTGGTGATTTTCGACCAAGGCAAGCCGATCAGCCAATCCAAATAGGAGCGAATAACACCATATTCCGCCGAAGCCGTGTTCAAGCGAGAGAGGCGATCGAGTTCGCGGCGCGATTGTTTGTCGGCTTCTTCGGGCATCTTGGCTTCATCAATCTTTTTGCGGAGTTCCTCGACTTCGGCAGTGATTTCGTCGCTCTCCCCTAATTCACGTTGAATAGCTTTCATCTGCTCCCGCAGAAAATAATCGCGCTGCATGCCCTCGATTTCGGAGCGCGCTTCATTTTGAATGCGCTGCCCCACCTCGAGAACTTCGATTTCGTGGGTAAGAAACTCAACCAACTTCTGCAATTTGTCGCGCAAGGAATCCAGCTCAAGGATCTTCTGCGCTTCCTTCAACTCCATGCGTTGGAAATTAGCCACCAGGTAAACAGTTTGCAGCGGATTATCTAAGTCGAGTATCGAAGACACTAGTTCTTGCGGAATGGTTCCGACCAACTCAGCGATGCGCTGGAACTGGTTTCGCACACTCCGCGCCAGGGCTTCGACCTCGAGGCCTTCTTCCTCGAATTCTGGGTACAGGTCGATTTTCGCCTTCAGATAGGGCTCAGTCTCCGTAAACTCGCCCAAGCGAAAGCGAGAAATGCCTTGCACGAGTAGTCGAATGGTTCCATCAGGGGCGCGAAAGAGGCGATGAACCGCGGCTACCGTGCCCACCTGGTATAGGTCTTCAGGACCTGGATTTTCTTTTTCGGGATCGCGCGACGCCACCAAGCCGACAAGCCGCTTACCTGATACGGCGTCGTCCACTAGACGGACCGAACGCGGTTGCCCAATCGTGAGAGGAACCCCCGTCTGTGGGTACACTACAACCCCACGCAACGGCAATATGGGCAGGACTTCAGGGATCTCCTGTTGGCCGTTGTCACCCTGCTGGGCCGATTTGGATTTGTCACCCTTGCTTTGAAGGACGCGCGTCACAGTTGGGCGGAAGAGCACGTCTTCCAAGTCCTGGGTTTCGTCCGCTTCCATCCAATCCCACATTTCGGTCAAGTCATCCAACCATTTTGAAGTAGCCATCAGCGGACACTGGCCTTCGGCAGGGTGACCAAAAGGAAACCATCTTTGTATTCAGCTTTTATCCTGTCCGCATCAATCATGCCCGGCAACTCAACCACCGAAAGGAATTCGCCAAAGCGCACTTCCATTTGATGATAGGCAGCCTGTTCGTTGGGCGGCTGCCGCAGTCCATAAATAGCGAGTTGCCGGTCTTCGACTGCGATGTTCAATTCGGCATCCTGCATCCCGGCGATCTCCACTCTTACTGCGTATTCCTTCTCAGTTTCATACATATCAGTAGGCGGCCGCCAGAGGTGCGGGCGTGCCGTCCACTGCCGGGAGATAGCAGTGACGCGGAAGTGGATTTCCTGGGAATCGGACCAGGCTGAACGAGCAGAATAGACTTCCAATTCAGGTTTTGACATCAGTTCATCGATTCTTCAATGCGTTCCTTGCAGCAGCCAGTACTTCTCCATAATCAGGTTGTTCGCCCAAGACAGGCATATAGGAAGAATAGACGACCTTGCCTTGTTTATCGACAACGAACACAGCCCTACGCAGGATACGCCGCTCTTTGACTAATGTGCCGTATTTTTCCCCAAAATTGGCGTCAAAATGATCAGAAACGACCATCACCTTGTCCACGCCAGCCGCCGCGCACCAATTCTTTATTGTGTATGGCAAGTCCGTGCTGATCGCAACGATAGCAATATTGTCATCCAGAGAGCCCGCCTCTTGATTGAAACGGCGAGTTTCCGCGTCACAAACACTGGTAGTTAACGAGGGAAGCGCGGTGATGACGCGCACCTTGCCCTTGGTGGCTTCCAAAACGTCAACGAAAATCCAATCCTGATCCTGGGCGGTAAACTCCGGCGCCTCTTGGCCTACCATAATGTCGGGGCCAATAATCGTGACATCTGTACCCGCAATTTGCAGCAACCCTGTTCGTTCCATGCCTCTCCTATCAGGCGGTGTGTATGCGATAGGCTATTGTACCTAGGTTCCCGCACCAAGCACATCAGAATTCCATCAGATGTTGAAGCATTGAAAAAAAATAGGGACAGGAACCTGTCCCTATTCTATAGGCCAGGGAAGAACTTACCTAAGCTTTATCCGGGGCCGTGTTTTAGTCTTGATCTTGGGCTTGCCGGAACTTGCGCGGCGAGAGCGACCATTGCTGCCCGTCATCTGCGTGGCACCCATTCCGGAGCGCCAATTGGTAAAGATCATGGGGATCAATACGAGGGCGGCCAACACTGCTACAACGATCCCAAAGAACGGCCAGGAAGCGGGATCAGCGACTTCCGGGACAAGGCCGCCGGGGTTATAGCGTGACTCCTCGTCGACCGCTGGTGCCCCGCCACCAACCGGCGCAAGCGCAACGCTAAGCGATCTATTCACACCGTCCCGCAAGGCAGATGGAGATGTGTACGTGATGGAGTATTCGCTCTGCAGCCCTACGGCGTAGGCTTCATAGAGACGCGTGAGGGCTACCTCATCTTCCGCGTAACCATAAAGCCCGCCAGCCCGATCTGCTAAATCCTGCAAAGCTGGTTCGTCGATGCCAGTATCGTCAGTTGGGCGACCGGGAACACCAAGGCCAACGGTGGAGATCGAAAAGCCAGCAGGGCCGATGCGATTAGCCACGTCATCAGCATTTGCCGAGCTTGAGTTGTCCAGTCCATCGGTCAGTACGATGATCGCCTTGCGACCTTCGATACCTTCCAGATGGCCAATGGCTACCAACAAGGCATCGTACATGGCTGTGTTCCGCTGGGCAATAAGAGAATCGATTGCCTCGTGCAAAGCTCCTTGATCCGAAGTTACGTCTTGAACCGTTTCAACGGTCGTGTCGAACGAAATCAGCGCCGCCTGATCTTCTGACCGCATACGATTGATGAACTCGTGGGCGGCAGCTTTGGCAGAATCCAGCTTGTCGGCAGAATTCATGCTATCGGAAACATCCATGACCAACAAGGTTGTCAGTGGGCCTACGTCACCGATGCCTTCGATTTGATCCAGAGGAATTTCCTGACCGTTCTCCATGATGATGAGGCGGCTTGCGTCAACGGGTAAAGGTTCCCCGTTCGCGTCCGTAATGGAGACATAGAACGTCACCCGAGGAAACTCGGTTGTGTCTATTTGGGTGATGCGGATATTCTCCTGGTCCTGCAACATCGGCGCCAGGGCCGAGCCAGCCATCAGGCCAGCAACCGCCAACATCTGAAGTGCCAGGGTTATTGGTTTTTTCATCTTTACCTCTTTTCGTGATAGATCATCTGCGTATTCCCCATGCGAATAGCCTGTTCATTTTCCAGGTTGGCCAATTCGATTTTGCGGCCATTTACAAAGGTCCCTTGGCGGCTCATATCTTTCAAGGTGATGTGGGTATCGGCCCCTTTCAACATGGCATGCTGCGGAGAGATATCCGGATCGGGCAAAACGATGTCTGCTTTTAGGGCATCGCTACCCACATAGGCCGAAGGCCCGTTGGCGTGGATGAACTTGTCCAGTACGAATTCCGTGCCTTTCATTTTGCCGGTCACTACTTCCAGCCAGGCCCGAGATAACACGAGCACGATCAGGGCAATCAGCGCCCCGATGGCTGCGCCGACCAACCCGAGTCCGACAGCTTTCCCGATCAGTGGATCGGAAAAACGAAAGCGGGCGATTTCCAGCAGCGCTCCACCCACGGCACCGCCGATCGCTCCCCCAACAGCCGGCTTCCATAACTGAGAACCACTGCTATAACCGAGACCAGCGCCGATGAGAGCGCCGAACAGAGCCCAACCGAGGGAACGGGTCCACGCTTCTCCGCCTAGGGTCAGAAAACCGAATTCTGCGATGGGTAGGCCTATGGCTCCACCCACCGCGCCAAATAATCCTGTTATGGCGCCTGAACGCAGGGCGTACATTGGTGAGCGAGCTGCCAATCCTTCTGACAGGCCAATAAGCGCCCCGATGCAAAATCCAATCAACCCGCCAACCACGGTATCGTTGAGGTAAAGGTTTTGGGTGAACGACAATCCTAAGACGTTGCTGACCTGCCAACCGATCAGGCCGCCTAGGGCGCCGAGCAGTGTGTAGTAGTACAGACGTGTGGAGCGACTCATGGTTTCGCCTCCTTAGGGGGGTTAGTTTCACTATCCGATTTTTTTTTATCTTCCTTGCTCAGAAGGCTGACTTTTGCTGGCGGCGCTGGTCCCTCGAATTTGCGAAACATAGGCTCTGGCAACGGTTTTTCTCTTCGCTCTTCTATGGCCAGTCTACGTTTTGCCTCGATTGTTGGAGGCAATTCCTTTCCCGCCCAGTCCTCCTCCCGTTCAGGTTTCGCTGAATCGGCTCCGACTTCAGGTACAGATGGTTTGGTTCCGGGAGGTTCAGCCTTTGCAAGCATGCTGGTCTTTTCAAGCGAAGGTTTTCCTTCGCCCATTTTTCGTGATGCCTTGCCTGACGACGAGCCTGTCGGGACGGCTTCCCTTTCTTCAGGTTTCTTCTCCAGACGCAAGTTCTGCCAATCTACAATTGATTCATGCTTGCGATTATGCAATTCATAAAAACCGTAGTGGCGACGATCCCCCAATTCGTATCTTCTGTCGCGGATGAAGAAACCACCGATGTGGCTGTGCGGCTCTACAACCAATGCAACCTGCCACGGATGCGGGAAAAAGTGGCTGTGCAGCCAGGTGTCGTAGCCGGAGAGGAAGAGCCCCATGCGCGGATGGGTGTGGTACCAACCCACTATGCCTTTTTTTGCATAGCGCTCTTCCAATGCAGCCAGCATGGCAACCTGGCTGTCGTGTGTAAAAGTAAGGAATGCGCTGCCAGAACGAACCTGCTGCGCGGGGAGCAAGGCTTCAACGACGATGAATTCATCTTTCGTATCAATGTCCTTACACCAGCGCCCGGCCAACCAACCACCAACCTCATTGTCCATGTCGGAAGCGGCGTGGTTGTTGATTGTCTTGAAAGCCGTCTGCGTCACGAAGACTCGAACGAGCGGCCTATGCTCGTCCTCGCCTTCTGCAAGCCAGCGCTGGGCGCGATGCAGCGGCATACGAATGCGCCGTGGGCTGCCGCCGGAAACAATAGGTCGAACTGGTTTCTCTTGCATATTCTTACCGGGTAGGAGCGAGAACTGTGCCATTCCCGCTCCTACCAGAAGGTGCTAGCCAGCCGTGACGTCCGCGGTCATGATCAAACGATCTTCCGCGGGCACTCCGGCAGCCGACAAGGTCTCGTCGTCTTTTAGCTCACGACCCAAGGCCTTGCTATCCAGGCGGTAACCCATTGGGCGACCATCCGGACCCGTGGTGGGCAGCTCCAACGTCGTGGCCAATTCAGGAATAAGTTCCTTCACTTCCACGTCATCGGGCACCTCAGCGGTGCGGCTGCCCCCAGAAGGCGTTACTACGGTTACAGGTATGTCAGGCATGATGCAACTCCTTTCTTACATATTGGCGATCGGCCAGCGTGCAGCCGAACTCCTCGATTATTTGAGCCGGATGCGCGGTTTCGGCTTCGGCTTGGCCTTAGGCCTGCCCGTGCGCAAATGCACGCGTTCCGGGTGCAACAACTCGCGCTTATCCACAGGAAATGCGCGCGGATTCTTCCTGCGATAATCACGGCTCCAGCGTGCCGCCTCGGGATCCCAGGGAAACGGCGGCTTGGTAGGATCGTCATGGAAATTCTTGTACTGCACCATTTCACCGATCATCAACACTAACCTGTCAAGTGAACGGCTGGCTGTCCACCAGGCTGCGTCGACACATACAGTGCCATTCACGTGGTTTATGTTAGGGTGCCATACGGGAGTCAACCACTTCATCCCGGGCCATCGCTGGGGGTATTGATTGTGCAAATAGATTTCCACGCGATGGCTATTACCAAACTTGGGGTTGCCGGCTCGGTCTACACCGACAATCCCTTTGCATTTGTAGGTCACAATGTATTTCTCCGGAGGCATGGAGGGGCGTGCCGACCGCGCCGTAAATTCGATGTAGTCGCTTTGGGCGGCGAGTTCCTGCATGCGCTTCAAATCGGCTTTTAGGCGGCGAGTTCGCGGACTTTCGCCAGCACCAATGGCGCCTGCGGTTATATCGGCGGTAAGAATCAGCCGATCGTCGGCAGGAACCCCAGCTTCCGATAGGGTTTCATCTTCCGTGAGCTCGCGGCCCAGAGCTTTACTGTCCAGGCGGTAACCCATCGGCCGACCGTCAGGGCCGACGGTGGGCAGGTCCAACAGCGAGGTGAGCTCTGTCAGCAATTCGCGAGTAGGGACGTCATCCGGGACTTCGGCTTTTCGCGCTCCACCATTTGGCATTACGACGGTGACTTCGATATCAGGCATAAGTACTCCTCACTAATTGACATATTGATGCGGAACCTGGCAGACGCCGGTTATGTCCCAGCAATCCGCATGATGCCAAGTCTTGCAGACCTTGCAGATCTTTACGCCGCGCGGGTCACTGCGGATCACTCTTTCAAGACAATAGGGACAGACATGCTGCTCAGATCCCGAAAAAGCGACGGCGCGGCGTCGTAAAATACCCCGGCGGCGGGGCTGGACCTTTGTCGGTCGACCTGCAACTCGCTTTCGCCGCGCAGTTTCACTGGACGGGGCAGTAAACAACCTGGATAAACGTGTTGTCAAACTGCTTCGACGAGCTGAAGCTGTTGGCCGAGCGGCGCGTGCGCCCGACCGACGGGTTCGATGGGCAACCCGCGGCCTCCCCACCGTGCGAGTATTGCGATTGGCCGGCCTTCTTACTGTTGTGCGTGCCGGCTCGGCAACCGGGGTATAGCGCGGTTCGACCATAACTTCGCGAGCAGATCTGGGCCTGACACGTAAGGCGAGGAATGCCAACGCGGAAGTTAAGGCCAATTGCCAGGCTCCATCCCAAACGGGGTTGTTCGGATATGCGCGTAAAAAGTTGAGACCAATAAAACCGAGGGTCAAAACGTTCATCACGGTCAAGGCGACCAGCAGGGAGATAATCGCTGAGCCGAATCTAATCAGGATATTCCGGCCGATCAAGAATCGACGCGCGGCAAAGCCAGAGCCTAGCCCGACAGCACCCAAGATCGCGTATTTGAGAACAAATGGAGGCCACACTCGATTCACCGGAAAGAGCAGAGTGAGCACGGCACCGACCACGGAGGTGAACAATACAGACACCAATACCCTCCCCAGCAGGGTCTCTACCAAACTGCCCTCACCAAAAAGTGATCTGCGCATGCTGATTGCGGTCACGGTCATAGCCTAGTCGATCAAGTGGATCTTTTTTTCCGCATCTGCCAGTTCTTCTTCCACCTTGTCGCCTAACTGCACTCGGTGGCTATGAGGCGGACTGGGAACAGCTTCGGTGAAATCATCAAAATGCAGTGCTTCTTCGAGATCACCGTTGAGTTCGTAAAAACGAAATTCGCGGCCGTTGGTAGCCCGCACGACATGCAAGGGCGGTATGCCAACGCTTGCCAATGTATTGTCGGTGAAGTTTTCGTCTCCGCGAATGGTGTGCGTCAAATTTACCTCGCGCATTAGGCCACAAGTGGGGCAGTGTCCAGCTTCATAGGTGACGTCTGACATCGGCTTCAGGACGTGTTCAATTGTGTTGCAATTCATGCAATTCAATGTGAGTACCAGTTCCTCATCCAGCTCAATAATAGCTTCGCTGCCCAAATCTGATTGCGCAACCGACAATAGGTCGCGCAATGTGCTGGAACCGGCGCGCAATGGAAGCTCCGTGACCTCGCCGTAGATCCAGTGGCTTTCGCAATCTTGGTCAGGCATGTAAGCGGTCGTATGCAGGTGATTCGTATATCCGTTGAAGTGTGTGACCTTACCGGCTTCAACGGGCATATCGTGGATGAGTTTTAGAGCTTCTTGCGATTGCATGGCGCCAATGATGGAAGCGATAGTGGGTGTCGTTGGTACTTTGCCAAGCAGAATGTTTTGGCGCGCCAGTAATGGGCAGGAATAGCGCAGCGCCAGATCGCGGCGCGCTTGCTCCGTTAAGGTGCACTCGAAGCAGGCGCCGTCGCCGGGAACGAAGACACGCACCAACCCCAGCAACTCCTGGATCGCCCCATCCACCCAAGGCTTATTCATCCAGTAAGTAAAGCGGTTCACTGCCAGCCGCGCCTCTCGGTTGTCGAGGCAGCCAATCACAACATCCATGCGGCGAAAGACGCCAAGGCCAATATCCGTTGTCACATCACCATGCAGATACTGCACATTGACATCAGGATTGATCTCCTTGGCGCGGGCAGCGGCCAGTTTGGCTTTTTCTCGCCCTGAATCCTTTTCGCGAAACAAGATTGAACGGCTTAAATTGGCGGCCTCGATCTTGTCGAAGTCCACAATGTATATGTTGCCAATACCCATCAGAGCCAGATTCTTGATCACTTCATTTCCGAGGGCGCCGGCGCCCACAACCATCACCCTGGCATTACGCACTTTTTCGCGCTCCCACCAGGAAATGAACTCAAATGTGCCGAGACGGTCTTTCTTCAGATTCGGGATGTGCAGCGGCTTTTCCTTAGCCACCGGGAGGCGGCGCGGTCCGCCAGGTTTTCCCTTACGTTGGCCTTTTTTGGCGGCTTTCATTGGAATGACCGGCGCGATCTTAGCGGCCAACTTGCGGGCTTTAACGGTTTGGGTTGCGGTCAGATCGTTGATCAACCATCCGACTCCCTGATGCGCTTCTATCAACCCTGCCTCCGCCAAAATCTGTAATCCCTCGCGCAACGAGGAACGACCAACCTCGAGTTCTTTTATGAGCTCCCGCTCTGAGGGCAAATACGCACCGGGCAAATACTGCTTCTCGATAATAGAAGCGGACAGTTTGCCGGCTACAAGTTCTGGAATGGTCGAACGCGGAATGGCTTTAGGCATCGTGGCGAAGTACTGGTTTATTGGTCAGACCAACATACCACGAGAACGGAAACCATGTCAATGTAGTTACGGCTTACAGGATTGTTGGCACAAGCGTTTTCGCCCCAATTACACGAGTTCAAACGAGGTAGACATAAATGTGTTATCAGCCTACCTGATAGGTTTTGATGCCCCCTTTTTTATATATTGATTGTGCATTTTGTAACAATACATTCGCCTTTAGGAGGAACAAATGAAAATTGTGATCCCTGGTGGTTCAGGACAAGTCGGCTCCATTTTGGCGCGCAATTTCCACGGCGAGGGCCATGAGGTCGTCGTCCTTTCCAGATATCCCAAACCGACCCGGTGGAAAACCGTTGGCTGGGACGGCGAGCAAATGGGTTTGTGGATCAAGGAATTAGACGATGCGGAAGTGGTGATTAATCTGGCTGGGAGATCTGTGAATTGCCGCTACAACGCCAAGAACCGCAAACTCATCCTGGACTCTCGGGTCAACTCGACTCGTGTCATAGGAGAGGCGATTAATGCGGTCTCGCGCCCACCGCGCCTTTGGTTGCAGGCGAACACGGCGACCATTTATGCCCACCGCTTTGACGCGCCCAACGACGAGGCCAGCGGAATCCTCGGCGGCCAGGAACCGAACGCGCCGGACACTTGGCAATTTAGCATCAATGTGGCTAAAGCCTGGCAGCGGGCTGCAAATGAAGCCATCACGCCACACACGCGCAAAGTTCTGATGCGTTCCGCAATCATTCTGAGCCCAGACCGCGGCGGCATCTTCGATGTGCTGCTCAGATTGGTCAGATTCGGCCTGGGTGGTTCCGTCGGAGACGGCAAGCAATACGTCTCCTGGATTCACTATGTAGATTTCACGCGGTCTGTCGAATGGCTAATCGACCATGACGAAGTCGACGGCGTGGTAAATCTGGCGTCCCCCAATCCATTGCCTTACAGTGATTTTATGCGCAGCCTGCGGCGCGCTTGGGGAATTCCGTTCGGATTGCAAGCTAACAAATGGATGCTGGAAATCGGGACCCTACTGATGCAAACGGAGAGTGAATTAGTGCTGAAAAGTCGACGCGTTGTTCCTGGAAAGATGCAGGCAGCCGGATTTACCTACCTATTCCCAACTTGGGATCAAGCGGCAAGTGATCTGTGCAAAAGATGGCGAGAACAGAATTAGGTCGTTGCCTCGACTGCACGGTATTTTGATTTGGTTTTTTTTAATAAAGGGTTTTGTCCTCAAATTAGAAGCTCAGTCGAAGTAAATTGGCGGCCGCGTTTCCATTTCCCAATTCGTTGGATACAGGGGAACACCGCGATTCAAATACTCCAACAAAATCCAGCCCTCGTCGGTCCGCCCCCAAACATTGCTCCCTTGCGGCAGATATTCGCGAACGGTAACCTGGTCCCCCGCGGTCACTTTCCCGATCGCACGCGCGAAAATAGCCGGCGCAGTGTGGATGACGAGGGTTTCTTTGACCACTGCACAATAGGGTAGAGCCGGGAAGAGCTCAACACGTTTCAAATCAACCCAGTAACCTTCTGTTTGCTTAGCCAGGTTTGGAAAAAAAACGTCGATGCCGCCAGCGTTCCCAAGTCGTCCGTCGATAGAAACGGAGGTGAATTTAGTTACCAGCCAGGGTTTTGCCCTGTAATTCAAGTCCAACACGCTCGGAGGCTGGCTGCGCGAGTAGATCATTTCAATACGCCCGGATCCGCTCGCGAATTCCAGGATCTTCACCACGTTGCCCCCCGATGAAACGCCGGCCGCCACTGGCTCCTTCTTTAGCTGGCTCAGATTCAAAATCGGAATGGACTGATTGCCCCTGTTGAAGAGACCGGCAGCAATTTCCGTGATCCAAACCGCAGCGTAATCGTTGGGTTGAAGCTCGCGTAAATACTGCAACCATTCCTTGTTGTACGAAACACTCCCTTCACCACCACCGGGCGCACTCCACAGCTTCACCGTTTCCGGGTACCAATCCAGGTAAAAGCCTCGGTTCCAATCCGGGTCAGCCATGCGTGAAGGCCATTCCATCCACTGCCAGTCATGCATCAGCCGTCCAAAGCGAGGCGGTTTCGTGATCGTGCCTTCCCCTTCACAAAGCGTCTGCGCCGCGGCGGGCGGCGGCGACGCCCAGCCCACCATTAGTACCGACGCCAACACGAATCCAAGCAGTATCTTGTTCCCGAGTTTCATGAAGTTCTGATTGTATAGGTTATGCTGGCTGGGTCGCAAGGCGAAAAAGGGGCTATTGAGATAGCGCCCCCACCAGGATTCGAACCTGGACTCTACGGATTAGAAGTCCGTTGCTTTGTCCATTAAGCTATGGGGGCAGACGAATGGCGATCAGTGTCTAATATCGAACAAATTACGCTTTGTGCCGTTCATTTTTAAGAGAAGCTGGTCGGCTTCGCCGACCACGCAGCTCCAACTTAATTATACAGCTAGCATCTGGTCTTTTTGTGAAGGGCTCATGCCCCCACCGGCCTAATCCCCCGATACACCCGCAATCCAGAAAGGGTCTTCAATATCGTCTGTGGTGATCGATTCAAGGCTTCGCCCAGCTGCCGAGAACTCATTGGGGCGTTGCCATTTTTCAGGTACGCGCGAAAGATGGATTCGATCAACGAAGTGCCACCTTCACCTGACTCCCCCTGCTGCGCGTAATGGCTGCTCAACAAATATTGCAGCACATCCATCTGGATCACCTCGCCAGTGTTTGGATCCACCCAATCCACGCGTTCTTCGCCAGTCATGCCTGCCAACTTCTCTTCTTGTTCCGGCCCCAGTAAGCCGCGCAGAAACACCTTCCATTCACGATCATTCAGTCGCCACCACGAAAAGTCAATGTGGAATGGCGTATCCAGGGTCGGCTTTACCAAGCTGGGCCGCGGAGAATAATCCTCACCAATCTGTTCGGTTGGCACCACAGCCCCTGACTCCTCACTCATGGTTGCGCCACCTTTTCGGCAACGCGAAAATGTAGGTGGCCGACGTGTTGAATTTGCGCATGCGAGGCCAGCATCGCCAGCAACGGGGCCGGCGGACAGCGCATAAGGAGATTCACGGCCGAATAAAGTTCGACGGCGTGCACGTGGTTTTGCGTGTTGAGCTTGGCCAATTCACGCAGCGTCTCCATGACAACTCGTTCCAGATTGGGAGTCTTTCCTGCACGTCGCGCCCAGCCTTCTTCCAGCGCCTCCAATTCACCGGGCAAATAAATCACCATGCGCTCATCGAAAGCCGTCTCCACCTGCTGTTTCAATGTCGCATAAACCACGCCGCCATCTGCACCAACCAACACCGTACGCACCCACTCCTTGCTGGATCGGTGCGCTTCGGCGGAAACCAGCACGTCGCCCGGCTCCTCCCCTTGACGCACGTGCACCAGGCCGCCGGGCATCAAGCCGCGGCGCAAATACCAGTCGCGCAAACCAACTATATAGCGTTCGGAGCGCACCACCCAGCCCTGGAACCGCTGACCATCTTGGGCATCAATGAAATCAAAGCGAACTCGCGGACTTTCATATGCCGTCGGAAACAGGCGCGAAACGCGGCGTGTTAGTGGAAGGCTGCCCACCCGCCAATGGGGAAAAATCAGTGGGATTTGAATCTCTTTGCTGTCCTCATCTTTTTGCAATTCCGGTGGCGACAATTCGTCATCCAGGCGCTGTTCCAGTTCCAGCATGTCGTCCGAGAGCAGGTTGCGTTCATGTTCGATGGGCTGATACCGCAAGAACAATGGCGTCTCGCGCACCGCTTCAGGTTCCAACCGACGAAGGAACCAGGCCACCTTTCCCGCGGGTCCGACCTCATCAAACCGTTGGTCTTCTTGTAAAGCCAGATCCAGCGAGAATTCAGCAAGTTTGGGGTTGACTCCTGAAGGCAATTCCACCTCGCCTAAAAGCTTTGTGGTAGGCAAAGGTCCGCCACCCACCATATCGAGCAGCGCTTCGGCCACGTTCCGCTGACCTTCGCTTACATCCACAATAAGCGACTTGGGAAACCAGCGTCCGGCTATATAGACAAAATCAGGGCTTTCGTGCAAAGCCTCGGCTATCCGCGGGGCGATATGTTTGGCGTGTTGCTGGGCAATCAAGGTGACGCTTTGTTCCGGCGCCTCTTCTTCAACAGAGGCTACCTGATTAAGAGCGTGGTCTGCCAGGTTCGCAGCAAATTCACGCATCGTTCCTTCATCAAACTGCACCTGCACAACGTCGAAAGGTGCCCCATTGAATGTTTTGGCCGGGCGTACGCCTTTGACACTTCCGCCCGCCCAATCCAGGGCGGGAAACATGAGCAAGTCGCCTTCGCTGTAGCGTTCTTTTGGGAGGTAGACTTTCTGGGCGGCTTGTCGGGTGGCCTCGGCTTCTGTTTCACGCCGCAGGCGTTCCGCAACGAGCTGAACAGCCAACTCTGCCGGGCTTAGCGGCGTTTCGACTTCGAGGAGATGCGAGGACAGAAATTCGAGATCTTCTGGGCGAACTTGAAATTGCTCCCAATCTAGTTCGGGGGACGCAGGTTTGAAAGACATGATCTTACAAAGTAGACCTCAAGTTGCCCTGAGATATGAGAAAATATAAGGTAATTTGACGCTCCGGGGAATTCAAAGCGGGCGTATTATACACGAGAGGCCTCGGGCAAAGAAATCAGAGGTGATGAAATGACTGCGAACGAATTGGAAAAACTGACTACGCTAAATAACCCCACAGATGCAGAGTTGCTGCGCGGTTTGCTGGAAGCCCAAGGGATCAAGGTAATGCTCTCCAAAGAGGGAGCGGCCATCGCATACGGTCTTACCGTTGGCGCGTTTGCCGAGATTGAACTTTTTGTACCCCATTCCCAGATCGGCAAGGCCAGGGATATCCTCAATGAATATTTTCCTACGCGAGCAGCGAAACCGAAGGAAGATTAGTTGTAACTGCTCCTCCCCGTAACCCAATCAGGGGAAAACGAGCGCCAACCAGTCCAGCGGTTCCACTGGTACGCCGTTCACCCAGACTTCCCAATGTAGGTGCGGCCCCGACACGCGACCGCTCTTTCCCACGATCCCGATGATTTGTCCGGGTTCGACAAGATCACCGACCTGCACCTGGACTTCTTCTTGATGGTAATAGGCTGTAAAGACGCCCCAACCATGGTCAATGATGGTGGCATTTCCGCGAATATCCATGGGACCCGCGAACACCACTCGACCCGGCGCCGGCGCGTAGATGGCAAGCAGTGCCCCGCCGCCAAAATCGACGCCATAATGGAAACTTTCAGATAGTCCGCCGTTGTATGTGCGATAGACGCCGAATTCCGAAGTGACGTCATCGACCAGATCATGTGGCCAACCCCATAGTCCCGACCACATCTTTTCTTCAGTTACCGCCGCCATCAGCTGCGCAACTTGTGCATTCTCCGCAACGCTGCGCTCACCATCTAGGAATTCGGGATCGACGAATAAATTGGCGCGCGCAAACCCTCCGCTTTGAATTCGCACCGGCTGCGAAAATAAAAAGGCAGCGCCACTGGCTAAGGTTCCACTGATACTAAATGTCGTTGTTTCGCCTTCGGCTTCCAACGGAATACCTTGCAAGGCAACCTGGTTGCTATCTCCTTCGGAGAAGAAGTGCAATGGATGTCCCACCAATTCACCACCCAGGTCCAAGTCACCTGCACCCGAGATGGATAGAACGGCCGTGTGTCCTTGCACGAATCCGGAATCATCAATAGTCAGTGAAGTGATCGGGGAGGGCAGTCCACCCGGGCCTTCCCCTTCGCGCCCGGGCGTAAACAATACATCACCCGGGATGGCGGCCCAAGTTCCCGGAAGCTGGTTCACCGCCGCCAGACGCCACGGGTTGTCTCCAGAGGTCGCCGCCAGCTCTAGCAGGCTCTGCCCTACGGAAACCGCCGCTCGGGCGCTGTCGGTTAATTCGCCTCGCTCGGTGGCCAGCATGACCTGAAAGCCGGCATAGATTTGCTCTGGGCTTGTGGTGGAAAATCGATTGAGGCGCGCCATATCCCCATCGGTCAGAAAATAACGGCGCTTTAGGCTCAAATAAGATTCTCCCAGCGGCATCGGCTCCAGGACCAAAGTGCCTTCGATCCAATCGATGCCTGGGATCAATAGTACATCCCCGACATTCAAATTGTTCGGGTTAGCCAGATTATTGGCATTAGCAATCTCCTCCCAAGACACGTCAAAGCGAACCGCAATACTGGATAACGTGTCTCCCGGCTGCACGACATAACGAACACCGCTCGATTCCTGAGCGGCAGCGGGGGCCGCGACCCCGGCCGCAAAAGCAAGGATGACGGCAATCAGCAGGACCGATCTAGCCAGCTTGCTCGAGGGCGAGTTGGTCGCCGATTTGAAAATCCTCATAGCGGGAAACAGCACACTCTATCACATAGCGGGCTGGGTTGCGCGGCAATAAAAATGAAAGCCACCGTTTCGCCAGGGCTTTATCGACCACCCTCAGATCAGTATCCAGCCATATGATGCTGAGGTCAAAGAACATACCCAGCATATGGATGCCTGCATTCAAGCGGCTGGCTTGGGCATCCGCCAATAGCAAGCCCTTGCCAGGCTCAAGCCTGGCCCGGAAAGAAAGGCCGCGCAGTTTACATAAAAAACGTTCGCAGTAGCGAACGTTCAGTGGCTGCTTGAGCGGCCGGCTAAGATTGCGAATGGATGTCAATTGCATAGCCGGCTTAGCTGACAGCCTTAGGAACCTCTTTGTGTCGTTTCAGCACCTTTTCTACTCGGTCGACCAAATCCTGAAGGCTAAATGGCTTTGAGATGTAATCATCCACCTTGGCGATGTGCAGGCCGAGCACCTTATCGATGTTCTGCGCTTTGGCGGTCACCACAATTACGGGGATATCTGCCGTGGCTTTGTCAGCCTTAAGTTGTTGGTATACCTGCCAGCCATCCACCTCTGGCATCATGAGGTCAAGCAGGATCAAATCGGGCTTTTCAGCCTTTACCTTTTCCAAGCCCTGATCTCCCCCGTACGCGCCAATGACTTCAAATCCCTTCCGATTAAGGATGAGTTGGATGAGGTCGATCATCTCGGGCTCATCTTCAATGCAGACAACCTTGCGTAACTCGGTCGTGGGCATGGTTATTTTTGGAAGTTTACCATGAAGACTGATTCGCCTCTGTCCCCCAATTGTCCCAATCCTCATCTACTGATAGGGTTCGATAACAGTGGCTTCGTTGTCGGCTTGATATTACTCGGCTATAATCTTGCCGCTTTCCCTCAATAATCTAAGGAGTATCAACAAATGATCGATGTGAATGACCTGCGCAAAGGCGTGACCTTTGAGCTGGATAACCATCTGTATAAAGTGCTGGACTACACCCACAACAAACCTGGGCGCGGAAACGCTACCATACGCGTAAAAGCCCGCGACCTGCGCGGCGGCGCCGTGGTAGATAAAACCTTTAGTTCAGGCACGCGCGTGCAGGACGTGCGCCTGGATTACCACAACGTCCAATATCTTTATAAGGACGGCGACCGCTTTATTTTTATGGACCAGGAAACCTTCGAGCAGCCGGGGATCACCGCAGAAGTATTGGACGAGGCCGTGAATTACCTGAAACCGGGCATGGATGTGAAACTCACTTTATATGAAGGCGAGCCGCTAGACATCGAGTTACCCACCACCGTCGACCTTGAAGTCACCAAAGCGGAGGCGGCGGTGCGCGGCGACACCGCTACGGGCGTCAGCAAGCTGGTCACCACCGAAACCGGCCTAAAAGTGCACGTGCCGGCTTTCATTAATCAAGGTGACTTGATTCGAGTGGATACTCGCACGGGAGAGTACGTCACCCGCGCTTAGTTTTCCGAAAGATATAATCCCCAACCATGATCACCCCCGCCGGTAAAGAATGCCGGCATTTTTTTGGCGACTATTTCCGGGGCCGCAATATCGAACGTTGCCGCCTTCTGGAAGCCAACAAGCTAAACTGGACGCCGAATCTTTGCAACACGTGCCCAGTTCCCGAAATCCTGCAAGCCAACGCCTGCGAGCACCAGACGCTGGTCCCCAGCCTAGAGAAACCGCTGTTCTTCATGCGGTCTGAGGTGCGCTTGAAAGCAGAGTGCAGCAAATGTGCGTGCATGGTGGATGAACCCGCCATCGGATGCGGGCAATGCGTGGTGCTGCCAGGTGTATGGGTGGTTGCACCTACAAAAGAGTCGTGAACAAACGAGATTGGCATCGTATCCACCTCAAGCTTGACTGTGTTATAAATCACAACCCTCATGGCTGAAAATCATCGAAAACGTGTTGTAGTCACCGGTTTAGGCTGTCTCAGCCCCGTGGGAAATGACGTAAAGACCACGTGGACTAACATCCTCGCCGGCGTTTCCGGCGGCGGGCGTATCTCCGTTTACGATCCCTCCCCTTATAAAAATCAAATCGCCGCTGAAGTGAAGGGTTTCGACGCCAAGGCGCTATTCGGTCACCGAGACGCACGCCATATGGACCGTTTCACCCAAATGGCGCTTGCCTCCGCCATGGAAGCCGTGAAGGACGCCAACTTAACGATCACGGACGAAAACCGCCGCCGCATTGGCGCCATTGTCGGTTCCGGTATCGGCGGCTCTAACACGATCTTCGAACAAGCCCGCGTGTTCTTTGGCGGGCACCCTGATCGGGTCAGCCCTTTCACTGTACCAATGATGATCCCAGATTCAGCGGGGGGCATGATCGCCATCCACCTGAAGATCCAGGGGCCTAACATCGCGGTCGTTTCCGCCTGCGCCACCGGCGGCAACGCCATTGGCGAAGCCACGGAAGTCATCCGCCGCGGAGCAGCAGACGTGATGCTGGCCGGCGGTTCAGAAGCGGCGATCAACCCAATGGCGATTGCCGGGCTTGGCAATATGACCGCGCTCAGCATGCGCAACGACGACCCAGAGCATGCTTCACGACCTTTCGATAAAACGCGGGATGGCTTTTTGACCGGCGAAGGCGCTGCAGTCCTCGTACTGGAATCATTCGAACACGCTCAGGCGCGCGGAGCAAATATGTATGGAGAGATCCTGGGCTACGGTTGCAACAACGATGCTTATCACATTTCGGCGCCAGCAGAAAATGGCCGCGGGGCTGCGGATTGCATGCGCATAGCGCTCGACGACGCAGGTCTGAAACCCGAGCAGATCGACTACATCAACGCCCACGGCACCAGCACTCCTTTGAACGATAAGAGCGAGACCGCGGCCATCAAGACGGCCTTCGGGGAATTGGCATACGATATCCCGGTGTCCTCCACAAAATCCATGACCGGTCACATGATAGGCGCAGCGGGCGCCATTGAAACCATCTTTTGCCTGCTGGCGATGCGCGATAGCATCATTCCCCCCACGATTAATTACGAGGTTCCTGATTCTGAGTGTGACCTGGACGTCGTGCCTAATAAATCTCGTAGCAAAGAGATGAGTGTGGTGATGACCAACTCGTTTGGCTTCGGGGGTCATAACGCCACTCTGATCGTTGGATCAGCCAAACTCGCCAAGGCCAATTAACAATGCCCTACGCCCATATTACCGGTTGGGGCATGTCCGTCCCAGAGAAGGTGCTCACCAATGACGACCTGGCGCAAATGGTGGACACCAACGACGAGTGGATCCGCGAACGCACCGGTATCCGCGAACGACGCATCGCCAGCAAGGATGATACGACAGCATCTCTGGCAACCGAAGCGGCCACTAACGCATTGCGCGTGGCAAAACTTCCACCCACTGATGTCGACCTCATCGTCGTAGCGACTTCGTCCCCAGAATACACATTTCCTTCAACGGCCAGCATCGTCCAAGATCGCCTGGGCGCCGAAAAAGCAGGTGCCTTCGATCTCTCGGCTGCCTGCACAGGCTTCATCTTCGCCCTCAACATGGCCTCACAGGCCATACGCTCCGGCTCGATTCAAAACGCAATTGTCATTGGCTCAGAGACTTTGTCGCGCATCGTCGACTGGACGGATAGGAGCACTTGTATTTTGTTCGGCGACGGCGCCGGCGCCTTTGTCCTGCAAGCTCGCGAGGAGCCCGGCGGCGTGCTCTCCGCGGTGATGCGCTCAGATGGCTCCGGGGCCGACCTGCTTTCCGTCCCGGGCGGCGGCTCGGCGCACCCTGCCACATCGCAAACCATATTGGATGGTTTGCATTTCATTCACATGAATGGCAACGAAGTCTTCCGTTTTGCCACGCGCGTTATGGCATCAGCTTCCAAGGAAGCCATGGAAAAAGCCGGCCTCCGAATCGATGATGTCAAGCTGATCGTCCCGCACCAGGCCAATCTGCGCATAATCCAGGCAGCCGCCCGCGGACTCAAGCTGCCCATGGAACGTTTCGTAGTGAACGTAGATAAATATGGCAACACGTCAACGGCATCGATTCCTATCGCCGTATGTGAAGCAGCACAGCAAGGCTTGTTGCAACCTGGCGACAATACCGTGATGGTGGGCTTTGGAGCAGGATTAACCTGGGGTGCAGTGGCAGTTCACTGGACTGGTCCATTCGAAGAAGCCAAACCCGTTCGCATTCGCCCATACGTGCGCCTGGCTGCGCTGCGCTCGCTGCTGCGCCGCATCTGGCGCTTTATCGAAGGCTTGATCTGGGGACGCGGCAAAGATTCGTCAGCGTAACAAATTGTGCCCAGAGCAAAAACGAAATCTGGCTCCGGCCTAACGCTTAATACCTGGCTACTAACTTTTGCTTCCTTGTTCGCTGACATCTCCAGCGAGATGCTCTATCCAGTTCTGCCGGTTTTCCTAACGCAAACATTAAAGAGCGGCGGATCGGTTGTGGGCATCATCGAGGGTTTTGCGGTTGCCATCCAGAACATCATTCAGGGCTTCTCGGGTTGGCTCGCCGATAAACTGCAGCGCCGCAAGCCGGTCGCTCTATTCGGCTACGCGCTGGGCGCAGTCTCCAAGCCCCTGATAGGTCTCAGCACCGCCTGGCAAGGGGTGCTGGGTGCCCGCTCGCTGGACCGCCTAGGTACCGGCACGCGCTCGGCGCCGCGTGATGCGCTTATTGCCGCATCCGCCGACGAGAAGAACCGCGGCGCTGCCTTCGGGCTCGAAGGCATCGGCGACAATCTGGGCGCGTTCCTTGGCCCGCTGTTGACCATCTTGCTGTTGGCATCTTTTGCGACCCCGATTCGCACTATCTTCCTGATCGCTTTCATACCAGGCGTCTTAGCCCTATTGATGGTCTTGCTAGTGAAGGAAGGCAAAGCTAAAGCAACGGCCAAAGCCAAACTCGATATTACTGCACGAAAATTCCCAGCCGATTATTGGAAATATCTTGGGATCACCGCCCTATTCGGTATCGGAAACTCCAGTAATTCCTTCCTAATCCTGCAAACGCAGCATATCGGCGCGTCGTTGGAACTTACCATCCTGATCTATGCCTTCTTCAACCTGGTCGCCGCCCTCATCTCATATCCTTCCGGCTCTCTTTCTGACCGTTTTGGCCGCAAAAATATCTTGCTGGCCGCATTCGTTGTTTTCCTGATCACCTATTTTGGTTTTGCCTTCAGCAGTAACTTGCTGCTTATCGGCATCCTCTTCATCTTCTATGGCCTCTACCAGGGTAGCTACCGCTCTGTCGGCAAGGCTTTCGCCTCAGACTTCTTCCCCGCTCAACTGCGCGCCAGCGGCATCGGGTGGTATTCAACTACTGTGGGCCTAAGCGGACTGGTTGCCAGCATTGTTGCCGGGCAGCTCTGGGATATAGTTAACCACGAGGCCGCCTTTGTCTATGGTGCTATTTTCGCGGCGCTGGGGGGAATAGCATTGCTGTTTTTTAGCCCGGTGCGGAAGGCGAAGAAGAAAAAAGCTTAGTATCCGCAGAGTCGAGGCTTTAGCCGGTACCATGAATACCCCGGCTAAAGCCTCGACTCCGTTTCTACAACGGCTTGTAAGAGAACTGTTAGAAGAACCGTCCATATGTAGGAGAAATACCGAGGTTGGTATAATCATCCGATGCCTAACGGCTTGACCCGCTCGTTTCCGGAGGATTAATTGTGAACACCCCCCGCAGCCGAATTTCGCTGCTTTACCTGCTATTGTTTGCTGCCCTGGTTTTCTTTGTCTTCTTCAATTATCAGCAACAATTCAGCCAGCAAGAAGCCCTAAACCTGAATCAGGTAGCTGCCGACATCCAGGCAGGCCGGGTGGCACGGGTCGTCACAGATGAAGAGCAGCTGACTATCATCTATAGGAACGGCGAAGAACGTATCGCCCAGAAAGAACCCAACGCCACCACGGTGGAGCAATTGCTGTCCTTGGGCGTCACCCCCCAACAACTAAGCCCCGATAATGTTGACATCGAGGTCGAACCACCCAGTGCCTGGTTGGGTGTGGTGACCGCACTTGGCTACGTGCTTCCCTTCCTGATCCTTGCCGGCGTGTTCTGGTTCGTGTTCCGCCAGGCGCAAGGCAGCAACAACGCCGCCATGTCCTTCGGCAAATCTCGGGCGCGCATGTTCTCCGGTGAGAACCCCACCGTGACTTTCAATGACGTGGCCGGAGTAGATGAGGCAAAAGTCGACCTTCAGGAAGTGGTTGAATTCCTTAAAGAGCCCGATAAATTTATTTCGCTCGGCGCCCGCATACCGAAAGGCGTGTTGCTGGTCGGCTCTCCTGGCACCGGCAAGACCCTGCTTGCCAAGGCCGTTTCCGGCGAGGCCGGTGTTCCCTTCTTCTCGATTTCCGGCTCTGAATTCGTTGAAATGTTCGTGGGCGTGGGCGCCAGCCGCGTGCGCGACCTCTTCGACCAGGCCAAGCGCCATTCACCTTGCATCGTCTTCGTGGATGAAATCGACGCCGTCGGGCGCCAGCGCGGCGCCGGTCTCGGCGGCAGCCACGACGAGCGGGAGCAGACCCTGAACCAGATGTTGGTGGAGATGGACGGTTTCGACACCGACACCAACATCATCATGATCGCCGCCACCAACCGCCCCGACATTCTCGACCCAGCGCTGCTGCGTCCAGGTCGCTTCGACCGCCGCGTCATTCTGGACTCACCCGACGTGCATGGCCGCGAAGAAATCCTCAAGGTACATGTGCGCGGAAAACCCCTGGGTAAAGACGTGGATCTGGCCTTGTTGGCCCGCGGCACCCCCGGATTTGTTGGCGCCGATTTGGAAAACCTCGTCAATGAGGCTGCCATCTTGGCGGCCCGTCGCAATAAGAAGACCATCGGCCAGCCGGAATTCCAGGAGGCCATCGAGCGCCTGATCGCCGGCCCGGAGCGCAAGAGCCGCGTCATCAGCCCCGAGGAAAAGCGGGTCGTTGCCTATCATGAGGCTGGACACGCCATTGTGGCGCACGCTCTGCCTAACTGCGATCCCGTGCACAAAGTGACCATCGTGCCGCGCGGCATGGCAGGCGGCTATGTGCTGGCTCTGCCCGACGAAGATCGCAGCCTTATGAGCCGCGCCAAATTGCTGGACGATATGGCCTTCGCCCTCGGCGGGCGCGCCGCGGAAGAAATCGTCTTCGACGACATCACCTCCGGCGCCTCCAATGATCTGGAGCGCGTAACCCAGGTCGCTCGCCAAATGGTGACCCGCCTGGGCATGAGTGGACAGCTGGGTCCGAGGGTCTATGGGAAGAAAGAGGAACTCATTTTCCTTGGCCGTGAAATCTCCGAACAGCGCGATTATTCCGAGGCGGTGGCTGAACAGATCGACGAAGAAGTCTATAAACTCGTGAGCGAAGCCTTGTCGCGCGCCAAGAAGACTCTCACCAAGTACAAAGCCCAGCTTCACAAGATCGCCAAGAAACTGATCGAAGTCGAAACCCTAACCCGCGATGAATTCGAAAAGATGTTCCCCACACCAGTAAAGAAACGCAGCGGAACTCCGCTGCTCCTGGTGGGAGCAAACTCGCGATAAATAACAACGAGCCGGCAACCCCGGCTCGTTTTTGTTTAAGGCTACCCATCTGCCTGCTAAAATAACGCCGATGTCCCTGGAGCATACACAAACTCAAACACTGGTGAGTGCGCTGGTTGAGCGCGCCAACCGCGACCCAAATGCGGTGGCGATCACGTTCATTGAGCGCGGCGAACACCGACAGATCACAACAGGCGAATTATTGCAAGAAACCAGTCGAGCGGCCGCAAACCTGGCTGCCGGCGGCATCGGCGCTGGCGACCTGGTGATCCTAGTGCTGCAGCATTCGCTCGAGCTGATCTATTCATTCTGCGGCGCGGCGCTTTTAGGCGCTATCCCCTCGATCTTTCCTTTTCTCGGATCTCTACCGCGAACGGGTCAAGCTTTTAGTCGAGCATTCGGGGGCAAAGGCAGTGGTCACCTATTCCGAGAATTTTGACCCGCTATCTGACCTACTAAATGGCCTTGATGTGCAAGTTTTGGATTTGTCCAACGTCCAACGTCCAATGTCTGGCATTGAACATGGGACCTTGCACCCATTGGCTTCGCTCAGGGCGGGCGTTGGACATTGGGCACCAAACATTTCACCTGACAGCATCGCTTTGCTCCAACATAGCTCGGGCAGCACCGGCCTGCAAAAAGGCGTGGCCCTTTCACATCGCGCCGTGCTAAGGCAGATCGAATCTTACGGCGCGGCCATCGAATTGAATCCCGGCAAAGATGTCATCGTGAGCTGGCTGCCTCTATACCACGATATGGGTTTGATCGCCGGATTCGTGATGCCGCTCGTAACCGGCACCCACCTGGTTTTAATGTCGCCATTCGAGTGGGTGAAGCAACCGGGCATACTGCTAGATGCAATCAGCCAACACCGAGGCACACTCTGTTGGCTGCCCAATTTCGCCTACAACCACCTCGCCCGAACTTTCCGACCCAAGGATGGCTTGGACCTTTCAAGCTGGCGGGCCGCCATCAACTGCTCCGAGCCAGTATACGCGGAAAGCCATCAGATGTTGCTGGAGAAGTTAGCACCCTATGGATTTTCGGAATCAGCACTGACTGTAAGTTACGCAATGGCCGAAAATACCTTCGGGGTGACACAAACCAAGATCGGCGAACCGCCGCGCGTCGACACCGTCGAGATCGCCGCGGTGCAAGAGCGCGGTGAAGCCATTCCGGCGGCCAATGGCAAGCGCTTCGTGAGCTGCGGCGCAGCCATCGACACCGTCGAACTACGTATCTTGGATTCAGATCGCAACCCACTGCCCGACCGCCGCGTGGGCGAGATCGCGCTGAAGAGTGAATTCATGCTCAGCGGTTACTTCAAGCGCCCAGATCTCACCGAGCAGGCGATGACCAAAGATGGTTGGTACCTTACAGGAGACACAGGTTACCTGGCCAAGGGTGAACTCTACATCACAGGCCGTAAGAAAGATTTGATCATTGTAGGCGGCAAGAATATTTACCCGCAAGACATCGAAGCTATTGCTAACCGCACCGCTGGCATCCACCCCGGGCGGGCTGTCGCATTTGGTGTGCTGGATGAGCGTCTGGGATCAGAGAAGGTCGTCGTGGTTGCGGAAGCGATTGAAGGTGCTGACCTGGCGCAGGCAGAGCGCGAGCTGCGCGCTAACATTGTGCAGGAGACCGAGGTGACTCTGGGCGACTTGCGCTTCGTGCCCAGGGGCTGGATCGTCAAGACGTCCAGCGGCAAGCACGCACGGAGCGACAATAGGGAGAAATATCTAAGAGATTTCGGGAATTAGATTTAACGCGGATGCACGCTGATGAACACAGACAAATAAAAAATCGGCATTTATCCGCGTTTATTTTACAAGCGGGATTCAATGAGATCCGCAAGTTGGTTTAGCGTGTCGAAGGTCTGTGCATTCAATTCAGTATCGGCTAATTTCGCTCCCCAGGTTTGCTCGACGAACATAGCTAGATCAATAAGGGAAAACGAATCGATAAGTCCACCTGAGAGCAGCGGTTCATTGGGATTCAACGTTTTGTCGGGGCGCTTTAGAATCTGCCCGGTGATGTAGGTGTTGAGCTTCTCGATGAGTTCCTGTTTCACTTTATCCTCCTGCGCCAATGGCTTCCAATGCATTCCGAAAAGCGTCCAGGGTTTTCAATGTGATGTAAGAGCGTTCGGTCCAGGCCTCAGTGGTAATGTAGAAATACGGGGGCACGCTGGATGCTCCTCGATCGCGATCGAGACCTTTGCCGGGCAGCGATTGGGCGTCGCGCCACCAGTTGATCAGCGGGATGTCGTAATCATAGGCTACGCGGGCGGTGGCCAAGTTGATGCGGTGCCCGCCTTCCACGTTATCGGCCTTGGTCATCAGGATGGGGATCACATTTTGTGACAGCGCGTAGTCCACGGCTTGGCGCAAGTAGGTTTCGTAATTCTCAGCGGTTCTCCCTTCGTAAACAAACTCCATGGAAACAATGATAAAGGAAGGTCGATACGTGCGGATCTCACAGGCCAGCGGGGTTTCCCCATCCTCACAGAGTTCCGGGTCAGCACGAAGCGGAGTAAAGATGGCAGGGAAGTTATTTCCCCCGTCTACGGTGAGGCCGTCGCGCCCCCAGGATCCCGCAAAGTAATCTACCGTTTCTTGTAAATACTGCTCGTCGTCGGCGAAATAATAGCGGCCCGCAGAATCGTAGAAACCCAGGAAGGCATTGGGAACATTCTGACAATCGCCGGCCACAGAAAAATGCTGCGGGTTATTCCCCAGCTCTTGACCTCGTTGGTAAACGTCGACCAGCCAAGGGCTCAGGGTGGGAAGTACTGGCCAATTTCGCCAATCTTCTGGCCAAGGACGCAAATCAGGCGTGGGAGAGGAATCCGCAGTGGGAACCTCGGTCGGCGCGGCGGTCTCGGTTGACAGCGGTTCCGCTGTGGCTGTCGGTTCTTTGATTGCCAGTTGGCTCTCAGCTGGCGACTGCCCGCTGGCGCCGCACATCTTCCACTCGCCGCCTTCAACGATCACATTGAATGCACGGCCTCCTAACTCTTCGATCTGATCCTCCCCGCCGGCATAGCTGAAACGGATCTGGCCCGTGCAACTCACCACGGCGCTCGAATCATCTTGCGAAACGATCTGGCAGTCCAGGTTCTCCAGGTTGCTTTCCACGCCCTCGTAGGCGGCGCTTTCCAGTACGGCTTGTTCTTCCCAAGCAGCACAGGAGGCGTTCACAGCAGCCACCTCATCCTTAGAAACAATGGCCTGCAAATAAGCCTCGACAGCGGCTTCTGGTGAGCCGGCAGGGGAGGAGCAGGCGGCCAAAAAGAAAACAAGCAGAAAGCACAATCCCAGGAAGAGTCGAGGTTTTCCGAAAACCGAAAGATTAAGGCTGAATGTTGATGGTGTCATGGAGGGCTGAGATGACAGAGTTTGTTAGTTCAAGTGTACCCTGCGGGGTCAGATGGATGGGTGTATTAGTGAACTCGGAATTGTGAGCCGCCTGCCAAAGGTCAACGTAATTCCAGCCATTCAGCCAGCTCTGCTCTTGAAGCAGCACGCGATAGGAGTCGTATGCCCAACGCGGATAGAACGAGTTGTAGCGGATGTCGCTATTTGCGCCATCACTTACGAAGGTGGGTTCATTGATGATCAATACCGGCACATCGCCTGCTCGCTGAATGCCGGCCCCCAAAACGTCGAAAGCTAGATCTTCTACCCGCAATGCGGGCGGTTGCAGGCCGAAGAAAACCTCACTGTTTTCCAGATCAACGGCACGCAGTTCGATCTCATCGGGGATATGCACATCGATACCTGAGGCCGCCCACATGAAGCCGTATAGCTGCAAGCGGATGATATCGGACAAGTTGCGGCGCTGGCCGATCAGCGAACGGTCCCAGAAATCCTGATTCACCAAATCCGTGTTATTTGGATCGATAGATAAATCGTAATCTGCGACCAGGTTGCGCACCCGATCAGCATTATTCTGCACCAGCGGTGATGAGGTTTGCTTGCTTATCGGGAATGCTTCAAGAGTAACTGGCCACAGGATCAGGTCGGGATCGTATTGCATCGCGTAATCCAGGATCATCAAATCCTTGGTCAGTGAAATGGTTGGATGGCCAAGATTATAGAAGATCAGGTTGCGACCATCGGCAGAATGCAAGCTTGCGGCATTCAGCGCTGCACTGAGTGTGTTCCCATTTTCTAAAAGAAAACCCCATACAGAAGAATCTCCGATAACCAAGACACGGAATTCATCCTCCGCTTTCGGGATTCCAGCGAGCTTGTGCGAAGCAAACATGGCTTCCAGGCTGTACAGATTCAGGTTATACGAGCGCTCGGGGTCGTCGCCGTACGGCAGACGTTCGCGCCCAGGCAACAGCCAGTTATACAGCGTTATGCGCCCGACCGCCGGCATGGGATTGACAACGCCGAATAGCAAAACGATTACGATAAAAAGCGCCGCCGATTTCACCACGAGCCGAAGGACAGATATCTTCTGGTACTCCATCAATTGCCCCCCAGAAGCATTCGCACCACGCGCGCTACGTCAACAGGCTGTGGCAGGGCAAACCACACCCAGCTGATGGTAACGAAGGTGAAAGTAAACAGCATAGACAAGTGCACAAGTAGACGAGGCGAAGAAGATTGCAGGTTACGGGTTCTGGCGAAACTGGTCCACTGGTTATGAATGAATAAACCGGCTCCGTGCCACAAGCCCCAAGTGACAAAGTTCCACGTGATCCCGTGCCATAACCCAATCAACATCATGGTGCTTAACTGTCCGAGAAGGATCACCGCGAAAGTGGAAACGTTGTGCTCGCGCAGCCAGCGCGTAACCGGATTGAAGTAATAGGAGCGAACCCATTGCGTCAGCGTCATATGCCAGGAATTCCAAAACGCAGTGATATTTTGCTTCAAGTATGGCCGGTTGAAATTCTCAGGCAAAACCACACCAAACAACATGCCGAGTCCTATGGCGATATGGGTATAGCCGGCAAAATCAAAAAATATACGGAACGAATAGGCTGCCAAAATAATCCACATCCACCCAGAGGATTGCACCTGCCAGGCATTAGTGGGGTTGAGTGCAAAGTAGGCAAGAGCGTCGGCCAGTATGAACTTCATGAACAGCCCAGTGACCAACCGTCGGCCCGCTGCCAGGAATTGGTCGTTGCCTAATAGAGATTCCCCGTGCATTTGCGGTGTGAACCGATCCACCCGGTCGATAGGTCCGGAGGTCAGCGTAGGAAAAAAAACAATGTAGGTGACGAAATCACGCAGCGAGATCGCCGGTAGCCGCCCGGCGGTCCGATCGCGCAAAACGTGAATGAGGCGAAAGGCAATGTACGAGAAACCCAGCCAGCCAATGTCCAAAGGGCCAGCCAGTGCTGGATCCTGGCCGGCCATCGAACGCAGAAAGCCGCTAGCGGCCTGCGCCTGTGCCGGCCATTTCAGCACAACGAGGATCGCGATGATAAGCAGAGCTGCAATGTGGATGGCAAATTTCTGCCCCCTCAATAACCAACATACAGAACCAAGCAGCAGAATGCCTGAGACACTGATTGCCGCGAATACGAGAGCGGGGGGCCGGGCTGCAAACAAAGCGCTCAGCGGTTCAACAAAGCGAGCCGCACTCACCAATAACGCCAGGCCGGCAAGGGCTCCGGCAGCCGACCAATCCTGGCGATTGACTTTGACTTCCCTGGGCAGCGTCAGCGCCCAGACAGCCGTCGCCAAACCGAGGCTTGCGACCGGCAGCACAAAGGGCAAATTACGGATGAGGGAGGCAGGCTGCAACCAGAATACAGCAAGTACACTGGCGACGAAAAGCAGCCAGCCTCGACTGACCAGCTTGTAGAGGCGCCCAGCCGACAGACCTAACGCAACGAAGATGAAGATCTGTGTGAGATTCAAGGGCTAGAACCCCTGGTAGATCCACAAGGGACTAGTGTCGGCAGTCATGATGAGCAGCAGGATGGCGATCAGGCAAAGCAATACGACATACAGGTTTTCTAATGAAAAAAGCTTCCTAAGCATCGAGGCAGGATTATAAACGGCGGAAAGTCATGAACCAGATTCGGAGTCGAGGCTTTAGACGGAAGTTGGCAAACTGGTTCGAGCCTCGGCTCCCCACTTAGCGATGTTTCTGGTCAGCTTTGTATAATAGCCTCGTGAATTCATTTCTAGCTCGTCTTTCCGACCTGCGTCCAATCATTCTCGACGGCGCTACCGGCACCGAGCTCGAACGCCGCGGCGTGGACACCAGCACGCCCATTTGGTCCGCTATGGCGCTGCTGGATGCGCCTGAAGTTATTGAACAAGTGCATAGCGACTACTTGAAGGCGGGCGCCGAGGTCATTATCACCAATACATTTCGAACGCATTGCCACAATTTAGAAAAGGTTGGCATGGGCGACCAAGCCGCGCGATTGACAACGCTGGCAGCCTCCATCGCGCAGAAAGCAGTCCGCGCCAGCGGGAAGCAAGCTTGGGTAGCAGGCTCCATGGCGCCATTGGAAGATAGCTATTCCACTGCCAGGCCATTGACCCGTGAAAAGTACCTTGTAGCCCATCGCGAGATGTCTCGGAATCTGGCAGCTGCGGGAGTAGACTTGTTGCTGATCGAGACAATGAAAGACATTGCCGAAGCCGGGGCCGCCGCCGAGGCTGCCAGCGAGAC
>Ga0209431_10000269_pt1 | contig 41760 bp, 34 predicted proteins | sample RifCSP13_3_FD_184021 | JGI IMG/M metagenome (GOLD analysis project Ga0209431, IMG submission 184021) | Soil microbial communities from Rifle, Colorado - Rifle CSP2_sed 13_3 (SPAdes) (version 2) | ecosystem: Environmental > Terrestrial > Deep subsurface > Rock core/Sediment | place: Rifle... | reverse complement strand
GACATCACATCACGCATCCGTGACGTGGTGCATTAGGAAGTCCGTAAGGAGACAAATCTGTTTGACTAGTTACAGGTCTCGCGGTAATGTAATGATCATATTGAGATACGATGATTACAACGCGAGGAGATGGCTATGAACCCATTCGCTGCATATCTCGTCAGCCAGGCAATCCTGGATCAGCGTCGGCGCGACGGCGATCGGGCCCGGCTGGCCAAGAAGGCCGCAGCAAATCCCAAGAGGAATGGCCGCAGGCGCTCAGCGTCATCCGAGGAGGTGTCCGATGTTTCTCGCCCACTGTGATCATCTGGACCGCAAGGTCATCATCTGGACCTCGAGTCTCGACGGTATCGAGAACACCGAGAAGGGCATAGTGGTTCATTACCGCTGTGCGTGTGGTCGCCCAGCCGAAATGCTCACCGGGGCAGGTTCGCCGGTCAAAGTCAGTGCCCACGTCGAGGTAGGTGTCTGAGCCTGCCCCGATCCGGGCTCCCCTGGTCATGCGGCCGGGAATAGGCGAGCCCGCCAAACCTTTGTAACCGGTATGCCTATCAACCGTCTCAACCATGCGGTTCTATACGTCCGAGATGCCGACCGTTCGGCAGACTTCTATACCGAGAAACTCGGGTTTCGCCGACTGCCTCTGGAGTTTCCCGGTGCGGTCTTCCTCCAGGCGGAGGGATCCAGCAACGATCACGATCTGGGTCTCTTCTCGATCGGCGCTGGCGCCGCGGACTCGCCGGCGGGGCGGGGTGCGGTCGGTCTCTATCACCTCGCCTGGGAAGTGGACACCCTCGGTGACCTGGCTCGACTCGGCCAGGTTCTCTCCGACGCCGGTGCGTTGGTCGGAGCAACCGATCATGGGAGCACCAAAGCGCTATATGGCCGGGACCCCGATGGCATCGAGTTCGAAATCAGCTGGTTGGTCCCCGCCGACCAACTCGACGAGAGCACCGCACCAACCGCAAGACGGCTGAACATCCAGGCTGAGATCGACCGGTATGGGGCCGACACCCTGGGCGGCGTCGGTGTCAGTCGGGTGGCCGCGGGTTCCTGACTCGCCCTATTCGAAGACTGCCCGGTCGTCGGCAGAGCGACCTATCACGAACCAAACGGAGTGAACCGGCTCGTCGCCCTTGTTGTACAGCCGGTGCGGGCGTGTCGAGTCGAAAGCGATCGAATCCCCGGGGGACATGACGTATTCCTCGAAGCCGACCTGGATGCCCAGAGTCCCGGATATCACGTACCCGTACTCGCGACCGTTATGGCGCATCAAGGAGCTATCCGCGGTCGATGAGCCACCGACGTCGTAGATGACGTGAAGGAAGTCGACACCGTCCTCCCTCTCCGATGTCAGTTTCTCCCACCTGACGCCGGACGCCAGGTCGATCGTTGCCCTGTCCTCGGGGTGCACCAGTGGGTTTGGGGCAGATTCTTGCTTGGCCTTCACTGCGGTTTCGGCCGGTGTATCGCCATGAATCACCCGCTCCACCGAGACTCCGAGCTCGGTGACTATCGCATAGAGAGTGCCGACGGATGGCTTGGAGAGGCCACTCTCGAGCTGTGATATCAGGCTTGCCGATAGGCCAACCCGGCGCGCCAGCTCCCGTTGGCTGATCCCGGCTCGAAGCCGCTCTTCTCGGAGCCGGTCACCGATCCCGTCTAGCTGGGTTTTCGAGACCGCCGCTTTCAGATTCTGGCTCACACCAACAACCAGCCGCCGTCAACGTAGAGATTCACGCCGTTCACCGAGCGATTCTCGAGCAGGAACACGGTGGCGTCGACCACATCGTCCATCGTCACCAGACGTCGGGTTGGGGTCCTGGCCAGGACGGCGTCGAGCGGCTTGTCCTTCCAGTACGGGCTATCGCCAACGATCCCGGGATGGATCGCGTTGAACCGGATCGGGGCCAACTCCACGGCCAGGGTTCGGATCATCGAGCTCACCCCACCGTTTATCGTGGTGACTGTGGTCGAGCCCGGGTAGGGGCGGTCCTTGGCCCTCCCGCCGAAGAGGACGACCGAACTGGTTTCGGAGAGCTGGGGGAGCAGGGCATGGATGATCTCCACGTAGCTGACGAGCTTCATGGTGGTCAGTTCGATGGCCGCCGCGATCCTGTAGTCCTTGGCTGGGTTCTCATCACGAAGGATTGCCGAGAGCACCACCCGCGAGACCGGGCCGATCCCGGCGAGAGCGGGTGCCACCTGAAATGGGTCGGCCATGTCGAACCCGAGACCGGTCACATTGCTCCCGATTTCCGAGGCGATCGAAGCGGCGCGGGCTGGATCTCGCCCGGTGATCACCACCGGATCGCCCTCGCCCGCGTAGCGACGAGCCACTTCGAGCCCGATGCCGCTGGTCCCTCCCACCACGATCACGTTCCCTTTGTCCATCCTGGATTCCTTGCTCCGTGAGTCTTCTGCCCGGCACCACCTGGCTCGGGGCCAGCCTATACGTGTTGTTTGGGGCGTGTGTAGTGTCACTGATCGGTCAGCCGAGAGGAGCCAGATGTCGCAACACATCGTCAAGAACGCCGTGGATCACGATTACCAGGTGCCGGCCGGGTTCCAAGGGCGAAGCAGCGGCTATTTCGGAGACCCAGTCGTCAACGAGGCCGCAGGGGCGGTGCAAATGGGATTTCAGCTGTCAAGGCTCGATCCGGATGGGGTCGTGTCCCAGCATCTCCACTCCTACGAGGAGACCTTCTTTGTGATGGATGGGAAGCTCGTTGTCGATCTTCCGGAGGGGAGCTTCGAGTTTGGTGCCGGCGACTATGGGTTGATCCCGGTCGGTGCGGCCCATTCCCTGCGCAACGTATCTGCAGTATCTGCGCGCTTTGCCGAGATGAGGGCTCCGCTGCCTCGGGAACGTCATGAATTCGACACCTATTCTCTGGAGGCGACGACCGACCGACCGGCGGTGCGCATTGACGTCCGTGATCCGAGAAATCGAAGCTTCGGGCACATCGACCCCGAGAGTATGGACCCGGCGATGCAGACCCAGGACCGGCTGGCGCTGAGCGCCAGCATGCGCACCGCGCTTCTGGTCTACAGCGGGATCTCGGTCAAGATGATGATCGACTCGGACCTGGGGGCCGATCTTTCGACGATGTTCATGGTGCAATACGTGCCGGGGGGCTTTGCCGGGGCCCATGACCACCCCCTGGAGGAGGCTTACCTGATCCTCGAAGGGGAGGTGGATGCGGTCTTCGACGGGGTCAGATACCACATGGCGGCGGGAGATGTGGCGTGGGCCGGTGTCGGTTGCGTTCACGAGTTCCGCAACGTCGGTGAGGGTCACGTGCGTTGGCTGGAGACCCAGGCGCCCCAGCCGCCCTCCCGCCATTCCTACCGCTTCCGGCGGGACTGGGCCTACCTGACCGAGGTGCTGGCCGCCTCCGATTGAGGCCAAGACTCGGAGCGGCCATCCCCGCGGAGACGGTGACTTTTTCAGGGCTCAGCCGGGTCTGAATGTGTAGTGTGACTTATCAGTGAGTGGCCCCATACGACACCTGGCAGCCTCCCTCGACACCGGATGACCGCGAAGACTCTGCTCCGTGGCGGGTGTGTCCTCACTCTGGGCCGGGTCAACTTCGCCGAGGCGGATGTCCTCATCGACGGCGACAAGATCGTCGAGGTGGGCTCGGGGCTCCGGGCCCGCGACGCCGAGGTGGTCGACGCCACCGACACCATCGTCATGCCGGGCTTTGTCGACGCTCACCGTCACGTCTCGCAGTCCCTGTTCCGCAACTTTGGCGACACCACCTCGCCTGCTGTCTATGGGCCGCACTTCCAACCAGAGGATGTCTACGCCGCCACCCTGATCGGCTTGCTCGGGGCCGTCGATACCGGGATCACTACCGTGGTCGACTGGTCCGACGTCGGGCGGAGTGAAGGGCATCTCGAGGCGGTGTTACAGGCCCACGCCGACTCGGGTATTCGTTCGGTCCTGGCTCCTGCGAACCCCCCCGATGCGACATCCGGCGACTTATGGCAGTCCGATCTCAGGAACCTCGCTGCCAAGACCACCGGGAGCCCTCTTCTCACCCTGGCCGCCGCGGTACCAAGCCCGACACCAGATTCAACGGACCTGATGTCTGGAGACTGGGCGCTGGCTCGTGAGCTCGGTCTCAGAATCCACGCTCATGTCGGCATCGACCCCGTCGCCCCCCAGGGTTTGGTCGCCGACCTGGCCCACCTTGGCCTGCTCGGCGGGGACGTCACCTTCGTTCAATGCAACCATCTTGGCGACGCCGACTTCGACGCAATTGCTTCCTCGGGAGTCTCGGTTGCGCTGACCTCATCCAGTGGGATGTCGGGCGGCCAGGGAAGCCCGCCGATCCAGAAGCTCATCGACCGCGGTATCCGCCCCGGGCTGGGTATTGGCTCCGAACAGACCGCGCCAGGTGACATGTTCGCCCAGATGCGGACGGTTATCTCGGTCCAGCACGCCACGCTCTTCGACCTCAAACTGGCCGGAAAGGCCGGAGTGCCCAACCTTCTCAGCACCCGCGAGGTGATTCGTTATGCCACCGTCGACGGGGCCAAGGTTGTAGGCGTTGGGGACGTCGTGGGGCCCCTGGCACCGGGGCGACAGGCCGATCTCATCATGCTCCGCACCGACCGTCCCAATATCTACCCGATCAACGACCCGATCGGGGCGGTGGTGTGGGGCATGGACACCTCGAATGTCGATTGGGTTTTCGTCGCCGGCCGACCCCTGAAGCGTGCCGGCGTGCTTCAAGCGGACATCGGCCGGGCAGCCGATCTCGCGGTAACAGCTCAGGCCCGTGTGGCCGAAGCTGCGGGACTCCTCGTCGGTGCAGGCTCGAAGGGGACGCTGTGACTGTTGCCAAGGCCCCGTCATCCGTTCTCACCTCGTTGGTGGTCGGGTCCCGGTACATGCCTGTTTACCTGGCGTTGGTCCTATTGGTGATCGTGGCTTCGATCTGGGCGCCTGCAGCCTTGGGCGGTGTCGCCCTGAGCGCCATCGCTCCCTATGGGGCATTGTTGGGGATCACCGCTCTGGGTCAGATGTTGGTGATCATGACCGGTGGCATCGACCTCAGTATCCCCGGCACGTTCTCGCTGGCCGCCGTGATCATGGTGGGTGTCGGCCAGCAGGCCGATGACCGTATTGGAGCGGCGATGCTCACCGCCATTGGGGCCGCGGCCGTCGTCGGCTTGATCAACGGGATTCTGATCGGTGGGCTCAAGCTCAACGCACTCATCGTCACCCTGGCGGTGGGCCAGGTTGTGATCGGCGTAGTGAATCGCTACGGACAGACCTTTTCGGTCCAGAGCCCGGTGCCGACAGCCTGGTCCGAGTGGACCACGACCCGAATCGCCGGGGTGAGTCCCGTCTTCTGGATCGGGCTGGTCATCACCATCCTCCTGAGTGTCGCTTTCAGGTACACCACGGTCGGGCGCCGCTTTCAGGTGGTTGGGGCGAACCCTGTGGCGTCACACGTGGTCGGTGTCCGGGTGAACCTGAACCAAATCTCGGCCTACGTCGGTGCGGCGGTCCTTTACGCGATCGCCGGGATGGCCCTGGCGGGGCTCATTCGGACCCCGGGAATCTCCGTTGGCACCCGATATCTCCTGGGGCCGATCGCCGCGGTTGTCATCGGTGGCGCCTCGCTGACCGGTGGTCTGGCCAGCCCGTTCTCCACCCTTGCCGCCGCCTTCTTCCTCACCGGTCTCAATCAGATGATGCTGACCATGGGGCTGCCTACCTCACTCCAACTCGTGGTGTTCGGTCTGGTCATCATCGGAGGAATGCTGGTTTCGGGGGATCGGATCATCAAAGGTGTGGAGAGGGTTTTGCGCGACCGGTCGAGACCGGGACGACGCAACCAAGGGACTCTCGCCGTCGAAGGCGGTGAGACGTGAGAAAAGGAGAACTATAAGAGATCCCGAAGAAAGCGGGAAGCAACTAGAAACAGAAGATGAATGGAGGAGGATGATGAAACCCAGGGTGATAGCCCTGATCGCCGTGTTGGCGCTCGTCCTGGCCGCCTGTACAGGCGATGCTGGGACCACCACCACGGCAGGAGAGCCCACTACAACGGCGGGGGCCGAGGTGACCACCACCGCGGCGGCCGGATCCACCACGGCGGCCGGCGGGGAGAACCCGCTCGCGGCCTACGGCGAGGACCCGACATCGGCTGATCCGGACCTGGTTCTTAAGGCGCTGGGGCCGGTGGATCCGTCGGACGAGGCGAGTTGGAACATCGTACTGGCCTCGATCGCGCGGGCCACGCAGGACCTGGATCAGGCCACCATCGACAAGGCGATGGAGTGCTGGAGCCAGCCAGAGTGCGACACCGGTAGCGGTGGCGACCTGGTGATGGGTTATGCCGACGGTGGTGGAAACACGGTGAACGTGTGGCGAGCGGTGAGCCATATGGAGGCCGTCCTCCAGGCGCTGACGTACCCGGAGATCGGAACCATCGTGTCCACGGCGGCCAACTTCGACCCGGACGTGGCGGTGCACATCGCCGGCATTCAGTTCCTGATCCAGAGGGGTGTCGACTTCATCGTCGGCTATCCGGATGTGGGCGTTGCTCTCCGCGACGTGCTCCTCGAAGCCAAAGAAGCGGGGATCCCCTATACATCGTTCTCGGCAGGCTGGGTCGGTCTCTCCGATCAGGAGGGGGCCCTCGTCCCTGGTGAGGATTACTTGACCGTGGTCGGCGAGGACCTCTGTGCCCTCGGGGAGAGCTTCTCTGAGATCGTGAACACAGGTGTCGGCACCGGCGAGGTGGCGCTGCTCGGCGGGACGCCGGGCAACGCTCTGACGCTCGGTTGGCAACGCTGCACGATCAGCTCATTGGCCGACGGGGTGGACCTGGTCAATCCTCCGGCAAATGAGAACACAACCACCGGGGATACGAGTTGGTACAACCCGATCATCCCGGACGTGTTCCGGGGATTGTTGACCACCAATCCCGGGATCAAGGGATATGCCTACGAGTATGCCGACGGGCTTTTCACCGGGCTTCAGGTGTACGAGGAACTGGGCATCCCGGTGGAGAATCTGACGTTGGCTCTGCGCACCGACGAGCAGACCCTGTTCTGCGACTGGGTGGAACGCAACGAGCCGACGTACAACATCTGGTTCTCGGCAGGTGGCAACTTCCAGTCACGTACCAGCGTGACCGCGGCGATGATGGCGAGCAAGGGCGCCGAGGTCCCGGGTGAGATCGTCGTGCCCCATGTGATGCGGCAGGTGACTGCAGAAGACTGCAACCCGGACCGGGTCGACCCGGTCGTATCCGGCACTTCGCTGGTGCCAGATGCGGTCCTGACCCAGATGTTCGCCGGCTGATGAATGACGGCAGTCCCGTAGGAGACTCGACCACTGTTCTCGAGCTGACGGGGGTCTCCCGCCAGTTCGGGGCGGTCCGGGCGCTGACCGATGTCAGCTTCGACTGCCGTGCCGGCGAGGTCCATGCCCTCGTCGGCGAGAACGGCTCCGGGAAGTCGACTCTCCTCGGGATTGCCAGTGGGTTTGTCGACCCCGATCTGGGGACAATCCAGATCGGGGGCAAACCCCTCCGCACCGATTCTCCGGCGCTTGCCCGGAAGCTGGGTCTGGCCATGGCATATCAGGACACCTCCCTGATCCAGGCCGAGCCGGTGAAGAACAATCTCTTTCTCGCGGCTCCACGCGAACGGCGGCCACCGTTCTGGAGGAGAAAGAAATGGGCCCGCAAGCTCCTTGCCGAGCTCGATCTCGACCTCGAGCTGTTCCCGGACGCTCCGGCCGGATCCCTCAGCCTTGCCGACCGTCAGCTGTTCGAGGTGGCCAAGGCCCTCGTCTCCGATCCCAAGGTGCTGCTCCTCGACGAGCCAACCACCGCGCTCGGCCCCGACGAGGTCGAGGCCTTGCACCGCACCGTTGTCGCATGCAAGGCACGTGGGATCGGCGTGGTTTATGTCAGTCATCGTCTTCCCGAGGTTCTCGAGGTCGCGGACCGGATCACAGTTCTCCGTGATGGCCGGGCCCGGGGCACCTTTGACGCTCGGTCCACGACCGAGTCCCAGCTCGTAGAGCTGATCGTCGGCCGCCCCTTCGAGGTGGCGTTCCCCCCGCCAGCGTCGACATTTGGCGAGTCGCGTGAGGTTCTGGTGGTCGATGGTCTCCAGGGGCAGGCGTTCGGGCCAGTCAGCTTCACCCTCGAGGCCGGTGAGATCGTGGGCATCGCCGGGGCCGAAGGCAATGGCCAGCCCCAGCTGTTCGACTGTCTCGCGGGCAGGACACCTCCCCGAGCGGGTCGGGTGGTTTGTGACGGCAGGGAGCTGGTGCTGATCTCGACTCACGACACCGTGCGCTCCGGGATCATGCTCCTTCCGGGCGATCGCAAGCGCGAGGCTTTGATGCCCGTGCTCGGGGTGAGGGTCAACGCCACGATCCAATCAATCAAGCGGTTCGGCATGTTTGGGCTGCTGAGGAGAGGGGCGGAGCGGGGGGCCGTGAAAGAACTAGTCGACAAGCTCGAGATTCGCACCCCTTCACTCGAGCAGCCGGTCGAGTTTCTCTCCGGTGGCAACCAGCAGAAGGTCTCCGTTTCACGAACCTTCCTCAGAGAGCCCGCCGTTATCCTCGCCTACGAGCCCACCCAGGGCGTCGACGTCGGCTCCCGGTTCGATATCTACCGCGCATTGAGGGCCCGGACCGACGCCGGAGCTGCCCTGCTGGTCAAGTCGAGTGACCCCATCGAGCTTTCCGGGCTCTGTGATCGCGTCCTCGTCATGTCTAGGGGCACCATCATCGAGGAGATACCGGGAGATGAGCTCGACGAGCGCCGCATCACGGAGGCCATCGTCAGGGGGCCGGGACTGTCCCGTGCCGGACGGTCCCCGTTGGGAATCGCCATGCCGAGGGCCCCGTCGCGGCCGACGTCGTCATGACCACTCGCCTCGACTCGACCCGACAGGTCGTTCGCAAGGTCATCCGTAACGCCCGCGACAAGAACAAATGGCGCAAAATCGTCAAGTTTCGTCTCTGGATGCCGGTGGTGCTCCAGATCCTGCTGATCGCAGGTTTGGTCTTGTACACCAACTCACGTTTTCCAGGTTTCGTCAACCCGACAAACGTCTCGCAGATCCTGATCCTGGCGATGCCCCTGATCGTCGTCACCATCGCCCAGACCCACGCCCTCTTGGTCGGGTACCTCGATCTCTCGGTCGGGGCCATGATCAGCCTCGGGGTGGTGATTGCCTCCTTTCTCATGGGCGCCGAGGCGACTTTCTCTCAGATCTTGATCGGGACCGGTGTCATCCTCCTGTGTGGGATCGCCCTTGGCCTGACCAATGCCGGCCTGATCCGTGGGGTCAGGATCCCCTCGATCATCGCCACTCTGGCAACCATGAGCATCCTCGACGGGATCTCACTGACCATGCGGCCCACAGCGCAGGGGATTATCAGTCCCGACCTGGTGTCGGTGCTGACGGCGAGCATTGGACCGATCCCCATTGCATTCATCATCATCGTGGTGGGGGCGGGGCTGCTCGATGTCTGGCTTCACGCTTCCGGCTCGGGCCTCGAGCTGAGGGCAGTGGGTTTTGATGATCGGTCGGCGAAACGCGGCGGGATCCGATCGACGTGGATAAGGGTGCGGGCCCTGTTGCTGTCAGCCGGCTTCGCCGCCGTCGCCTCGTTCTTCGTAATGGCCCGATCCCCGATCGGAAACGCCCAGGTCGGTTCGACATTTGCCCTCAACAGCATCACCGCCGCCGTCCTGGGAGGGGCATCCCTCGCCGGAGGCCGGGCGACCTTCTTAGGTGGCTCCGTGGCAGCACTGCTCCTTGCCCTGATAATCACCGTCCTGCCCTACCTGGGTCTATCGCCCGACGACGGTCCGATGATCATCGGTGTCTTGGTTCTCCTCGGAGTGATTCTCTTCCAGGTAGGCGACATCAAAGAGTTGGTGAAGCGCAATTACCGCCGGGTACGCCGGGTGATCCTGGCCAGACGCCCCCCGAGGGCCTCCGCGCTCCCGGTGTTCTACCCGGCCGGGACCGATTTCAGTGTCGTGCCGACCGGTCGCAAGCTGATCAAGGGGGGGACCGTGCTCAGCCTCGACCCAGTAGTAGGGGACTTCACCACCGGAGACGTGCTGATCGAAGGGGACAAGATCGTCGCGGTGGGCCCGGCCCTGGCCAACGGGGATGTGGAACTGATCGACGCCACCGGGATGATCGTCATGCCGGGATTCGTCGACAGCCATCGCCACATCTGGGAGGGCCTCCTGCGCAACATCGGAACCGACGTCCCCCTCGAGGGCAGGACCAGCTACATCTCATTCGTGCTCCACAAACTGGCACCCGCCTTCCGCCCTGAAGACGCCTATGCCGGCAATCTGGTGTCCGCCTTAGGCGCCATCGACGCCGGGATCACCACGCTCCTCGATTGGTCGCACATACAGGCGTCACCTGCCCACACCGACGCGGTGGTCCAGGCCCTCAAGGACTCGGGTCTGCGGGCGGTGTTCGCCTACGGCTTCCCATGGTGGGGCAAGTGGGAAGAGCGGCAACCGAGCTGGTTCGTCCGGGCCGCAACCGAGCATTTCTCCACGAAAGACCAGATGCTCACCCTGGCTCTGGCAGCGCCTGGTCCCGAGTTCACCGACTTCGAGGTGTCACGTGACCATTGGAAGCTGGCCCGTGAAACCGGGGCGCGGATCACCACCCATGTGGGCGTTGGCACCTATGGCCAGGATGCCAAGGTTCAGGAGATGGGAGAGGCCGGTCTCCTGGGCCCGGACACGACATACATCCACTGCACCACCCTCAACGACACCGAAATCCAGATGATCGTCGACACCGGGGGAACGGTGTCCCTGGCCTCACCAGTGGAGATGATGATGGGTCACGGGATGCCACCCATTCAGAAATTCCTCGACCGAGGGCTACATCCCAGTCTCAGTGTGGATGTCGAGACCAATGTGCCCGGGGACATGTTCAACCAAATGCGTTCTGTCATCGCCCTGCAGCGGAGCCTTGCCGCGACGACCGGGAAACCACCGGCGGCGATGCGGGAAGTCCTCGAGTACGCCACGGTGGAGGGCGCCCGGGCCAACGGGCTCGACTCCAAGATCGGGACCCTCACCCCGGGTAAGCAGGCGGACGTGATCATGCTTCGCACCGACCGAATCAACGTCACCCCGCTCAACGACCCGGTCACCGCCGTGGTCGCCGGGATGGACACCGGCAACGTGGACACCGTCCTCATCGCCGGCCGGGTGATGAAACGCCATGGAGAACTGCTCCACGTCGACTGGCCGGCGGTCCGCCGATTGGCCCTCGCGTCGCGTGATTACGTGGTCTAGAAGTCCGGATTCAAGCTTCCGAAGATTTGACTGTGGGAGGAGAAAGGAGGCACGACGTCTGCCTCCTCGCCCGGTGAGGGCGGGGGTCGAGGTGTGTAGTGTGACTGTTCATTGATGTTGAGTCTGCCCAAGGTCGCGGTTCTGGGTTGTGGTCGGATGGGTGGGGCCATGGCCGGCACCCTCCATCGTTCCGGCTTCGACCTGGTCGTTTGGAATCGCGACCAACAGAAAGCCCTCCGGGTGGCGGGCCCACTGTCGGCACGGGTCGCATCCACTCCTGCCGAGGCCGTTGCCATGGCTGACGTCGCTCTCTCCAGTCTCGCTGACGACGAAGCGGTTCGCTCCGTCTACCTCGGTGAGCATGGGGTCGTCGAAGGCTTGCGCCCGGGCGTTGTGGTGATGGAGATGAGCACCATTGATCCCGAGGTCGTGGTCGAGATAGGTTCTGCGGTGGACGCCACCGGTGCGGCGCTGTTGGATGCCCCGGTGTCGGGGAGCGTCAGCACCGTGGAACAGGGTGCCCTGACCATCATGGTCGGTGGGGAGTCGGCCGCTTTGGAGACAGCCCGACCGGTGCTCGATGCGCTTGCTGCGCGAGTGATCGAGGTTGGGAAGCGAGGGGCAGGTGCGGCCACCAAACTGGCGGTCAATGCCCTGGTTCATGGGCTCAACGTCGCATTGTCCGAGGCCCTGGTCCTTGCAGAACGGGCGGGCGTCGAGCGCCCTTTGGCCTACGAGGTGTTTGCGACGGGAGCCGGAGGAGCCCCCTTCGTCCAGTACAAGCGAGAGGCCTATGAGCACCCGGAGGGTGCGGTTGTGGCTTTCAGCCTCGACCTGGTGGCCAAGGACCTCGAGCTGATCACGGGTCTCGGGGAACGGGTGGGACTGCCGATGGACCAGGCCGGCGTCGAGCTCCAGATCGTGAGACGCGCCATCGCCGCCGGGCTCGGAGACAGGGATATCAGTGCCGTGGCGGTCTATCTACGCGGCGACGCGGGCACGGAGAATTGAGATCGAGGATCGATACGCGATGAGGAGGAGTCAGCCATGACCGACTTTCCGGTAGCCACCACCCCGGCCCCTGGGATCATGGGCGTCGATTGGGAGGACCGGGTCGACTTCGCGCGGCTGAGGTCATATCGGCTGGATCGGGTTCGACAGCAACTCGAAGCCAATGGCCTGGGCGCCGTCCTGCTGTTCGAGACTTCGAACATCCGATATGCAACGGCGACTCAGATCGGGTACTGGGCATTCAACAAGGGCGAGCGATTCGCCCTGATCACCCGCCAAGGTCGGCCCCGCATCTGGGATTTCGGCTCTGCGGCCAAGGCACATCGTCTCCAGCTCCCGGATCTCTATGACACCGAAAACTCGATTGGTGGGAACACTGGTCTCCAGGGAGCCATCGGCCCCAGCTCGGGCCTCCATTCCCGGGCCGCCGCCGAGATCGCCGCCGTGCTCCGTGACGAGGGGCTCCTCGGGGACCCTCTGGGGGTGGACATGGCCGAGACCTCGGTCTTCCTCGCCCTGCAGAAGGAAGGTCTCCAGGTCACCGACGGCCAGCAGGCGATGATGCTCGCCAGGGAGATCAAGAGCTCCGACGAGATCGTGCTGCTCAGCCAGGCCAGCGCCATGGTCGACGGTGTGTACCACGAGATCTACGAGGCGTTGAAGCCGGGGATCCGGGAATCCGACATAGTCGCCCTGGCCAATGCCCGTCTCTTCCAGATGGGCTCGGAGTTCGTCGAGGCGATCAACTCGATCGCCGGCGAGAGGTGCAGCCCGCATCCGCATGTCTTCAGCGACCGGCTGATCCGGCCCGGGGATCAGGCGTACTTCGACATCATCCACGCCTACAACGGATACCGAACCTGCTACTACCGGACCTTCGTGGTGGGCAGAGCCACTTCCGCCCAACGGGATGCCTTCAAACAGTCCCGGGAGTGGATGGACGCCGCCATCGAGTTGGTGCGGCCCGGGAGCACCACCGACATGATCGCCAAGGTCTGGCCCCGCGCCGAGGACTTCGGGTTCGTCGACGAGATGGATGCCTTCGGGCTCCAATTCGGGCACGGGGTGGGAGTTGGTCTCCATGAGCGGCCCATCATCAGCCGGCTCAACTCGCTCAACGACCCGATCGAGATCAAGGAGGGGATGTACTTCGCACTCGAGACCTACGCCCCGGCGACGGATGGGCGCTCGGCGGCTCGGATCGAGGAGATGATGGTGGTGACCGCCGACGGGCCGAAGATCACCACGCTCTTCCCCTGCGAGGAGTTGATGGTGGCAAATGAGTACTGAGGCCGAAGCCGGCCTCTACGACTATTCCCTACGACCGCCACGGCTCCCGCCTCCCGTCAATCCCGACAACGACCGGCTGGACATCGATCTCGACACCAGGCTCGAGATGTTCGAAACTCAACAGGTCCTCCGCCAGTTCGAAGACCGGGTGTACGACCTCTTCATGCAGAACCTGGTCAAGGGGACCAGTCATCTTTCGTTGGGGATGGAGGCGATCGCCACCGGCGTGGGCAAGGCGATGCGGTCCGACGATTACACGTTTGCCACCTACCGAGGCCACGCTCACACCCTGGCCCGGGGGGCGCCATTGGGCCCGGTGATGGCCGAGCTCTTGGGGCGGGGCACCGGCGTCCTGGGCGGCAAGGGCGGGTCGATGCATCTCACCTCGGCGGAGCACGGGATGATGGGCAGCTACGCCATCATCGGTGCCCACCTTTGTGTGGCCAACGGTGCGGCATGGTCGGCTCAGATGCGGGGGACCGATCAGGTGGCAGTCGCCTTCTTCGGCGACGGGACCACCAACATCGGCGCCTTTCACGAGGCCCTCAATCTGGCTTCGATTTGGAATCTCCCGGTGGTGTTCGTGTGTGAGAACAACCTGTACATGGAGTACACCCCGATCGATCTGGTGACGGCCACCGCCCACCCGGCGGCGGGGCGGGCACCCGCCTATGACCTGGATCCGGTGGTAATCGATGGCAACGACGCCGACGAGGTCCTGGTCACTGCGCGGTTGGCACTAGCGAAGGCCCGTCGCGGGGAAGGGCCGTCCCTAATCGAGGCGGTCACCTATCGCCACGGTGGTCATAGTCGTGCCGACCCCGGCAAATACCGGCCGGCCGAGGAGGTCGAGGCATGGCTGGCCCACGACCCGCTCCCCACCTACCACCAGAGACTGCTGCGTTTGGGGGTCGCCGAATCCCTACTCTCCGGCATCGTTCACACGGTGGCCGATCGGGTCGAGGAGGCGACAGCCTACGCCAAGGCCGGGGAGGGACCCTCGGAGCAGGTCCTCATGACCGACGTCTGGGCCGATGGGGGGTCTTCGTGGCGGAACTGAGCTACCGCGAAGCCGTGGCCAGGGGCATTGCCCAGGAGATGCGCCGTGATCCGAGTCTGGTGATGTTGGGCGAGGACATCGCCGGGGCCGGAGGCGTATTCAAGACCACCGTTGGCCTGCTGGACGAGTTCGGCCCGACCCGAATCCGCGACACCCCGATCTCGGAACAGGCGATTCTCGGCGCGGCCATGGGGGCAGCCATGACCGGCGTGCCGGTGATCGCCGAGATCATGTTCTCCGATTTCCTGGCGGTGTGCTTCGACATGGTCGCCAACGAGATCGCGAAGACCAGGTACATGACCGGGGGCCAGTTCACGATCCCGGTCGTCATCCGCACCGCCAACGGGGGCGGGGTGCGGTTCGGCGCCCAACACAGCCAGAGCGTGGAGAATTGGTGCATGATGATCCCGGGTCTCAAGGTGGTGGCGCCATCCACCCCCGAGGATGTGGTCGGCCTGATGGCGGCCGCGGTGCGCGATCCCGACCCGGTCGTCTTCTTCGAGCACAAGTCTCTGATGGCGACCAAGGCCGATCTTCCCGACACCGAGATCGTGGGCCGACTCGGTGAGGCCCGGATCGTGCGCTCGGGCAGCGACTGCACCATTGCCGCTCTGGCTTTCATGGTGCCCCGGGCGGTGGAGGCCGCCGACCGTCTGGCAGCCGAGGGGGTGTCTGCCGAGGTGATCGACCTTCGAACCCTGGTCCCTCTGGATACCAGGGCCATCCTGGGCTCGGTGGCGAAGACCGGCCGGTTGTTCACGGTGGAAGAGAACCCGCGGCTGTGCGGGTGGGGGGCCGAGGTGGCCTCGATCGTGGCCGAAGAGGCGTTTTGGGACCTGGACGGCCCGGTGGTGCGGATCACGACGCCCCACATCCCGCTACCGGCCGCCGAGACCCTTGAGGATCTGGCGATCCCCTCGGTGGACCGGATCTACGAGACGATCAAGAAGACGATCGACTACCCGTAAATTGGGACCTGCAGGGGTCAGATACGGACCTGTGGCTCCCGATTAGGCGGCGTCATCTCACCAACAGCAGGTCACAGCCGGCGCGGTTCACGACATCTTGAGCGGTTGAGCCGAGAAGGAGGTTGGTGACCCAGCCCCGACCACGGGTGCCGACCACCACGAGCTCGGCGTCGATCTGGGCGCAATAGTCGACGAGGGCCCTCCCCGGAGAACCGTCGCGGTCGACCCGGGTTACGACTATGCCAGCCTCTTCAAGAAGCGGTTGAGCCGCCTCCCACACCTTGGCGTGATGTTCGTTGACCAGGTCACGGGTGTCGACGGTCACGTCGTCCGGGAGGTGGAGCAACGCGGGTGACATGTCGACGGCGTGGAGGACATAGAGATCCGCCCGGCGTAACACCGCCTCCTCGATCGCCTTGGCTAGGGCGCGGAGACTCGGCTCCGAGCCGTCGATTCCTACTACTACGTGTCCCATGCCAGGCGAGTCTGGCATAAGCATTGGTGAGCGGTGACGTCACCCACATCTGCCATAGTCGGTGCCTCATGACCGGGAGACCGACCGTGTACACCGCGTCTGACGCCCGATACGACCGGATGACCTATGCCCGGTGTGGGCGGAGTGGGCTCGACCTTCCAAAGATCTCGCTGGGGTTGTGGCACAACTTTGGCGGCGATTCGGTCTCCGAGCCGGCTCGCGAGATGCTGCTCGAGGCGTTCGATCACGGCATCACTCATTTCGACCTGGCCAACAACTACGGGCCACCGGCCGGCTCCGCCGAGAGCAACTTCGGGACTGTCATGGCTCGCGACCTCGGCCGGTATCGCGACGAGATGATCATCTCCACCAAAGCCGGCTACTTGATGTGGGACGGCCCCTATGGGGAATGGGGTTCGCGCAAGTACCTGACCGCCAGTCTCGACCAGAGTCTGAGTCGGATGGGGGTCGACTATGTCGACATCTTCTATTCCCACCGCTACGACCCCTCGACACCGCTGGAGGAGACCATGGGAGCCCTCAATAGCGCGGTTCGCGCCGGCAAGGCCCTCTACGTCGGGATCTCCTCGTACAGCCCGGCCAAGACTGGCGAGGCCGCCGCCCTCTTGCGAAGCTTGGGCACTCCCTGTCTCATCCACCAACCGTCGTACTCGATGCTCAATCGCTGGATCGAGGACGGTCTACTCGACGTGCTGGGCGAAGAGGGGATTGGCTGCATCGTGTTCTCACCGCTGGCCCAGGGTCTTCTCAGCGACAAGTACCTCGACGGTGTCCCGGAACTCTCACGAGCGATCACCGGGGACTCTTTCGATCGAAAGATGCTGGCCGGTGACAATCTGGCCCGAGTGCGAGGATTGAACGACATTGCCCGAGAGCGTGGTCAGACCCTGGCCCAGATGGCGGTGGCGTGGGTGCTGCGGGATCCTCGGGTGACTTCGGCCCTGGTCGGTGCCAGGAACTGGTCACAGTTGGACGACCTGATTGGCGCTCTGGACAACCTCCATTTCACTGCCGAGGAGTTAGCCGCGATCGACAACTATGCGGTCGAGGGTCACCTCAACATCTGGGCTTCGTCGAGCGAGAACTGATGGCCGGCTCAACCGACCACGTCGTCATCGTCGGTTCCATGGCCTCTGGAAAGACCACCGTTGGGAGGGGAATCGCCGAACGACTGGGCCTGGCATTCGTCGACTCCGATGATCAAATCCGCGATCTGACGGGCGCGGATGGCGCTCGAATCGCGGCCACCGACGGGGTTGAAGCCCTCCATCGGTTGGAATTGGAGGTGTTTTGGAAGGCCTTGCAATCTCCGCAGCCCACGGTGATAACGGCGGCGGCGAGTGTCATCGAGGATGAGGCGGTCAGGGACGCCCTGCGGAGAGTTCGTTGTGTCTGGGTCGACGCCTCAGAGGAGACGTTGCGAGGTCGCCGGTCGTCGTCATCCCATCGGCGTGAGATCACCGACGATGAGGCAAGGAGGCTGGCGGCAAGAGAGCCGCTGTTCGCCAGCTGTGCGGAGGTGACGGTCGATACCGGCTCGGTGACGGAGCATGATGCCGTTTCCATTGCGGTAGAAGCGATCACGGGAGGGGATGGAGGATGACAGCGGCTCCCGACCCCGAGCCATTCCTGCTCGGGGTCAACTATTGGCCGAGACGCAAGGCGATGTACTGGTGGCGTGATTTCGACGCCGCGGAGGTCGCCGACGAGTTCGATGTGATCGCGTCGATTGGTATGAATGTGGTTCGCCTTTTCCTGCTCTGGGACGACTGGCAGCCGACGCCCGACGTAGTGTCGTCTGAGCGTCTCCGTGACTTCGGCATGGTTTGTGACCTCGCTGCTGAGCGGGACCTCGGACTCGACGTCACCTTCTTCACTGGTCATATGAGTGGGCCCAACTGGTCACCGGGATGGATGCTCGACCCGGGGGCGGCATCGCATCCTGCCCCCGACGTCAGACAGGTGGTGAGCGGGGGACAGGTCGTCGACAGTCCCTACCGGAACATGTTCCACGACTCGACGGCCCTCGAGGCCGAGCGTCTAATGCTGAGGACCGTGGTGGAGTCGTACAAAGACCATGACGCGATTTGGATGTGGAACCTGGGAAACGAGCCCGACCTGTTTGCCCAACCCAGGACAGCCGCGGAAGGTCGGGCTTGGGTGCGCCAAATGACCGGGCTCATCCACGACCTCGATCCCGATCACCCGGTGACCACCGGTCTCCACGCCGCCAGCCTGTTCAACAATAACGGGTTTCGGGTCGACGAGGTGTACGCCGAAAGCGATGTCGCGGTGATGCATGGCTACCCCATGTACGTCGATTGGGCCCGGGGGGGCCTGGACCCGGACTTCGTGCCCTATCTGTGCGCACTGGTGACCGCTCTCAGCGGGAAACCCTGTCTCGCCGAGGAGTGGGGCGGTTGCACCTCCCCCGACACCGAAGGCTCCGTCGTCTGGGAATGGACCGCATACGGGTCGGCACGCACCCAGTTCATGGCGGGGGAGTTTGAATTCGCCGCTTACGTCGGGGAGGTCTTGCCGCGGCTGGTCGAGGTCGGGTCGACCGGGGCCTTTCTTTGGTGCTTCGCCGACTACGCGGGGGACCTCTGGGACCGGCCACCCTGCGATTCGGGTGGCGCCAAACACGAGCGGCATTTCGGCCTGGTCCGGCCCGACGGATCGCTGAAGCCGCACGCCGACGTGATCCGTGACTTTGCGGAGTCCGGGCCTATCGTCGAGAAGCCCGCGAAAACCGTCACCCTGGATATCACTCCCGAGCAGTACTACCTGGACCCCTCTGGGCATGCCCAGCGGTTGTACATGGCGTACCTGGGTGAAGGATCAGGTCACCAATGACGTCTGCATCGGGATTCCCGCCCGATTTCAGGTGGGGCGTGGCGACCGCCGCCTATCAGATCGAGGGAGCCGTCGCCGAAGACGGCCGCGGGCCTTCGATTTGGGACACCTTCAGCCACACCCCTGGGCGCACCGCGAACGGCGACAACGGCGATATTGCGGTCGACCATTACCACCGATACGTGGGCGACGTGGCCCTCATGGCCGGGCTCGGGGTCAATGCCTATCGCTTTTCCATCGCCTGGTCGCGGATCCTCCCTGACGGCACCGGTCGGGTCAACGAGGCCGGGATCGACTTCTACCGGAGGTTGTGCGAGGAGTTGGTGGAAGCAGGGATCATGCCGGTCGTCACGCTCTATCACTGGGACCTTCCCCAGGTGTTGCAGGATCGCGGGGGCTGGCTGAACCATGAGTCCGTCGACTGGTTCGCCGAGTATGCCGGGATCGCCAAGGAAGGGCTGGGTGACCTCATCAAGGTCTGGGCCACCCTCAACGAGCCCTGGTGCTCGGCGTTCCTCGGCCACAGCTCCGGCGAGCATGCTCCGGGTCTCGTCGACCCGGCTCAGTCCTTCGTGGCGGCTCATCACCTGATGCTCGCCCATCACGCCGGGATCCGGGTCCTGAGGCGCACCAAACCGCACGACGATGACCAGCTGGGGATCGTCCTCAACCTGATCCCGGCCTGGCCGGCTTCCGATTCGGCTGAGGATGCCTTTGCGGCGGCGTCCGTGGACGCGGTCAGCAATCGGTTGTTCACCGAGGCAGTTTTCCGAGGCCGTTCTCCCGACGAGATCCTGGGGTACATCGGTCGCTACGAGGTGACCGACCGGATCGACACCGCGGAGCTCGCCCGGGCGGTGGAACCAATCGATTTCCTGGGCGTCAACTACTACAACGTCAACCACATTCGGCATGCTCCGGGTGCTCCGGCCATCGGAAATTGGCCCGGCTCCTGGGAGGCGCAGATCACCACTCCCCCCGGTCAACTGACCGAGATGGGCTGGGGGGTCGAGCCGGAAGGCTCTCGAAATTGTCTGGAGCGGATCGGAAGGGAGCACCCGAATCTCCCACTCTATATCTGCGAGAACGGCGCTGCTTATCCGGATGTGATGTCACCGGCTGGGACCGTCGATGATCCTGACCGGATCGCCTACCTGGCGGGCCACATCGATGCCGTCCACACCGCGCTGGAGCACGGGGTGAATATCCGTGGGTATTTCGTGTGGTCGCTCCTCGACAATTTCGAGTGGTCCCAGGGCTACGACAAGCGCTTTGGGATCATTTGGGTCGATTTGAACACGATGGAGCGGACGGTCAAGTCCAGCGGTCATTGGTATCGCGATTTCATCGCCGGCCGAATTGCCATTGGAGAATGACCCACTTCGCGGTGACGTTTTCCGATCGGATAGTGTCTAATTGACATGAGCATGGAAACCATCGTCTGGAAGGGTCGTTGCGGCCCCTTTGACCTGCAAGTCGCCCCGGACACGTTCCGGCCCTCTACGATCTCGACGCTTCTCGCCGACTCGATGGTGATCGAGGAGGGCTCGGTGGTGATCGACGCCGGGTGTGGTTCGGGTGTCCTCTCGATCGTCGCCGCCAAGCTCGGTGCCAGGATGGTGTACGGGGTCGACGCCGCCGCAGAGACGGTCGAGATCGCAACCGCCAACGCCGAAGCGCAAGGGGTGAGCGATCGAACGATGTTTTACGAGGGTGACATGTTCGGGCCAATACCTGAAGGCGTCGAGGCCGACGTCGTGATCGGCGATGTCTCGGGCATTCCTGACGAGTTCGCCAAGGTGTCCGGCTGGTTTCCCTCGGGTCTCTCCGGCGGGCCGAGCGGGGCCGAGTTGCCAATGAGAATGTTGGACGAGGCCAAGCGCATCCTCCGTCGCGGGGGAAAACTGCTCCTTCCCACCGGAACTCTGCAGGACGAAAACTCGATCCTGGACAAGGCGAGATCTTTGTTCGGATCGATCCGTCAGCTCTCCGAGCGCAGCATCCCACTCCCTTCCTCGCTTGCAGAGCAACCGGCGGTCCTGAGCCTGATTCGGGCGAAAGTCATCCAGCTGACCGAGCGGGGGAGCCGTCTGCTCTGGACGGTGAGGGTGTGGGAGGTCTCGGGCTGAAGCGGCTAGCGCCGCCGTCCCAAGTCGCAAGTCGCAAGTCAGAGGCTCTGGCTTGAGACCTGGGACCTGAGACCGGCCATGACTGTCTCGGATCGTCTCGCACCGTTCGGTGTGACCATTTTCAGCGAGATGACCGCCCTCGCCCACGAATACGGGGCGATCAATCTCGGCCAGGGCTTTCCCAACTGGGACGGTGCCGACTTCGTGAAGGCCGCCGCCGCCAGGTCGATGACCGAGGGCGGGCACGACCAGTACCCGCCGAGCCCAGGTGTGCCCGCGTTGCGGGAGGCGATCGCCCGGCGCTACGGCCCACTCCTGGGGCGTGAGCTCGATCCCGCCAACGAGATCACGATCACCTGTGGCTGCACCGAAGCTCTGGCAGCCAGTTTCCTCGGCCTGGTCAACCAGGGCGATGAGGTGATCCTGATCGAGCCCTTCTACGACGCCTATCCCGTGGACGTCGCCCTGAGCGGCGCCGTGCCCAGATATGTGACCCTGCGACCTCCGGATTTCGCACTCGACCTCCGGGAGTTGGAGGCTGCCTTCTCCTCCAAGACGCGAGCGATCGTGGTCAACAACCCTCACAACCCAACGGGCCGGGTCTTCGATCTCGACGAGTTGAGCGCCATCGCCACACTGTGCGAGGAGCACGACGCCATCGCGATCGCCGACGAGGTGTACGAGGAGATGGTCTTTGGGCAAACTCATCTGAGGCTCGCCGGTCTCCCTGGAATGTGGGAACGCACCCTGACCCTGTCCTCACTCGGGAAGACGTTCTCACTCACCGGGTGGAAGGTGGGATGGGGGATCGGCCCTCAGCATCTGACTGCGGGTCTCCGGGCTGCCCATCAGTTCATGACGTTCACCACACCCACCCCGGTGCAGCATGGCGCCATTGCCGCACTTGGCGCCCCCGACTCGTTTTTCGACGACCTGCGGTCGAGCTATGTCCGGAAGCGAGACTTTCTCGCCGACGGCCTCGATCAGGTCGGATTCGAGACCCACTCACCACAGGGGACGTATTTCTTGATGGCCGGGCACGATCGATTCGGGTTTCCCGACGACCGGGCCTTCTGTCGTCACATGGCGGAAACCGCTCGGGTGGTGGCAATTCCACCCAGCGTCTTCTACCACCGCGCCGAGGACGGGGCGTCGCTGGTGAGGTTTGCGTTTTGCAAGGACGAAGCGACCCTCGAGGAAGCGTTGAGTCGGATGAACGCCCTACGCACGGCGTAATGCGTATTGCGTATTGCGTATTGCGTAATGCGAGCATTTAGACTTCCTCGCTCCCATCGAGGGAGCGATGACGGCACCTTTCTTCGACTTGACGCACTCCCACGACGCCTGTGGCGTCGGGTTCATCGCCGCCCTCGATCGCCTTCCCACCTATCGGATGACCCGGCTGGCGGTGGAATGTCTCGAGCGTTTGGATCATCGGGGGGCCAAGGCCGCCGATGGCACCGGCGACGGCGCCGGTCTTCTCACTCAGATCCCAATGCGGCTGATCAGCAGGGAATTGAGCGCCCATGGCCTCGATGTCCCCCCCGAGCGCCTCGGGGTCGTCATGTGCTTCCTCTCACCGACCGAGACAGCTGCGTCACGGTCGGTTGTCACCCAAGCGGTCGAGGCAGAGGGCATGAGGGTCCTGTTCTGGAGGTCGGTGCCGATCGATCCCCCGGTGTTGGGCGACCATGCCCGCAATGTGCTCCCCCTGATCGAGCAGGCGATCGTCACCGGTTTCGAAGAGGGCGCCGATTTCGAGCGCAGTCTCTATCTGGCGCGAAAGAGAATCGAGCGTGACGCCACTCCCGGGCTTTCCATACCCTCCGCTTCCAGCCGAACCATCGTCTACAAGGGGCTCTTCACCGCCTCGCACATCTCTGATTTCTACTGGGACCTCCGAGACCCCGACTACGAGACGGCTTTTGCCATCTTCCATCAGAGATACTCCACCAACACCTTTCCTTCCTGGGACAACGCCCAGCCGTTCCGGGCCTTGGCCCACAACGGGGAGATCAACACCATCCAATCGAATCGTTCGTGGATGGTGGCGAGGGAGAAGGCGGCCACGGCGGGGGTGTGGGGCGACCGTCTGCCCGACGTCTTTCCATTCCTCCAGCCAGGCATCTCCGATTCGGGGAGTCTGGACAACGCCTTTGAGCTGCTGATGCGAAGCGGTCGGTCGCTGACTCACGTCAAGGAGATGTTGATGCCGGCGGCGTGGGAGAACGTGCCCGACCTCGAACCCGACCTTGCCTCGTTCTACGAATACCACGCCTTCCTCACCGAGCCCTGGGACGGCCCTGCCGCGATCGCCGCCACCGACGGCACCTCCTTGCTGGTGGGCATGGACCGCAACGGACTGCGCCCGGCTCGCTGGGCAGTCACCCCCGACGTGGTCCTGGTCGCTTCCGAGGCCGGGGTCTGCCCCGAAGAGGAGGCACGGGCCGCCGCCACCGGCCAACTCGGGCCGGGCGAGCTGATCGTGTTCGACGGCGAGACCGGTGAGGTGCAGCATTCCAACCAGGTCAAGGCCGCTCTCGCCGCCGCCCGTCCTTACGGCGATTGGATCAACACCGAGACGCTGCGGATCCAGGCCTCTTTCGACGGCCTAGCCGATACCCGTTTTGACGCCGCCGCCCTGAGTCGGGTCTTCGTGTACACCGCCGAAGAGCGCAGGCTGGTCATCGGCGACATGGCGCGTGGGGAGAATCCGCTGGGCTCGATGGGTGACGACACCGGTCTTGCGGTCCTCTCCACCCGGCCCCGCCGTCTCACCCAGTTCTTTCACGAAATGTTCGCCCAGGTCACCAACCCTCCCATGGACCCGATTCGGGAGAAGCTGGTCATGTCTCTCCGAATCCAACTCGGTCGCCGCGGCCCGTTGCTGGAGGACACACCGCAACAAGCTCACCTGATCGAGCTATCGAGCCCGATTCTCTCCGACGCCGAGTTGGAGTCGATCGTCCGCTCGGGCGACCCGCGCTTCTTCTCCCATTGGATCGCGACGACCTGGGCGGTTTCCTCCGGGCCAGAAGGCATGCTGGGGCGTCTCGACGAGATCTGTGACGAGGCGGCGCAAGCGGTCAAGCTCGGGGCCACGATTCTCGTGTTATCCGACCGGGAGACCGATGGCACTCGGGCCCCGATCCCGACACTTCTCGCCCTGGGCGCGGTCCACCACCACTTGATCGACGAAGGTGTTCGTGGCTCGGTTTCGCTGGTCGTCGTCTCTGGCGAGCCTCGTGACCCGCATGATCTGGCATGTCTGGTGGGCTTCGGGGCCTCCGCCGTCAATCCCTACCTGGCGATCGAGCACGCTCGCGACCTGGCCGCCTCCGGGGCGATCGATGTCGAACCAGCTTCTGCCCAGGAGAACTACCGGCTGGCCATGGAGAGCGGTCTCCTCAAGATCATGTCCAAGATGGGGATTTGCACTCTCTCTGCCTACCGCGGCTCGGAATTGTTCGAGGTGATCGGTCTCTCCGAAGCAGTGTGTCGCAGGGCGTTTCGCAATGCTCCCCGCCGACTGCGGGGAATCGGGTTCGAAGAGTTGGCGCGCCAGGCACTGCAACGTCATGAGGCTTACGCCAAGGACTCGACCGAGCCGGGCGGGTTCTACAAGCACCGGCGTGGGTCCGACACCCACATCACCAGCCCGATGGCGGTCCTCTCAGTCCAAAAAGCGGTGCGCTCCGGTGACCCCGAAGACTGGGATCGCTACATCGAGATGATCTCGGATCGAGAACCGGCCCTGGTCCGTGACCTCCTGACGTTCGTCCAGCGGGAGCCGGTGCCACTCGACGAAGTGGAGCCGGCGGAGCAGATCATGCGCCGTTTCACGACGGCGGCGATGTCCCTTGGTGCCCTTTCCTCCGAGGCGCACGTCGCGCTGGCCGAGGCCATGAACCTGATCGGTGGGCACTCCAACTCGGGTGAGGGTGGTGAAGACCCGATTCGCTTTGGCACCCCCATGAACTCGGCGATCAAACAGGTCGCTTCCGGGCGCTTCGGGGTCACACCTGCCTACCTGCACTCGGCCGACGAGCTCCAGATCAAGATGGCGCAGGGCTCCAAGCCGGGTGAGGGCGGCCAGCTCCCGGGTCACAAGGTCTCGCCTGAGATCGCACGGCTTCGGTACACCGAGCCGGGGGTGACCCTCATCTCGCCTCCACCGCATCACGACATCTATTCCATCGAGGACCTGGCACAGCTGATCTATGACCTCAAGGCCTTCAAGCCCACCGCACGGGTTTCGGTCAAGCTCGTGAGCGAGCCCGGTGTGGGGACCATCGCCGTCGGGGTGGCCAAGGCAGATGCCGATGTCATCACAATCTCCGGATCCGAGGGTGGGACCGGGGCCTCGCCACTTGTGTCGATCAAGCACGCCGGCTCCCCATGGGAACTGGGGCTGTCCGAGGCTCACCAGGTATTGACCGCGAACGGGCAAAGATCGAAAGTGTTGCTGGAGACGGACGGCGGGTTGCGCACCGGGCGCGACATCGTGGTGGCCGCCCTTCTCGGGGCGGAGAGGTTCGGCTTCGGAACCCTTCCCCTGCTCGCTCTCGGCTGCAAGATGGTGCGCACCTGCCACATGAACACATGCCCGGTGGGCATCGCCACCCAGAACGAGGACCTCAGGGCCAAGTTCACCGGTTCGGCGGACCAGGTCGTCCTTCTGTTCCGTCGTCTCGCCGAAGAAGCGCGTCGGCATATAGCGGCGTTGGGAGCACGCTCGATCGGGGAGTTGGTGGGGCGGGCGGATCTATTGCGGCCGATCGATCCCCAGCATCCACTGTCTGCGGACCTGTCAGCGATGCTGGTTGCCGCCAAGGGAGGCAAGCGCCACGAGGGATATCGCAAGATCGGATTGTCCAGTCTCTCGGTGAGGCTGGTTGCCGATTGCCGCGGCGCGATCGCCAACGGCGAGCAGATCGAGCTTTCGTATCCGATCCGAAATGTGGACCGAGCCATCGGGGCCCGTCTTTCGGGTGAGATCACGGACCATCATGGCGCCGATGGCCTCCCCAATGGCACGATCGTGGTCAAGCTCTCGGGGACTGCAGGGCAGAGCTTTGGAGCGTGGTTGTGCCGTGGTGTGGACATGCACCTCGAAGGCACCGCCAACGACTACCTGGGCAAGGGAATGGGTGGTGGCCTGATTTCGGTATCGCCACGCCGGCCCGGGGGATTGGTGCCGCACGCTGCAGGCAACGCCGTCCTCTACGGTGCCACGGCGGGCCAGGTCTTTCTCGCCGGCCGGGTCGGCCAGCGATTCGCGGTCCGCAACTCGGGGGCGACGGCCGTGATCGAAGGGTGTTCCGACCACGGATGCGAGTACATGACCGGGGGCAAGGTCCTCGTGATCGGGGAGGTGGGTCGCAACTTCGCCGCCGGCATGACCGGGGGCATCGCCTATGTTTGGGATCCAGGTCTCAGCCTGAAGGCGATGCTTGCCGATACCGCACCTTCGGCACGTCGGCCCTCCGACACCCATCTCGACGACATTCGGGGTCTCATCGAGTCGCATCGGGAGAACACAGGCAGCCCGGTCGCCGCCCGTATCCTCGACGACTGGTCGCGGGAGCAGGGCTCCTTCTGGGTGATCTCCGCGAGTGGTGATCAGCGAGCGGTCCCCCTCGTTGAGCAGATGGAGGTCCCGGTCTCTCCCTGACTTCGGCTCCTCAACCGTGGGCGCCTGATAAGGCGAACCCGCGCCGATACAGTGCGCCGTCACGCCTATGACTTCCGGACATGACGACACCCGGTCCCGCCGCTATCTCCTCATTCTCTCCGTCGGGGCTTTAGGGGTCGTCTACGGCGATATCGGGACCAGCCCTCTATATGCGATGCGGGAGGCTTTCCACGCCGCGGGCGACCTCGCGGTGACCGACGCCCACGTCTTCGGGGTGCTCTCGCTCGTGTTCTGGGCGTTGGTGATCGTGGTTTCGGTCAAGTACCTGATCTTCGTCCTTCGGGCGGACAACTCGGGTGAGGGCGGGATCATGGCCCTTACTGCCCTCATCCTCCCCCCCAACCAACGGATCAGGGTGAGAGGGCTCTATCGGGTGCTGATCCTTCTCGGCTTGTTCGGGACCGCCCTCCTCTATGGCGACGGCATGATTACCCCGGCGATCTCGGTGCTCTCCGCCGTCGAGGGATTCGAGATCGTGGCACCCGCGATGGAGTCCTGGGTGATCCCGCTGTCGGTCGTCATCCTTGTGGCGCTGTTTGCCATTCAGAGGACAGGGACCGGGACTGTGGGAGCGGTGTTCGCCCCGGTGATGATCGTCTGGTTCGCGACAATCGGGATCCTGGGCGGGGTCCAAATCCTCTCAAACCCGGGAGTGCTGGCCGCGTTGAATCCCATCCACGCCGCCCGGTTCGCGGTTGTCGAGCCCAAACTTGCCTTCCTCGCCCTGGGCGCCATCTTCCTGGTCACAACCGGAAGCGAGGCCCTGTACGCCGACATGGGGCATTTCGGGCGTCGCCCGATCCGCCTCGGCTGGGTGTTCGTTGTCTTTCCTGCCCTGGTGTTGAACTACTTCGGGCAGGGGGCGCTGATCCTCGCCGACCCTCAGGCGATCGACAACCCGTTCTATCGGCTGGCACCGGGATGGGCGCTGCTCCCCTTGGTCCTCCTCGCCACAGCGGCCACCGTCATTGCCTCCCAGGCTCTCATCTCAGGTGCCTATTCCCTCACCATGCAGGCAGTCCAACTCGGCTTCCTCCCGCGGGTCGACATTGATCACACCTCTCCCCGGGAGGTGGGTCAGGTCTATGTCTCCTCCATCAACTGGTTTCTGATGGTTGCCTGTATCGGGCTGGTACTGACTTTTCGGACTTCGAGCAACCTGGCCGCCGCCTATGGGGTCGCGGTCACCTCGACGATGGTCATAACCACCCTGCTGCTCTACCGGGTCTCCCGCGAGCGTTGGGGATGGAGTCGTCTCAAGGCGGGTTGGGCGATGTCGGTGTTCCTGGCCGTCGATCTTGCCTTCTTCGCCGCCAACATCGTGAAGATCCCCGCCGGTGGTTGGTTCCCGTTGGTTGTTGGGGGCATCATCTTCGTGATCATGACCACCTGGCGCCGGGGCCGTCGCGACCTGTCGCTGGAGATCAGACAGGGCCAGGTCTCGATCGAGCGCTTCATCGCCTCTATCGCCCAACATCCCCAGCGCAGGGTTCCGGGCACCGCCGTCTATCTGATCCGGGAAGCCGGGTTTGTCCCTCCTGCGATGCTCGCCAACCTGCGACACAACGAGATCCTCCACGAGACCATTGTCCTGCTCACGGTGCGGGCGGCGAACGTGGCGAAGGTCCCGCAGGCGAGACGGGCGACAGTGCACGACCTCGGGGATGACTTCTATCAGGTGATCCTGGACTACGGGTTCATGGAGGAGCCCGACGTCCCCAGGGCCCTGGCCAGCATCGTCGACACCGAGTTCGGGTTCGACCCTTCAGATGCCAGCTACTTCCTGGCAAAGGAGTCGGTGGTGGTGAAGCCCGGCTTGGGGCTGCGCAGCTTGCGGTCGCGTCTTTTCAGCTTCCTTCATCGCAACTCGTCCAGCGCCGCGGTGCAGTTCAGCCTCCCCTCAGATCAAGTCCTGGAGATCGGGACCCAAATCCGTATGTGAGAGGAACTCATGGAAGTCACGATGGTCGTCGAGATCCCCAAGGGGAGTCGCAACAAGTACGAGATGGATCACGAGAGCGGGGAGATCTTCCTCGATCGGATGTTGTTCACCGCGACTCGTTACCCGGCCGACTACGGGTTCATCCCCAACACCCTGGCCGACGACGGCGATCCCCTCGACATCATGGCTCTGGTAAGCGAGCCCACCTTCCCCGGGTGTCGGATCCGGGTCCGCCCCATCGGCGTCTTCCTGATGGAGGACCAGGGGCACGCCGACCACAAGGTGCTCAGTGTCCCGCTCGGCGACCCGCTGTGGCCGGACGCCGAGAATCTCGACGACATCCCGGCGCATGTGCTCAGCGAGGTGGAGCACTTCTTCCAGGTCTACAAGGAACTGGAGAAGAAGAAGACGGCGGTTATCGGCTGGCGTCCCCGGGAGGAAGCCTTGACCGTGATCGAGCGGGCCCTCGCCGCCTACCCCCGCTGATCTCGCTCAGGCCGTCGGCGAGGTTTGCGCCCGACACCCGGTCGAAACCGGATATAGATTCCCCCGGTCACCTTGAATGGAGAGTCGGTCCTGATGAAGCGAATCGTCGTCGTTCTCGCCGCCGCAGTGCTTGCGGTCTCAATGGTTCCCATCGCCTCGGCCCAGGAAGAGGGCGATTTGGTCACTCTTCGCGTCGGTCTGACACAGGACTGGGACGGGCTCAACCCGGCCTTGAACTTCTCGGTGCCCAGCTATGACGTCTGGAACCTCCACTACGCCACACTCACCGACAAGGCGGCGGACGACTTCGCCACCATCCCCGGTTTGGCCGAATCCTGGGTGGTCTCGGACGACGGTCTCACCTACACCTACACCTTGCGTGAGGGTTTGGTGTGGTCCGATGGGGAGTCGTTGACCGCCGAAGACATCGCCTGGAACATCAACACCGCCCGCGACCAGGGATGGGACAACATGATCTCGACGGTCCAGAATCTCGACGCCACCGTGATCGATGAGCGCACCGTTCAGATCACCTCGTCGGTGCCCGACCCCAAGCTGCCCACAATGGACATGTATTTGGTGCCCAAGCACATCTGGGAGCCGATTGCCACCGACTATGACGCCGCCACCGAGTACGAGGCCGTTGATGGGGTGGGCAGTGGTCCGTTCATACTCGAGAACTTCACCAAAGGCCAGTCGGTGACCATGGACGTCAACCCCAGTTACTGGGGATGGGAGGGCGAGGAACCGCCCTATGACCGGATCGTCTTCCAACTGTTCGAGAACCCCGACGCCATGGTCGCTGCCCTCCAACAAGGGGAATTGGATGTGATTCATGGTTTTCCTGCCGGTTCGTGGGACGCCCTCGAAGCCGACCCCAACATCGAGGTGGTGTCCGGGCTGCAGGGAGGCTTCGACCAACTCGCCATCAACGGGGGGGCCCTGCCCGATGGGCAGCCCCATCCGGCCCTGCTCGACCTCGAGGTGCGCAAGGCCATATTCCACGGCATCGACCGGGCGGCGGTGATCGAGGACCTGTGGTACGGCCACGCGAGCGAGGTCGAGGCGATCAGCCCGTCGGCCAATCCCATATGGATCCCCGACATCCCGGAGGCAGATTCATTCACCTATGACCCGGATCTGGCCAATCAGATCCTGGACGACGCCGGGTATCTCGATACCGACGGGGACGGGATCAGGGAGATGCCGGATGGGACCAACCCCATCATCATTCGCCACGCGGTCAACACCGATGGCGACCTGGCCCCGTCCATCGGCGAGTTGATGGTGGGATGGATGGAGGCGATCGGGATCGGGGTCGAGTTGGAAGCCTACGACCAGGACACCCTTTACGGAGTCACTGCCGAGGGAACTTACGACACCTTCTTTTGGGGTTGGGTGCCCTTCGTCGATCCCGACCTGATGCTGTACTACTTCACCGCGGCCGAGCTCGGAAACTACAACGACTCCAACTGGACCGATCCCACATACGAAGAGCTGTACGTCGAGCAGAATCAGGAACTGGACCCCGAACGTCGGATCGAGATCGTCCATGAGATGCTGACCATCTTCCACGACGCCGCGGTGTACCTGCCGATGTACCTCGGACCTGACCTCCAGGCGTACCGGGCCGACACCTTCGAAGGCTGGGTGAAGCAACCGGCCGATATCGGCCCGATAGTCTTCTCCCAGACCTCGCCCAGCTACGTTCTGCTGACCCCGGTCGGTGGTGGCGCGGCCGGCTCGGACACCAACTGGCTGCTGTGGGGTGGGATCGCGGCAGGAGCGGTGGTTCTGGTCGGGATCTTCCTGGCCTCGCGCCGGAGCGGGACCAAGGATGAGCGGGAGTGACCGGCTGACCAGCGAACATGCGAGAAGGCGGGGCCGCAGGCGGCTCATCCTGCGCAAGGTGCTGGGGTCGATCCTCACCCTGATCTTCGTCCTGGTATTCAACTTCTTCTTGTTCCGGGTGGTGCAGACCGACCCCATCGGGTCGTTGTTCCGGGGTCGGAATGTCCCGGCCGAGACACTGGAGAACTTGCGGACTGCGTTTGGGCTGGATAAGCCAATTGGCACCCAGTTCTTGTTCTACTTGAAGGAGACGGCCCAGCTCAACCTCGGCATCTCCTATCAGACCCGGCAATCGGTATGGGATGAGATCGTGGTGGCCATCCCGCCCACCGTGGCCCTGGTCGGGGTGTCGGCGGTTCTCTCGGCTGTGATCGGCACCCTGGGGGGTGTGATCGCCGCCTGGCGCCGCAACACCTGGAAGGACCAAAGCATCACTTCGGGGACGATGGTCTTCTATTCGATGCCCGACTTCTGGTTGGGGATGATCATGCTCGTCCTGTTCGGGGTGGTCCTGGGGTGGTTCCCCGTTGGAGGGATGACTGATGCGGGCTCGAACGAAACCGGTCTGGCCCTGCTCCTCGATGAGCTCTATCACATGTTCCTACCGGCCCTGACCCTGACCCTGGCTTATCTCGGGGAGTACACCCTGGTCACTCGCAGCTCGCTGCTCGATGTCATGGGTGAGGATTATCTGACCGTGGCCCGGGCCAAGGGCCTCAGGGACGTGGTGGTCCGAAACCGGCACGCCGTGCCCAACGCACTGCTCCCGGTGGTCACCCTGACCGCGATCAATTTCGGCTTCGTGCTCTCCGGGGCGATCGCCGTCGAGACGGTGTTCTCATGGCCGGGTTTGGGCAAGGCAACGGCTGACGCGATCCGCGGCCCGGACCTCCCCATGCTCCAGGGTTTGTTCCTGCTGTTCAGCGCCGCGGTGATCTTCTTCAACTTGATCGCCGACATCACCTACAGCTGGCTGGACCCGAGGGTGGAGGAGATATGAGTCTCGCCATGCAACGGCGCCGGGCCACTGCCGGCCGGGTTTGGAAGCAATTCCGCGGTTCGCGTCAGGGGATGATCGGGCTATCGGTTCTGGCGATCTTCATAATGATGGCGCTGGCCGCTCCGCTGCTGGCCGATGTCAGGGAGCTGAGCCCGGTGTATGCCCGGGCCGCGGGCAACCCGCAATGGGCGCCACCGGGCGAGTTCCCGCCTCTAGGGACCGATTTCATCCGACGCTCGGTATGGGCCCAATTCGTTTGGGGCTCCCGGGTCAGCCTGTTCGTCGGCCTGGCCGCCACGGTGCTCACCATCCTCATCGGCTCGATTGTGGGCATCCTCTCCGGTTTCGTCGGTGGTCGTACCGACGCCATCCTGATGCGGGTCACCGAGTGGTTTCTGGTGATCCCTTTCCTGCCCCTGGCCATCGTCCTGGCCTCGATCCTGGGCCGTTCGGTGTGGAACATCATCTTCGTCATCGGGATCACCTCCTGGCCGTCGACAGCCCGTCTGGTGCGGGCTCAGGTGCTCACTGTGAAACAGAGGCTGTTCGTCGATCGCGCCCGCTCCTTGGGCGGCGGTGGCACCCACATCGTCGGTCATCACATCCTGCCCAACGTGAGCGGGTTGATCCTGGCCAACGCCACCCTGGCGGTCCCGATCTCGATCCTCACCGAGACCACCCTTTCGTTTCTCGGATTGGGAGACCCGACGGCTGCGTCGTGGGGCAAGATGCTCGAGGAGGCCTTCGTCAACGGCGCTATGACCCGTAACGCCTGGTGGTATTTCATGCCGCCTGGTCTCGGGATCCTCGCTGTGGTGCTGGCGTTCACACTGATCGGACGTACGCTCGAGGAGATCGCCAATCCGAGACTGGGTGGCCGGTAATGGGTGAGCCGTTGCTCTCGGTCCGCAACCTTCACATCACCTATCACCGTCAGGGCGGGTCCGTGCCTGCGGTGCGCGGGGTCAGCCTCGACATCGAGAAGGGGGGATCGCTGGGACTCGCCGGGGAGTCGGGCTGTGGCAAGTCGACGCTGGCCAATTCGTTGCTCCGTCTGCTTCCTCCTGAGACCGAGGTCACGGGCGAGATCACACTGGATGGCAAGGACGTGTTGACTTTGTCGCCGGGCGGGCTGAGGGCGGTGCGTTGGACCTCGGGTGCGATCGTGTTCCAGGGGGCACTTCATGCCTTGAACCCGGTGCAAACCGTCGGTGACCAGATCGCCGAGCCGATGCTGGTCCACGAGACCGCCGACAGCCAGGACGCAGCCCGGGCTCGTACGATTGAGCTGTTGGGACGGGTGGGTCTCGCTAGGCCGCGCGCCACCGCCTATCCCCACCAGCTGTCCGGTGGTCAACGTCAGAGAGTCCTGATTGCCATGGCCCTGGCTTGTGACCCGCTTCTTCTCATCGCCGACGAGCCGACCACCGCCCTGGATCTGATGGTCCAGGCCCAGGTGCTGGCCCTCCTCGACGACTTGAAACAGGAGCGGGAGTTGACACTGTTGTTCATCACCCACGATCTCTCCGTCCTGACTTACGCCTGTCAGCGGCTTGCCATCATGTATGCCGGTCGAATTGTCGAAGAGGGGCCGGCTTGGGGTGTATTCGAGAATGCTTCCCACCCCTATACCAGGGCCCTGGCTGCGGCATTTCCCACGATCGGGGATCGGAGTTCTCGTATGGCGCCTTCCGGCCTGGGTGGCGACCCGCCCACACCGGGAAACCTCCCGTCGGGCTGTCCCTTCCATCCCCGCTGCCCGCTGGCCGAGGATGGTTGTCTCGTCGAGGAGCCTTCGTTGCGGGTATCCGGACCCGGGAGGAGCGCGGCGTGCATCCTGGTGTGACTCCGCTTGTGGAGATCGAAGACCTCCACGTCGACTTTGGGCCGGCCCGGGCCGTCGACGGTGCGTCACTCCACGTCGACCCGGGCGAAGTCCTGGCACTGGTCGGGGAGTCGGGATCGGGGAAGACGACACTGATCCGTGCCATCCAGGGTCTCCAGAAACCGACCTCGGGGAGCATTCTCGTCGAAGGCAAGCCGATCGACGCCAAGACCAAGAAAGCGATCCAAACCATCTTCCAGAACCCCGCGGTGCAGATGGTGTTCCAGGATCCGACCGGGGCTCTCAATCCACGGCAGACGATCTATGAGATCGTCGCCGAGGGCCTGCGCATCCAGGGGCAACCCGATGACGAGGCGGCAAAGGTCGGCCAGGCGCTGTCCCGGGCCGGTCTCCGCCCACCGGAGCGATTCTTCCCGATGTACCCGCACGACATCTCCGGTGGCCAGCGCCAGCGGGTGGTCATCGCGGGGGCCATGATCATGGAGCCCCGCCTTCTCCTGGCCGACGAGCCGGTTGCCAGTCTCGACGCCTCGATTCGGGGCGAGATCCTGGCCCTGATGCGGCATCTGGTCGACGAGACGGATCTGTCGATCCTGGTGGTTACCCACGACCTCGGCCTGGCGTGGAACATCGCCGATCGAGTGGCGGTGATGTACCTGGGTCGGATCGTGGAGACCGGGCCCACGGAGCAGATCCTCAGTGACCCGCAACACCCCTACACCAAGGCACTGCTCTCGGTGGTCCCCGAAACCGAGGAGAGGGAGCAACAGATCCTGGTCGGCGAGATCCCCGACCCCACCCGGATCCCGTCTGGGTGCCGTTTCCACCCCCGCTGCCCGCTGCTCCAGTCGGGCACCCTCGCGCCAGATTTGGCAGCCAGATGCCCGGTTGACGATCCCGGCCCGTTGGCGGTCGGCGCCCTGGTGGGCGCCGCCTGCTGGGCGGTTGCGTAATTGGGATCCACAGGTCCGTATTTGACCCCTCACGGTCCCAATTACGGCAGGGGCAGCACCAGACGGAACACCGACTCGCCGTCGTAGTCGTAGGTCAGGTCGCCGTCCATGACCCGGCCCAGACTCCTGGCCACCGCCAGGCCCAGACCCACCGAATTCGGGGTGTGCCCGCCGTTGTCCTCGTGGTCGAAGGGGTCGAACATGGTGGCCACCCGAGACTCCGGTATCGGCCCTCCAGAGTCACGCACCTCGATCACCCCCGTTGACCCGGACACACCGACCACCACTCTTACCTGCTCACCGCCGTAACGGATGGCGTTGGTGATGAGGTTGCGCATGATTTGGGTCAAGCGTGTCCGATCCGCCCAGACGTTGAGGTCGCCTTCCCAACCGATGACCCGCGAGGCGTTTCGGCCGGCCGACTCCAACGTGTCTGCCAGATCCTGTGGCAGGCTGACCTCGGTGGGGAAGATGCTCATGGTCCCGGCTTCGAGTCTGGTGACGGTCAACAGGTCGTCGACGATGCTCGAGATGTCTGCGGCTTGGGTGGCGATCAGCCGAACCAGGGCACGGGCCTCTGCCGGCTCAAAGCCATCCCAGGATTCGGTCAATTCCGTGGCGAATCCGAGCACCGCGGCCAGGGGGGTCCTCAGCTCATGACTAACGCTGGCCAGGAAATCCCTCTTATCGTTGTCGAGTACCTCCAACTCCGAGACTCGCACCTGGGCCAGTTCTGCTTCCCGGCGGGCGCGCTCGACCTGGAAGCGGGTTGCGGAGAGACGCGCCCTCTTCTCGGTTTCATCGGTGTGCAACGCCCCGTCGAGCCGGTGGAACTCGCGATGAGAGGCCAATGCCCCGGCATCATCGCCGAGGGCCTCGAGGAGGTCGGCGCGCAATTCGGTCGCCTTGGCCACCGCCCGTCTCATGTCGAGCTTCTCACTCGTGGCGACTATCTGGTCGAGCACGGAACCCGCTTCGTCGAGCTGACCGTCCTCGATCAGCCATCCGGCCCGATCGAGTGCGATGCCAACCGACAACTGGTCGAGGCCGCCGGCGGCGGCGGCCGCCTCTGCCTTGGCAGAGAAGAGCAGCGCGTCGCTGCGTTGCCCGGCCGCCGCGTGGACTTGTGCCATCAGTGACTTGCCGTAAGCAAGGGTATGACGTCCGTCCTCGCCCAGTTCCTTCCCTTTTTGGACAATCCCGATCGCCAGCTCGCGTGCACGTGCGATCAGCTCCCCTCTTTCCGGTTCGTGGCTGTCCTCGGCGATGACCAGGAGCTCGAATCCCTGGTTGATTCGGGCGGTCCCGGTGCGCAAGGTGTCGTCCAGGGACCTGTAGGTGGCCTCGACCTGTTCGAAGAGATCGAGTGCTTCGCTGTGTCGGCCCTCGCGGCTGAGCGCGATCCCGGTGAGATTGGTGAGCAGCCCTGTCCCCAACGGGTCATCGACCAGTTTCAGTGGCGCCCGGGCCCGCTCCAGGTACTCGAGGGCGGTCGAGTTGTCCCCCACATCCCCATACAGGTCGCCGATAGCCATCAAAGCGTTGGCGACACCACTCATGTCCCCTTCGAGCTCGAACTGGGCACGGGCCGACAGCTGGTCGTCAAGCGCCTCGTCGAGGCGTCCCAGCGAGCTGAATGCCCAGCCCCGGTTGTGCAGGGCCCAGGCCCGATTCAGGGCGTCGCCATTGGCCTGTGCCAGTACCAGCGCCTCATTGGCCACCTCGACCGCCTCGTTCGAGTCAAACTCATAGAGGGCGGCAGAGAGCACGATCAAGGCGGCCAACCGCTCGCGGTCGTTCCGGGCGGCGTCTACTTGCCCGCGTTTGTCGGCCAGGCTGTCCATTGGAAGAGAATCGTCAAGCAACCACGACTACTTGATCAACGCAATACGCAATACGCAATGCGCAAAACGCATGGCGGCGCGGCTGTTCAAACCATGTACGACCGAACTGGTTCTTTCTCGGTGAGGATGGCCCGATCGGCGGCAAACGGCGCGATGTCCATGGCAGTCGACCCGTCGACCGCCAGATCGGCCAGGATCTGACCAAGCAAAGAGGCGAACTTGAAGGCGTGTCCGGCCCCCACCGCGGTGAACACGTTGGGATGGCCGGGCACCCGGTCGACCACGAAATCCCGGTCGGGCGTCAATGTGTAGAGACAAGTCTTGGCCAGATGTACTCCGCCGTTGGCACCGGGCAGATGACTGGCGACGAAACCGCGCACCGCATCGTTGACGTCGGAGCGGGGCTCGAAACTGCGGGTATCCGGATCGGTCACGATCTCACAGCGATCCCAGGCCACCTTGACGGCCGGCTCGCCGAAGATGGGGAAACCATAGAAGCTGGGCTCGTTCATCCAGATCCAGATCGGGAAGCGATTCGGGTGAAAAGAGATCGGGTCGGTCGGTTTCAGATAGACCACCTGCTCCTGGGTCACCTCGAGTGGGAACTCGACTCCGAGATGGGTCAGCAACCGATTGGTCCAGGCTCCGGCGGCGATGATGACCTTCTCCGCCCGGTGCGAAGCCCCGTCCAGCACCACCTCGACCTCGTCACCCGTATCCCGAATCGCGGTCACCTCCGAGTCGTCGATCAATGTGGCCCCCTGCTCCCTGGCGAGTCGGCGATGGGCGGCATTGGCGCGTGATGCCATCACCAGCCCTGACCGATCCTGATAAAGAGCGGTGACGTCGTCACCGAGCCTCCACTGCGGCCAGCGCCGCATGACCTCGTCGGCATCCAGCTCTTCGAATGGGACCCTGGCCGCGGTCATCGAGTCTCGATAGTCGCGGAGACCGATTGACGCACCGGCGGGAGCCAGGTCCAGGCCACCGGTTCGCAGCACCAGTTGTTCCCCGGAGTCGACCTCGACCTGCTCCCAGGCGAGATAGGCCGATTTGGCCAGCTCCACGTAGCCGGGGGTGTGATAGGAGAGGCGGATGATCCGGCTGTGGTCTTCGGAACCTCCATTGGAGTGGCCCATCCCGTACTGCTCCAAAGCCAGGACCGAGTCCCCAAGCCGTCGCGATGCCCAGTAGGCGGCGGCGCTCCCGATCCCGCCCAGCCCGAGGATGATCAGGCGGTGGTCGGTCACTTCAGCCCGAGGTCACCCAGATAGCGGCGGATGTCCATCGAGTAATCCTCCATGGGGGCATAGAACCCGGTGCTGAACCGCCGCGATCTCATTCCCTTCTGGACCAACTCACAAACCCGCCAATCCTGGCGGTTCACCATGTCCCAGAACTCGACCGCGTCCGACGGGTCAAACCCGGGCGCGGCCATCTCGTCGCGATGAAAGAGGAAGTCGCACACAACCGTCGTCATGTCTGCGGTGTGAGGCCAGATAGTGAAGGCGGCCACGTGGTCGGCGGAGAGACTCAGCATCAGGTTTGGGTACACCAGCTGTCCCTTGTGACGCTCCGTCTCCTCCGGGGAGAGACCCGGGAACGGGCGTCGATTCGTGGTGCCGCTGGCTGTGAACGTCCATGCCCCCTCGCGATGCGGGATGCCGTGCTCCCAGTCGAGGTCGGACCCGCCTCGCTGTTTGAAGGCGGGCACCAGCTCCACCAGCTCGGGATGGACCGGGCCGCAGTGGTAGCACTCGTTGTAATTCTCCACGATCGCCTTCCAGTTGGAAGCCACCGGATAGACGATCCTGAATGCCGTGCGAAGATCCTCCAACGGGTAGTTGGCCAGGTAGGACTCGGTCTCCTGGAACTGCCGGCCGAGGGGTGCGGCGCCCTCGGGGGCGAGATGGACCCACAGGAACCCACCCCAGGCCTCGACACCGACATGGTGGAGAGGAAGATCCTCTTTGCGCAGGCCGTCGTCCTCATCGAGAAAAGGCGCCGCCCTCAGGCGGCCGTCGAACGAATAGGTCCAAGCGTGATATGGGCATTGAATCGATCCATGGAACGTGCCGGTCGGGCCCACTTCGACCTGAGCGGGCTTGCCCCCGGCGTCGGTGAGCACCGAGCCGCGGTGACGGCACAGATTCACGTAGCCGTGGAGGCTGCCGTCGCGGGCCCTGGTGACGATCACGGACTCGCCCACCACCTGGCACACCAGGTGGTCGCCGGCTTCGGGAATCTCTTCGCTTCTACCGACGCAGAACCATTGGTTCTCGAAGACCCGATCCTGCTCCATGACGAACCATTCGGGCGTCACATAGCGATCGCGTTCCAGGGTGGGTATCACGACGACGAGACTACCTGAGCTGCCGTTCAGATCATGTGGGCTGGCTCAGGCCCATTCCCTCGGTATGACCTCGTCCCAACGACGCTCCCAGATCTGCACCCCATCGTGCAGCGCCTTCAACTCCACGATCAGGCGAAAGGCCTGTTCGTCGGCGGTCATCTCGAGTGAGCCGATCGTGCCGACCCGCCAACCTGGTCGCTCGAGATTGACCTCGTTTCGCGACCACACCCGGGTGGAGGAGGGGTCGTCGTCGCCAACGACGATCTCCCACTGTTGATTCGAGCGATAGGTGAGCTCGGCCCGCTCGGGCTGTTCCTCGGTGCCCGCGATCTCGCGGCGGAAGGTAGTGACGCCTCCGTCACGGCCCAGTGTCCAGGTGCGCTCGGAGCGGGCCACGAAGGTGGGAGGCGGGGGCGGGGGAGCCGACTCCGCCCACTCCAGGTCATGGTCCTTCGAGCGGGAGGGAACCACGGGCAGCAGGAGCCTCGACGTCTGGGGGTCGACGGTCAGTGTGAAGGGCTCACCGGGCGGCCAGACCACCGGGAAGTCGGCGCCGGCCAGCGCCAAACGCAGGCGCCAGCCGCGGGGGATGACGGCCGAAGCGGCCAGCAGCGGGAAGCGAATCGTCATCGGGACGCCGGGCTCGGGCTTCGCCGGTGTCGAAAGATCCGTCGGGAACACCAGGTTGCGGTTCCCACGACAGATGAGATCGGTCCCACCGTCGGGTGCGACTGTCAGCAAACGGGCTGCCACCATCCCGATCGGCCGATCCGATGTCACCGTGACCTCCACTTCCGGTTGGCCCAGGATCTCGATCGGCTCGGTCAGCGGTGAGGTTTCGAAGCACAGTGAGACGGCATCGTCGGAATCCGAGCCGGCGCTGCCAATGCCTGCGCGATCCCAAGCCGGGGCGTGGGCTCCCACCCATTGCGGACCACTCCAGATCAGGGAGTCATGTTCGAGGTCAGCCAGCCCGAAATCCAGCGTCCGGAGGTCGTCCGGGGGCCACGATGGCTCCGCCCTCCAGTATCCGGCGACCCGGTCGCTGTCATATGGGGGTTCGGTACGGACAAAGACCGCCGCCTGAGGCAGGTCCATGATGTCGTTGGCGTCGCCCCGCAGATGATGCCCGAACCAGCGTGACAGCAGGTCCAGGTGATCGAGGGTGGGAGCGGGGACGCCGGTCGCCGGCCGATAGTGCCCCCAGGGGCCGATCACGGTGCGCGTCGGGCAGGTGAGATGCTCGGCCATGGCCAGCATCCCATCCACATAGCCGTCCAGCCAGCCTCCGATGAGAAGGGTCGGGCACTGGATCGAGGCGTAGTCGGCGCAGGGTGAGCCGTGGAGCCAGTAGGTGTCGCGATGTTGGTGTCGCAGCCACTCGAACGGCCATTGCGGGGTCCGCTCCAGCCGCTCCATCCATTCCTCGAACCATCTCTCACCCACGATATCGGGATCCGGTGGCAGGCCGTTGGTGGCCACCATCGAGGTGGGCCAGTCGACTTGCTCAGCCGCGTGGAGCGACCCTCCGGTGTAGTGGACATCACAGGCGAACCGGTCGTGGGTGGCGTGCATGGGAGCGATTGCCTTCAGCTCCGGTGGCCGCAACATCGCGGTCTGAAGAGAGCTGAACCCACCCCACGAGATACCCCACATCCCGAGGTTGCCGGTGCACCAAGCCTGATCAGCCAGCCATCGCATGACCTCCACAGTGTCGGCTTGCTCTTGTCCGGTGTACTCGTTCTCGATCACGCCGGTTGAGGCACCCGTGCCGCGGATATCGATCCTTACCCCGGCGATGCCATGACTGGCGAGATAGGCATAGGTGGTCCAGTCGCGCGAGGTGCAGTCGTCGTCTTTCCGGTAGGGAAGCGACTCCACGACCGCCGGAAAGGGCCCATCGCCGTCGGCATCCGGCGAGTAGACAGTGAGCGCGATCCGGGTGCCGTCGCCCATCTCGACGAACACCCGGCGGTCGATGCGGACCGGGTATTCGGGGGTGGGTTCTGGCACGGCCGGAGGCTACCCGTGACACCGGTTGTCGGGGCCAAACCCTCGATAGCGGGTCTACTGTCGGTGCCATGGCGGTCCCTCCCCGGGTCGTGGTCGTTGGCGCCGGTTTCGCCGGGCTGACAGCCGCCCGAAGTCTGGTCGCGGCCGGCTGCGAGGTCGTCGTCATCGAGGCGAGAGACCGGGTGGGAGGCCGGGTGTGGTCGGTTGCTCTCGACAACGGGGAGATCGTGGAGATGGGAGGGGAGTGGATCGCCTCTGGGCAGACCGCGGTCCTCGATCTCGCCTCCGAACTCGGGGTGGGGCTGATCGACCCCGGGATCGACTTCGTGAGTCGTGATCCGGTCGGCGGTGAGACGATCCCGGTCGAGGAGCATCGAAGGGTCAACCAGGCGTTGGGCGATCTCCTGGCCACCATCCCCGCCAGAACGCTGGATCTGATGACCGCGGCCCAGGTGCTGGAGCAATCGGCGGAGAAGACCCCGGCATTCGATGTTCTCCGATCCCGTCTCGAGGGCACCATGGGCGCTCCCCTCGAGGAGGTGTCGGCGGCCGAGATCGGCCCGGATTACGGCTTCGGCGAGCACTCCTGTTTCCGGATAGCGGGGGGCAATTCGACAATTGCCAATGCCCT
>Ga0209431_10000268_pt1 | contig 41849 bp, 30 predicted proteins | sample RifCSP13_3_FD_184021 | JGI IMG/M metagenome (GOLD analysis project Ga0209431, IMG submission 184021) | Soil microbial communities from Rifle, Colorado - Rifle CSP2_sed 13_3 (SPAdes) (version 2) | ecosystem: Environmental > Terrestrial > Deep subsurface > Rock core/Sediment | place: Rifle... | reverse complement strand
CTGATCGTGCAGCGTGGAGACCGAGCGCACCCGGAAGTATTTCTCGAACAGCGGGATCACGTCCTCCGACGAGATCCCGATGCCCTGGTCGGCGACGCTGACGACAACATCGGCCCGCCGGGTTTCGCCGCGCAGCACGATCAGCCCGCCCTCGGGAGAGTACTTGACGGCATTGTCGAGGATGTTGCGCAGCACCTGCTTGATCCAGCGCTCATCCGCCGAGACGATGGGGAAATCCTGCGGGAAGTCGACCACCAGCCGATGCTGCTCGCTGCGGTGCTGCAGTTCCCCGGCGACCTGACGGGCCAGCGAACCCAGGCGCACCGGCTGCGGTTCGAGCTTGAGCTGGTCGACGTCCGCCAGGGACGAGTCGAGGATATCGCGCAGCATGCCCTCCATGTCGTCGCAGGCTTCCTCGATCAGCTGGAGGAACTGGTCGCGCTGGGCATCGCTCCAATGCAGTTCGTCGATCAACATCGCCGTGGCGTAGCCCTTGATGGTGGAAAGCGGCATGCGCAGCTCGTGGGAAAGCGTGGCCAGCACTTCCGAGCGCGTGCGTTCGGCTCGGCGGCCTTCGCGCACGGCATCGGCGCGTTGCGCCAGCCGTTCCCGGTCGATGGCCAGGGCGACCAAGTCGGCCAGGATCTGGACGAAGGGAACGCTCTCCGGCGTGAACGGCCGCTCCGGGCTGAGCGACTCCAGCACAAGGACGCCGAACCGCTGCTCGCCAGCGCTGATCGGCGCGGCGACCGCCGACCCGAGCCTCGGCTCGCGGCCGATGGAGCGGGCCAGCACTTCGCGGTTGAACGGGCGCAGATCGGCCATCGCCCGAGCGGCCTCGTCGGGCGCGGCCAACAAGCGCGCCTGGCCGGCGTCGAAGACCTTGCCGGTGATCGACTCGCCGGCGCGCAGGCCGATCTCCTTCAGGGTCTCGAGGTCATAGCCGATAGCGGCCGCCGGGCGGAACACGCCGGCCGGATGGTCCCACAGCATGATGGCGCCGACCTCGGCCGGCTGGAGGACGCGGGCAATCGTGCGCATGACCGCGTCGAGCAGTTCGGGGAGCTCCCGTGGAGCGACCAGGGCCTTGGTGACTTCGGTCAGGGCCTGAAGTTCGTCCGCCTGCCGCTCTCGCGTGATGTCCGTCAGATGATCCACCAGACGCCATGCCCGCGAATCAGGACGAGTCCATTATAGAGGGGAAGACCGGTCGGCTTTCGGCACCAGCGGCGGAAGTGACCCACATCGCGGATTCCATGGACTTTCGGTATCCGGCCGACCGGGGGGAAAAGGGAGGGGAACGCTCGCAATTGCAGCGACGAACGTCGGTGCTTGAGGATGACGTGGTTTCGGCGAGCCCAGCGGGAAACACAACTCGGGAAGGGCAGGCCTGCCGGAAGCCCTGGCAGGTTGCGAAAAAACCCCTCGCATGCCTCCCCCCCTGCCCCTCTCCGCTGGGAGCCTGCCTTTGAGAGGGCGAACGTGGCGGAGAGGGGGTGGAGAAAACTCAAGGAGGCGGCGCCGAAGGCCCCGCCTCCTTGAAAACCTCGCCCCTCCCCCGGCATGAAACCGCCCTATCGAGACTATCGCTCGCCGGGGGAGGGGTGGGGGCTGAAGACTGGTGCCCCCTCTTTCCGCAAGCTCCTAGACTTCCGGGAAGTCGGCGATGGTCGGGACGACCTCGCGACCGATCGTTTCCAGGAGACTCAGGTCCGGCTCCATCAGGGAGACGATGTAGTGCTGGATGCCGGCCTGGGAGAGCTTACGGCATGTGGCGATCAGTTCCTGCGCCGGCTGGCGGCCGCCGCGCAATTGACCGAGGACGGTGCGCTCGATGGCGTCATAGTCTCGCCCGAGGCTGTCGCAATGCCTCCGCAGGACATCGAGCTTGTGCCGGATCTCCTGAGTCCCCGATCCGGCGAACAGGTTGCAGGCATCGCCGTATTGAGCCACCAGGCGCAGGGTCTTCTTCTCTCCTCCACCGCCGATCAGGATCGAAGGGTGCGGCTTCCCCAGCGGCGCCGGCCGCACCACCGGTTCCGTCAAGTGGAGATGGGATCCATCATAGGCGGCGGTCCCGCCGGACCACATTCGTTGAAGGACTTGCAGCGTCTCCTCCAACTGCTCGAACCGCACGCGCAGGGGCGGGAACAGGACTCCCAGGCCGCGCGCCTCGCGCTCGAACCAGGCCGCTCCGATTCCGAAATACGAACGCCCGCCGGATAGAACATCGAGTGTGGTGGCCGTCTTGATCCCAGGGAAGGAAGCCAGACACCCGGCAGCATATCCTGGACGTCGCTGGGGATCTCTTCTTCCGCTCAGGCTACCGCGCGGTGGGCGTCGACACCATCGTCGAACGAACCGGGCTGGCGAAGATGACGCTCTATCGCCACTTCCCGTCCAAGGACGATCTGATCGTCGCTTATCTGGAGCAGGTCAATCGGCTCTTCTGGGAATGGTTCGAGGCGGCTGCGGATTCGGCCGGCGCCAAGCCCCGGGAGCGCCTGTTGGCGGTCTTCACAGCTCTGGAGAGACTTGTGGCCAGCCCGAAGTGCCACGGCTGCGCCTTCCTCATGGCCTCCTCGGAGTTTCCCGAACTCGACAGCCCGGGACATCGCGTGGCGCTCGCCCACAAGCGCAACGTGCGCGATCGATTCCGGGCGGAAGCCGCGAAGGCCGGCGCGACGGACCCCGGAGGGCTGGCCGACGGGCTCTTGCTGTTGATGGATGGGGCCTTCGCCTCGGCTCGGATGTTCGGGACGCGCAACCCGGGCGGGCACGTGTCCGCCTCCGCTCAGGCTCTCATCGATTCGCACTCGGATCGACCGGTGAAAAAGCGCGCCCGCTAAACGATCGACACCGCCGGCGAAGCTGCTGCCAGCGGTGGATTCCTCAGCTCACGCTTCGCGAATCCACCGTTCGAGGTCCAGTCCGTTGAGGAGGTCCAGGGCCCGCTGCCAGCGCCGTCCGCCGTAGGCGCGGAAGTCGACATCCAGTTCGGAGATGTGCTCTTGTAGCACGCTCCACAGGCTCCACGTGACGTCCGACATGATGGCATACAGCTGCATGCGAGCCAGGAGGCGGGGTTCTGCGGCGCCGAAGTAGGCGGCGCACAGCCTTTCGGCCTCGGCCGAATCGTAGGCGGCTTCGCAGCACGCGTTGCCCAGCTCCGAGCACGGGTCGTTGTTGCCGCTGTAGCCGAAATCGACGATCCACAATCGGCCGCCGTCGTCGATCAGGTTCTCCGGAACGAGGTCGTTGCTGCACGGGCGGGCCGGCTGCGGATGGGCGCGGACCGCAGCCTCCATCTCCCTCAGGCGCCGGCGGTGCCCGTCGAAACCGTCGGGAGGTGCCAGCCCGCGCCAGGCGAGCAGCTCGTAATAGGAATCGGTGAGGCGGAACAGGTCGAAGTCGTTGGCGAAGGGGCGCGCAGAATGGAGCACCCGCACCGCCGCCGCCAATCGTTCCGGCATGCCCGGCGCGTGCATGTCGTCGATGGCCAGGGTGTGGCCGTGGAGGAACTCGCCGACCAGGACACCGGTTTCCAACAGGTAATGGGCCACGCCGGGTGAGATCCCCGTCTCGGCCGCGGCCCGGGCATTGGCGATTTCCTTTTCCCGGGGAATGGCCAAGAGCTCACTGCGGGCGCCCGGGATCGATACGAAATACTCGCGGCCGTCCACTCGGACGCGGTAGGCACGGTTCGTCAGCCCCCCGGTCATCGGCTGGACCTCGACGGCCTGGCCGCGCCATTCGGGGATGGCGACGACGACGTCTTCAATGGTGGTGGGTTTCATAAGATCGAGTGGTGAACGCTGTAGCCGCAGGCTTCAGCCTGCGTCCTCGCCGGCTAAAGCCGGCGGCTACAGCGTTGACTCACGCGTCCCTCAGCCATTCGTCCAGGTGCGGCCCATTCAAAATCCCCAGGGCCCGGTTCCAGCGGGTCATGGCGTAGGCCCAGAAGTCGTAATCGAGCGTCGAAATCCTTGCCTGGATAGCGCCCCACAGCGTCCAGCCGACGTCCGACATCAGGGCGAAGAGACGCATGCGCGCCAGTCGGGAGGGCGTCGCCTCGCCGAAGTAGGCGGCGCACAACTCCCGGTACTGGTCATCGTTGTATTGGAGTTCCTGGCAGGTGTTGCCCAGTTCGAAACACGGATCGTTGTTGCCGCTGTACTCGAAGTCGATCAACCACAACTGCCGCCCGTCATCGATGTAGTTTTCTGCCAGCAGGTCGTTGTGGCAGGGGACCGTCGGCAGGGCGCGCCGAAGCAGGGCCTGTTCGATCTCGGCCACCCGGGGCAGATAACCCCGGTAGTCGGCGGGTATGGCGACGCCGTGATCGGCGGCGGTCTTCAGGTACACCTCGACCAGACGGAACATGTCGAAGTCCTGCAGGAAGCGCGGTCCGGCATGCAGGCGCTGGATCGACTGCGCCAGACGGGCCGGCATCCCCGCCGCCTGCAGGCGCGCCGCCGACATCGTCTGGCCGTTGATGAATTCGAAGATCATCACGTCGTCGTCGGGCAAGACGTGCAACAACGGCGGGGCGACGCCGGTTTCAGCGGCGGCGCGGGCGTTGTAGATCTCGTTGCGGCGATCCACCGCCAGCAGCTCCGTGCTGGCGCCGGGGATGCGCACGAAATGCGGGCGACCGTCGACCTCCACGCGGTAGTTGGCGTTGGTCAGCCCGCCTCCCATCGGCGCGATCTCGACGTGGCGGCCGGCCCAGGAGGGGATGAGCTCGACGACTTGCTGGATGGTGACTGTCATAGTGGTCAGTGGTCAGTGGTGAGTGGTCAGTGGTCAGCCGTCAATGGCGAGTGGTTTTCACTGACCACCGACCACCGACCACTGAACACTCCCTCATGCGGACAGCTTCTTCCCTTCCGGATCCACCAGCACATCCGATGCCACCTCGCCGGCGACGAGCTCGCCAAACACCTCTACTTCAACCGGGACGCCCGGTTTCGCCTGGTCGATCGGCAAGTAGGTGTAGGCGATGTTGCGCTCGACGGTGAAGCCGTAGCCGGCGCTGCGCAGGCGGCCGACGATCCGGCCGTTCGCCGAGACCGCCTCGCCGCCATAGAGCGGTAGAAAGTCCTTGCCACCGACGGTGACCGTGCACAGCCGCTTGCTCAGGCCGCCGGCCTTGGCCTCCACCAGAGCCTGGCGGCCGATGAAGTTGCCCTTGTTGAGCTTCACGCAGAACCCGAGGCCGCCTTCGTAGGGATTCTCCAACACGGTCACGTCCATGCCGTAGTAGCGATAACCCTTCTCCAGGCGCAGGCAGTCGAGCACCTTGTACCCGCCCACCTCCATGCCTAATTCCCGCCCGGCGGCGAAGACGGCGTCCCAGACGGGCAGGGCCCGCTCGCGCGGCACGTACAGCTCCCAGCCGAGCTCGCCGACATAGGTGACCCGCTGAGCGACGACGTCGAATCCCGCCAGGCGGATCGGGAGCGCCGACATGTAGGGGTTGGCGGCGTTGGAGACGTCCGTGTCCGAGACGGAAGCCAGGACGTCGCGCGCCCGCGGTCCCCAAATCCCGAGGCAGGCGAAGTCTTCGGTGACTTCGCGCACCTCGACCGGGCCGTCCGCCGGATCGACGTGCATCTGGATCCAACCCAGATCGTGCCCGATGAAAGCCGATCCGGTGATCACACGGAAGGACTCCGGGCCGAGGCGAGTGATCGTCACGTCGGAAATCACCCCGCCGCGCGTGTTGAGAAACTGGGTGTAGACGACCTTGCCGACGGCCACGTCGAGGTTGTTGTCGGCCAACCGCTGCAGCAGCGGCAGCGCGCCGCGCCCGGTCACGTCGACTTTGCCGAAAGACGACATATCGAACAGGCCGACGCGCTGGCGCACGGCGTTGTGCTCCTGGCTCAGGCGCTCGAAATAGGGCGGACGTCCCCACTGCCAATCGGGTTGACGCTGGTCGGCGCCCGCGCGGCGCCAGGCGCGGCCGGGATGGACGACGTTGACTCGCTCCCAGCCGTTCTTCTCGCCGAAGACCGCGCCCAATTCCTGCAGGCGGTAATGCACCGGGCTGACGCGCCGCGGCCGGGCCCATTCGTTTTCGTCGTTGGGGAAGCGCAGATAGTAGTAGTACTTGACGCCCTCGCGGGTGCGTTCGGCGGCGTAGTAGGGATCGGCGTAGCTGCGGCCGAAGCGCCAGCCGTGGAACGAGAATAGGTCGAGCGACGGCTCGCCTTCGATGATCCACTCGGCCATCATTTTGCCCATGCCGCCGGCCCCGCCGAACCCGTTGAGCGAAAGGCCGGCCGCCATCCACAGACCGTGTGCACCAGGCACCGGGCCGAGGATCGGACGCGAGTCGGGTGTGTAGGCGCCGGGGTGACAGACGAGCGAAACGACTTCGGCCTTCTCGAGGAAGGGGATGCGCCGGACGGCGCCTTCCAGGATCGGGTCGAAGCGTTCGAAGTCCGGCGCCAGCGACTGGCCGCCGTGCTCCCACGGGACCCCGTCGATCCAGCGCGAGTGCGGGTTGAGTTCGTAGCCGCCGATCACCAGCCCGCCGCTCTCCTCACGCAGGTAGATCAAGTTGTCGGGATCGCGCACGCAGGGAGTCGCATGCGGCAGTTCATGGCCGGGGACGGCCTTGAGGGCGATGTGCTGGTGGTCGACGGGAGTGGTCGGGATATGGACGCCGGCCAGGGCCGCCACCTGCGGGCCCCACAGCCCGGCGGCGTTGATGATGACTTCGGTGCGGATAGGTCCTTGATCGGTCAGCGCATGTGTGACTTCGCCGCGCGGCGAAAGGCGGATGCCGGTCAGGCGGGTGCCGGTGTGGATCGTCACGCCGAGTTGGCGGGCATGCTGGGCCAGGCCGGTGGTGGTGCCGTACGGATCGAGATGTCCGTCGCGCGGCAGGTAGATGGCGCCGTATAGCTCCTTATCGCTTAAGGCCGGGAAGAGCCGTACGGCCTCGGCCGCCGAGATCATCTCGACCTCCAGGCCGATGGCCTTGGCCTGGCTGATGTTGCGCTGAAGCTCCTTGAACTGCGCCGGGCTGGAGGCCAGCCGCAGGCTGCCGACATGGTTGAACAGCTTGAGCTCGCTGAACAGCTCGATGCTGTACTTGCGGATCTGCATCAACGTCGGGGACGTGTGGAACTGGGTGACCAGGCCGGCGGCGAAGGCCGACTCGCCGGTGGCCAGCTCGAGCTTCTCGATGAGAACGACGTCGCTCCAGCCCATCTTGGCCAGATGGTACGCGACGCTGACCCCCATGATGCCGCCGCCGACGACGACGGCGCGCCCTTGGTCCTTCATGAAGACCTCCTGGGAACGATGTTAGCAGATGTGGGGAAGGTCCGCTTTCGAAGCTCTATAAGTCACGTGGTTACCCGCCATGTTGTTATCCTGAGCCGTCGCGCAGCGGCGGCGAAGGATCTGTTTCTCGCTCCGAACGACAAGCAGTTGCTCACCTGCACTTGGCAGCTGCGCTGCCAGCGCAGGTGCAAGTGTCGCCCCTGCGGGGCTCAGCATGACAGAGGTGGAAAGACGGCGACGAGACATGGACCAAGAATGCGCCCGCGGGAGGGTTCCCCACTCAGGCACGCCCCGCCTTTGGCGGGGCTCGGCCTCTACGCCCCTTCGGGCGCCCCCAGGGGGCAGGCCGCCAAGGGCGCCGGAGCGGGGCCAAAAGCAGGACTAACGGGAGGGGCCAGGGGCCCCTCCCGCTTGCGGCTGGAGCAAGCTTCCCGTGCGCTTAAACCGCGTAGGAAGCTCACCGACCACCGACCACCGACGACTCGCCTTACTCCGGCGGGATCTCCTTGAAGGCGAAGTCGACGTTGAAGCCGCGTCGCTTCTGCGCCGCCTTGGCCCCATAGAACAGGACCACGGAGAACAGGATCACCCCAAAGGCGATGATCTGGGCGCGCAACTCATACAGCCCGGCGCGGATGTCCCCCGCCAGCAGCGTGTCGAGCCCGGTCCAGATACCCAGCACGTAGTAGGCCGGGTTGAGCAAGAACGTCATGACCATCGACGAGGCGAAGCCGGCGCCCATGACGCCCAGGGCGGTGACCCATGGCATGGGGCCGCCTCGGACCCAGCCTCCCAGGTTGCCGCGCAACTGGTAGATCACCCACGCCACTCCGCCGATGGATGCCAGCCGAACGATCCAGACCAGCGCCTGCTGGTTGACGAAGACCGCCGCCAGATTCCAGGAGGCGATCAGGAACGTGACCAGGCCGACGAGCATGATCAAGATTCCCAGCAGCCCGTTGACGTGGAAGCCGGAGCCGGGAGAGGCGTCGTACAGGCTCTTGGCGCGCGTCGGAATCAACGCGCCCGACAGAGCCGTGGCGGCGAAGACATAGCCGCAGCCGAACGTCACCCCCAGCGTGAACAGGATGAAGTCACCGTAGTAGAAACTGTACAGGTAAAAGATGGGAATGCTCAGCAGGAAGTAGATCAGGTGAGCGTTGAAGGGGGTGTGGAATCGGTCGTGGACCTTGCTGACCGCCGCCGGCAGCAGCCGGTCGAGGCTCATGGCGACCATGATGCGCGTCACCCCGATGTAGCAGTTGCACACGATCTGGAAGGCGTTCAGGGTGAAGCCGAGCCCGATCAGGAGAATCAACAAGGGGTTGCTGGTGATGGCGACCGCCAGCATGCTCGGCGCCAGGATGATGGTATTGGCGATCTTGGCGGTCGGGTCGACGTACCAGTATCCGTAGGAGGCGACCACCTGGCCCTCGGTGCCGGCGGCGTTCTGCAACGCCACTCCCAACAACGCCAGGAGAATGCCGACGACGATCAGGGAACCGACCATGATGAAGCTCTGGTTGCGGAACGAGCGGGCTTCCTTGATCTCGCCGTTCTGCTCGGCGGAGTAGGTGGACCACTGCAGGCTCTGCCATGCCACAGGGGCGACCAGCAGCGTGGCCAACCAGAACAAGTTGGGCGACAGCGCGGGGGCGGTGTCGACGCCGGCGGCCTGAGCCGCGGCCAGGGAGTCCTGGTAGAACGTCGGCGATCCACCGACGGCCGCCGAGAACGAGTTCAGGCTTGTGGCGAACGCACTGGCGGTGCTGGTGAACAAGACGAGCAAGACGGAGACGAAGCCGGCCATCGTCGCCCACCAGATGACGTGCTGAAAGCGGACGTAGTTCTTGAAGCCCGTCACCAGCAACAGTGCGGCGAGGAAGCCGTTGAGCAGGCTGACGACGAACAACCCGGTCGGGGTGGTGACCCACAGGCCGGCCTGGATCATGGCCGCGCTTCCGGTGACGGTGCCGAAACCGAGCAGCAGGGGGGCCAGGCCGAGAACACCGACGAGCCAGCCGGAGAGGGCTGTCCAGACGAGGATCCAGATCACGAATCCACTCATGACGAGGACATAGCCCCAGCTACCGCCGAGCACGCGGCTCTGAAAAACATAGTCGCCGCCGGAGCGGGGCAGGGCCGTCGACAGCCAGACCGCCGAGTAGGCGATCGGAATCTGGATCAAGGTGCAGATCAAGATCCCCAGCGGGACGTTGCCCCCGGGGAAGGCCGTCGGCGACACCAGAAACACCCAAGGGAAGATGATCCCCATCGTCAGGATGTTGTAGACAAAGGCCGAGTAGGGAGACATCACCCGGACCAGGCCGGAGGCCTTGCGAGTGAAGACTTCCGGCGTGCCTGCGATCGCACTCATGACAATTCCTCCTCAACGATTAGAAGATCGGTCGAAAAGGGCCGTGGAGACTTCGTCAGGCTCCCGTCAATGGACCTCCTTTCGGGTCGCCGGCGCTGGCGATCAGCCGGCGGTCAGTTGATGGCCGCCGACGGCGCCGTCCTCGAGGTTAAGCAAACAGCCGCGCAGGATGCCTTCGGCGTATTCGCTGCCGGGATTGACGCACAGGGTGCGCCCGATCCGGGTCACTCCGCGCGACTCGTGAATGTGGCCGTGCAGGGCGGCCATCGGCTGATGGGTTTCGATGGCGTGACGCACCGACCGGCTGCCGGCGCCGTGCAGGACGATCGAGCCGCCACGGGTGATCTGCGACGGCGGATCGGTCGTCCAGTCGAGCATCGGGCAGGTGTCGAGCGTCGAATCGTTGGGCGGGTCGTGAAAGTTGAAGATACAGTGCGAAGGGTCGGGCACGCGCGACACCAGCTCCTCGATGAGGGTACCCAGCTCGTCTTCGGTCACCTCGCGGGGCGTGTGCCAGGGGGTGGGAGTGCTGATCCCCAGGCTGGCCATGGTATGTCGGCCGTCAATGGGAAGCACCTCGCCTTCGCAGGCGCGCAAGGCGCCGTCGCCGTCGGAGGGCAGGACGGCCAGCACATCGCTGAAATCGTCGTTGCCGCCGGTGATGTAGCAACGGATCCCGCTGCCGCGCAGGCGTTCCTCCGCCAGCGCCACCCACGACTCGAGGCGCTGGCGCGCCAGGTCGTGGAACAACCCGTCGATAGCATACGGATCGCCTTGCAAAGCGCGAAACTCTTCCTCGTCCATCACCTTGCTGTAGAAACCCAGGATTCCGATCCGTTCGAGCAGTCCTTTGAGCGCGTCCTGGTCGGCGAAGCGCTCGACGCGCCCCTGCAGGGTCGCCCGGTAGCTTCCGTCCTTCTCCCGGATGATGGGGATGGCCAGTTTGCCGATGATGTCGCCGCCCATCACCAGGATGTCGGCGTTGTAGAACTTGCCGGCGTTGATGAACTTGCGCCAGGTACGCTCCGAGCCGTGGACGTCGGTGGCGAAGAAAAGGGTCGTCTTAGGCTTGGTGGACTTACCGAAGAGGGGCATGGACCGCTCCGGTGCGCGGATAGGGTGGTCGGTTCCCTAGGATTCCAGCCTTGCCACCACCCCTTCGCACGGTCGTGGGGTGGGGGAGGTCGTTATGGCTTCAAACCCTCTGGTAGAACCCTCCTGCCCCTTCGCGGGGTGCGAATCTCGAAGGGATTTGCTCGATTTTGGGGGAATCCCATATCGGGCGTTGCGGGCGACAGGCGGTGGGGCGGAGGGCGGGGCCGGCACCTGACGTGTGCTCAATGGTGGCCGTCTGGATCGGGATGGGCGCGGATGACCTTGACCCCGCGGCCCGAGAGGCCGGATTCGGCCTCGGCCGGGAGGGCATGATCGGAAACCAGGATGTCGGCGTGGTCGATCGGGGCGATCTCGTAGTTCGAGACCACTCCCCATTTGCTGGCATCCGCCACGACGACCACCGGGCCCCGGGTACGCTCGAGCATCAGGCGGGCGATTTCGGCCTCGGCCGCCACCGGCGTCGTCAGGCCGCACTTCAGGCTGAAGCCGTCGACCCCCAGAAAGCACTTGTCGGCATAGACCTGCTGCAGGGCGTGCCGCGCCGTGTCGCCGACGACGGCCTTGGACTCGGGCCGGAAGGTTCCACCAAGAAGGATCACTTCCATTCCGGCGTGGCGCATATCCAGGGTGGCGCTGACGTTCGTGGTGATCAGGGTCGCCCGCGGCAGGTCGTGGCGCGCGCCAAGGCGGCGCATCAACTCGGCGGTCGTCGTGCCGCTGTTGATGAACAGGGTGTCGCCTTCGGCGACGAGCTGAGCCGCCGCGGCGCCGATCTCGCGTTTCTCATCCGGGTGCAAAGTGGCGCTCAGGCTGTACACCGGCTCGGTCGGCAGACGCCGGGTGAGGATGGCTCCGCCGTGGGTCCGCTCAAGGGCGCCCTTCTCCTCCAACGCCTCCAGATCGCGCCGGATGGTTGCCTCGGAAACCTGGAGCAGGTCGCTCAGCTCGGAGATGCTGGCGACGCGCCGCCGTTCGAGCACGGCTTGGATGCGATCATGCCGCTGGGCCGGGATCAGGCTCTTGACCATCGGGCGCCTGAACAGAGTTCCAGACAAGGCTAGAGGAGGCTCGACATATTATGGAGGATTTCGAATGGTTTTGCAATAACCTGTCGCCTCATGTAGAATGATTGCGAAAGTCCCAACCCAGCTACGAGATGCCAGATATAGCTATCGGCATGGGTCCGCAGGATGCGGCCGAGCGTCAGCGGTTCGAGCAGGAGGTCCACCGCATCGTCGGCGCCGCCCAACAGGACGGCGTCGTTCTCCGCCTGCTTGGCTCGCTCGCTTTCCAACTGCATTGCCCTCAATTTGGAGGCCTTCAGGCCAAGATGGGCCGGGCCTATACCGACATCGACTTCGCCAGTTACAACCGCCAGGCGAAGCGGGTGAGCGAGCTGCTCGCCCGGCTGGGCTATCTCGAGAACAGAGAGATCTTTGTCGTCACCGAGGGCACGCGGGCGATTTTCGAGAACGGGTCCAGCCGGTTTCACCTGGACGTCTTCTATGAGAGGCTCGACTTCTGCCACGTCATCCCATGGAACGGCCGGCTCGAGGCGGACGAACCGACGATCCCGCTGGCGGAGATGCTGCTGGAGAAGATGCAGATCGTCCAGATCAACGAGAAAGACGTCATCGACACGATCATGCTGCTGCTCGAACATCCGCTCGGCACGGAAGACCGCGAGACGATCAATATCGACCGGGTGGCTTCGTTGTGCGGCTCGGACTGGGGCCTGTGGCGAACGGTGACGATGAACTTGGACAAGGTGCTTCATCTGGCGCAAGGCTATCCGCAGCTCGAGCCGGAGAACAAGGCTAGAGTGGCCGAGCAAGTGCAGCTGGCCCGGGCGCGGCTGGAGGCCGAACCGAAGTCGATGGGCTGGCGGCTGCGGGCGCGCGTCGGGGACCGGGTCAAGTGGTACAAGGACGTCGACGAGGTGCATTAGCCATAAACCCGTTTTGCCCAGCAAACCGGGTTTCCGTGCGGGAGTCTCGACGATGACGACATTGGTGCGCGACCTGATGCGACGCGGTCTGGTCACCTGTGCCAAGGAGACGCGCCTGGGCGAGGCAGCCGCCCTGCTGACCCAGCATCGGGTGCACGCCTTGGTGGTCGTGGACGAGGCTGGGATGCCGACGGGGCTGCTATCGGATTTCGATCTGCTGGCGGGCGAATGGCTCTCGGCCGATGCCGAGAGCTTGGCGGCGATGCGCCGGATGACCGCCGGTGAGCTGATGTCGTCCCCGCTGAACACGGTCGACGGTTCGCAGCCCATCCGCGCCGCGGCCGAACTCATGCGGTCGCAGGGTTTCCACCGCCTGATCGTCTCCGAGGGCGGCGCGCTGGCCGGGGTGATCTCGATGTCGGATTTCGTCGCCCACCTGGCGGCGCAGGAGCCGCTGGAGCGGGCGACCGTCGGCGACGTGATGTCGTCCGTGGTCTTGGTCTGCCGTGAGGAAACGCCGGCCCTGGAAGTGGCACGCGGCCTGACCGATTCCCGCTTTCGCTCGGTGGTCGTGCTGGATTTCGCCGGTCGGCTGCAGGGCGTCATCAGCGGCCGGGACCTGCTGGCGTGCGTCGACGGTCAAGACTGCGCCGCCATGACCGCCGGCCAGATCATGCATCCGGCTTCGACGATCCAGCGCACAGCGACCTTGCGCCAGGCGGCTCAGCAGATGATCGAACATCATCTGCACCGGCTGGTGGTGGTGGAGGCGGACCTGTCGCACGGCCTACCGCTGGGCATCATTTCGACCTACGACATCGTCAACGAAATGGCGCGCCCGGGATCGGTGTGGAGATCGTCAGCGCCGTAGCCGCAGGCTTTAGCCTGCGCTCCCCGCAGCCTAAAGGCAGCGGCTACCGGTCCTTGTCGCAATGACTCTCACCCTGGAGCAGGCCATCGCTCGGGTCCCCGGCTGGGACGTGGCCGGCCTGAAGGTCTCCCCCCTGGGCGGCGGGATCACCAACCATAATTTCCGTGTCGATGTCGGCGGTGAGTCGTTCGTGCTGAGGTTGGTGGGCGAGAACACCGAGCTGCTGGGGATCGACCGCGAAGTAGAGTACGCCGCCAACCGGTCGGCGGCCGCCGCCGGGGTGGCGCCGGAAGTCGTCCACTTCCTCAGGCCGGAAGGCTGCCTGGTGACGCGCTTCATCGACGGCCGGGCCATCGAACTGCAGGAAATCGGCCGGCCGGAGATGATCACCCGTGTGGCAAAGGCGCTGCGCATCGTCCATGGTCTTCCACCCATCCTGGGCACCTTCTCCGCCTTCGCCGTCGTGGGGAACTATTCCCGCCTCGCGCGAAAGCACGGGGCGCGCTTTCCGAAGAACTTCGACCGGTTGCGCCGGGAGCTGGAGTCGATCTGGGCGCATTTGCCCGAGTCGACGCCGCGCCTGTGCCACAACGACCTGCTCAACGCCAACTTCCTCGACGATGGGACGTTGCGCATCCTCGACTGGGAATACGCCGGGATGGGAGACATCTTCTTCGACCTGGCGAATTTCTCGCGCAATCATGACTTCGACCAATCTCAAGACCGCCTTCTGCTCCAGGCCTACTTCGGTGATGCCACGGCCGGGCGCCTGGCCCGGCTGAGGTTGATGCGCGTCGCCTCGGACACGCGCGAGGCGATGTGGGGACTGCTGCAGAGCGGCATCTCGCGGCTGGATTTCGATTTCGTCGGGTATGCCGAGACGCACTTCCGCAGGGCGGCGGAGGGGATCGGCGACCCGCAGTGGAGCCAGTGGCTCAAGGAGGCCGCCCATGGCGTCTGACTTTCCGACCCAGGCCCGCGTCGTCATCATCGGCGGTGGCGTCGGCGGTTGCAGCATCGCCTACCACCTGGCCAAGATGGGGTGGACCGACGTGGTCCTGCTGGAACGCGGCGAGCTGACCTGCGGCTCGACCTGGCACTCGGCCGGGCTCGTCGGCCAGTTGCGCTCGGATTTCAACCTGACGCGCATGATGAAGTACAGCACCGACCTGTACCGCACTCTCAAAGACGAGACGGGGATCGACCCGGGCTGGCGCGAGGTTGGCGGGCTGCGTCTGGCATCGTCGCCCGAGAGGATGGTCGAGCTCAAGCGCCAGGTGGGCTTCGCCCGCTCCTTTGGGATGCCGCTCGAGTTGATCAGCACCGAGCAGGCGCAGCGGATGTGGCCGTTGATGAACCCGGAGGGCGTGTTGGGAGCGGTCTTCACCCCGACCGACGGCGGCATCGATCCGACCGGGCTGACGAATTCGCTGGCCGCCGGAGCGAAGAAGCACGGCGCCCGCCTCTTCACCGAAACGACCGTCAGCGGGATCGTGACGAAGAAGGGCGGGGTCGATCGCGTCGTCACCGACCGCGGGCCGATCCGGACCGAGGTCGTCGTCAACGCCGCCGGGCTGTGGAGCAACCAGATCGCGCGCATGGTCGGGATCACCTTGCCACTGATCCCCTTCGCCCACCTGTATTTGATCACCAAGCCGATCGAGGGCCTGCATCACGAAGTGCCCACGATGCGCGACCCGGACCACCTGGTCTACTGGCGGGAGGAAGTCGGCGGACTGGTCACCGGCGGCTACGAGCGCAACCCACAGCCGTTCGGCCTGGACGGGATCCCCGACGACTTTCGCTACAAGCTGCTGCCGCCGGACTGGGAACGATTCACCCCGCTGATGGAAAACTCGATCCACCGGGTGCCGGCGGTGGAGAAAGCGGAGATCATCCAGTTGCTCAACGGCCCGGAGGGCTTCACGCCCGACGGAGAGTTCTTGCTCGGGCCGACGGACGTGCGCGGCTTTTGGGTGGCGTGTGCCTTCTGTGCCCATGGGCTGGCCGGTGCCGGTGGCATCGGGAAGGCGATGGCGGAGTGGATCATTGAGGGCACTCCGGAATGGAATTGCTGGCGCCTGGACGTGCGCCGCTTCGGGCCCCACTACGTCGGCCAGGATTTCACCTTGAACCGGACGATCGAGAGCAACTCGCGCTACTACGATATTCACCTTCCGGGGGAGGAGCGCCAGACCGAACGCGGCTTCCGCCTCAGTCCGGCCTATGGCCGGGAGCGCGACCTGGGAGCGGTCTTCGGGGAGAAGTTCGGCTGGGAACGCCCCAACTGGTACGCGCCCCACGAGGCTCGCGCCGATCACGGCTACGCGCCGCGGGGCTGGGCGGGGGTGCACTGGTCGCCGGCGGTCGGCTACGAACATCTCCAGACGCGGGCGGCCGCCGGTTTGTTCGATGAAACCTCCTTCAGCAAGATCGAAGTTCGCGGGGCTGGCGCGGCGAAGTTCCTCCAGCAGATGTGCGCTAACGACATCGACCGGCCGGTGGGCAGCGTCGTTTACAGCTCCATGCTCAACGAGCGCGGCGGAATCGAGTGCGACTTCACCGTCACCCGTCTGGCCGAGGACCGTTTCCTGATCGTGACTGGGACGGCGTCCGGCGTGCATGATCTGAACTGGATCCGGGTCCACGCGCCGAGCGATGGCTCGGTTGCGGTGGACGATGTCACCGGCTCGTATCTGTGTCTTGGTCTATGGGGACCGAAGGCGCGCTCTATTCTCCAATCGACGACGCGCGAGGATGTCTCCCATGAAGGTTTCCCGTACATGAGCGCGCGTCGTATCACGGTCGGGGACGTTCCCGCGCTGGCGATGAGGGTTACCTATGTCGGCGAGCTCGGTTGGGAGTTCTATTGCGGCATGGAGTACGGCCAGTCGCTGTGGGACACCCTGTGGGCTGCCGGGCAACCCCATGGGTTGGTGCCGGCCGGGTACAAAGCCATCGACACGCTTCGGCTGGAGAAAGGCTACCGCTATTGGAGCGCCGATATCACTCCGGATTACACGCCCTACGAGACCGGGATGGGTTTCTTTGTCCGACTGGACAAAGAGGACTTCCGCGGAAAGAAGGCGCTCGAGAAGCAGAAGAAGCAGGGCATACGGCAGAAGCTGTGCTGCATGACCCTCGACGAGCCGACGGCAACCGGGCTGGGCAACGAGCCGATCTTCCAGGACGGGAAGGTCGTCGGGTGGATCACTTCGGGAGGTTACGGCTACACCGTGCGCAAGAGCATCGCCTACGGCTACTTGCCGCTGGAGCTGGCCAAGCCGGGAACGCGGCTCGAGGTCGAGCTATTTGGTGAACGCATCGGCCTGACGGTGGAAAAAGAGCCGCTCTACGACCCGAAGGGGGAGAAGATCAAGGCGTAGTACCCAGGGACCGGGGGAGGGTACATGAGCCTGCCCCTCCCCCCAGCCCCTGGACCCCGCCCCCCTCCCTAGCAAAGCGGCCGTTGATGGCGTCTCCAACAAGGAGCACCGATCGGCCGCCTCTCATTGTGGCGAGTCCGCAACTTTCCTGGAGGGGAGCTCGTCTCGGCAATTGGCGGCGGGTCGCTCCATCGAACACGAAGGAGCCCTCAACCACCGCTTTCGTGGGTGGGGGGTTGGGGGTCCTAGGGGGCAAGGGGGGCGGGCATGTAATGGCCCGCCCCCCTGCCCCCTGAGAGGTGTCCGTTGATGGCGCCGCTTGGCCATTAATAGCAGCAGGTGCTTCGTCCCTACGTCTTTTCGATGAGCGCGCGCTCTAGCCCGAGAAGGCGCGCACGATGGCCTCGACGTGGACCACACCGTCCCGCACGACCTCGGCCGGACCTTTGCGTAAGACGGCCTTCTCGCCCGCGGGATCCCCAAGGCAGCCGACGATGACGTCCGCCGGCGAGAGGTCTTCCTTCTCGGTGTAGACGTTGGTCGTGGCCAGGACGCGCATGCCGGCGGCTTTGCCCGCCAGGACCCCGTTGCGCGAATCCTCGACGACGAAGCAATCTTCCGGCCGAAGCCCAGTCTTCTCGAGGGCCAGGTTGTAGATATCCGGTGCCGGCTTCTTCTTCTCGACCACGTCGCCGGCCAACACGACGTCGAAGGTGACGTCCTTGAGGACCTGGTAGGCGATGGCGTTGGCGGCCTTCTCGTTGGAGGTGGTACACACGCCGAGCTTCAGGCCGGCGGCCATCGCCTCCCGCATGAAGCGGTGGATCCCCGGTCGCAACGGCAAGCGCCCGCTTTCGACCATCTCGATGAACAGCGCCGTCTTGCGTTTGTGCATGCGGGCGATCAGGTCGTCGACCTCTTCCGGCGCCACCGGCTTGCCGAAGCCCTTCGTCTGGAGGTAGTGCTTCATGCGCTCCTTGCCGCCGGAGATCTGCAGCAGGTCGTGATACTCGTCTACCCCCCACTCGAAGTTGTAGCCGAATTCCTCGAAGGTTTCGTTGAAAGAGACCCGGTGGCCGTCGCGTTCCGTGTCGATGATCACGCCGTCCTGATCGAAGAAGACCGCTTTGAGGGGAGCCATGGGGAGCCTCCGTCTTAGTTGAGGTAGAAGTCGCGGATGGCCTGGATCGCCATACGGTTCTCTTCTTCGGAGCCGATGGTGATGCGGAACCAGCCGTCGCTGTCGTACATGTCGGATTGACCGCGGAAGATCAGGCCGCGCTTCAGGGCGAAGTCGACCATGTCCTTGCCCTTCTTGCCGGCCGCCTGGCCGTCGAACAGGATGTAGTTCCCGTAGGAGTGGAAAACCGTCAGGCCGGGCACTTCGCTCAGGGACTCCTCGATGAACATCGCTTCGCGATTGTTGAAGCCGACGCGCTCCTTGAGGCCCTCGACGTCTTCCAGCGCCGCCAGCCCGGCCCACATGGCGATCGTGCCCAGATTCCACGGAATGAGCATGGCGGAGATCGTCGCCACGACGTCCGGTGCGGCCATCAGGTAGCCGAAGCGCAGCCCGGCCAGCCCGTACGCCTTGGAAAGGGTGCGGGTGATGATGACGTTCTTGTATTTCTTGATCAACGCCACCTGCGATTTGCCCAGCCCGGCGAACTCGACGTAGGCCTCATCGACGACGAAGGGGATGCCGGTTTCGGCGATCTTCACGAGACCTTCCGGTTCCATGAAGTTCCCGGTCGGGTTGTTGGGGTTGGCGACGACGACGACCTTGGTGCGGGGCGTGATCGCCGCGACGAGGGCGTCGGCGTCGAAGCGCAGCTCGCGGTTCTCGTAACGCATCGGCACCGAGACCAGCTTGCCGCCGACGGCGGCACAGCGCAGCTTGTAGATGCCGAAGCACGGGGTGTGTTGGATGACTTCCTCCCCGGGTTGGACCAGGCTGCGCCAGATCATGTCGTAGATCTCGCTCGAGCCGTTGCCGAGCATGACGTTCTCCGGCCCGGCCAGACCGTTGATCTCGGCGATCTTGCCGCGCACAACCAATCCCTGATCGGGATAGCGGTGGGCCATCCGGGCGTACTTCTCGATGGCGGCGACGACCTTGGGCGAGGGTGGGTTCGGATTCTCGTTGGACATCATGCGGTGAAGCGACGGGTCGCGCCAGGCCAGCTCGATGTGCGACGAGACGTACATCTTCTGGCCCTTGAGCCATGGGACGAAGTACTCTTCCATCGGTTTCACGCGGGTTCTCCTGAGTTGTCCGTGGCCAGTGGCCGGTTGCCAGTGGCCAGTAATGACTCTCGTTGTCATTCCGAGCGAAGCCGGAGGCGGAGCGAGGAATCCCCATGATCTTCAGGTGCGGAGTCGCTCCCGGTTTGCGTTTCGCCGGCGCGCCTCAGGGATTCCTCTCTCGGGCCCTTCGCTTCGCTCGGGGCCCTCGCTCGGAATGACAAAAGGACTGGCCACTGGCCACTGACCACTGCTTTTACGCCTTGCCCGGGCTCTTGAGCATTTCCATCCAGTGGATGACCACCTTGCGGGTGGCGTCGCGCACGGCGCTGTCGATCTTGCCCGGGTCGTACTCCTCACGCTTGCCCTGGATGTAATCGTAGGTCGTGTCGATCAGGGTGTACTTGAGTTCGGTCGAGACATTGAACTTCGAACCTCCGAGTTTGATCAGCCGCTCGACATATTCCGGCGGCAGGCCGGTGCCACCGTGCACGACGAGCGGCACGCGCACTGACGTGCCGTTGAGCAGCTGATAGATCTTCTCCAAGCGCTCGAAGTGAACTTTCGGCTCTTTGGTTTTGTAGACCCCGTGGGCCGTGCCGATGGCGGGGGCGAATAGATCGAGGCCGGTGCGCTCGACGAACTGCACCGCCTGCTCGGGGTTGGCCAGCTGCGCCTCGTCCTCAGTTACCTTGAGCTGGTCTTCCACGCCCGAAACCGTACCCAGCTCGCCCTCGACCGAGATGCCTCCACGTTGGTGGCAGTGGTCGACGATCTCTTTGGTCTGGCGGACGTTCTCGTCGAACGGCTGCTTGGAGGCGTCGATCATGATGTTGGTGTAGCCGGCGTCGGCACAAGTCTTACAGTAAGCGACGTCGGTGCAGTGGTCGAGGTGCAAGCAGATCGGCACCGGCGCCGCCTCCGCCAAGGCGCGATAGATGGAGACCATGATCCCGGGCTTGTAGAATTGGGAGGGCTTGACCGAGGTCTGGATAATCACCGGTGACTTCGTCTCGACGGCGGCGTCGACGACGGCCTCCAGCTGCACCAGGCTGGTGATGTTGAAGGCGCCCACGGCGTATTTGCCCTGGGTGGCTTCGATCAGCATTTCCTTTGCGGTGGCGATCGTCATGGGGACCTCCGATGGGTCGAGCTGGCGGCCGTGTAGCGGCCCGAATCGACACGGAATGTGTAACGGTCGCCGCGGTAATACGCCTGGAGCACCTCCAGGCAGCGATCGGCGGCGTTGGCGGTGAGGCTCTCGAGGAACATGCAGGGGACGTCGGTCGAGATGCGCAGCTTGCCGGCCACTTCGCGCGGCGGCCGGACGGCGCGCAGGATTTGGACGGAATGGTGAAGGTCGGCCGAGAACTCCCGCACCAGCAGCTGGTAGAGCGAACCATGGATGTCGATCTCGAGCAATCGGCCGAAGGCGCCGTAGTCGTAGTATTGGCGCTCGAAGACGTAGGGGATGCCGTCGGCCAGACGCAGGCGATCGATGCGCACCAGCGGGCTGCCGTGATGGACGCCGAGTTTCTCCGCCAGATCGTGGGTGGCGTGCACCTTTTCGCGCGCCAGGAGCCGATCTTCGACCCGAACGTCGCCCAGGCTGAAGTCATCGACGAAGGAGGTGATCCGCTCGAGGCGGTGGATCGGGGCCAGCAGCCGGCTGCGTCGGACAAAGCTGCCCACTCCGCGTTCGGTCCGCACCAGTCCGTTGCGGACCAGCAGGGTCAGGGCGTGGCGGACGGTGTTCCGGTTGAGGTCGTACTGGCGGGCCAGGTCCTCTTCGCCGGGAAGGCGGGCTCCGACCGGGTAGGCGCCTTGGGCGATGAGCGTTTCGAGGCGGCCGGCGAGCTGCAGATAGAGCGGGACAGGGCTGGCCTTGTCGAGCGTGGGTGCGGCAAACATGTCTACCTGTCTATCTATATATACAAGTTCGCCCAGGCTGTCAAGAGCGCCGGCCCTGACAACAGGCCGGGGGCTACAATGACGTCTTTCCGGTTTCCCACGAGTAAGGAGGAAGGATGCGTACGAAGGCGGCCCTATCTCTCATCACCGTTGTGCTTCTGGCGTCTCTGGCTTGTGGCCCTCTCGGCAGCTTGCCCGGTGCGAGCAGTGCCGGGACGGCGTCCTCTCTGTGGCCGGACGTGCCCGCGTTCCCCGGGGCCGACAAGGTCGATCTCGAGATGCCGCTGGTCATGCGCCTGGCCGTAGAGGCGGCCTCCAAGGCCGTCATGAGCGAGGCCGGAGACGCGGGCGGTAACTTCGAGTTCATTGCGTACACCACGAACGACGCGCCCGAGGACGTCCAGGCTTTCTACAGCAACGAGCGGATGGCGGCCGAGGGCTGGTCGGAAGACGAGGCGCCGGGCTGCAGCACATTTGCGACCGGTGAAGAGGAGGTCGGCGGTGGGATGTGCGTTTTCGGGAAGAAGGGCGCGGAGCAGGACTCGGCCTTGTTCATCGTCATCGGGACGGAAGAGGGAGGCGAAACGTCGGTCTTCTATGTCCGCATCGACGCCAATCCCGAGGCCCTGGCCACCGCCGCGAGCGAGTAGCAGCTCTAACTACCCCTGCTTAAAAACCCTGACCTGGCCGGCCTCACGTCTGCGGCGCAGCCAGGTTGGCGAAGGACGGCAACCTGCTCGCCGACCAGCGGGGAACCAACGGGTGGTGGATCTGAGGGGATGGCACCCCGCGCATCGCTCTTAGCCCCCTACGCCCCTTCGGCCTCTACGCCCTTCGCCCTCTACAGGGCGCCAAGGGCGGCGCACCGGAAGCGGTGCAGGCTGCCAAGGGCGGGCGCCCCCAGGGGGCAGGGCCAAGGGCGCATCGCGCTGCCCCCGCTTACCCTCTTCAGGGCACACTCAGGGTGCACACCCAGGGTGCACCCGAAGGGGTGCCCGACGGGGTGCCCGAAGGGGTGCTCGAAGGGGGAGGCGGGCCCGCCCTTCCAAGGTGTTACGCGAAGACGGTCAACCGATCCTGGCCGGGACGGACCCCCGTGGAATCTCGAGCGCAGCAAGGATAGCCCCCGCACATCGCCCTTAGCATCGCGCTGCGCATCCCGGAGGGGATCCCGGAGGGGAGGCGAGCCCGCCCGAGGGCTTGGGGGCAGCGGGGCCAAATCCAGAGGAGTAGGCTGTAGAGGAGCCGGCATGCCCGAGAACGAGTCCGCCGCGCTTCACGCGCTCTTCCACGACGAATGGGAAGCCCATCTCGAATTCGATCCTTTCTTCGCCACGGTCACCGGCGACCGGCGCTACAACGATCGCCTGCCCGAGGCGAGCGAGGCGCGGTATGCGCGTGAAGCACAATCGCTGCACAGTTTCCTCAGTCGACTGAGCCAGATCGACTGCGCCGGACTGTCGGAGGCGGATCGGCTCAACTGCGACGTCTTCCGCCGGCTGAAGCAGGATGCCGTGGCGGAGATCGAGTTTCGAACCTACCTGATGCCGATCTCCCGAATGGGGGGATTCCACACCTTCCTCGGTGAGCTGGTCAACCTGATCAGCTTCGATCGAAGCAAGGACTATGAGGATTACCTGGCGCGCCTGGATGGCTTCTCCGCCCACACCCAGGCCCAGATCGACTTGATGCGCGAAGGGCTGCGCCTCGGGATCACGCAGCCGCGCGTCGCCCTGGAGGGAACGCAAGCTTCGATCGCCGGGTTCATCGTCGATGACCCGACGAAGAGTGCGCTGCTCGAGCCTTTCCAACGATTCCCGGAGGCGGTCGACGGCGCCGACCAAAAGCGCCTGCGGCAGGAGGCGCTCCGTGTGATCGAAGGTTCCACGGTCGCCGCCTACCGCTCCCTGCTGCGTTTCATGGAGGACGAGTACCTGCCTGGCGCACGCCCAACCATCGCCGCCTCCGACCTGCCCGACGGGCGCCGCTTCTACGAGCACTGCGTCCGCATGCACCTATCGCTCGACGTCACGCCGGAGGCCGTCCATCAGACGGGGTTGGCCGAAGTCCAGCGCATCCGGCAGGAGATGGAGTCCATCCGCGCCAAGGTCGGGTTTGAGGGAGATCTGGCAGCCTTCGGAGAGCACCTGCGTCACGAGCCGCGATTCTACGCTGCCTCGCCCGAGCAGCTGATGAAGGAAGTGGCGTACGTTCTCAAGCGTATGGACGGAGAGTTGCCGCGTCTGTTTCGCAAGCTGCCGCGCCTGCCCTATGGGATCAAGCCGGTGCCGGACTACTTGGCGCCGCAGACGACGACCGCCTACTACTGGGAAGGCGCCGGCGACGGCAGCCGGGCAGGGTTCTACTACGTCAACACCTACGATCTGAAGAGCCGGCCGCTTTACGAGATCGAGGCGCTTTCGCTGCACGAAGCCGTGCCGGGCCATCATTTGCAGATCGCCCTCCAGACCGAGATGACCGACCTACCCGAGTTCCGGCGCTTCGAAGGATTTACCGCCTTCGTCGAGGGCTGGGGGCTCTACGCCGAGAGGCTCGGGCTGGAGGTGGGCTTCTATCAGGATCCCTACAGCGACTATGGGCGGCTGATCTACGAAATGTGGCGCGCCTGCCGGCTGGTCGTCGACACCGGGATGCACGCCCTGGGCTGGTCGCGCCAGCAGGCGATCGCCTTCCTGACCGAAAACACGGCGTTGACGGAGTTGAACGTCCGCAACGAGATCGACCGCTACATCACCATGCCGGGGCAGGCGCTGGCCTACAAGATGGGCGAACTCAAGTTGCGCGAGCTGCGCCGGCGGGCCGAGGACCGTCTCGGCCCGCGGTTCGACGTGCGCGACTTTCACGATGCCGTCCTGCAGGACGGGGCGATCCCGCTGGATGTGCTCGAGGGGAATATGGAAGCGTGGATCGAGGATCGGGCCGGTCGCAAGTAAGGGGACAGGGGGGAGGGGGCTTACAGCCCCCTTCCCCCTTGTCCCCTGGCCCCAATCCCCCCTCCCCTGAAAGCGGCGGCTGTTGGTGGTCTGCGTTCGAAGGAACGATCCGCCGCTGAGAGCAAGGAGGAGCTCGGGGAATATTCGGCAAGCTGGCCGTCGTCGAATGAGCTTGACCGTGCGGATCTTTGTGGCTGGTGCTAAGGCCGTCCTGCGCCACGGGACGATCCCGCTAGATGTGCTCGAGGCGAAGGTCGAAAGCTGGATCGAAGATTGGGTCCAGTGACCGTGCGCTTGTTTCTCCAAGGGCCGGAGGGAGGGGCACGCTGCTTGCCCCTCCCCCCGGCCCTTGGGAGCGAGACTCCTCTACATATGCTGGATGACGGCGTCGCCGAACTCCGAGCACTTGACCTTGGTAGCGTCGTCCATCAGGCGGTGGAAGTCATAGGTGACGGTGCGGGCGGCGATGGCGCCCTCCATCCCGCGCACGATCCGCTCGGCCGCCTCCGGCCAGCCCAGGTAGCGGAACATCATCTCGCCCGACAGGATGACCGATCCTGGATTGACGACATCCTGGCCAGCGTACTTGGGGGCTGTGCCGTGTGTTGCCTCGAACACCGCCGCGCCGGTCTCGAAGTTGATGTTGCCGCCGGGGGCGATGCCGATGCCGCCGACCTGCGCCGCCAGCGCGTCCGATAGATAGTCGCCGTTCAGATTCATCGTGGCGATGACGTCGAAATCGGCAGCGCGGGTGATGGTCTGTTGGAAGGCGATGTCGGCGATGACATCTTTGACGAGGAGCCGTCCGGCGGCGAGCGCCGCCTTCTGCTCGGCGTCGGCGGCGGCCTCGCCCTGATCGGCCTTGGTGCGTTCCCACTGAGTCCAGGTGTAGACCTGCCCACCGAACTCGCGCTCGGCCAACGCGTAGCCCCAGCTGCGGAAGGCGCCCTCGGTGAACTTCATGATGTTGCCCTTGTGGACAAGCGTCACCGAGCGCCGGCCGTTCTCGAGAGCCCAGCGCAGGGCGGCACGCACCAGGCGCTCCGAACCCTGGCGTGAGATCGGTTTGAGGCCGAGCCCGGACGTTTGTGGGAAACGGATCTTAGCGAACTCGGCCGGATAGGACGCCTGCAGCCATCCTTGCAGGGCGGTCGCCGCCTCCCCTTCGGCCTCGAACTCGATGCCTGTGTACAGGTCCTCGGTATTCTCGCGGAAGATGACCATATCGACGTCGCGCGGGCGTTTGACCGGCGACGGGACTCCGTCGAAGTAGCGGACCGGCCGCAGGCAAACGTACAAGTCGAGCGCCTTGCGCAGCGCCACATTCAGCGAGCGGATTCCGCCGCCGATCGGCGTGGTGAGGGGTCCTTTGATTCCCACCAGGAATTCGCGGAAGGCCTCGACGGTTTCCTCCGGCAGCCACGTCTGGAATCGGTCGAAACTTTTCTGGCCGGCGAAGACTTCCATCCACGCCACGCGGCGCTTCCCGCCGTAGGCCCTGTCTACCGCGGCGTCGAAGACGCGCACCGCGGCGCGCCAGATATCGGGGCCGGTGCCGTCGCCCTCGATGTAGGGGAGGATCGGCTGATCTGGAACCTCTAACTTACCGTTGCCGAAGCTGATTGCCCTCCCTTCGGAAGGAATTGCACTCGGGGGATGGGCCACGCAGTTGCTCCTCGCCTCGGGAGTCTTGCTCCACGGGTGATTGTGCGGATTGTAGCATGCGTGCTCGCGCTCTTCGAATACGGCCTCGCCGTCGCTCCTGGTTCGGAATCCCGACTATTAGCGGCTTCGAAGGATGGGAAAAGTATGGATTCCAGGGGGTCCCGCGGAATCCTGGCCATAATGCAGGATGAGCGGGCGCGCCAGAAGGTCTCGTGCGGCCAGGTCGCCACGCTTGATCGAGACCACAGGCTTTGGCGGATTCTCACACATGAAGGGGACACCATGAGACTTCTCGTGAACTCGGCGTGCTTCGTTCTTCTTGCGGCATGCGCCTCGACCTCAACCGCACCGGCCGCATCGCCACAACCTACGGCAACCGCCTGCACAGTCGGCGCTGCGGATCCGGTTTTCTCCACAGATGGCGGGACCGAGGGCATCGCCGTGGAGAAGGATGGAACGATCTACACCTCCGACTTCTGCTCCGGCGAGGTGTTTCGAGTGGATCCGGACGGCAACGTCACAACCCTTACCACGATCCCCTATGGGGTAGACAACAGCAACTGCGACATCGGTACAACGCTGGGGGTGGCGACGTCGGAGAACGGCAGCGTGTGGGTGGTCGCCTGGTCTGGAGTGCCGGAATCCAACGGCGTATGGCGGATCGCCCCGGACGGTTCGGCAGAGCTCAGTGTGCCCATGCCGCCTGAGGCAGCTGCCATCCCCAATGACCTCGTTTTCGACCCCGACGGCGCCTTATACATCACAGAAAGTAAGGCGGGGGCCGTCTGGAAGGCCGAACCCGGCGAAGCAGCGGAGCCATGGCTGACCACGGATCTGCTGGCACCTCCGGAAGGCCAGGACTTCGGCGCCAATGGGATCGCCTTCCGTGAGGGAAATCTCTACGTCGCCAATTTCGCCCGCGGAACCATCATCAAGGTTCCTGTCGAAAATGACGGATCACCCGGAACCCCGGCCGTCTTCGCGACGATTGCCCCTCATGGGGAGGGTCTAACCGGTCCCGACGGCCTGGAGTTCGATGCCCTTGGCAATCTCTACACTGTGACCGCGGGTGGCGCCCAGATGGTCCGCATCTCGCCGAGCGGAGAGGCGAAAGTCGTGCTCGACCTCGCGGCGCTTGGTCTGACGTTCCCAACCGGGATTGGGTTCGCGCCAACCGACGGCCAGACGGAGGTGGCCTACATCTCGAATCCAGGCGCCTCCGAGGGCGAGGCGGACGTGGTGAAGGTCAACATGTGTCCCGGGGATTAGACGTCCAATGGCCATGGCACGCTGAGCACTTAAGAGGCGAGATTCGCTCGCTGTGCAAAGGAGGCTCAACATCGACCTACCTAGCAGAACCCTGTGTGTCGAGGCACTATGGGGGCGATTCCGATCATTGGGTTGCTCCTTACCAAGCTGAGCCGCGAGAACCGAGGAAGGTAAAGGCCCGTCCTCCGACTCTATGCCCGTGTTCACAAAGGATACTCCGATGAAACTGAATTTGAAGCGCGCGCTTCTTCAGGGATTTCTCACTGTTGCTTTGCTGGCCGCCTTCGTTTTCCCCGCTTGGGCAGCTGAGAAGGTGACCTCCTTCAAGATCGTCAACGAGAAGATACCGCTTGAAGAGATCTTTACCGTTCCCGCTCAGATCTGCGGCGTGGCCGGTCCCTTCACCGGCCACCTCCTGATAAACGTCTTCCAAGGTACCGAGTGGGACAACGGCCACTACCGGGTGCAGGCTTCGAACAGCGTCTTGGTCTTCGACGGCAGCGGCAATCTCATCCTTAGAGACCGCGCCGCCTTCCACGACGTGGCAGGGACCAAGGGGCTTCCGGAGAGCTTAGGCTTCAACTTGGTGTCCCAGTGCACTCAGAGGTCTGCGACGCCCGGCAAGGTCTATGATGTGCATGTTGTGTTCACCCTGGGCGAAGACGGAACGCTCAAGCAGATTCACGGCGAATTTTGCGATCCAGGTACGTACCCATTCTGCTAGTGTTTCGGCAGGCACCGACAAAGGCGAGACGGGTCTCGTCAAGCCGGCCGCATGATCCACAGATAAGCCTGAGGCCTTCGACCCGCCAAGCGACATACCCGGACGTTCGCGAACGATGGGGCCGCCGCTAAACAACTCGATGGGCCGCCCGGCAGGCAGGGAGCTAGTCTCTGCGCGATACTAGCTTAGGCTGACCGGACGGCTCGTCTCGGGTCAGTCCCTTCAGAACCAAGTGCCCCTCCCGCGGGAGGACACGCCCCTGGCCATAGGGAAGGCTGAGAACGGGCGAGCGGCGAACCCCACCGGGCGATCCGCCGGGACAGGACGAGGGAGATGCGCCACGAGCAGCGAGCTCATTGACGGATGGGGCGGAAGAGATGGAAGACCTGGCGGGCCGAAAAATCAAGGGCTATGAGCTGAGGGAACGCATCGGCGCCGGGGGGTTCGGCGCGGTCTACCGGGGGTATCAATCCACCGTCGGGCGGGAAGTCGCGATCAAGATGATCCTGCCCGGCTACACCAATCACCCCGACTTCATCCGACGCTTCGAGGCGGAGGCGCAGCTCGTTGCCCGCCTTGAGCATCTCCACATCGTCCCCTTGTACGACTACTGGCGCGACCCCGAGGGGGCGTTCCTGATCATGCGCTACCTGCGTGGCGGGAACCTGCGTCATGCTCTCGACCGAGGCCCGTTCGACCTGGAAGACGCCGCCCTTTTGCTCGACCAGATCTCGTCGGCCCTCTCCCTGGCGCACAGCAATGACACTGTCCATCGCGACATCAAGCCCGAGAACATCCTGCTGGACGAGGACGGCAACGCCTACCTGGCGGATTTCGGGATTGCCCGAGACATCCGGCTGACCGAGGGGAGGTCGAGCCAGAAGGACGCGTTGGAAGGCTCGCCCGACTACATCGCACCCGAGCAGGCCCGAAACGAGCCGGCGACGCCGCGGACCGACATCTACAGCCTGGGGATCGTGCTGTATGAAATGCTGACCGGTGAGCATCCGTTCCCCAATCTGACCCCGGTAGAGCGTCTCTTCAAGCACCTCAACGACCCGGTTCCGAAGATCGCATCCTTCGCCCCGGACGTCTCCGAGGCCGTCCATGGGGTCATCCAACGGGCGACGGCCAAGAACCCGGATCACCGGTTCGCCGATGCCCACGCGTTCGCGGCCGCCTTTCGCCACGCCGCGGGACTGAGTGTAGGCCTGGCCCCAAGAAGCGTCGTGGAGATGCTCACGCCCCGCGAGCAAGAAGTGCTTCAGCTCATCCTCGACGGCAGGTCGAATCGCGAAATCGCCGCAACGCTGATCGTTGAAGTCACGACGGTCAAATGGTATGTCTACCAGATCTACCGCAAGCTGAACGTCCGCAGCCGGGTCCAGGCCATCGTGCGGGCGCGGGAGCTGAACCTGGTCTTCGAGGGTGCCGGGCGGAAGGGGATCTCCACATCGCTGTCCGGACTGCCAGCACCCGAGAACCCGTACCGAGGCCTGAGCCCGTTCCAGATCGCCGACGAGCGATTCTTTTTCGGCCGGGAGAGCCTGGTGAAGAGGCTCCTCTCAAGGCTTGCCGAGGCCGGCGGGTACGCTCGCTTTCTGGCCATCGTCGGGCCCAGCGGAAGCGGCAAGTCGAGCCTGGTCAAGGCGGGGTTGATCCCTGCGTTGTGGCGAGGCGGCCTGCGTGGGTCTGAGCGCTGGTTCATCGTGGAAATGGTGCCGGGCGAACGCCCGCTCGACGAGCTCGAGGTAGCTTTGACGCGCATTGCCGCCCGGCCATCCGTTGCCTTGATGGAGCATCTTCAGCGCGATCGGCACGGACTGACGCGCGCCGCCCAGTTGGCCCTGCCTGAGGATGGCAGCGAACTGGTGATCGTCGTGGATCAATTCGAGGAGGTCTTCAGCCTGGTGGAGGACGAGCAGGTGCGGCTTCGCTTCCTGGACCTGGTCCACGCTGCCGTAACGCATCCACGCAGCCGGGTGCGGGTGGTGGTCATGTTGCGGGCGGACTTCTACGACAGGCCGCTCCAACATCCCGGGTTCGGCTCGCTGATGCAATTCCGCACAGAGACCGTCTTGCCGCTGAGCGCGGAAGAACTTGAGCGGGCCATTGTGAGACCGGCGGCCGCTGTGGGAGTGAAATTCGAGGAGGGGTTGGTCGCCTCGATTGTCGAGGATGTTCACTACCAGCCGGGGGCGCTGCCCCTCCTGCAATACGCTCTGACGGAGCTCTTCGAGCGCCGTGAAGATCACACCTTGACCCATGCCGGCTACAACGAAATCGGTGGTTCGGTCGGCGCTTTGGCGAAGCGCATCGAGGAGATCTACAGCGAGCTTTCCGAGGAAGGCCAGGAGCTCGTTCGTCAGATCTTCTTGAGGCTGGTTACCCTCGGCGAGGGGGCGGAAGACACCCGCCGGCGGGTGCCACGATCCGAACTTCTGGCGATCAGCGAGAACCCCGATCTCGCCGAGGACATCATCGACACATTCACGGCCAGCCGACTACTTTCGCTGGACAACGATCCGGCAACCCGGCGCCCAATGGTGGAGTTGGCCCATGAGGCTATCTTGCGGGAGTGGGACCGATTAAGGGCCTGGCTCAATGAGAGCCGGGAGGACATTCGTCTGCAGCGGGCACTGGCGTCGGCCGCCAGAGAGTGGGGTCAGTCGGGAGAAGACGGCAGCTATCAGCTGCGCGGGACACGGCTGAAGCAGGTTGAGCAGTGGGCCCGGGAAACCGATCTCGCCCTCACCGAAAGAGAGCAGGAGTTTCTCCGGGCGAGCCTGGAAGGGCGCCAGAGGGACGAGGATGAGGAGGCTGCCCGGCAGCAGCGAGAACAGATGCTGGCACGCCGTGCCCGGCGAATCCTCCAGGGTCTGGTTGGGGTCTCCTTTGCGGCGGCCCTCATAAGCGGAGGACTGGCAATCTCGGCCAACGTTCAGCGGGAGCGAGCCCAAACCGCCGAACAGGAGGCACTCCGACAGACGGGCATCTTGCTTGCAGCTCAGGCGCAGTCGGAGCTTGACGCCGGTTACCCGGATCGTGCGGTGTTATTGGCCCTCGAAGCCCTTGAGAACTTTCCCTACACCTGGCAAGCCGAGAGGGCACTCGGTCGAATCGTGCGCGAGGACCGCCTGCGCCACGTCCTGTTGGGGCATAGAGCTGCAGTCTCGGATGTCGCCTGGTCGCCGGATGGCACACGTATCGCTACGTCCAGCACAGACGGTACGGTCAAAGTCTGGGACACGGCGTCGTGGGTGGAAGTGCTCTCCATAGATGCGCACGACGCCTTTGACCCCAACTTTTCCTCTGGTGAGCTAGCGTCAGGGGAATCCGGTGTCCAAGCACTGGACTGGTCGCCTAGCGGACGGCAGATCGCTACTGTGGGCCGCACGGACGGCAGCGCCAGAGTGTGGGACGCCGAGACAGGAAGACGCATATCGAGCTTCACCGGGCACACCGATCTGGTGTCGGGCGTAGCCTGGTCGCCGAATGGCAACCGCGTCGCCACTGCCAGCAAGGATGGGACAGCGCGAATCTGGGACCCGACCACGGGCGGGACGAGGCTCACCCTTTCAGGGCATACGGATTGGGTTCGAATGGCCGCTTGGTCGCCGGATGGCCTGCGCATCGCGACTGCCAGTGACGACGGAACCGCGAGAGTGTGGGATGCAGTGACGGGAGGAGAGATCTTCAGTCTATCCGGGCACACGCTCGGGATTCAGAGCGTGGCATGGTCTCCGGCCGGAAGCCAACTGGCCACCGCCGGCGACGACGGCACAATCAGGATCTGGGACGCCTCCACTGGCCAGGAAGGATTGAACATTCAGTCGTCAGCACCCGCGGGCCAAGTCGTGTGGTCGCCCGATGGAACTCAGATTGCCTCGGCCAATGCTGATGGTTTGGGGCAGATCTGGGATTCGGCTACTGGGGCCGAGGTATTCTCGGTGGCCGAAGGTGCGCTGGAGCCGTTCACGATAGCCTGGTCGCCCGATGGCAGGTGGATGGCGACCACAGGCCGGGCAAGTTTCTCAGTAAGGATATGGACGGCGTCCCCCTCCAACCTCGAATTCTCTGGCATCCATACGGAACAGGCGTCTTATGCGATGTGGTCACCGGACGGGATGCAGATCGCTACCGGGGGAGATGATTTCGTTGCCGGTATTTGGGATGCAGCGACTGGTGAGGCCGCACGCGTTCTGTCTGGCCATACAGATTGGGTTCAGCAGGCGGTCTGGTCACCGGATGGGAGGCGGATTGCCACTGCCAGTTGGGACAATACGGCAAGGATCTATGAGGCGAGCTCTGGAAGAGAACTCCTGACGTTCACAGGGCACGTCGCAGACCCTCCGAGCAGGCTCCTGCAAACATCCGCAGTTGTCGCTGCCGAGTGGTCTCCGGACGGCAGGTGGATCGCTACCGTTGGAACCAGTGGTTGGGTGCGTCTATGGGATCCGGACACAGGGGAGGAAATACTCGCCTTCCGAACGAATAAGGATCTCGGGCACAATCTAGACTGGTCCCCAGATGGCACGCGAATCGCTACTTGCCAAACCCCTAACTTCCTCCAGGTTTGGGATGCTGCCACGGGCGAGGCTGTCCTCGGTGGATTTGTCAACCCCACGGCCCATCTAACCGTCGACGACTTTATCGAATGGTGCTTGGCCTCGGCTTGGTCGCCAGAGGGTGGACGAATCGTTACCGCAGGCTGGGATGCCACCGCGACGATCTGGGACGCGAACACGGGCGGGCAGCTGCTGAACTTTACCGGACACACAGCGGGGATAAACGATGCCGTTTGGTCTCCATCCGGCGATCGTGTGGCCACCGGAGATAATGCGGGCGTGGTGAAGATATGGGATGCGCTGACAGGAGCCGAACTAATGAGCCTCAGGACAGGCCATCCGTATGTCTTCCGATTGGGATGGTCACCGGAATCTTCGCTACTCGTTGTAGCGGGCGGCACGCCGTCGGTGACAGTCTGGCGGGTGTGGCAGACCACCGAGGAGCTCATCGCCTACGCCAAGGAGTGCTGCGTCTTCCGCCAGTTGACGCCACAGGAGCGCGAACAGTTCGGCCTGTCGCTTGGGCCCTGAACGAAGTTAAGGTGACCGGCCCCATGCGAACTCGAGGACCTTGCCCAGCCTATTCCTCTGTCTGCTCTGAGTCCCCGCAAGCCACAGTTTAGGACGTGAAGTAGATGGACGGATACGCCTCAGGCCTCGTATCCGTTCGGTTGCGCCCGATGCCACTCCCAGGCGGAGGCCAGAATGTCGTCGACCGAGGGGCGCAGTGGCGTCCAGCCGAGCTCGCGGCGGACCTTTACGGCGGCAGATGTCGGGGCAGGTGCCGTCGGCCTCGATGGTGTCTGCGCTCAAAATCCGAGCGCCTCTACAACGATCCGCGCCAACACCGTCGCCACGACACTAGTGACGATGATTGCGATTCGACCCGTCAGGACCTCATCGAAAGGCCACTCCTGGATCCCGGCGCTGCGCTTTTCGAGCGACTCGGCGGCGCTGAGAAGGGATGTCTGGGCTTGTAGAGTGCGCACCCTTGGCGATCGCACCAACGGGGCGTAGGCATCCGCGTATAGCCGGCGGGCCAGCTCCATGTGGGTGCGCTTAGCTTCGGCCATTTGCTGATGGAGCCGACCTAAGGAAAGCACGAACAGGGCAAAACCGATGAGGAAAAAAATCAAGTTCAACACGAGAGTCGGAGTAGAGGTGGCCGTGACGATCAAGATCGGCGCGAATCCGACGGAGAAGATCCAGAAGCCGGTAAACGCCAAATGTCCGACTGGCCGCAGCCCAAGTGTGCGATCGCCGGGTGTGGCATCGAGGCGCAGCCTCTGGCGTCCGAGCCGATTCAAGCCGACCACGAGCGAAGCGTAGGTCCAGGAAAACGTCAACAGCGGAAGTTCGATCACAAAGTTGATCGGGAAATTCACCAGCGCGATCCGCCATCCGTATTCGAGTCCAAGCAGAACGGCGTCCAGGCCGACGAGAGCCAAAGTGAGGGCTAGCGGCCCGAGAACGCTGCCCATGCCTCGAATCGGACGATCCGCGTTCGGCCCCCTGTCCAAGGTGAGACGGGTGATCGCCGGCCCGGTCCGCTCCAGATCCCCCGCCAACTTGTGGACGCCCCAGAGAGAGAGCAAGGTGGCATTCACGATGGCGGCGGACTGCCAAAGGCCTGGCTGGCCTCCGGCGAGCGCCTGGCTGGACGGATCGAGTGTTCGGATGACCTGCAGAAGAAGATAAATCAGGGGGACCGCAAGTAGGCTCCACAATACGATCCAAATCCAGCGCGAGCCCGGGAAGACCGCCAGGATTCGATCGGTGAGAGGCACGCTCAACTGGGATGGGCGTTCGGGGGGCTTCCCCGTGGAGGGGTCTCGCCTCACAGCCCTCCCTCCTTCGGCGCGGCGAACCTTACTCATCGTATCCCCCAGGATGCTCGCGCTGCCACTCCCAGGCCGACGCCAGAATGTCGTCGAGCGAGGGATGACGAGGCTGCCAGCCGAGCTCGCGGCGGACCTTCTCCGACGAGGCGACCAGGCGCGGTGGGTCGCCGGGCCGGCGCGGCTCAACCGAGGCCGGGACCGGGTGGCCCGTGATGCGGCGGGCGGTGTCGATCACCTGGCGGACCGAGTAGCCGGCGCCGTTGCCCAGGTTGTAGATCTGGCGCGGACGCTCATCGAGCGCCTTAAGCGCCAACAGGTGGGCTGCGACCAGATCGGCCACGTGGATATAGTCGCGGATACAGGTGCCGTCAGGGGTGGGGTAGTCGTCACCGAAGATGCGCGCCTGCGGGCGGAGCCCGGAGGCGACCTGCAGCACGAGCGGGATGAGGTGGCTCTCCGAGTGATGTGCCTCGCCGCGGCCGCCGCTGGCTCCGGCGGCGTTGAAGTAACGCAGGGCGGCGTAACGCAGGCCATGAATGCGGTGATACCAGTCGAGGGCCTGCTCCATCATCAGCTTGGACTGGCCGTAGACATTGGCCGGACCCAGCGGGGCGTCTTCGGTCAGCGCTTCGTCGCTGGTCTGGTAGACGGCAGCGGTGGAGGAAAGGACGAAACGGGGCACGCCCGAATGATGGCAGGCCTCGAGCAGGCTGAGCGAAAGCGCCAGGTTGTTGTGAAAATACTTCCCCGGGTCGGCCATACTTTCGCCGGCCTCGATGAACGCGGCGAAGTGCAGGACGGCGTCGAAGCGATCGTCGCCGAGCGCCGTGTGCAACGCCTCGCCGTCCCCCAGGTCGGCCTGGATGAACTCGGCCCCGTCCGGCACAGCGCGCCGATGCCCGGTCACCAAAGAGTCATAGACGGTGACACTGTGCCCGGCGGTCAACAATTCGGCAGCGGCGACCGAGCCGATGTAGCCGGCGCCGCCGGTGAGGAAGATTCTCACGCCGCGCACCTCCGGGCATCTTCCTGCCATCGGAGGTGGAGACCAGCACGACGAAGCGCCGACAGGCCGCGGCCTTCCTTCTGGCCGTGGCGGAGGACCCCGTTCAGGAGCAGGGGTGTGACGCGCAGCTTTGGACCGGCCACGCCCGGCACCTCAACGACCTGGATCTAGCAGCGGCTTGGGCGGCAGACCGCGAAGGCGGAGTACATGATAGGCCCTATCGAGTCTTGCCATTGGCCGTGGGGTCATCGAGCACATTGAGAGGTGCCAGCGAAGCCGCCAAACGCTTGACGCCGCCGGCTTCGAACTGGATGGTCACAATCTCGTCCTCCCGATCGAGTTCGGATTCGAGGACGATGCCGTCGCCAAAGGCGGCGTGAGCCACGCGCATCCCGGCGCGATAACGGGCTTCGGGGGCCACGGCGGGGGAAGGCTCCCAGCGAGTCTGACGTTCATAGGCGGCGCGAGCGCGCGTCGGCCAGGGGCTGCCCTCCAGCCGATCGCCGGGGACGTCGTCCAGGAACCGCGACGGTTCGCACACTCCTCCCGTCCCGAAGCTGTGGCGGCGGAAGGCGCGCACCAGGAACAGACGGTCTTGGGCCCGCGTGACGCCGACATAGAGCAGTCGGCGCTCCTCGGCCATCGCCTCACTGTCGTCCAGCGACCGGTAGTGGGGGAGCAAGCCTTCGTCCAATCCAACAATGAATACGGCCGGGAACTCCAACCCCTTGGCGGCGTGCAGCGTGAGCAGTACCGGGGCATTCATGTCTTCGGTCAGGGTGTCTTGGTCCGAGACGAGGGCGACCTGCTCCAGGAAGGCGGCCAAGGATAAGTCGGAATCTTCGGCGGCCAGCCCACGCAGCTCGAGGATATTCTCCCAGCGTTCGGCGCCTTCATCCGTACCGTCGTCGAGGAAGGCCTTGTAGGCGGTGTCGCCGAGCAGTCGATCGAAAAGTTCGATCAAACTCGACGTCTCCGCCAGGGCGCGCCAGGCGAGCAGCCGGGCGCCGAACGCTTGAAGCGCCTCCGTCGCCCGCGCCGATAGGTCGGTCGGGGTGGGCGCGGTTCCCCCCGCGATCTCCGTCAACAACAGGCCCGTCGGGATCGACCTGGCGCGCGCCGCTCCCAAGAGCGCCTCGATCGTCTTGGCGCCGAGGCCGCGCGGCGGCGTGTTGAGGACGCGCAACAGGCTGACCTCGTCTGCCGGGTTGTGGACCAGACGCAGGTAGGCGATCAGGTCTTTGACCTCGCGCCGTCCGTAGAAGCGCTGAGCACCGACGAGGCGGTAGGGAAGGTTGGCCCGCAGGAAGGCCTCCTCCAGGGCGCGCGATTGGGCATTAGTGCGGTACATCACGGCACAGCCGCGCGGCTCGACGCCGGCGCGCGTCAACAGGGCGATCGAGTCGAGCACATAGGCCGCCTCGTCGCCCTCGTCGTAGGCCTCGTGGAAGATGATCTCCTGACCTTGACCCCGTTCGGTGAAGAGCCGCTTGCGGGTGCGCCCGGGTTGTCGGTCGATGACTCCCATGGCAGCATCGAGGATGGTTTGCGTCGATCGATAGTTTTGCTCGAGCAGGATCACCTGGTGGGAGGGGAAGTCCTTTTGGAAGCGCTGAACGTTGCGGTAATCGGCGCCGCGCCAGCGGTAGATCGACTGGTCGGGGTCGCCGACGGCGAACAGGTCGGCGCCGTCGGGCGCCAGCAGCCGCAGCAGCTCGTACTGGACCGAGTTCGTGTCTTGGAACTCGTCCACCAACAAGTGGCGGAAACGCTCACGGTAGGCGAGACGCACCTCCTCCTGCTCACGCAGAAGGCGCACGGCCCAGACCAGCAAGTCGTCGAAGTCGAGAGCGTTGTTCTGGCGAAGCAGGCCTTCGTAGTGCGGGTAGACGCGACGCACAATTTCCCCGAAGTAGCTCGTGGCCGGGTACTCCTGGGCCGAGACGAGTTCGTTCTTGGCCGAGGAGATGGCAGCCAGCACCTTGCTGGGCGGGTGCTGCCGGGGGTCGATGTTGTTGTCCTTCAGCGCCTGGCGGGCCAACGACTCCTGGTCGGACTCGTCGAAGATGACGAAGTTCGAGGGCAGGCCGAGGCGAGCCCCGTCGCGCCGCAGGAAACGGGCACACAATGCGTGAAAGGTCCCTAGATTGATCCGGGCGGCCACTCGCGGATCGCCGACGAGTGCCACCACGCGGCTTTGCATCTCGCGGGCGGCCTTGTTGGTGAAGGTGACGGCGACGACTCGGCGCGGCTCGGCCGAGAAATGAGCGATGAGATGCGCCACGCGATGGGTGAGGACGCGCGTCTTACCCGAGCCCGGCCCGGCGAGAACGAGCACCGCCCCCGGCGCGGCGGTCACGGCGCGGCGCTGCTGTGGGTTGAGTCCTTCGAGCAGGTCCATGGCGTGAAGTCTACCAGTGGTCGACAACTGTGGTCAGTGGTGAGTGGGCAGTGAACGCCTCGATGTCATTCCGAGCGAAGCGACACCTGCGCATGCAGCTGCGCCGTAGGCGCAGGTGCAGGTGGGAATCCCTGAGGCGCCGTCCGGGCTACGGTACACCGGTCTGAATTCCCATATGATGGTTCCGGGGATTCCTCGCCCCGCGTAGCGGGGCTCGGAATGACATTCGCGTTGGAATTGCGCCGTGCCGATTCCCCAGACCAACCGCGTCGGACCTCCCGTCTACTGACCACTGACCACTGCTTCTAGTTCTTTTCCCCCCGGCGCGGTCCGAGGTCCAGCAGCCCGCCTCCGGCGAGCAGACCACCTAGCGGGAACTCGCGCATCGCCAGGACACGGCTATCGGCGAAATAGGGGAAGTCGAAGTGAACTTCGTCACCGGCCGACTTCCCCGGGATCGGCGCCAGGCGGGCCGTCAGCGGTTTCTGGAGGCGAAGGGCGAGCGCCCCGAGGTCGAGCAGGAGGCTGGTGAGGCCGTCGAGGCTGGCATCGCCGGGCAAGGGAATGGTGTCGAGGCCGGCGCCGCAGACCGCCGAGAGGAGCAGGAGATCACTGACGGCCAGTTGCCCGGCGGCGGCGCGAGCGGCGAGCGTTTCGTCCTCCAGGACCGTTAGAAAGAGCCCGCAAAATCCCGTGCGTTTGATTTGGGCGCGGTCCAAGCAGTCGGCCAGGAAGGCGACGGCGGCGACGCTGCCTCCACCGCCGGCGGATCCAGCGCCAAAGGACTCGATCGCCGCGCCGATCGAGCGATAGTGCTCCGGGTAGGGCGCCAGAGAGAAGTCGATGCCGAGGAAGCGTGCTTCGTGTTCCGCGGCGACCGCCTGGAGCGGTTTGGCCAGCGCCGCGGCGTGAGCCTCGATCATCCCGACCAGTCGACGGCGCGCCGTCCCCACCGACGAAACCTCGCGCAGCGCATCCACCGCCAGCTCGGCGCCTTCCGTGCCAATGGCAATCGCCATACCGCCTCCGTGATGATAGGCGGACGGGAAGAAGGGTGAACCTGGAGGGACGTTCGCCAGCGAGGCAAACCTCATGTTGGTGAAACCGTCTGGCTGCAGGCGGGATAGGGCGCTGATCGCTTGGGCGCAGCCGCGAGCGGCGGGAAGCGACAAGCCGTTCTCCGAATCACAGAAGATGGCCGAGGTAAACACGTTCTCCGTTCCACCCAGGACGTCGGGGATGGCCGCCAGTCCGTCGGCTTCTTCGGGCAGGGCCGGCCCCAGGCTGGCATAGTCAATACCGTTGACGAAACACTCGGCCTCGAGCTTGCGGGCAAACTCGGGGCGGTCGACCGGGCGCACGGCCTTCCCGATCTCCGCCGGTGGAGGGGTGGCCAAGCGTAGAGTCTGCACAGGATAGCCGCCTTCCTCCAGGCGCGCTTTCGCGGCATGGAGGCAAGCGGCCAGGCTCGACACGCGCCGCCCTTCGATCGGCCAACCCGGATCGACAAAACCCGTCAGGGCGCGGATGTTCATGCGGTACCTCGTTGGCGCCGGATTTCGAAAAGGATGACGGCCGCGGCGACGGCGGCGTTCAGCGACTCGACCTCGCCCGCCGTGGGAATCGAGATCGCTCCGGTGGCTTTACCTCGCCAGATCTCCGACAGTCCGTGAGCTTCGCCCCCGATCACGAGCGCCAGGGGCCGGCGACCGTCGAGCCGATCATAGGCCAGGCCGGCCCGCGGCTCCGCCGTCCAAATCGCCAGACCGGAGAGCCGGCGCAGCACCTCCTCCGGAGAAGCGGAATGGATGGGAAGGCGGAAATGGGCGCCCATCCCGCCGCGGACGACCTTCGGATTGTAGGCGTCCACCGTCCCCGAGCAAAGGAAAATCGCCTCGACCCCCGCCGCCAAGGAGGTGCGCAAGAGGGTTCCCAGGTTGCCCGGATCGGCCAAACCGTCGACGACGACGGCCAGGGAGAGCTCCGTCGGCAGAGCGATTTCGGGGATCGGCACGACTGCCGCCAACCCCTGAGGGGACTCGGTCGAAGCGCAGGCCGCCAGCACATGGTCGGAGACCACCAGCACGGTTGCGCCCCGGCCGGCGAAGCCGGCGACGAGACTCGAAGCCTGCGGGTCGAGGTGTTGGCCATGGACGACCAGCCGCGGTGTGGCGCCCGCCCGGAAGGCTTCCTCCGCCAAGCGGATGCCTTCGATGACGAACAGCCCTTCCTCGCGCCTCGTCCGACGCTTGCGTTGCAGGTCGCGGATCCACTGGACACGGGCGTTCGCGGTGGAGGTGATCAACCCTCACCCCTGGCCCCTCTCCCGCTGAGCGGGAGAGGGGGACGGGGTGAGGATTGATCACCGAATCGCTCGGCGAAGGCCCGCTGGAAAACGTCAAGCGTGGGCGTGTCGAGCAGCACGACCTCCACTCGTTGGAGGCTGGTGGCGGGGTGGGAGGCAAAGAAGTCGACGACGGCCCCCAGGAGAATCGGCGCGGCGCGCGGCTTGGGGAACCCAAAGATGCCGGTGGAAATAGCCGGCAGCCCGAGGCTGGTCACCCGCAATGAGTCGGCGCACTCGAGCGCGGTGCGCACCGCAAGGCCGAGCTTGCGGTCTTCGTCGCCCTCGCCCCAGACCGGGCCAACCGCGTGAATGATGTAACGGCAAGGAAGCTGCCCGGCCCCGGTCACCGCCGGCCGGTCGTGACGTGCCAAACCCTGGCGCCGAACCCACGCGTCGCTTTCCCGCTGGATGCTTGGACCCCCGCGCCGGGAGATCGCAGCGGCGAGGCCTCCACCGTGCTGAAGGCTGGCGTTGGCAGCGTTGACGATAGCGTCGAGTCGCGCCGCGGTCAGGTCACCCTGGACCAGGGCAAGGGTTGCCCCGCTTGTTAGCCGCTGCTCAGCGAGAACGGGCGACATGACGCTCGACGGAGGATTCTACTCGTGTTCATCCCTGAACCGCAGGGCCTTCGCCCTCCACCTCCTTGGGGGGATACACCCAGGGCGCCAAGGGCGGCGCACACCCAAGGTGCACCCGAAGGGGTGCCCGAAGGGGTGAGGGCGCATCCCGCAGGGGATCCCGAGGGGGACGCCGAAGCGGGGATCCTGGGTGCCAATGGAGAGAGGAGGTCCCGGCTGCCAGCCGGCTAGGTCCGACCCACCCTGAACGCACAACCTCAAGGCGGTGGGCGCTGCTCGCCCGATGCCGGCTGGAATCGATGGACTACGGTTGCGCCGAGGCGACCACGCGGGCGAAGGCTTGGGGGTCTCGCACGGCCAGGTCGGCCAACATCTTGCGGTTGAGCCGGACGTCGGCGGCGTGCAGATGGTGGATCAGGCGACTGTAACTGGTGCCGTTCAAGCGAGCGGCGGCATTGATGCGGACGATCCATAAGCGGCGCAGATCTCGCCGGCGGGTACGACGGTCGCGGTAGGCATACCACAGGCTCTTCAGCATCGCCTCGTTGGCGCGGCGGAAAAGGCGGTGGCGTGACCCGTACATGCCGCTGGTCTGGCGCAGGACCTTCTTGTGTCGGCGGCGGGTGACGATGCCGCCCTTAACTCGAGCCATGGCGATCTCTTTCCTGCGATCCCCTGCGCGCCGCCCCGAGCGTAGTCGAGGGGCTGTTGCGTGCGCGCAACGGTCGCAACCAGGGAGCGGCTACTTGCTCTTTCCGCCGCTCTTGGCGTTCGGATTGGCCTTGTACTTGTCGAGGTAGGGGGCCAGACGGCGCGCCCGCTTGGCCAGGCCGCGGCTCTCCACCGGGATCATCTCCGACAGCAGGGCCTTGGCGCGGGCGGAGCGTTTGCGTCGAAGATGGCTCTTGTTGCCCTTGGTGCGCATCAACTTGCCGGATCCCGTCACACGGAACCGCTTGGCGGTCGCCTTGTGGGTCTTGAGTTTGTACTTTCCCTTGATTCTCGCCTTGCGTGGCACGGACGCTCTCCTTCGGCGGCACCAGGACGGTTAGTGGGCCTTTCCTGGCATCAGCATCATCAACATCGTGCGACCTTCCATCATCGGCGGTTGCTCGATGATGCCTACGTCGGCAAGCTCTTCGGCGACGCGCTTCAGGTCGCCCAGCGCGATCTCCGGATAACTGATCTCCTGACCGCGAAAGCGGATGCGCACCCGCACCTTCTTGCCCTCGGTCAGCCAACGCCGCGCGTTACGCACCTTGAACATCCGGTGGTGGCCGGAGGTCTTGGGCCGCATCCGGATTTCCTTGATCTCGACTTTGGTTTGGGCCTTGCGGGCCTCGC